>Ga0179593_1655916_pt1 | contig 15231 bp, 10 predicted proteins | sample CZODoug2_1_08_16_FD_185931 | JGI IMG/M metagenome (GOLD analysis project Ga0179593, IMG submission 185931) | Vadose zone soil fungal communities from Angelo Coast Range Reserve, California, USA - CZODoug2_1_08_16fungal (PacBio error correction) | ecosystem: Environmental > Terrestrial > Soil >... | reverse complement strand
CTCTTCCCCAGATATGTATAGTAGAGCTCTTCGACATCTCCCTTTCCACCAGAAAAGGGTAGCCCCGTCCCTGCGTTTTTTTTTTTTTCGATTTCTTTGTCGATCGAGTTCCCCCCGAACCCTCATTCTTAGCCCGGCGGCCCCATGCTGAATGAAGGTCCACTTTTCAACTGCTTGGCCGAGATCAGGCTTGGGTTCCCTTCTTAGTAGAGCTCTGCGCGCTTGGACCTTTAAGCCAGTCTCCTAGGGTCTTAGTTTCTCCCCGTCTTCAATGATGCCGAACTATAAAGAGTTCGTTTGTTCCCCTTCCCTCCTCGCCACGGCACTTTCCCCTTCCTCGCCGAACCTCTTTTCCCTCCCAGATTTTCCTTACAGTTGCTGGTAGCCCTTCCTCTTCTATGTTGTCTCACCCATTGCAACGAAGCGCATGTGTAATTGCCTGGCTTTTGGAAGGCCTTCCTTTGAGATATTTCTCTCCAAATGGATGGTTGAGCCGTTGGATTGGTACTATTTTCTTATTTTTTAAGATGGCTTCTCTCTAGGCGTGTTGGATGACCTTAACCAAAGCCCTCATAACAGAATGACATTGATTTGCGCTTGCGTCCGCTTTCCACCTTTTTCCTTCAGTCCTAGCTTCGGGCACGGTCTCGCTTGGCTTTCTGCCGATGTCATCACTTTTGGAAGGACTGAGCGCTTCCCTTCCAATGTTCTTCTGAGAGAATCTAACGGTTTCGCGGACTTTACTTGTCGCGCCAATCTTTTTTTCGAAGTTCCCCACTCCGATTCCCCTTGACGCCTCTACGCAAACTTGGCTTTTTTTTCGGCTTCCTTTCTTCCACCCGCCCCGAACTGGATGGAAACCTCTTGGCCGCACCTTCCTTTGGGGAACCCAGTTCGGCCCCTTTTTCTTTTCCGCGGCAAGGGACCGTCCCGAAATTTTTTTTCGTCTTCTCCGATCGTTTTTTTTTAAACATCTCTTTTTGGATTCGTCTCCTCACCATCTTGAGCCCCCGAGGTTGCCGATTGTGCCTCCGCCTCACCTCCCGGTTTCTCTTTTTTTTTTTTTACTTCACTCCCGGCCGTAATCGGGTTTTTTTTTTTTTTTTCCGGAGGGTTGGTCCTCTTGCCTTGATATCCCTTTCCGTCACCCCCTCGGAGCCCTCTAGTGTTTCCTTATCGCAGTTGATTCTGGAGTCTTTTCGTTCGGTTTTGGCGCGGAGTCCTTCCGTTTTCCCCCTTTTTTTCTGTGAACTACTCGTCGATATTTGGTCCGTCTTGGAGTGTGGGTTTCGGCTTGTCTTTCTCCCCTTCCCCCTTCTTCCTGGTCTGATTGCGGGGCAGATCGCCTTCACCCCTCTTACGTTTCCCCCGCTGAGTTCCTTGCTTACACCTTTTGCCCATTCAGGCCTGGTTGCGCCTCCTCCTCCAAAACTCACAATCTGATACCGCTTGTTCTTTTTTGACCCCACTCAGGGCTCACCTTTTAATTTAGTTTTCCCCATAAGTCCCCCATTGCCACTTTCCACGTCGGCGCTGGAATCTTCTAACGGATCCCTCCCTGACTTCAGCGTCTACCCCTAGCGGACAGCGTGCTGTACACCAGCTGCACTGTTCCCCTTTTGGTGTGGGAATGAACGGCGCTTTTTTCTTTCCTAAGGGATTCCTTTATTTGCCCCCCCACCCCTGTGATCTGTTCCCTTCGAGCGCCTAAGTAAGCCCTTTTTTTGTCTTTACACTGGTCCCCCGCGATCTTCGTTTTTTAACCGGAGAGAAGATTTCCCTCGCAGTTTTTCGACCCCAGTCATTTTTTTCGTCGCTCCTATCTTCTCTGCGTCGGCAGCTATATCCCTTCATCCCCCCTTTTTTGGGTTGTTGTCTCTATTCCATGTCTCAAGTTCGGTTGTTGTCCCTTTTTTTGTCGGTGCCGACACCCCCCGAGTCAAACTTTTTTTTGCTCATTTTCATCCCCCAAGATCGCTTTATTTGCGCTGGTTCTTCCGCAGCAGTGTCGTCTTTTGTCTAATTTTTTGACTTTCACCTTTGTTGGCACCACGCAGACTTTTTCCTAGGACTCTACTTGAGCCCCGCTTACTGCCACACACCACTTGGCGCCATTGCCCGGGGTGATGCAAATTCTGTTCCTTTGTCGCCGCTTAATTGAACGGTATTTCCTTCATTTTTTTTTTTTTACCCCACTGCATCGCGTTGAACGTCCCATGATTAGTTATGTTGTCCTCTATTCCTATTGTGACGATTTAGATCTGCCCCCCCCTTTCCGGTATCAAGAGTTTCGTGTGTTTCTTCTCGGCGATGGTCCCCCCCCCCTCCCCGTGATGACCACTTGTTTGTTTTCTGAGATCGTTTTTGAAAGAGGTTCCCCTTTTTCCTTTCACACTGAAGCCGCATGCCAGCCCCCCCTCCCGAAAAACCCTTTGCACATCCATGCTGCAGCCCCTTCGCCAATTTCGCGCCGAGCGCCTCAGGATCCACGACGCGTTTCCCCCCTAGGAGTCCAAATCTCTCTTTCAAATGGCCCCAGATGACCCGTATTAGCTCCGGCCCTTGTTGATGCGTGCACGAGTTCCCTCTCCTTTCCCCCGATTCGCTCCCACCGGGCCTCTCGGCCGGGAATTTCCTTTGCATTTCTCAATTAACATTTTAGTCGCCGGCCAAAAAGTTCTTTCTTTTCCCCCTCCCCCTGACGTTCGTATCGAAGACTACCCGCGTCTTCTTTTCCCGCCAAACTCTGGTTCTGAAAATCACCCTTCTTGCACGCGTCCGGGGACGGGGACTCCCTCGAAGACCCCTCTTGCCCCTTTTTTGGTAGGTCCCCCACAGGAAGTTACGCTCTGTTTTTCCACATACGCGGGCTCTCTTCTCCGAGAAATTTCTCAAAACGAAACACATCACGCGGCTGGTCCCTCTTCTCCCATGAATTTTCAAATTCTTCCCCCCCCATCCAGCCGCCCCTCCCCGAAACGCTTGCGAGAGTCTTCCAGCCGAAGAAGGAACCGTGGGCGGGCGGGTTTTCACCTCTTTCCCCTTATGCGCAGTAGCGCCTTATCCCGGTCAAGACCTGCCTTTTTGAAGTGCCGCTGAAGTAACCCTTGCCCCGTCGAGCGAGTCCCTGTCCTTTTCCTTTTTCGTGCGCGTTGGCTCGACGGACGCAAGCGGCATTTTCTTTTTTGGTATCCCCTTGGTCTTTTTTTGGTTTGGTCCGCCAAAAAGCAGACGCTCCCCTGTACATCTCGCCTGACCGTAGTGGTCGTGACTTCCCCTCCCCCAAACAGACTCCTCACGCTTCCCCTCTCTTTCTCCTTCCTTGCGCGGCTTCGCGCAATCGGATTGTTCCTTCAATCCTTGCGTTTAACTTGTTTGAGGACCCTTTCGCCGCTTCGGCTTGATCTCAACTTTCCCAGTAGGTTCCCTTCGGCGTGCCCATATTTTTCCTGTTGCCGGGGCGTCCTTCAAAGAGCTCGTGATGAGCTGCGACTTTTCAATGCTCCCCGACCCAGCGAGCGCTCAAATCCGGTTTTTTTTCTTTTCCCACTGATTTTTCCCTCTCCCACTGCTTGACGAGCTCTGCACTGTGCCGGCTTCTTCTCTCAAAGGTCGGCTTCCCCAATTGTAGGCGTCATCCTGACGTTTCGCGATTTTTTAGGCAGGTGTTTCCGGCCTTCCCCCCCAGCGCATCATCGATCCCGTTTGTGGGTCGACATACCCCGTCTTTTTGGGCGGGTCAATTCTGTTTTTCATATTTTTGCCTCATTTCCCAGATTTGAACAGGCGTCTCCAGACTATCCTTCCAGGGGTTTTGTGCGAAGACAAATACCGTTTTTTTTTTACTATAGTCATGTTCCCCGGCGTCCTCCTTGATTGAACTCCAAGACCTTCCCCCCTATTTCCCTCCCCCAGCTCTGCGGAGTCTAAAGGCGAGCAAGCGGGTTGGTATGGTCCTCTTTTTCCTTTTTACTTTGGTTTGAAAAAGCCGGTGTTCAGGCTTCCCAAGCATCACTCCCCCCCCCCCCTTCACCTTCCGTTCGTTTTTTCGCCTCGATCTTTTTCCCTCCCCTCGCAGCGATTTTTCTCTAGCCCTAATATCAGACCCTGGACCTTTAGGTAGAAATCCTCCGGTCGCCTTCCCAGCTCCCTAATGGCCCCTCCTATCTTTCGCCCCCCCTTTCGCCCGATCGTCTAGCCCGAATGCGGTCGAACGACTAGATCCCTCTTCTCCTTTTTTGGGGCATTCTTCCGGCCCCTTTTTCTGTCATATAGCCCCTCTTGCGCGAATTTGTTCTCTCTCCTGGTGGGGTCTCGGCACGTCGATCCCAATGTCTTTTCCCTCCTCCCTTTGACGACATAAGGGGGAAGGTTCTCCCTCCGCCCTTTGACCGTGCTGGTTTAGTATCCCTTTTCCCGAATTGATGATTGCAATAAAACGGTCTCCCCTTTTTTTTTTCAGCCCAATCCCATTCTTTTCTCTTCCTCATTGTGTTTTTTTTTTGCTTTGTCGTGACCCACGGCGGGCGAAACCGGGCATTTTCCCCTGGCGGCTCCCTCACTCCCAAGAAAGGTCGTTTTTTGCTTTTCCCAAGTGCCGGTGCCCCCCTTTGTCGTGGAGGGGCGACCACGCCCAATCTTTTCGAAAGTGTCCGCTCCCACAACTTTTTCTCTTTGTTACGAGTCTCCCCCCCCCCCTTTTTTGTTTCAATCGGCCTTTTTTAATCCTTGATATTCCTTCCCCAACAACAAACGAGCCTTCCCTGCTCGGACGGTCCTCTTTTCTCCGCGCTTCAAGTTCCCCTTTCGGCGGGCCGTGCGGGGTCTGTACGTTGCTGCCCCTCCCATTCCCAGGTCGTCAGGCAACCTTTGGGACAGATGTCTCCCTACGAGACCCTCTTTCGTTTCTAACCCTCCTCCCCCTGTAGAGAGAGTGAAGGCTTTGACTTGCTCCAACCTTCGAAACGCCGTCTCCCCCCTTAGCCGCTTTTGCGTTTTTCTGCTCTTCGAGTATTCTAGAGCGCAGACCCTTTGTCGTCCCGATCGGGTACTAGAAGGTATTACTTTCTTATTTCTTTTTCCCAAAAGGGGGCGATAGGTCCCTCACCCAGATGAAACTCTCCTCGTTCCAGAACTCGTCTTCGGTGCGCACGGTTCATGCTCTTCGGGGCTGAGAGAAAAGCTCCCACTCGGATTTTTCTCCCTCACGCACGGGGATGTCGGCCCCCCCTTTCCAGAATGCTCCTGGTCGGAAGTTTTTCCTATCCGCCGTCACCCCTCGTCCGGTACCCTTGCTCTTTTTTCTTCTTCTTTTCTTTTTCTTCTGGGCCTATCGGCGATCCGGCGCTTTCAGGTCTCTTAGAGCTTTTTCTCCAGTAGGAAAGTTCCCCTTTGCTTCGAGAGCTTTTTTGCGCGCTCGCGGCTTCTGCGCCGCTCCTCACGATGGCGCTTTTCCTTCCTTTCGACGGTCCTCGCAGCAGCGCCTTGGCTCCGACGGAACGTCTCTTTTTTCACGTGACCCGGATCGCCGCCGAAGCGCGCTCTGTTTGTCCTAACCATGCAACTCGCCGGTGAGCGGCCGGAATTGCCTTCGAGTGCGCGAATTTTTGCCGCTTTCCTTCTGCAAATGTGAGGGATGTTGAGCCAGGGACTTCCCCTTCCTACCTTTTTCTTTGGTCTTGAGTATTTTCTTCGCCGCGGCGTGTTCCCTTCTCGTCCCCCCCTCCCTCCGCCGCTACAAGAACTGACCGGCTGCAGCGTTCCCCACTTTTGAGCTCTTCTGTCCTCGTATAGTGATTCTCTTTCGTTTTTGGCGAGTCCCCATTAGGGCCTGTTTCGGCGGCGGACTGCCGCATGGCTTATCTTCGGAGATGTCTTTGTATTCTCCTTTGCATGACGCTCGCGCCCGCCCGCGACGTTTTTCCCCGCCAGTTTGACCTTCCGTGATGCATTTTCCTAAACGCCGCTCTTTCCTTTCACCAGGTCTCTACCTCCGCTCGCGCCTCCTTCTGGAAAACAAGCATGCCTGCCGTTCTCCCCAGGACCAAGGCGGCAGTAGAGTTAGCGGACCTGCCCCCTTCCCGTCTTGCCGTCAGTTCAGTTCCGTTTCGCATCTTTCCGTATGTCGTAGATGATTTTTCTTCGAAAATATTTTTTTTTGTCCTTCCGTTCCTAAAAATCATTGTGCGTTTTCTTCCCTTCACTTACGTCAACGATTACCCCGAGGGAGCCGTTTGGGGGTTTTTTTTTTTTTTTTTTTTTTTTGTGGTGTTGGTTTGTGGGGGTGTGGGTGTTTTGTTTTTTTTCTCTTCTTTCTTTTTTTTTTGGGTGTGTGGTGTGTTTGGGTTGTGTTTCGTTTGGTTGGGTTGGTGTGTTTGTTTTTGGGGGGGGTGTGTTGGTTTTTTTTTTGGTTGTGTGGTTTGTTTTTGTTTTTTGGGGGTGTTTTTTTTTTTTGGGGTTTTTTGTTTTTTTTTGGTGTGGGGTTTTTTTTTTTTTTTGGTTTTGGTGGTGTTTTTGGTGTGTTTTCTTTTTCTTTTGTTTGTTGGGGGTTTGGTGTGTTTTTTTGTTTGTGGTGGGACCCCCTTCTCCCGGAAGCTACCCTTCACACCTCATTTGCCGGTGTCCCTAACGGCTTGCCATTTTTTCATTCCCTCGTCGTTTGAGTTGACGCTGCGGGTTTCGTCGCTACTTCTCCATAGTGGGAACCCATACGTCGCCCTATGCGCCGTTTACGTCAACGGCGATGTTTGGAGTCGTCTTTTTTTGCCTGGTTTTCTGTAGGGGTCGCGATTTTAGGGGTAGGTCCCAACCACTGTCACTGTCTCCCCCCCGCGCTCGGTCGCGGCGGGTTTCCAATCAAGTTGTTCTATGTGGAATCTGCACTAGCCCTCGCCCTCCTGTTTCAACCTGATACCGGACTTTTTTTGCGGGGTTCCTTTTAACCCCGTGTTCTTCTTTTCCTTAATGGTACATAACATAATTACGTTCAAGTCTCGGAATGTTTTCTTCCCGTCCCTGAGTCCAGTTTTCACGACTTCCCGGACCTTCTAAAACTTTCAAACTAGCGTGGCGCGAAACCATGTTACCGCGACCCTACCCCTTTGTGGGACTTCTCTTTTTTCTTTGCTCTAGTCCACCTCGGGAGCGTCAGTGCTCGGGACTGTTCAACCCACTGGGCTTCGCGGCCCTTTTTCACTTTTTTCCTCGGAAGTCCTCCCTGCTCTTCCCCGTTGGCAATACCGTAGTTCATGCGCTGATTTCCTCGAACACTTTTGTCGCGCCGCCTAAATTGTCCACTAATTTTTTATATTCCGCGGAAGACGACCCGGAGTGGTGCTCTCTCCCTCCGTTTTTATTTTTTTTGCTGGAGATTGCTTCCATCTACGCTCAAGGTCTTGACTCACTTCTTTCCTTTCAATGGTCCTTGTTGCCCCTCCCCGGGCACTTCCCTTCGCCCCTATGTAGACCAGATCGCCGGTTTGGCCGTTTTTGTCTCGTCCAGATCTTCCCCGTACTTGCCTTCTCCGTGTAGTAGATGAGAGAGCCTGGGCAGATATCTATAGGTAGTGGTGAGGTAATGTTTTCTACGAAAAGGTGTGTAAGTGGGACTTTTTTGGTTAGCCAGATAGATAGACTATTTCGGCTGTCGGCACTCGAGACTCGGCTCTCGCCTTTTATTTTCTACGGCATAACAACACGACCACCGTAGTCGCCTACTTCCCCTTGGGTGAATTCCAGAAAATGTCTTCAAGGCGTGGTCCGATAATTTTCTTCTTTTGACGCTGGCCTGAACTGTCAGCCGGGGGACGTTTCCTTTTTTGCCCCCCCATTCCGACTATGTCACGTTCACAACAGTGTTGGGAACTTCCCATTTCTTCTTTGTTAAAGGTTTTATTGAAAAACTCCTGAACTTTTGCCGTCCTACACCATTTTGAGAGAGTAGCTTTTTCTTGTCCAAAAATTCAGGATTTCACCTGAGTTTCTCCGTTGTAACTCCCTCGTTAAATGGTGGGCGAAACGGTCCGGTCGGCTTCCGGTTCACGAACGGATTTTTGGCCTTCGTCGGCCAATTGTGCGACGTCTACGCGGGTTTGAATCGACCAGAGGTTATCTGCAAGCCAACTCTCCCTCCCCTCAGAATGCCCGAGACCATTCCGACCAGGTCTCGACGCCGCCGAATTTCCCTCCACGGAGGGTCACCCTCTCCGCGAAGAAGCTAAACCCTCACGAAAAAATCCTTTCCCCAGCATTCACCTTGCAGTTTCTTATTGTCCGGCACCCCTGTGTTTGTGATTCTTGCAGAGGATTAAGAGTTTCCGTCTTCGCTCCCCTCGTTGGCGTACAGGTCTGAGTGACCCGTTCTCCTCTTACCCGTAAATGTTTAGTCCCAGAAAGGCTGCTTTTTTTAAACTTCATCTTATCACGAGAAATTCGTTTTTTCATTCTAGACCCCCCCCCCCAGAGCGCCCAAAAAAATTACCTGCCCACGCTATGGGCTTTTTTTTTTGCCTCCCATCGATCGCCCACTTTTCTGTTCCTTGGCTTTTTGCCTATGCCGTTCTCCAAGACCCTTGGGGGCGCTGATCCTCGGATTGCCTTTACCCCCCCCTCCTGCACATCCGTTTTTCTTTTTAGATGGCCTTACCTCTTCAATCGTGAACCGGTAGCCTTTTCAGTTTCCCCTTTTTTTCCGAGAGTCATGCCGCGCCTTCCCGTGTCTTGTTTCTTGCGAAGCGACGAATTTGTCCGGCCCTCGCCGCAGTCTTCCCGACGCAGCGGCCGATGGTCCTTTTTTCCCTCCTTTTTCCTTCTTGTTTTGAAATGAGCTCGAGGATTACGAGCACTTTTGATCGACTTACCTCCCTCTTAAGCTTTTCATGTTATTGTCCAGGAGGAGCTTTTAGGTCGCAACAAGAAGAGGCTTCCATTTTTCCCCGTTTTTTGCCGACCATCACGACCAGTCTTGTAGTTTAAATCACGGCCCCCCCTTTGCATTCCCGAGCTAGGATGTCGTCCAAGTTTTTTTTCCCTTTCAATGCCGGCGCGCTCTCGGCGCCTGGTTTCCGCCCCATCTCTTTTGCGTCGGCGTCTCTCCCGGCAAACTTCCCTCCTTTTCTTCACTCCTTTTTTGGCGGCAAAGTAACTTTGAAGAGAAGGCTTGCTTGATGTTTCCCTTTCCCCACCATCGAGTGATTCGGCGTGCAATTTAAGCTTCCCCCCTTTCCAGAGCTTTTTTCCAGGATACTGGAAGCGGTCTGAGCGGTCCTTCCCTTTTCTCAACAGCTTTCTTGATGGAGCTGCTAAAGCGCATTTTCTACATCGTCTGCGTCAAAAGGTTCTTCCTTAAGTTTTTTCCCTGTTCGAATCGACGATTTCGGTGTGGATCATCTTAACGGCCTTACCTTCGATGGCGCAAGTTTTTCTGGAAGCCCCCCTCCCGTGCTGTTGGCCCCCTTCGAGATTTCGCTCCCCTTTATCCCTCCCCTTCTGGCCGGGATCACCGCTCTTTTTTTCCTTGAGAACTGGAGCGGTACCCCCAGCATTTTTTCTTTTTCTGGAGACCTATCGCGCTTTTCCCCCGCGCTACCACTGCGACCGGCTGATCACTCGACCCGTCGTGTGTATTATTGGTTTTTATGCGGTTTTAATTTGTGTCTTTTTTTGTTTTCACGGCGTTTCAGCCTTTTCTATTAGTCGAATGGGAAACGCCGTTTGTTCGCCTCCAAGACCCCGCGCTGGTGACGTTTCGTTTTTTTCCCTTAGGGGGGACCGATCTTCGATAGCTTTTGATCGCCCGTGACTGGACCTTCTTTATCGAGAACTGGATTAACCCTCTCACCGCATGGCCCTCCTGGACGCTCTCCATCTCCCCTCCTGGTCATGCAGACCCCCTTCCTTTTTTGCCTTGAGGAGTTGGTTGTGGGAAGGAAGCAGCTTTTCCGATAGACCCTCTTTGCCCGACCTGTCCTTTAGCGTTATACTCACTATCACTTTTTTAGGTGCGGCACTCGCCACCTCTCATTGTCTTTTTTCCCCTGACCCCTCCCCCTACGGGTAGGGGTCCAACTTGTGATAGAGACGCTCACCTTTGGTTCTCTCCCTTTTCCCCCAAGATGATTTTCCATCCCCCCGCAGACTTCTGTTTCACCCGACCCCAAGACTTTCCTTCCTCTCCGTTGTTGGGTGAGAGCTATGGGTTTTTTTTTTTTTTTTCCCAAAAACGGCTTCTCCCCCCTTGTGATTGGTGAGGTTTTTATCTGACCGGTGAGGATGCTCCCGCACTTCGCTGTCCCTTCAAGGTGGCGCACCCCCGGTGGCGCCCTATGTCGTCCAGGCGGGGCGACCCCCTGTCCTGTCGAAGTGCCGCCCTTTTGGTGAGAAGATCTTTCCCCCTGGAACAAATGTTCGCACCCCTTTGAGATCTGCCTCATTTTCCGACGATATGTCCTACAACAACCTAGGCAACTCTCCCTTTCTGAAAAGGCATTCGTTTCTGCGACCTTCAGCGACCTCCTCGGTATAGGCTTTGATCTCCGTCTAGGTCTTCCCGTGCGCGCTAACGCCGTCGGTTTCCCCCCTTTCCGTGGAACTCCTTATAGATCTAGTGCCGTCGGAAAAGCGCTTTCTCATAACACCCTCCGGTCTTTCGCGCTTGCAGGCTTTGTCCCTCCGACCACCGGGCTTCCCCGAAACGCCTCTACTTTTTCTTCCGCCCTTGCGCGGCCTCCGCTGAGCTTTTTCTCCCCCGAGTTCGACGGTTTTGTACGGTGATCGTGATTCCTTCAATTTTCTAGGGGACAGGCGGCTCGGCACCCAGCGGGGTTTATTTGCCGAGCCCCTTCTACCGCTTTACCCGACCTTCTGATCCCCCCTTTTCCGCCTTGTATTCGGGAGCGATAGTCCCCCCCTCTATTCCTGAGCCCAGCAATGTTTATTGCCCCCAGGGGGGTGTTTGGGTGGGGTGATTTTCGCACGGGCTTCCTTTTTTAGTATCTTTGCGCCTACAGGCTCCCTCGACTTTTCCCTCATCCCGGGAGGAGACGGGCCAAGTTGGCTATCGGCGATTGTCTTGACTTTTCACATCTTGACTTCGTCGAGCACTGTTTTCTCCCCATTTGTTAGCCAAGAGATTTTTGGCGTCACTCTTCCTTTAGTTTGAGCCTGTGCCAAGTCGATTCATCCGGGCTGGGGTAACATGAAGCTCGCCGTCCGCAGCGCCATCAGGAGTATTACCCTTTTTCCTCCTTCAAGAATGGCCCCTGAAGCTTTCGTTGGTCGAAGCCGCCCTTTTTCCTTTCAGGTTAGCGCCCTGATAATTTCTAGCGCCCGGCGCTGAGTGCGTCTCCTTCCGCTCAGCTCCCATCCTCCCTCTGCCCCTTTCCTTTTTTTAGCAGTTGATTGACGGCAGCCAGATCTTTTAGGGCGGCTGGCATGGTATTTAGTACTTTTGTGCTGAGCTCACTTAGTGATAACAGACAATGAAGATGGTCCTCCCCTGACTCCCTGTCCCCCCTGTTGGCGTAAGTTTTCGCCTCTCGTTGCCAGGTATCGCGGCGACCTGCAATCTTTCCCCCTTCCTTTGCGGCCCCCTTATTTCCTTTTTAGTTTGGGCATCCATTGCGTAGGCGCTCACGACCTTTTCTTTTTAGTAGGCTCCCTTCCTCTGCTGCGTCCGCTTCCGTTCGCCCTAGGGAGCCCCTTTTCTTTCCCCTTCTCGCAACTCCCTCTGGATTTTTTTTTTGGTCTGAGGATGTTCGCTTTTTATCTCCGAGGGTGGTTCAACCCGCGCATTTTTTGGATCATGGCCCACCTCTTGTAATTAAGTGAGGAGTCGATAGTTTGTGCATCTCCCAGAACTTCTTTTCCTATTTTGCTTTTGCTTTTATAATCGATTTTTGTTTTTTCCTCCATCCCTGCCCGATTATTGCGACCCCGGTTTTTTTCAGTTTTTGCAGTTCTGTACTTGTGCGTTTTTATTCACCTCATCTACTAGGAGAATATGTGGTTTCTTGATGTGACCTGCTAGCTATTGAATTCATAACACTCCCATTTCTCAGCCCCGTATCGAGTTTCCCCTTCCCCCCCCTCTTTTTTTTCGACGATTCCCGGTGTGTGGAGCGGTTTCCTTCCCTCCTGGCTCATTCCGTGATGTACTCTGTCGTCTCTATGGCGGTTGAATTGTCCTTTTTAGGGTTCGGCTCTTTCCTTTTTTGCGTTGCGTGTCCGATTGGGCTATCCGGTCAAAACCTCTTTTTTTTTTAATCCCGCGGCGTCGCGCCCCTTCGGTCCCAGGTACCATGTTCCTTGACACCTCTTGTAACGGACTGGTCTCTCATAAGCGAGGCCCCCTTTTCATTTTTTTCATCCCGTCCCTCTAATTATCATTGTCCGTCTTTTTTCATGGTGCAACATTAATTCTTCCTCCCCTCCCCCTCTTCCTCCAAAGGCTCCATCGCGTGGGCGACACCAGTTGCTGGCGGCCCCACTTTTTGTCTCTCGAAGGTCTAGTCTCCGGTCTTCCTGGCTTTTGTCGATGTCCGACCAGCGTTGACTTCACGTCCGGTCTAGCTCCCCCCTCCTTCAATCCGCTTATTTGCTCGCTGCAGCTCTCGACCGTTTTTCAGACCCCTGTTCGGTCGTCGCATCTCTATTCTTGTTTGCATTTCTCTCTTTTCGACCGTTTTTTCTGAGGCACATCGACTTGCTGCCGCTTCTGGGACGACCGTTTTATGTTTTTCCCGGTCCCTTGAGTATGTCTCTCAGTTTCCCTCCTGATTTCGCTGGTTTTTTTTCGACCTGCACGTATCCTCTAAGTACACTTCCCCCTGGACGTTCGAACAGGTTTTCCCACCCTGGACGATCTGTTTTTCATGACACACACACCCGGTTTTCATGTGCCGCTTTTGCGCGAAAACGCGATGTTCGCTCCCTTTTAGCCCGCTGTCAATGTGCTCCTTTAATTTTTCCACCCCCCTTTCTCAGTTCTTTTCCTTGATAGTATATGTTCCGGCTTCCAAATTTTGGGTGCCAGCTCATTTTTTCCCGTTGTCCTTCAGTTATCCTGTTACGTGTGTTTTTTTTTTTTGGTTTTTTTTCTTTCCACTTTTTTTGGGAGATTAGCTTTCCCAATCCTTAGCTTTGCGGCCGCGGACCCGCTCCCTGGAACTTTCTCCCGATTTGATCTTCCCCCGCGCTCGGACCCCCCGCAGCCGCATTTCGCACGCGACGCCACGTCAACCTGTTTTTTTTTTCGGCCGGAGCCAAAGCCAGTCTTTCCATTAACTCTTCCCTCCCTTTATTCGACGTCCTCCCAGCATCGTTCCAACTAATTTTTTATGCACCTTGCGACCGTCCTTGCTCCCCCATTTGCATTGTGACCTGTGACTCTCTCCTCCTTTTCACCTATAGCTTCCCCCCCCCTTTCGTCCTTTTTGTAGTACGGCCGTTTTAATTGGTACCTCGCACTTATTTATTTCGCCCGACGTGCACTCTTCTCCAAAGACTTCTCGAGACATCAACACCGTATTAGCAAAAAACGCGATTGGAGCCCAACTTTCCCTTGCCTTTTTCGGCTGCTTCCTTCTCTGATCTCTTTCTGCACTTCCTTGTCTCCGCTGCATGCCTCCTGCTTTTACACCAGCCTTTCCTCTCTTTTTTGCGTGAGTTCGAAGCGCTACGTTTTCCGACCCCACGCCGTCATCTTCTTGCGGTCTCTGGTCCTGCCTTCGTTAGTGACCTACCCCCGTCTCTTTTTGAAAGGCGGCTCCCCAGCTCTTGAAGACTGGAAACCGTGCTTTTTAAGAGGGAATAGAAATGGCATGGCCTTTTTCATCCCCCCTCTCACCTTTTTACGAATGGCAGGATCGCCGCCATTTTTCGATTGCGTCGGAACTGCGATACCTTTAACGCGCGACCGCCCACCGGCCGCCCACCTAAGTTTTCGGAGGAGTTTGCTCCTCCACAAAGCGTTGTTACGTTTTTTTAACAATCTCTCCCATCCTTTCCGGTGACGTAACTTAACCTTACCATCATAAGAATTTGAATAAGACTTTCTTTTTTTATTTGACCTTCTCTCAAATCGAAATGCCCGAACGATTTCTAGTCTGCAATGTTTCGCGACACCTCCCCAGTTTCTGCGTTCGATCCCTTCCACTTTCGATCTTAGCAGTCGGGAGGCGGCCCTATAAGCCCTCTTCTTTTCGCGATTTCTTCCGGCCCGTGACCCTCCTTTGGTCCAACCGCGGCCATAGTGAGCTCTTGTTCCGAGGCTACGGGTGATCGCGCCGCCAAGTCTCTGTCCCTTTTGCTCTTTTCAAATCGGCCCAGCCCACGTTAGAAGCCTGCTGATGATGCCCCTAAGAGGACCTTAATTAGTCAAAGAATTCTGCTTGTGGACCTTCTTGACATGGGTAGGACGCATGACTTTTTCATGTCGACATCACGTTCGGTGGTGGACGGGCTCGACCGTAAATCATTCCACCTTTCACGGTTGCGGGAACTTTGGGCCCCCTGGTCCCAATTCTCCTTTGCTCTACTCGCCGAATCACCCCTGATCTATAACTTTCCCCCTCATACGAGGTTCGGCCACTTTCTAGCCGGGGTCATATGAGAAGTCCCGACGGGGTTTTTTCGTTGCCCGTCCGGGAGACCTACTTTCTCTTGATCCCATACCACATTTCAACCACCTTGACGCGCAGATCGCCGCTTCCCAGGCCCCCTTCGGTTTTTGTGGGCTATATTCTTCTTTTCCTCCTTCGTCTTGCAATTCTTCCCAAACTTCAACTGCCCTCAGTTCCTTTACTCCATCATAAGCGTAGGTTATCTCTCCGCAGACTCGTGATTGTCAGCTTATCTGCCATGAGTCATTTTCGCTCATCACGGGAAGCACCGAATATCCACTGTAAGACTTTCCGCAAACCGCGTCCTGATCGTTTGACGCTAGTTCTCTAAAGCATTCCTGGTCTGCCCCTACACCGACTCTCCTCCCTTAGATTTTGTTTCTTAAGGTAGAGAGAAGAAATCGGTAACCCCGATTGCGACATTTTTTAGAGGTCTTCATCTCACTGTGGTTTGGAAACCGACGAATATCCATTTCCTCGGCGTATTTTCTCCGCATGGGTAACTCCTCACACCTTCAAGGGGAGCCAGTTGACCCACGCCGATCAGAGACTGTGTTTTGTGTTCTTCCATCAATGGAGTTGGAATCAAGGTTCGCTAGGCCCATCCACCACC
>Ga0179593_1640896_pt1 | contig 15231 bp, 17 predicted proteins | sample CZODoug2_1_08_16_FD_185931 | JGI IMG/M metagenome (GOLD analysis project Ga0179593, IMG submission 185931) | Vadose zone soil fungal communities from Angelo Coast Range Reserve, California, USA - CZODoug2_1_08_16fungal (PacBio error correction) | ecosystem: Environmental > Terrestrial > Soil >... | reverse complement strand
CGTCCGACGAACTCCCTTCGTTTTTTGCGAAAGTCCTCAGCGTTCCATTTCCTCTTTTTGCTTTTGCCCCCCGACCTTTCCCCGACTCCCCGCTCATTATCTAGTTTACTCTCCCGTTTTGTAGTTGAGCCTCTATGAGTTTCGAAGTTCGATGACTTCCAACATTTCCCTCCCTTTCCTTGCTTTGCGCACTTTTCAGAGCCGACTTTTTTTCGTCGGCCTCGCCTTGACCTCCGCCCGATCCAGCACTTTTTTTGACTTTATCCCTTTTTCTCTTTATAGTTTTTCGGAATAGCTTTCCTGGCATCGTGAGTTCCGTTTTTGTCCGCGTCTTGATCTTCTTTCAACATCCCTTTTCCCCAGCGGTTCTTTTTTCCTAGTACATCCCGCGATTTTCCGGTTATGGAGTCCCAAACTCAAGTACATCGAACCCTTCCCGTCCTCCATGCATACTTTTGGATCCCCCCAGGCTCCCTTGTTGGTTTCTGGGCCCCTCCTTTCCGGGAAGTGCTCCTTCTACTCAAAGCTTCCTTCGAATCTTTTTTTCCTAGAGTTTTCTCCTGATCTGTTTCAGCGTCCTCGTTGAGTGGCTGCTGATCCGGTGCCCTACGGACCTGCATGTCTTTTTTTTCCGCCGCCCCCACTTATCTTTCTTCCGTCGATTCACGCTTCATTAAGGTTTTCTTCTGATCGCTCCCATGTTTCTGGGTCCCCCCGCTCGGTTTGCAGATTGGAGCGTTTTCTTGTATTTCCGGCTTGGTCCTCTAGACCTTTTTTTCCGGTTTTTTTGAACTCTTCTGATTTGCTCCGGCCCGAGCGTTCGAGTACTTTGATAAGTTGGCGTCGATTTTTCCCTCTTCCAACTTTGCCTCTTAGTCGGAGAGTCTCCTTCTGAGGTCCCTACTGGACGCGTCCGTCCCCTCTCCATACCTGGGTTTCCATGCGGGCCCTGATTGAGAGCAAGTGGAGCTCTATGTGCTTGCATTGCCCCCGTTCCGCCGGGATCGTCGTTGTCGTTTTGGCCTCACTTTTATTTCGCTTGAGGACCTCCCTTTTTTTCTGACGCCTGGCGAAGGAGTCCCTGCCCCGGGACTATATAAATTCTTCCCGCGGATTTCTCAGGGCATTTTCGAATTCCTTTTCCTTTTTGCCCTGCTGAACCTGAGCGGTTTGATCCGTCGACATTTCCCACGCGCTCTGCCCGTCCCCCCTTGCCTGTGCCCCTGTTCATCCTGAACCTTTTTTTTTGCGGGCCTCGCCTGTGGGGGCGGTTTGGACCGGGGTTGGCCCATATGATGTTACAGTTTGAGGTGCACTCCCGGTTTCCCCGTTTTCACGGCCTTCCTCCTGGACAAGCTTGTGGAGTGTCTTTTTACGGGTGTGCAGGAGGCTTTGAGGGCTTCTCTCAGTTCTGCGTCGTCAAATTTCTTTTTTGGTTTTTGTTTGAAAACCCAGCTTTCGGTGTTTTTTTTCTTCCGCCCTTTTTTTCCCTTGATTCCCTCTGTCTCTGGACGTCGGATGCAGCCTGACTTCTGCTGATCTGCTTTTCGAGCGGTTTTTTTTTGGAGTAGAATGAATCGTATAATTTTTCCTAAGTTTCTAGACCCCGCTCGAACGTTTGACTGGTAAAATTTTCCTTCAAGATGCGAATGAAACAAGGAGCGTTCAAGGTCTTGCCACTTTTGGGTCCGACCGCAACCCCTTATGGTATCCATGTTTTCCCCCCCCATAACCCCCTCTCCCCTGAATGCGCCTCACCCCTAAGAGTCTTCACAGGACTTCATCCACGGGCCATTTTTTAGAGTGTGCCGAAACTTCTCGATTTCCCCCCATACCAAGATCCCCCCCCCTTTCGATGGCCCCCAAAACATCAAAAGCCTAAAAAACGAGGAACTACAAACATCCGGTTTTTCTTTTCCCCGGGACCTTTTTACACTGACCGCCAGGAGCCTTTTAATAGGTGGTTGGCCGATGTCTACGGATCCTCTTTCCTTCCACTTTTTCCAACTCTTTGGGACTTCAAGGTTTTTCCCCGCGATTCCCTTCCCCCCTTTCATCGTCCGTCGCTTCCGCGAATTCCCCCTCCTTTGCCGCATAGCTTCTGCTCAGTTCCTCCAGCACTCCTTTTCTTTTCCCCTATTTTTCCCACTGTACCCTTTTTCACCCGCCTTTCACTTCAGGCTTGGTTTTTTCTGTCCAACCCTGACTGAGCTGCCCTCGCCAGAATATTTTTTCCACGCCCCTTCTCACCCCCAATCTTTCCAGTCTGATCTCGGCCAGTTCCTTCCCCACTATTCAACCTAGGCTTTTTTCCCCAGTGGGCTCCTTCCCGCACACCAACGTACGTTCCAGGACGTGCAACGTCCCCTTCGGTCTCCCCGGACGACCCTCTTTTTTAAAGCCACAGGAAGTTGTTCTGATACGACCGGTCTCCCCAGAAACTTTTCTCACTAGTGCCTCTGCCCCGATAGATGTCCCCCCATCTTTTTCCTTTCACGTGTGGTTACCTGCCACAAAATGTTCCGTAGGTCGTGCCCCCCCCCAGTGTTAACGTCCTCCAGATTTTCCTTTTTTTTTTTCTGAGGCTCAGGAGTAGGTCCCTATTTTTTTTCGCATGATGTCTTTCTCTAAACTGTGATGAATCGTTCACGGCAAATTCTTAGAGGGACGTCTTCCCTATTGATTTGATGAGTCCTCTGTGTGTTCGAGGGCGTTTCTTGAGATTCCCAGGTTTGTCTTCTCGAACAAAAAAGAGAGGCCCTCCCCCCCCGATGATCAAAAAAATTGCTCTAAATCCTTTGTAGAAACTTTTGATCGAACGACCTGTCCTTGTCGATTACCTGGCTTCCCTCCTCGGCAATCCCCTCTTCTTCCCTGAAGGCAAGGTTCTGAAATTTTTTTTGAAGACAAGCCTCTTCCGAGGTTCCCCCTTCCAATCAAGGTTATCAACCTTCCCCCTACTTCTATACGCTTTTCCCCTTCTTCTCCTTGCGTTAAAGGTTTTTTTCTTGGTTATAAAGGTTTTATTGTCCCGCGACCACTCGCGTCGATGATCCCCAGATTTTCTCTCGTTCATTTTTCCTCGAGTGATCGTCCTGTATTTTTGGAAACCTCCCCCTCGTCATCCCTCTCTTTTCTCTAGTTGTTTTTGTTTTTTCGTCTAGTCGGGTCCCTCAAAAGTTTTTCACATTTTTCGCTTCCTTTTTTTTCATTTCTTTTAGCTCAGCTTTTTTTAGCGATTGTCGGACTCTCCAAGCCACTTTGCCCAGATTTTTTTTCCTGACGTTTGTTCTTTTTTTCCCCTACTGATGTTTTTTCTCCTCGTGTTTTTTTTTTCCCATCGGGAAAGTTTTCAGCGTGAACGCTGCTTCTTCACGGTACTCCTCCCGTCCTGGACGTTTTTCCTAGATTTCGTTCGTGATTCTTGCCAGTTTCCCCTCGACCCCGACCTCTGCCGATTTGGCTGGTTGGCGCTTCGACGAACTCATGTCGCAAGGTTTTCACTTCAGCTTTTTTTCGATCGTCTTTTTTTAGGGTGGGCCTGAACCAACCTCAAGCTTTTCTCCGAGAAGAACTCTCCCTCTTCCCTCGACCCGAGTGCAGATCCCTTTTTGAATGATCCCTTTTTTTCGCCCTGGCTTTCCCCGGCTATTCTGAAGATCCGGAATGTATGTTTTGATGGAGACTCTCCCCTCCCTTGCCCTTGAACCCCTTCCTCCCCGAAGCTCCTTTTCTTAAGGTGTTCTTTTTTTGTCCAAGCTCCCTCCACCTATGTTATGAAAATTGGTTCCGAGGATTTTTTGATATTCCCCTTTTGGAGGACCCGAAGTTTTTTTGAGATTTAGATCGTCAAGTGAGACGACATCCTTTTGCGGCCCTCCGCACTTGTTGGCTCTTTTTTTTTCCTCGATGAACATTCTTCCCTTCTTCCCGATTCCCTTCGAGGGGTATTTCTTTCCGTTTTTTGACGATGACATATAGATTTTTGTTCCGATCCTTTTCCCCAAATTATGAGTTGTCTGAAGTCGATTTTTTTTTTTTACATGAGTTTAATGCTTTTAGAGCCGACTTCTGTTCTCCTTGATTGCTCACCCTTTTATTTTCCCCCCACTCTCAGCTGCCCTTATGGCGAGCGCCTTCTTCCCCCCTGCCGATATATTTTTTTGCGGTTTTTTGACCTTTTTTTTCCTTCGCGGCCTAAGCTTGACGGGTTTCTACCTCGAGCTTAGTCAATATCCCCCCCTCGATTTCGACTTCCCTTCTTGGTACTTTTTTTTTCCCAGTTCACCCCTTTTTCGTGGGGCGGTTCCCTTTGAGCGGTGAGGTTTTGGCCGGTCCCCGCTAATGATTCGCGCGGTTTCCCTAACATTACTGCTCCTTTAAAACGCCTCTTTCATCCGGTTTTCTGTGCCGAATCTTCTGTCGAGACTGAAGCGGTCGGCGGCAAGTTCCCGTGGGGGGTTTCCCCTTCTCTTTTCGTGGCTTTTTTTTCTTTTCCGGAAACCTTTCTTCGCTGACTTTTTTCTACATCGGCTTTCGGGGGCCGGATGGTCCTGTTGCGGTTCCCTCCGGAACCCTTGCGCGTTTCCCCCTTAGCTTTTCTTGTGTGTTGATTTTGAATCATATCCGGGGCCTCCTTCCCCCCTTACAAGATTTTCGCACCCCCTGGTCCATTCGGCTGCCGTAGCCTCCCCGTTCGTCGATCCTCCCAAAGAACCTTCTTTCGTGGCCCCCCCCCCCCCCCAGCACCCCCTTTCCCTTTAATTTTGGCTCGATTCATCCCGACAGAACGAGTTTACGGCTCGCATCCACTTCGTTCCGTTCTGCGTCCTATGACCTTTAAGACCTTTTCCCGGTCCCCCTTACTCTCAGCGTGTACCCACGAACCCCTTCTTTAATTTCCCCAAGAGTTTTCCCGCCTTTTTTTTTCCGGGATATACGGGTTAGATGTTTTCGCTCGTTCAGGGCACCTTTTTGGCAGGATTATTTTATCGATTTCGATCTGCTTATCTCGACCCCTTCCCTCTCCTCATTGCTTCCCCCTTAGGAAGAGTTTTTTTCCTTCCGCTTTTCCTCCCACGATTTTCTTTTGTTTTTAGCAATCACTAACAGAACACCCTCTGAATGTCTTCCCGCAGCGCCTGAATGTACCCCCCTCCCCCCCGAGCTTTTTCTGAAGCCACTTGCCGCCATAAACCCTCTTATGTAATGCGGTCCCGCCCCTTTCTTATCCCCACTCCTCCCTTCTCAGATTTCCCCGTGGCGCCATCGGTACTCCCGGTTCGTACGTCACGGCGGCAATCCATTAGAACCCGATTTGCCCTAAGCTTCTTTTTTTTTCTTTGAGCTGGACCCCCCCCTTTACACCGTGTGATAATCCTCTCCCCTCCCTTGTGTTCCTGTTCTCTCTTTTCCAAGTGGATTTCCTTTCCCCACACTCTGAAACATTCGTTCGCCCCTTTACGAACTAGAACGGTGGGAGCGGCCTCCGATTCTGAAAACTTCCCTCTTTGTCTTCCCAGATCTTTCAGAATTTTGAAAAGCCTGAGCTGCCCGGACTTTTTTTTTTTCAAATTTTTTGATGAGTCTTGATCGAGAGTAAGCCAGTCCTTCCTTATCCCCTTTCTTGTGTTTCCCCTATCTGGAGGCTGCCCCTCTGTACCCACCTCCTTTTTCTTTCTTTCACCCTCCTGATCCCCTTCTGTTTACTTTGTCCCCCCCACAGTGTCCCTTCAAGACCTCGCGTCCCAGGACCTTTTGCTTGCAAGTGTCACGATGTTTGTCACGTGAGACCACCCTATTTTTCCGTTTGATTCAACTTTCACCCAATAGTCGAATAGAGGAGTGCGATTGGCCGGAGTTCCTGGCCTTTGAGCCCCACGAGAGTCTGTGCTCCAATCCTTTTCCCGGGAGTCCCTTTTTATGGTCCCTTTCTAGCTTCCTCTCGCCTCATATATCCGTTGTTGTTGGCGAGATCCTGATCCTCTTTATGACTGGTCGGTGCACACGCGCTGCCCCTTTAACTGTGGAGCTCTCTCCCCTTTTTCGTAGGCTCACGCAATGATCGACCCGTTGCTGTTTCCTCTAGTTCAGTGTATCGACATGAGTTTCCCTCTTTGATATTCGTTGATGGTTTCAGTGGTTTTTTACGCTCCCCGGCCTATAAGGCACGTTCTCCTCAATGTCCTGAGGCTCTGCTCGAGGGTCTTTCGTGTGGGATGGCCTCTTTGTCCCCCTTGACCGATTTTTATGAAGCCTTTTTTAAATTCATTTTTGTTGGTAGCAGATGTTCTCTCTGCCTCTCTGGGGGTTGTTAACCGCCCCATCCCTTTTTCTCCTCAGTAACTAGCCCCCTTCGTCCTTCCGCGAAAACCCTTTTTCTGCAGCGTTTTTCCTCTCAAGGGCTTTTCTTCCCCTCCGATTACTTTTAATCAGGACGACCATTCTGTATGAAGGTTTTGAGAAGCCCCCCAGAAACACCCTTTTTTTCGTACCCCTTTTTACTTCACCATCTTTCTTCCGGTGTTTCGTCCCCAAGACATCAGAACCTTTTTAGAACTAATCGATCGGGTTTCTGCTGATCAGTGTCCCTTTTGATCTCTTCTGGTCTTCTCCAGTCCTGACGAGAATTTGAGCCGATCCTCTTTCCTTGACGTTTCCCCCCTTGACGTGCTCCTTTTGGAGTTTCGTGAGACGCCTTAGTAGTTTTTTGCGAGGGTACGCCTTCTCTCCATTACCCTTTGTTAGGGATTCCCCCATTATGATGTTTCTTTCTTGAGCCTTATCTCGGTTTGTTGGAAATGCTGAAGTTCCGTACCGGCCGAGGTCTTTCTCAGCTTTTAAACTTTTTGGAGGGACTATGAATTTTTCTTTCTCCTGGCTCAAGCCATGCGTTGAGCACATCCTTAAGATATTTGGACACTCCCTTCTCCCTGGATCTATCATCTATCCCTGTGAAGAGGTTGCCCTTTGGGCTCTCTGGACCCCCCCCATTTACCCACAAAGCTTCTCCCTTTCGCCTGCGCCCCCCCCGGTAACCCTCGGTGGTAAAAGTTCCCGATTGGGCGTGGGGACGGCATCCGCTTGGGGTTCGGTTGCCCGACGGAGCTGATTGGTTTCATTTTCTTTCAATTCCGGAATCCCTTCCCCCCGGATTGCGAAGTCGTGCAGGAGCGGTCCTGTTTTGATCTCAGGCTTCTCTTTGTCAGGGGGTGTGTTAAAATGCGTTCTCGCTAGCTGCAATCTTACTGTGTCTTCCCCCGGGCTTGATGTCTTTGCGTTCGTGCCGCCAGTGAGGTATCTCTTTTACTCCTCCTTGAGAGCTCTATCAGGAGCTGGCACACAAAAGACCCCTTTGATTAACCTTTCGCGATCAGAGTTCATTGCAGTAAGTAAGTTCGTCGAGACCTCCCCCTCCCAGCTGATAAGGTCCAAAACTTTGCCCTGCACAACTTCTCCGGCCTTCGATAGGCTCATCACGAGTTTAAAGTTTGCTTTTATCCACTTCGATCGAGTTTTTCTGCCCTTCGAACCCTTCCAACCATGACTCCGAGCGCGCTTCCAAAAACGCTAACCCCCAAATTAGCCAGCAAAAACGACCAATAGCGTTCTATCAACCTGTGAAAACGTTTGCAACCTTCTCCGATCAAGGTGAGTGGAGAGGGAGGTCTCTTTATTTTTGTCCGAGGAATTTCTCGATCCTAAGAAGGGAAACTCTTCATAGAGTGAGATGCAAGCTTTAGTTTCTGCCCACATGGACCTTCAAGCCACGCCGACTGCTACTGCCAGAACCCCTGCTTTTCATTCCAGGCTGGCTCCTTTTTCCAGACACTTCCTTTATAAGACCCGCCAAGAAATCGGAACAAATCCCAAGCTGAGACATGAATTGCATGTCACCCCCCGGATGGACCCCTTCGTGCTAACTTTGTCCTTTCCCTTTCAAAACCTCTGTCAATCGTTCGGCTTCCCCTTCCCCTCGCACTCCCCCCCTGGCACTGCCTTGGCCTCGACCTTCACAATAATTGTCTCCAGTATAGGATCTTCCGGAAACTAGTTCCCATTCCAGGCGCAGTCTTTCTCGAGGATGACTGAAACGCCTTAAGCTCGAATCCCACAACGACTGCCGGCTTTTTTTTCTTCAGCTCTTGACCCAATTAGTGTCTCGATTTCAGAACATCAACAGGAGATCAGAGGTTCCTGTCAACAAGATGATTTTTATGTCATGAAACCTTCTGGAACCCATTCTGGACTCCCCCAAAAAGGAAGAAAGTCTTCCTGTGCTGGCTCCCGAATTTTTTTTTAATGTTTACATTTGACAGGTGGCTCCGAGTTGCGGAAGACAGCCATTTTTTCGTTTCGGAACGTATAGCCCTCCCCGAGCCACAGCCCATTTAGCCTTGAAAAAGAGCTTGATCCTCTGCGTTATAGAAGGATCTCAATCCTTCCCTTCTAGGGTGCTTCTGCCAACACCAATATCCTTCAGAAAACCTTTTTTTTTTGACCCCTTTGAACATTTATGTACTACCCCACAGTTCTTCTTCTTCAGAATCGGTCCGGTCTTAAACCTTTGCTTTTTGGCCCGCCTTTTCTTACTCCTACTCGCCCCGGGATTCGCAGGTTTTCTCCCGCTTTTCGCTTGTTTTTGACCCGTCCCCAAGGGCAAGTGGCCTTTCCATTTCCCAACCCCCCTGAGACTTTCCTGACCGTGGAACTTTTTTTTTTTTTTAGGGATTTCTTTCTTTTTTTGTTTATCTTCGACCCGACTTAGATAAAAGGCTCGCATCTTCGCTGCGTGATGTGCCCCCTGACATTTGTCCTGACCTCGCTCCTCCCATTTTTTTTCTTTTTTTTTATTTATAGAGTATATTGTCCGGTGCACACTTCGAGCAAAGTCTTCTCCTCCTTGTAGCTCTCCTTCTCTTGGGTTTTTCTTTTCAACGACTTCGACAGTGAGGCCATTTTTTCTTTCTTTCCCCCCGAGTTCCTCTTGTAGTTTTTTTCCCTTTTTATGCATTCGTTTTGGAAGTGTTCCCCGGAACTTCCTATACGTTCCCCTCCCTTTCACCCCTTTCAGTAATATTTTCAGGGTAGTCTTCTTAGTCCTTTGTTGTAATTTTCAGGATATTTTTTAGATTAGAAGCATACTTTCTCCCTCTTGGTATCTTCCCTTCTGAGAATTTTTTTTTCCTGTTTTGTAGTTTCCTGTCCTTTTAAGAGCGTCCTACCCTTTCCTTTCTTCCTAGGGAACGTCTCCCACTTTCTTTTCCCTAGTTTTTTATTTTTTCCGTTTTTTTTTTCCTGGATTTCTGTAGAAGCCGATACCAGTTCGGTCGGTTTTTTTCCCCCCGTAGTATTTTTCTTTATTCAGGTGAGATAGTTAGATTTTTCCATTTCTTTTGGTGGCGATGACCTGATCAGTCTCCAGGTCTTGCCAGCTCATTTTTGGGATCTTTTCCGTCTTGTCCCTTCATGGTCTTGTTCCGAGGACCCTTTTCTGTCTTGCACCCTTTTGAGCCTTCCTCTCTTTTCCTTGAGAGTCCCCTTTTTCCCAGCCTTCCCCGATGAACCTTTTTGAGTGTCGGACCACTTGATCTTCTATCATCTTGGTGCTTTTCTCGGCTCCCTAGCGCCCTTTCCCCGGTAGTAAGGTCGAGGGACCGACTTTCTCCTCGATGAGGATCCTTAGCTTTCCCTTGGAAGGCCTGATACTTCCTTCTATCAGGACTAGCTCGGAGATTTCAGATAACTCCTAGACTTTCCGATCCCCTTGAGTCCCCTTTTAAACAACCCCTTTTTTTGACGTGGGGAGGACTCAATTTTTGAGTTTCTTTTTGTCTTTTTCCCCCCATTTATTGCGGACTTCGCGGTTTTCATCCTCAGTCGTAACTACTATTTTTCCTTACAGGGTCTAGCGTTTTTGTGTTAACTCTTCTAATGAGGAGAGAATTTCTGGGGGGTTCAATTGAGGAATATCCCCCCGGTACTTGTGTACCTTTCGAAGCTTGAATAGAGACGGTGTTTTGTTCTGCATTTTCTAGGTTCAGGATCTTATCATAATCCTTTCCTCCAGTTGTGTGATGAATATAGAGTCTTCCTGTCCCCTTCAGGGAAATTCTTCACGGATTCGGACCTCCCTCAGAGACTGGTCCACTTCCCCCTCGAGTTCAGTGTCTTTATCGGTTGCAAACTTTTTTTTCTCCGGTTACCCCCGGCCTTAAACTCTTCCGGCTGAACACTATTTCGTCCCCCCGTCTTCGCACGCTTTAACTTTTGATGAAGTGACTTCTCTCACTGGGTCCCTCTTGCAAAATTTCAGAGGACCCCTGAAATACAACAAAGAGGACCCAAACCCTTCTCGGACTTTCTTGATAACTACAATCTTTTTTTTTTTTTAAGTCCTTTCTGATTTCAGTCTAGCCCCCGAAGTTTCCTCGTAGGCCGAATATTCCTGATCGCCTCTCGAGTTCTTTTTAATAGTAGCCCTAATTATCCCAGCATCCAGCGGTCTCTTCTGCGATCAGCCCTTTCCTCTTTCCGAAGGGCGCCTCCCTTGCCGTCCCCCCCAGCCCTTTCCCTCTGAGCTCCACTTTTCAGACATTTCTACATTTTTTTTTTCAGTAAAACTCCTATGTTTCCGGACGGACACGTTGACCCACCTTCCCTCGAATACTTGCTATGGTCCTCCAGAGAATTTTTCTACTGGCCATTTCCTTTCCGGAGCCTTTTGCGATGTCAATCCCCAAAATTCTTTTTTTCTGGCTCTTGGGAGCGCACTGTGCCCTTTCTTCGATGATCTCACAAATTTTTGACAATACGAGGTAATTCCCCCTGAACCAGCCGATTTTGCTGTTAGACGTCGACAGGTTGATAGGTTTCCCGTTTCCTTAAGTCGTATTTCCTTTTGCATAGACCCTTGGAGGCCCCCCCTCTGCCCCGCTCGTTTTTATTTTCGCCGAGCCCGGATTATCTCCCTTTATTTCGCATACCACCCCCCTCGAGCAGTCCCTTTTATGAACCCTTCCCCATTTCTCCCCCTCGCCCGTTATGATCGACCGGTATGGTTGTTCTGCTTTCCTCCGGACCCCCCCCTGAAATTCTGGACCCTCGATGCAGTCCCGACTTTTTTTGGAATCTTCTGAGTTCCACGACCTTTCTCCGAAATCGCCTCCCTGCCCGGCCCGGGCGGGCTTTGCCTTTTCAGGGGAGTCTTTTTTTCTCCCTTCGGTCGAGTCTTCATGCTTCGCCTCTTGCGGGATTTTTTTTACCTCCTTCTAGCTCATCTTCCTCTTCCTTTTATGTCTCGATGCTTTCCTTTTTTGTTTCACGCTTTGTTCCACATCGCTTTCTGCGCTTTAGCCTCAGCGGACGGGGTCGTTTCCCACGACCCTTGCATTCTCCTGACAGTCGGCGTTTTTTTCAGAGTACTTTTTTGTTCCCTCTTTTCGCCAATCGTGTATTCCGGCGTGCTTCCCTGTTTTCCCCCCCCTTCGCGGAGTTTTCAGGTTTTTTCTTTTCTCTTTTCCAGCAGTTGGTGAATCTGACCCCCAGTTTTATTTTAGCGCCCCTTTTGGCCGCAAATCAGCTAGGTGGTCCTCCTCCTAGTTCTTGGGTGAGACCTTTTGTTAGATTTCCCCGAGCCTTACTCAACCCAAGATCCTCTCCCTCATCCAGGGCTGTTATCTTTCTTGGACGAACGTATGACCTCTTGTCCCGCAGCACCTGTCCGGTCTAACGCATCCGCCAAATTTTTCTGATCATCCTCCCTCAAGCCCTAATCGGTTTCCCTTCCCAACGTTCGGCTTTTGCGATTGCTTTTTTCCGGTTTTTTCCTCTTTGAGCAGCTTTTTCCCGGAGCTTCCTTTTTTCTCTTACGCCTCCTCTTCGTGATGTCGTCTTTGCTAGGGACAGTTCAGTGGTAGCCGCAAGAAGTCAATAGACTTGTTTTTTCTCGGAAAACTTTTCAAGGTGATTGCGGGGAGTGGTTTATTGAAGGGACAATCTTTCTCCAGATGTCTTTTTCGGGATTCCTCTCTTTGATTCCTCTCCTTTTTTCAGATTTACTGGATTGTGCATGCTTTCTGCCCTTTTAAGGACCGTTTTTTCAAGTCTACGCTTTTCTTTTGCCTGCGGTTTTACCTCTTTCCGGTTGCGCTTCTTCTGAAGGTTTTTCCTCCCCCCTATTGTTACGACTTTGGGACCCTTCCTTTTTGTTGGGGAGTGCTTTAAGCCGAGCCCGCTTTCTCTCAGTTCTTGTTCCGCTCTCCGCGTTTCTGCGCTCGGATCCGGTTTTCTGTGATTTTTTCCTCAAGAATCTTGAAAGGGATTTGGCTGTTGGAACCCTTTTCGTTCGTTGGGATCTAGCTTCCTTTGCCTTGATCGAGGGGCCTTTTTCGGGTGAGCTCCCTGGCGACTCCCCCTTTCAGACTCCTGTTGTTGGAGAATTCTTTGCCGCTTGTGCACCCCCTTTTTGACAGCTTTCCCTTGAGTCTCCCCCCCTCCCCTTTTGCGAGCCAGATGAGGCTTTCTCTTTCGGGCGACAGCCTGTTGTTCCCAACTTTTAATTCCCCTGGAGTTTCCTCCGGAATCAGCCTATGCATTTTAAAGACTCTAGACCTAAAAGTTCCTCCGAAAGCTCTGCATCTTGGACCCTTCCAACTAGTCTCTAACTGAAACCCCCGATCCCCCCCCTCTATCCCCCGAAAATTTTCTTTACACCCCTATTTTTGACTCAAGTTATCTGGTTTCGCTTTTTACGGACCTTCCCTGGCAACCGCGTCCATGCGTAGAGATGCCGTCCTCCCGATTTCTTATCGTTAAAGGATCTCTCTCATCCTTTCAGGCTTCTATTTTTTTTCTAATCGCTCTCCTTCTTTTTTCTCCTGGCGTCACAGACCCTTGCTCGCGCCCTTCCTCCCTTTTCCGCATTGTCCAACCTCTTGATCCCTTCCCGTGGACCGCAATGTTTCCTCATCTATTTTCGTACCCCCGGCCACGTAAACCCCCCCCTCCCCTGACGGGGATCACCACTTAACCCTCACAAGGTCCCTCAAGGCCTTCCCATTGAGCACTTTTTATGCTTCCCCCCCAGGCCGTTTTTGGTCCTTTTCCTTTCTCCCAAGGTTGAACCTCTCTTCTAACCCCTTTGCTCGTGGACCACGGTGTTTTTCGCATGCCCCCTTTCTCGATTTCGCGATTCGTTTACTGTTTCCCTCTAAAGAGACCTCGGCGGATCGGACTGGACGATTTCGTTCTTCTCCAATTAGTTCCGCCTCCCGCCCCTGTTTTGAACTGAGTTTGCTCGAGCTTCCTCCCTGTCGTGCCGCTTGAGTGGCGTGTCTCCCCCACATCTCTTCCCCTTCCAAATTTCCCCCCACATTTTCCTTAGTGCATCTTTTTGAATTTCCTTTTTTTTGGAGTACCCCTCTCCCCCGGTTTCCGTGCCCACTCGTTTTCCTGACTTTCTTTGAACTTGCGGTCCTTTTTTTCCCGATTTGCAAGCTTTCAGCATCCTTTCCCAGATAGGCTCGATATTCCCTTCGGAAAGACGTAGACCACGCCTCGATCCCCTCCCTGAGTCTGTGACTCCTGCGATTTTAATCGGTTATTTCTCCTGGGATGGTAAAGGTCTTTTCCTCCACGGTTCTCCTATGCTTCCCCTTAAGGGAGCGCGTTTTTTTTTTGGTAAGATCAGGCCCCTTCTTTCTAATACCTCTCTTCTTTGTTTTTTCCTTTGAGATGGCTATCGACTCTTTTTCCTCCCCCGTTTGCACATCCCCTTTAACTGCGAGCCTTTGTTAAGAGCACGCGAGTTTCGAACTTGAACTCCTATACCTCCCCTTTTCCCCTCCACTCCTCTTTCTTTTTCTTGTTCCTTAGTGGTCTGATCGCTTGGTCCCCTTTTTGTACGCGTCCTCTCCTTTCAAACAGGCACGGTCAGTTTCCTCGGTCCTTTTATTTTGGGTCTTGTGCGGATTCTGCACGTTGTTTTTTCCTCTCCAGATTTTCTTTTCCCCAACCCTTAAACGAAAAAACCCCCCCCCCCCAACCACCCCCAACCCCTGTTGGGCGATCGCGAACTTTTTCTACCTTTTCTTTTTCTTTGCGATTCTTCTTCTTTTGGGGGTTTTTCCCCTTTCAGAGTTCGAAGATCTCACCTCCTAAAGTTCCCTAGGCGCCTTGGTCAGACTTTCTATTCTTTGGCTTCGGCGACTTCTTTGTCAGAACTTTCCTCTTTTTATGGCTTCCTCTCTTCCACCCCTTTTTCGTGCCCTTTCCCCCGTTTCGCATCCCACTCGTATGCTGTTTTTTCCCTGAGCTGTCTCCCAAAGATACGCCACCCCCTCTTCATCATCCTCTGTGTGGCCTCTGTTTTAGAACCGTTTGTCTTTTGACAGGTGTTCTTTCCTCCTGATCTTGTTCGATTCTTTGAGCAGTCAGTCCTTCTGTTGGAAGTGACGTACTTCTGTTGGTTCCCTTCGGAGATGCCCACCTAAGTCGTTCGTCTTCCACAGTTCTGTTTAGACCCCTTTTGGCCCCCCCCCTGAGACCCCCCACCTGGGTTTTTTTTTGCTCCTGCGGCCAACAATGATGGCTCGACTCTCTTAATCTAGGGTGCTGTTTCCCCTTTGTCCTGTTTAACTGACTTCTGGACCTTCGGTTATTTCCTCTTCTCCAATGGGATCTATGGGCTTCTGCTGAATCTTTTTGAAGCTCGCCTTCGCTGTCCTTTCCTTTTTATATAAGCTTTTACGTTCCTCCGCCCCCCGATACCGCGGTCCTCGGCCTACGCTCTTTTGAACTGTTTCTTGGGCGTATACTTTTCCCACCACGCTATCCTTTTTACCGGCACTTGCCCTTTTTTTCGACCTGATCCCGTGGTTTGTCCGGAAGTGTTTCGGTTGGGTTTTGTCTTTAGCCTCGGCCTGTGTCCATCTTTCAGGTCTACGGCCTGCCTCCTGGAACTCCTGTGATTCCCCTGCGGAATCTTTGTGCGGAAAGCTTTGCTGATGATGTTGATACGTTTTTTTCGAGGAACGTTTGTCCTTTTTGGGGTTTTTTCCTGATCCCTTCTCCGTTTGGCGACTATCGCCTTTTTGGAAAGCTACGGCTTCGTCTTTTGACGCGCTTGGACCCTTTTTCGTTGCTTATCTCAGCTTCTTCTCTTCCCGCGGCCTTTCGCCTGCCCCTTGAATGAAGAAGCTCTTTTCCTCTTCCAGTTGGTGTTGTGTCGGA
>Ga0179593_1353610_pt1 | contig 15231 bp, 9 predicted proteins | sample CZODoug2_1_08_16_FD_185931 | JGI IMG/M metagenome (GOLD analysis project Ga0179593, IMG submission 185931) | Vadose zone soil fungal communities from Angelo Coast Range Reserve, California, USA - CZODoug2_1_08_16fungal (PacBio error correction) | ecosystem: Environmental > Terrestrial > Soil >... | reverse complement strand
CCTCCTTCTCACCCTCCCTTTCCCCACACAAATCCTCCAACCCTCCTTTTAGGCGTGGTGTCTACGGCCTTTCCCTCGGCCCCCTTTTCCTCCAGATTCATAATGTGTGTCTTACGTGTCCTGCTTCTTGTTAGCTCGACCTTCCCTTTTTCTTAGTATTGCCCCCCCCCCCCATTTTTCCCCCACCCTGATGTCCATTGGTCATTTTTGAAACTGCCGGTAACGAAGATCTTTGTTTCCCCCCCCGGCAGTCTGCCACGAGTCTCCCCCCGCGGTCGTTTCGCCGCCCCTTTCCCTTTCTCGCCCCTGAAGATCTTTTTTTGGTTGACCAGTTCACAATAATTCCCGAGCCTGATGCTTTGGAGTCTTAGAAGGAAATAGATAGTTTTTTTTCTCCCCTCTAATTTCCGGCAGTCTTCAGGTTTGGCATTTAGGCCTTTCGCTCTCCACATCCCTGAAATCAGGCCGATTTCCGCCAGAACAGACGTCAAACCCTTTGGCCGAGATTTTGAACATTCCCCCGCTGTAATCTCGTTATTTTTTTTTTCCGAAGCACTTCCGCCCCACGTTCTAAATGGTTCCCTTTTTCCACCCCGGATTTAGAGAACGCCGAACTGTCAAATGCAATAGCTTTTGCCAGTCGGACTCCTCTTTTGCCTCTTCTCATCCTCTTTAGTCATTCTCCTCCGTCCGGGAAGTTACCTTCGGCCCTTCAAGTATGCGAGCCCCCTATCTTTTTTGACTTCTTTTTGTGAGCGCCTCAAGTTTTCGCTCACGTTGGCGAACGATTTTCAGATCTTTTCTCCCCCACCCTTTTCCCCCCCCAGTTTTCGATTCCTCCCCCGTGGACTCGCAAACTTAGTAGCGCGCCCTCACCCACAGGAATGGTGATCTCGAGCCCTTCTGTGACCTGCTAGCCCCCAAGATCAAGTACCTCATCCTCCTTTTTTAGAACTGGTCTTCCTGAATCACCGTAAAACGAACCTTCCCCGTTAAACGGTGACAGAATTCCTTCATCCGTCAGCCCTCAAATACCTCCTGCTTGTCCCCTTCCTAGTTCCCCCATTTTATCTTGACGTGTTGGAGAAGACTTTGGTAATTCTCTTTTCTTTCTTTTCTAGTGCATCCTCCCCCCCCCTGCGATGGCGGCCTTGTGTTACCCCCGCCCATAACAAGCACCCCGCCCCTACTTCCTTAGAGCAAATCTCCGCGGTCCGTTGTTTCATGATTGTTTCCGTCTCCGATTATTGGATTTTTTCTCCCCTTTTCCCGCTTGATTCCTCCCTAAGATCCGCATGTTCTCGACGCTCCGGTTTTCTCGCATTTTCTAGACCCCCCTACTCCCGAACTTTTCTGAGCCAACTCTTTTTCGTCCCCCTGCTCCCGACAGTGATTCCGTGAGTAACCATCTTTTAATTTAATAGAAACCATTTTTTCCCCCGCTCGCCCTTGCTCCTTTCATTCGACCCTAGAGGAACCTTTGTTTTCTTCCCATTTCCCACACGAGTATCACCTCCTCCCGCACGTGCCGGCGAGTTCTCTACCCCCCTGACAATTTTGGTCTTCTTTCCCAACTCTCGCCCCATCTTTGAGAAGAACAGTGTTAGCCATGAAGCAAAACTGCCCCATCAAGCCCGAACTCTCTTCTACCATTTTCCTTCATTGTCGCCTCCAGCCCTACGTCGATCCTTTCTTGTAGGCCCTCTTCACAATCATTTTCCCTCTTCCTTGCTTGCGAGGTCCTGCCAGGCGGGCTTGAACATCAACCCCCTATGTGAGATGCCGCGTTGTTCACGTCCTCCCCTGCTAGAATTTCCCACCTCCCCCCCCCTCTTGATTTCGGACGAGATTCCGCGCCCCCATTCAGTGAGATCTCAGGCTCCCCTTCCTGATCGCCCCAAGGGAGGCGAACTGACTTAGCTCGTATTTTTTCCCCCCCAATTGCTCCCTTTTTTTTTTTCTGTAGATTGCAACTGTTTGATCTCGAGTTAGGTACTTCAGCCCTTTCTTTGAATCTGCGTTCTGCGCCTTCCCCTGACAGATACCCGACTTTTTCCCTACCTGGTTCCGCCTCACTTTTCCCCAACGCCGCCTGTTTTTTCCTTCCCCGGGCTCCCCATTCCTTTTCCACAGTTTCCTTCCCCCTTATGTCGCCAATCACTTTTTTGCAGATTGCCGCCTCGCTCATTTTAGTCAGGATTCCCCTTCCTTCACAACGTTTTTTGCGATTCCCCTCCGTTCCTTCATTCCCCTTTTCTCACCTACAGAGCGGATTTGAATCCTTTTCCCTCAGTTTCTCCTCAGACAGGCCTTCCTTCAGTACCCTAACCCTTCGTGACGAATTTTGAGAATGATAGATGCCACCTAGTTTTTTTCTCAATCCTGCCTCACTGGAAGTACCTACCTGCTCTTAAATTGATGTAACAGTTGTCCCCCCGCTTTTTGTTGTCAACTGACCAACGGTTACCTCTCCTTGCCACGCCGTTTTCGTCCAACCAATATAGATTCGCACCGGTAATTCTCTTGGTTTTTTTTTTCAAAGGACGATCATTTGTCACCCTTCGCAACCACGTATCCCCCTGCCCTCCCCCCATCAACTTTTTTTCCTGATTGCCCTCACTCACTTTCTTCCTTTTCTGCCCAGGAGACCCACGTGATTCCTTCTCCCCGAGCCCCCTCCTTGACGAAAAGCTGGCCGTCCAGCCAGCCATCCCCTTGACCCCAGGTAATCGGACCCCATCCTTTCCTCTTGGCCACATTGTCTTTCCATCCTCTCGACTTCTGCGGAATTCACCGCGTGTTTTCGGGCTCCAGTTATCTCCTTTGAGTAGTTGCTTAAGATGATTCTTTCGACGCCAAAGAATATCGGTCCGGTTCAGCAACTGTTCCCCTTCTTTACCCTGAAAGTTCTTTTCCTCTGCACCTTTCCCTTCTTTCCGGATTCGAGCCAACGGCAAAGACTTCGCGTTCGCCATTCTTTATTTCTCCCTTTCCAGAATCCCCCTCTTTTCTTTTCGGTCTCCTAAAGACGAGTAAGCCCGCATTGAGCAGTGGACTTCGTGGGGAAGACTTCTTGACGGATCCCCCTCTCATCCAAGTACCCCCCCTAAGGATCTCCTCAGCGCGAGAGCCAGTTCTCTCTTCTTAATTCCCTTCCTGTTTGTTGTTAGCTTCTTTTCCCCTTTCTACTCGTGTGCGAGCCTCCACGTCTCATGTTTTTTTTTCTTGAGTTTTTTGATCCGGTAAGTTTTTTTCCCCAGGCAAATCAGCACCTGGTTCTTCTTAGGGTGATTTGACTTTTCGTGCTGAGCCTATACAATTGCCGCGGGGTCCCTTTTTTAAGACTCTCCCTACCTGAGTCGTACTGGGTGGTTTCCCTTCCCCCTCCTCCTTCATCCGTTCAGTTCCTCTCTCCAGAATTGATGCCTTCTGCTCTTTCCCCTTTTTTGTAAATTGATTGAGATCTTTGAAGATTCTGCCCGCACCCCCGCCTTACGCGCCCAGACCCCCTCTCCCAGAATCTCCCCGTTTCCCCAAGTTATGAATTCACCGTCTTCTCCTCCTTCTGAACGACACATGGGGCAAGCTGCAGGAAATGGCCGTCACATTAACGGTTCACCCTTCCTTCTCGTTATGGATCAAGTCCATCCTTTTTCGTCAAGAGGGGCGTCGTCTTTCCCTTACGCAATTCTTCCTATCCAGAGGACCTTTCCTTTCCTTTCCCCCCCCGTTTTCTTTTCTCGGGCGACGTTGCGGAAGTTGGCGACAATTGTCTTTAGAAAAACCAGTTTCGTGTCTTTCCCGGTTGCTCCTGATATTGTGTCTCCACGTTCCTTCGTTCGAATCGTTCCTTTTTTTGCCCCGACTAGCATTTCTCCCCCAATTTTTCCAACCCCCAATTTCCAGTTGATCCTTTCCCCTTCACCAACGTCCTGTTTTCCCCCAGATGTTGGTCTCTAATTCAAACTTTAGTTCCTCGAGTTTTCCTGTCATGATGACCCTTTCTTTTTTATACTGACAGCGATTGGCTGTTTCACGCCTTTTTCTCAAACAGGTGCCTCCTCTTCCTTTCCCCTTAGTATTCCGCGAAAAAGTTTTAGTAAGGTCCGATCATACCGTTCGCTTTTGAGTCGGCCCCCCCCTCTCATAATGTTCTTTGCGCCCTGCCCTCGATTCCACGATCCCTTTGTGACGTTGGGTTCTCCCCTCCCCCTTCCGTTCCCCCCTGTCTTCTTTTTTTTGGCGTCTGGATTCTACTTTTTTCCCGGTCTAGAGATTGTTCGTTGACGGCGGCAAGTTCGCATTTCCCCCTAACGAAATTTGCGTTTGGTCGACCCTCCCTATAGAGAACCCCAGTGTCACTTCGACAGAAAGCTCTCCGGTCCCTTTCATCGCTGTTATAAAGTCAGTCTGCCTTTTCCCCCTTCTTCTTTCCACGGGTGCTCCCAGGAATATGCAAGGGAATTTGGCCGGCAAATCGAGGCAGCGTTACCCCCCTTCTTATTGTTGGCCAGGCGAGACGATTTGCTTTCTTCAACGGGTCTTGCGCCATATCCACAGGTAGGTTGCTGTTCCCCGTACCTGATCCTTTTCCCTTCCCCTAACAGATGACGCGTTTGCTCTTCCGACGCTAACTCTATCTCCTTCGGTTCCTTGTAGTATCAATGCCGGGGTTTTTGGTCACGACAAAGGTCCCTTTCAGGCTATGTTTTAATCTTTACCCCTTCCCTTGTTTCATTAAGTCGACTTGCGTTTCAATCCGCTGTTTGCGCATACTTTTTTTCTCCCTTCCTCCCCCAAATTTTCGGTTCGAAAATCCGATTTGCGAAGGCTTTTTTTTTTCTGGCCTTGATCCAGTTTTGGACCAAGTTTTGCCCAAGGCGTTCTCTCTGCTTTCATCCTGCTCCCTCTCCATTGAGTATTTTAAACAGCTGGCGAGGCATCTATGCGTCCCCCCCTGGTTCTACGGTGTCCAGTACTTCAGACTTGTTTTAAGCACCCATTCTTTGTGCTCTTTCCCCCACCCCCTTTAGTCTGCCCCCCCCCCTTCGAAGAAACTTCCTCTTCACCCTTTCCTTACCTAGCTTGGTATTTTTATCTTTTCATACTATTTATGCTAACAAAAAACGTCCAGTTTGAATTTCCAGGACAGTCCGCAATATGAAATTCCCCTTCTTCCCCAATGTTCTTGCGAGGACTCTTAGGCGGATATGCTTGGTAAAGTTTTTCAGCCTCCCTCCCCTCTGGAGAGGTTCCCGACCCTAATAATTTATAGCTGAAAAACCGTAGCGTTCGCAACCACTATCTTTTTTGACGCAGTGGCCACTTCACTTTTTCCCCAAGAGTGTCGTTATTTTTCCTTTTTTTTGAGTAGGATGAATCCATTTTAGTCACCGGTCTCTTTAACTGTTCTTTGGATGGAGGAAGATCCCCTTTTCCCCTTTAAAGGCCGCCTTCTTCCCTTTACCCCGTGATCTTGGTTGGCGTTTTTTTTCACAATTTTCTCCCCCCGTCCATCCCCCCTTAATTGATTTTTGCATGGCGAGGAATTTGCGCGTTCACGGGGCGCTTCACGCGTTTCGCCATGGGGACTTTTTTTTGTGCCTAACAGTTCCTTTCCTCTTTCATTCCAACGTCTCCCGAGAGGGATGCGTCACCACCAATCTTCAACGAGAGTTCCTCCTCATACTTTTCTGTTTCCGCCGGTAACTTCCTTTTTTTTTCATTGTGAGAGGAAAGCTACTCCCCGCCCCCTCCTCCCAGAAGCAGTGACGGAGGCTTAATTGAACGCTACGCGGTGCATTTGCAGTTACGGCGAGAAGGTTTTCTGAGGGAACAGGTAACCAGTCGCTTTGATTTTTGCAGCTTCGGAGCCCACCCTGAACGCCCCTTTCCTGAGGGTGTCCTTCATTTCCCTCCCCTGATCCGCTTTCATGGATCACCTATGGCGACACGGCATGACTGGGTATGATCGTAGTGAAATGCATGCTGAACGATTTCCTTGACCCTTCTCCGATCAGTGACGTCCCGAACGTCTTTTACTTACGCCACTGCCCCGGCTCTGGTCATGGATTTTCCCTGAAACCCCTCCGCGAGTGTTTTTTTCTTCTTAATACTGTCGTAGACCTTCCTCTCAAGCCCGGTGATAGCCGCCGCTGCCCTTCCCGGAGCGTAACCAGCCGTCCTAGGACCTTCGCCAGCAGCTGTTTTTTACTGAAAATGGTTGTTACGCCCTCCTCACCAGGTGAGCCTCTAACTCTTTCCCACGGACATCCACAGGGTCCTTCGTTCCATTTTTTCCGCTTCGCGGATTTTAACCCCACAACCGACCGACTTCGGTTTTCGGAGTTTTGTCGGAGTTGTTTGTAATCCTTCTCTTTCTCCTAAGTTGTTTTTGATTGCTCTCCTTTTTTCTCCTTCGCCCTCCCCTCCTGACAAAACCTCTACCAACGAAGTCGGCGTGGTTTTTCTTGCGAAATGCCTGGGTTTCCTTTCTTCCTTCCCCTTTTTTTTTTCTGGAAGTTTCACTCTACGCTGTAGAGCTTTCTGTCGTCTTCGGCAACACCCCTCTTCCACCCACCCCTCTTCCCTGGTAAGTAGGGACACTGCGTTTTGTTCCTTGGCAGATCCGGTTTCCACTTCTATCAGAAGATAAAAGCCTTTTATTCCTTCCAGGTGCCTTTTCCTCCCCCCCGAATCTCTCTTGTTGTCCGGACCTCAGTTACAAGGAGCCCGATGTTTTTTAGTCTGCCGACCGTTTTTTAGATCTGTTCCTGCGTCCCTTTTTTTGGTCGCAGGGACTTTCCCAGATCCCCCTGAATCCCTTTCCTTCCCTGAGATTCATGAACACCCTTCAGGAGATCATTTTCCCTAAACATCCCACCCTTCTAGCTTTAAGTTTTGATTTCTTTCCCCCTATGTTGAAACTTCCTTCCACTGGTCCCGTTTTCAATCCATTCCCTAGATCTTGCCCCTAACGGATAATGACAAACTGAAAAAGATTCTTTCCTGGAAGAATCCTCACTTCTTTCCATAGATCTCCTAAGTCAGATCTGAGATACTGGTCTTCTTTTCCTTTTTAAAGCGTTCCCCTAATTTATCTCTTCCGAACGACGTTGAAGTCTTTGGTGATCGCCCGTCGTCGCTCACGTTGGCGTGAAAAAGATTCCTGCCCTTTCACCCCCCCCCGCCCAAGGCGCCCGAGCCTCGACCCCCTGCTTTGATGCTCCATTTCCTTCCCCATTACAAAGTCTTTTAATTGGTGTATGAGCGTCTTTTTCCCCGAGCTCCACCACCTCCCACTTACCAGGTTCATTCCTTTTTTTCCCCTGTTATTTTTATGACCTGGCTCTGCCGACACCCACGAACCAGTTCTATAATTTGTGACTGCCAAATGGATTTGCATCTTGACGCCTTTTCCAACCCTCCCTTAGTGCGAAAACATTATGTTTTCCCCACCCCTTCTTCCCCCATTCGGGTTTTTTTTTTCCCAGCCGACCTTGGTTTTCATTACTCGTATTTTTCTCGGTCAGGACTTTAGTTTTTTCCTCCCTTTCTGTCACGACCCCCTTCCACAAGAATCTTTTAAGCTCCATCTTTTAAAGGAGACGCTTTCCCCCCCTCGTTGCGTTCATTTTTCCCCACGGTTTTCCTCCTTCCTTCCCTATCTTGATCATGTTTTGAGGCGGTCCGTTTTCCGGCCCTCAGTAGCACTTCTCTGAAGATCAGTACGTTTCATCGTTGAGGTTCTTCGTTTCCTTTTAACTTTTCGAGCCAAGAGTTGGAGTACCCCCCCCTTGATCTCCATTGACTTAGACCATTCTTTTGCTTTTTCCCTCATTTTTTAGTGACAGTGCCTCTTTCCCAGGCTGTGTCCCCCGACTTAGCGGCACGTAATAGAATAGCTTTCCCTCCCTTTTTTTTCCCTCCCCATGAACCACGAGGCTCACTGCACGCCCCGCTTGGGAGAGCGCAGCCCCTCAATTTTGTGTGAGGTCAACGATGCTCCCTTTTCTCTGAGACGCACCCAACTTCGCCTGACCCCCGCGATAAATCTTAAAGACCCCTAGAAGGTCTTTAATGGGTGTGTGTTTTTCCTTTTGGTCCCCCTCAAAGACCGCTTGATATCGTGTTTTAAGATTCGGCGGACGTCGCATGATTCATCGAGATTCCACTTTCCCCGTAGAGGTAAGTAACATCAAACGTGAGGTGAGACCCTACCCCTTTCCCTGCCCCCTCCCTTCGTATAGTCTGGTTCCCACCAGAACAACCGTGATTCCTTTTCCTCTTTTGCCGCGCTAAAGCTTTCCCGATTCCGGACCTCACCTGTTTACGCTTGACACTTCCTTCCCTGACCCCTTTTTATCACTACGCTGCTCCCTTGCTGCTCCTTTCTGTTCGATTCCCGTTTGCTCTATTCTGTACTTTCTTTCTCCCGCCCTTTCGGTTAGATCTGCGCTTCCGTTCCGTCCCCCGCTGATAATTTAGTGACCCCCTGTCCCTTTTCAATCCGCCCTAGAAACAACGCCCTTCCCTTTTTCCTTTCTAAAAATTCCTCCCATCGGGTCCGTTGACACACATTCGCGCACCCGTCTGCATCTTGCAGCTTCTCGCCGGCTATTCTTTGCCTTCCCCCAGGATGACACGTTTTGCGCGGGGATCTGGCCGTCCTCAGACCTTTCTTTCCCGTTTTTTAGCACCTGCCCTCTCTTTCATCCTTTACTCCGCGCCGGTCGACTCTAAGGGACCTCCCCCCTTTCCCCTTAACCCCCCCTCTCCCGAACCCTTTTTGAGAATGATCGATCCCCCCCTTTTTGAGAATTTCCTTCCCCTTTTCCCCCTGTAAATAGCCTCCCTTACATTTTACCTGTTTGTCGAAAAGCTATTATTGATACCCAAAGGGACTTCCGGTGTCAAACGCCTTCGTGGTCGAAAACACCCCTTTTTAAATCCGCTTCCCCCCTTTCCCCTTAAAATCTTCTTTCCTTCCGCCACTAGACGTATACCCTGAAAATCACAGACACTTTTGGTCCGTTCCCGGTCCCTCGATTCCTTATGGATTAGGCAGGATGAGAAGACCAACTAGCCATATTCCCTTTTCCAAGCTTTTCCTTCTCCCTCCCCCTATCCCCTCTTTTCCCCCCTGTACTTGAAGAACCTTTCCTTGCACGGCTTTTCCATTTCGTTTCTCCTCTAGCGAGTTTCCCCTTGCTTTCAAGGTGTGTAAGGTCTTTTAATTCTTCTAGCTTTTTATTGGTTCCGATGTATTCCCAGGTCATCTATTCCCTCCTTCCTGTTTCAGAACGTTTTACAGTTAGCTCCTCAGGCCACGTACTGTTTAAGATTCTCCCTTCTTCATGGCTTTAGACTCCCCTGGACAGGAATTAGCTTTTTAGGATCTCTTGCGGATTTTCCCGCCGATTTCAATTGTAGTATTCTTTCCCCCGCCCCTTTACACCTTTCCCCCGCTCTCCCCTTTCATTCGTTTTCCGGTCCCCGTTTCCCTTTCCGGATCACGCTCAGCTCCCGCCCAACATCGAAGTTCTTCGCTAAGCGCGTTCGCAGCATTGTCCATGATTAATTTCCTCTCCCCTCGTTGTGTTTTTCTCTTTCAGGGACCCCCTGATTCTTCCCCTTCAGGTTTACAAGTTCTGTTGGTCTTCTGAGTCTTGATACCTGTCCGGTCGGGTGTACGTCCTTTTTCTCAATGTGCTATGGCGGTGTCTTGGATCTTTCTGCTCTCCCTCCAATTGCTTTGACAGTAGAAGAAGTAATTCGTGAATTTTTGAAGTGCCTGTGGCGATCCTAAGTTACCCTTCCTTCTTTGTCCCTCTCCCCTCATTGCCGGTATTTCTGAAGGGAAACGGCTGAAACTGGTTTTCGCTTTTTTTTAGACTGACCGCTCTTGCTTTAATCTACTAAGATCGCCCCGACTTCCGACCGAACCCACACGCGTTTTCCTTTTCCCTTTACTGACGAGAGGATTTGAAAGTACCCTGGAAATCTTGCCCCTTCCCCCATTGGCTGGTTTTCATAACTTGTGCACGAAGGTCCTAGGGCTGGCTACGGCGTTTTTTGTCCCTTATTGCTCGTAGTCTCCCTAAAGGGACGCCTTTTGCCACAGGAACTCGAATTTTGGGACTTCCTCTGAACCCCAATGTTTGCGAGTTACAGTTCCTGTTTTTTCCCTTTGTTCTGTCCCTTCCTTTCTTGTCTCCCCTTCTAGGATTTAACAGGTGGTCCCATATTGTTTGAGCCCACTCCCCCTTCCTTTCAGTATGTTCCCCCTTTTTTCTCAAGACAGAGTCTCGACACATGTTCCCCCATAAATGTCAAGGGTCTTGCCCCATTTACCTTTTCACCCCCTTTTCTTAAGATCTCACCCTATGGTGGATATATAATTCTTCCAAGGTGCGGTCTCGTTTTTGATTGTTCGTTACTGTTTTCCTGCTTTCTACCTTCCTTCGCGTAAGTTAACTCCTCTCTTAGGCTACCGGGCTGACAGATCTGAAGTGACCGTGTATCGCGCACCAACGTGTCAGTACGGGGCAGTCATTTACCCCTCCTTCTAGTAGGACCCATATGCCAGACGTGATTTTTAATGTGTCCTCATGATTGTTCCTCCTTTTTTCTCCCCGCCGACAGTTTGCCACCTTCTTCCGGGTTTTTTCGGGCTTTGTCTCCCCCCCATTTACGTCACCGGTATCTAAGATTTTTTTAGTTGCCTGGCTTTCCTTTTTCTCGCTCTAACCCACGACAAGTGGCGTTTCGCTTACCTACGCTGTTAGAACAGTTCCTCTTACCCGCCCAGGCTCCCTCCCGGTTTGATGCAGCTCGGCTAAAAGTTTCTTTTCGTGGGCGATCTCGGGGTTCTTCGTTCCTTCTTTCAAGTCCTTTGAGAGGCAAAGTCGCGTGCCTCTTTGGAATCACCCTTAGTGATGGTTTCCCTTGAGACTCATTGCTCCCCTTTAACTGGGCCAGCGCCACGGGTTGGCTCACCTTCATCTCCTGTTCCTTTTGACTTGACACTGAGGGCTAATTCGTTATTCCCGCCGCTGCCACCTTATTTTGACGTCTTTCTTGTCGTTATCACAAGACCCCCCTTTCAACGGAACTCCGTGGCTTCTGAATTTTTTCTTCTTTGCTTAGGAGATTTAGTTACTCACCTCTTGGTCCCCCGCCTTTACACAGCCCATCTTGCTCTCCACTAGCAGCTCTACAGGCGGGCGGATTGAACTCGGGGGGTTTATTTGGCGGCAAAAGGGAGTGAACTATATTGCGCCTGACGTGAGCCTCCAGAGGCGTAGTACCACAGTCCTTTTTGGCGCTGTACCTTAACATGAGCCAAACCCTTGTAACGTCCCTTAGTTCTAATTTGGTTACGTAAACATTTTTTGCCGAAAAGTTCTTTTAGGTCTCCGTCCCTGACTATGCCCCCCCTACTTAGAGTCTTTGATCATGTGAGTACTCGGTGCACTCAGAGGTTTTTTCTGATCCCCCCCCACCCCACCAAGCCTCCATCCCTTTCCGGTTTATGAACCGCCTTCCATGTGAAACCCGAACCTCTTTCCCTTCTGATTGCGCTTCCTCTGGAGTCGGATATGCTTTTAACCTTTTTTTGCCCGGCCCCTTCCTCAATCTCTAGGGGCAATAGTCAATAGACCCTTTTGAGTCCCCATGACCCCCATTGCTTTCCCCTCACCCCCCAACGATCCGAGGTTTACTCATTTTTTCCAACCTCTGGAAGTTGGACCCTTGCGGTTCTTCTGGCGATCGATGACTTCCATTTTTTATTCAACCCTGCTTATTCGACCTGTTGTTGATGGCTGTAGAGTTCCAATCAAGAACCTTCAATCATTCTGCATGCCTTCCCTTTTTTTCTAGTTGCAACCTTTCCCCCATAAACGTTGACTTTTTTTCCTTGCGCGTCTGGGTCTCTAAGAGTGGGAGTTATTGGGAGTTTTTTATAAAAGGCTTTTTTCCATCGTACGGCCCCTTGCGTACGGGTCTTTTCTTCCACCCCCCCCTCCCCCCTTAACGGCGCTGTTCCGAAGAATCCTTTTGTGTTGCCTTCTTAATTCTCGAGTTCCCCCAGGCTGTCCCGAGCGACGCGATTCCCCTCTCCGCCGTGAAGGAGTTCCCCGGACTGCGCTACGCGTGATTTGTCGCGCCCCCTTCGTTAGAATTTCCTTCTTTCCTGTTCCGTTCGCCGGTTTGACATGATTCGTTTCCCCCCCCCCACCCTCAACGCGGATCAGCGGGTGAGTTCGGCAAACTTCGATCCTCCCTTTTTTGCATGGAGGAATCTTCTGGCTTTTTCCACTCCTCTGCATATTAGGGTTTGTTCCTCTCGTCGTCCCTTCCCTTGCGACTGAAGCTGCACCTTTATCCCTCGTCCTCGTAGGAGTCTGTGATACTTCCCCGCAGCTGATACGTGTTGCCCTGATTTTTTTCCCCCTTACACCAAACCTCTTTTCTTTTTTGGCGAGCGCTCCCCACGTTTTCTGTCCCTTCAGAGGACCCCTAGGTGATTGCTAGCGGCCTGGAACCCCCCCCCCACCACCACAAAAACCAACACAAAATTTTCTTGCGAGTAACAGACCTTTTTCCCTTCTTGAACCTGCTCCATCAGGTTGACGACCCCCCCGTGTTTCAGAAGCCACTGTTCCGGAGATTACTCGAACCGCTGTACCCTTCCCTCACCCCCTTCTTAATAGCTTTCCCATTGACGAGTTCGAAGGAGAACCACCCCTGCCTACTTCGTTTTAGGATTTTTTCATTTATTTCTTCTAAATGAGTAATCCCTTCCCATAATCCCCCCCCCTACTTTTTTTTTTGAATCTATTAATCAGGCTCACGATGAACCCAATCTCCCACTACTCCCGTCGTAGGTTGTTCTTTGACTGGTCCCTGGGTAAGATAGGCCTTCTGTTTTTCTTGGCCCCTGGTTACAGACTCCCCCTCTTTTTCTTTGCGTTTCTTGCTTGGCGGACACCCCCATTCGCAACCCTGGGCTTGTAAGGGTCCCATTCGTAAATTCTTTTGTGTAACGCTAGCGTCTCCTGTTGCCCAAATGCCTGATGTATATCACCCTCTTTAGATTAATTTTTCTACAGGTCGAGACGCAAGATTCGATCGTTGTTGAAGGCACCCAATCAAGTACCCGGCGCCTTCGATGGACGTAGTAGACTACTTAGCGCATCCTCATAATTGGACTTTTCCTTTCGTTCATAGAGGCATTCTCACTACCCTGTGACTCCTCCTATTGCTCCCGAACTATTATACCAATTAACCCCCCCCCCCGGTTCCAGCCGCCGGTGCCCCCTAAACCCCCCTTCTATTTCTTTTCCTTTGTGATCCGACTATGCACCGCCCCGCGATGGTCCTTTTTTGGTCCCTAAGGAAAATGCGTCACTGCGGACGGTCGGACCCCCAACTTTGAAGAAGTAACTTTTTCCCCTTCTTTGACTCCTTACGGCTCCTCTACGCGGAGGTCCTTTCTGATGACTGGGAATTCTCGCGGGTTCCCAGTAATGAGGCAAACAATTTTCCTTCTGTCTACATTAGCCTTTCTCCCAGGCTTGTTTGATGCCTGGACGCGTCATGATAACGTTGTGTCTTTACACGCTTGACTTTTCTAACCCAAAAACGCAAAATTCGTCCCTCGTACCCCGACGCAAAGTGACGCGCAACCTCCCCCGCTCCCATTAAACAGCATTGGTGGGACTTTGTATGGCTGATGACTCGCGGTTTGTTTGCCCTGCTCGCCCAATATTTTTCCCCCCCTTACACTGGCATCCTCCTTCCTCCGTTCGTACCTTTGCCGCTCACCTCCAAGTTAGTCAAATGACCGCACCTGATTCATTCGCAAGACAATCACATCCTCCTTTGGACCCTTTCCTAGGTTTCCCCCTTCGTCCCCCTTATTGTTAGACCGCTTCCCTCTCCCCGTAAGTTCTTAGTTGTTCTCCCCCCAGAGTTTGAGGCCTTTTTTTCCGTTCCTACCAAGATACGATCCACTGCTCCCAGATCCTCGTGGAAAAGATTCGTTCATTATGCTAAGGCCGTCTGGCACTCCTGGATCGTTTTTTTTTTAGCCTTCCCCCCGATGAGCCATCCTTTTCTACGTTTCACCCCTGATCTTTCCTCTCCTCTTTGTCAGTCCTTTATGGTTTTTTTTATTCAGGACCTCAGTCCGACCCGTATCAAATCTGTGTTGCTCAACCCCGCTCCAGTCCCAGTTCTGTAGACCCCTCGTATTTTTTCCCTACTGTAAGGAATAGCCCTTCTTAAATCCCTTTGGTGATCCGTACTTAGAAATAGCGGGACAAGAAGTTTTTACTCACCCCTGCCCCGAGGATACCGTTTTGTCCCTTTCTCTTCTTCGATCTCGGCCCCTCAATCAATGTGTTTTTGATGTCCCAGATGATCCACGTATTTCTCCGCAAAGTTAGAAGCCCCCTTTCGATCCCTCTTTAAGAACTCGCCCTTTTATTCCGGTGCCGACAGATACAATCCCTCCTTCTATATCGTGTGAGTGTCGCGCTTTCTTTTTATGAACCTCTTGATAGGCTTCCATTCCTTGGGTTACTGACCATCAAAATCTGGGATCTGTTCTTGTAAAAGTTCGGGCCCATCATCCCCTGGTCGCTGTCCAAAAAGCCCTGTTCTCCCTCACCCAGGATCAGATTTTTTCAGGCAAATCTTTCCATTCCGTAAGACTCCCTTGCGATCTTTTTCACGTTCCTCCCTCCTTTTGACCCCGTCTCTGGCTCCCAGTGATGCTCCGTTCTGTTTCCTTTCAACCTGTTGATCTTTGATCGTATTTAAGCCCATTTCGTTCTTCTGGTCTCTTCTTCTAAGTAAACAGAAAAGCTCTATCCCCTTTTTACTTCCCTTTTCTTCATCCGACGCCAGTTTCCCCCAAAAAGCTCCTTTACCCTTTCTTAGGTCCCCACCCCTGAGTAAAATAGTGCTCGTTGACACAACTCAAACAACGTTTTTGCTTCCGACTATCTAGTTCGTTCTTTCCTTCCCCTTATCGACAACGTTTTTCTCCTCCCTCCTTTGTCACTTCAATCCATGTCGTAGATCCAGAGATGTCTGCCGCCCCACCCTACGAGGGTCGTTGGAATCCGAATTTTAGCCCGTAACCCCCATGCAGCCCTCCATTTTTCGCCTTCTTAGCACCTCGTGCTCCGCGCAGGCCCTTTTTTCCCCCCTTTTCCATTC
>Ga0179593_1275400_pt1 | contig 15231 bp, 16 predicted proteins | sample CZODoug2_1_08_16_FD_185931 | JGI IMG/M metagenome (GOLD analysis project Ga0179593, IMG submission 185931) | Vadose zone soil fungal communities from Angelo Coast Range Reserve, California, USA - CZODoug2_1_08_16fungal (PacBio error correction) | ecosystem: Environmental > Terrestrial > Soil >... | reverse complement strand
TATGTCTGGGTTTTTAACGCCGGTGATTTTTACTTCCTCCCTGTGTGAAGTAGCAGATTGTGCCCTTTGTTTTTTTTTTGTTTTGCTCGCCCCCCGTCCCCTATTTGATTTGAGACTATGTTTTTTTTTTTTTATGTGAGAAGGCCATTCATTCACAAACCCAGTTTCAAATCCTCTATCCTGGTGGCCCCTTTGATCCCTCTCTCTCCCACATTGCCAGGAACCTGCCTGTGTGCTCTCTTTCGTTTTTTATCGGACCCCCTTTTTTTCGCATTCGAGTGTCCCTCTTTCGCCCATTGGCCCTGTTTTTCTTTTTCGTCTGTTCTTGCCGACTTTTCTAAACGGCAGTCCCAGATGGAAAGCTTGGGTTCTTATTCTATTCTTTTTTTTCCCCCCTGGCACGGTGAGTCCCCGGGCTGAAATCCCTCCTGGTTCCCCAATTTTAAAAATTATTCAAGCGGTTTGCGTGTCCCCCCTCGGTTGTTTTGTCGCTTTTGTTTTCGAGCCCTTTTTCCCCGCCTCTAAGTGCTCCACACAAACAAATTAAAAGTCCAGTGATTTTTTTCCATTTTCCGTGTCCTACCTGGCTGCTTCGCCCTTACAGGCGGCTTGCAACGGCTACGGTTTACCATTTAAGCCCTGCCCTTCAAACAGTTGGGTGTGCAGCAGTTTTCTCCAGTTTTTTTTCCGTACAATCAAATCTTTTTTCGTACGCTTTGCTTCCGTGGGACGATTGCCAGGTCCATGAGCTATCGCTCTCTGTAGTCGATTGCAACGGTCCATTTTTCGTCTTTTTTTTTGTTGAACAGCCTTTTTTCTGATTTTGCTGTTCTTGCCCCTTCCCCCCTCACTTTTTTTTTTTTTTTGTTCTTCCAACGTACCTAGGGTCCCCTTTTTCCAGGTCCTTACTCGTTCGATAACGCCCTGCCATTTTCTCACTTTCGAAAATTGTTTTTGCTCGTCCTGCGGCCTTTTACTGTCCAGACCGAGAGTGGCCCCCCCCCCGATCGAGATTGTGTGTGAATCTTGTTAAAGAGGGATAACATTAGAGGCCCCCCCCCCCCCCCAGCCCCGTTGCCAAAAACCGTTGTTACTCCTCCTGGACGAACACCGCGTCCCTTTTTTTGATCCTGACCCATGGTCCCGTCCTGATTAACTTTTCCTGTTTTCTGAAATGATTTATCCCACTGGTTTTTTGGGTTGCGGTCTCCCCCACCCCCCCTTGCCTTGCCCCTTGCTAAGGCGATTGCCGCCTAGATTTCAGTTTGCCCGACTTTTCGTATTTATTCCCCTGGACCCCCAGATTTTGTTTTGTTAATTTATTTTTTTCTCGGACACATCTGGTCCAAATAGGATTGCCCTTGTTTTTTGAACCCCCCCTTTCTTCTTTTCCCTGGATCTTTGCTTTTTAGAGTTACCTTTTCCCCCTCTTTCTACCTGTCCTTTTTTGTGACCGAACAAAAGTTAATATTTTTTTTTTGGCCCATCTCCATACTCCCCCCCCCCCACATTTACACTGGATTCTCCTTGATTGTAAAGCAATGTGGTAGGCCTCTTCCTTTTACTTCCGGCCCCTTGGTTCACGCCCCCTTTTCCACTTTCTTATTCATTCTTTGGTGTAAAGGGCAGTTTCCGCTCGGCCGAAACTTGCCGGTTCGCCACGCGCGTTGGCCTTGAACCTTCGTTCTTTTTTTGACTCTTGCCAAACAGCCCGGTTTTTTGTTTTGCACACGTTTTCAGAATTTGTACCTTCAAGTCATGTTTGAACCTACTTAGTTTCAGTCCTACTTTTTTTGTTTCTCTTGAGATGTTTTCCAGCCGATTTTGAAGGAAGACAATGAATTTTTTGCGGATGTTATGAAGCCCCCTGTCCCCCAAGTGAGCATTAGAGTCCGATTTCTGCTGCGTTCTTAACCCCTCTTTCAGATTTTCGTTGTCTTTATATGCCGCTTTCCCTGGGGACGACCACCTCCCCTCCAGGAGTCTCCTCACAAAGTTCAACTGCCCCTTGTTCCTTATGACACCCGCATCCAATGCGTCCCCCCCTTTCTTCCTTTTCACTCGGCCAGTTTTTCGGGGGTCGTTTTCCCACACCTTTACACGCTTTTTGTGGCCTATTTTTAAGGACTTGTTTAGACCTGGGGCTCCCCGCGTAAATTCCCCTCACTGGACAGAGTGCTGATTTTTCATTTGTCGTCACGGGGATGCCGCTTTGGTCGACTCGTTTGTCCCCCCCTTGTACCAAGCCCCATTTCCCTTATTTTTACCTTTCTCCCTCCCATTTTTCCCACTGTTTAATGCTCTATTTGTAACCCGCAGTTGGGATGAGCACCCCCCTTTATGACAATCTGCGAGTTGGGTCCGTCCGAGATTACGCACCCTCGATTGATTCCACCCCAGTTCGTTTTTCTTTGTACAACGTTTTTGCAACGGGTGGCCCGGGTCTATTTTGCAGGTGCCATGACAATTACTCGTGTCCCCAACTTCGTCCCGTCATTTCGCGGCCCCACTCCTCTTCTTGGAAGTTTCTTGGATGAGTATGTTCCACATTGTCGGTTTGCAGTCCCAATCCCCCTTTTCTTTGACGATCTCGTTTTTTGCCTCGTTTTCCTTCTGAGCTGCTTGCGGCATTTCCGACCCTTGAGGGCATTTTTCGCCCCTGGGCAGAGATCTTTTTTTTTTTCCCCCGGCTGCACCGTTCCCTCGAACAAGTTGCCTCAGTTCTGGCTTGGGTTCCCCCCCCCCCATTGCATTTCTGTCAAAGCCCCGTTCTTCCTTTTTCCCACCGATTCCCTATGTTCGTCACACGGTTTTTTCCTTAATTTTAGAATGCAAAAACCTCTGGCCCTTCGGTCTCCCTTGGTTTTTCTGCCCGCTTTTGCATTTATCAACTGTGCCCTTCCAATTTCCTTGCGTCATTTTGGGTGATTTTTTTCATCTTTCCACGGATCATTTTGTTCCCCCCAGGTTTTGGAGAGTGCTGTTGTCCCTACATCTGGGGTCCACCTCCCGCGGGGCCTCTGCGTTAGTTTGGCAAATGACGAGTTTTGTTTTCTAGCAAACAAGCGTTTTTTCACCAGACCAACGGGGGCTTCCCCCCTACGGCCGCCCTTTTTGCGCTCGTTTTTTTTTAAGTTCCGTCCATCATTCTTCCTCTCACTTCCAATTCCTCTGAGCACGTGCCGGCCCCCCGTCTTTTTTTCGAGCTTTCCCGTTTCCGGTTTTCCCGGGCAAGGTCCTTAGGTTGTTTTCTTCCCTGGGTATACCTTTGACGCTCCCCGATGCCTTTTTTTTGTTTTAGGCCTAATTGCCAGTACCCCCCTTTTTTTTTTAAATTCGTACAGCACATCCCCGTCCTCTCCTGCGGGCACTGGCGCTTCAGTCCCCTTCTTGACTACTCCTCTTCTTTTTTGGCGGTATCCTTTGGCCAAACACTTATTCTCATTCCGTTGTTGTTGAGCAGAGTCTGCATTGTTTTTTTCCACGCCTTTTTGCTACTCGCCAAGATTCAGAACCGCTTTTTTATGAAGATGTAAGTATTTTTTTTTTTTTTTTTTTCCAGTAGAGAATGGGGGTAATTTGCCTTGACTCTGAGTGTCCTTCCTGACAGCTTCCGCTACAAAAGCCTTTCTTTAGCGCACCACATTCCAATATTCTCATCTGCATACCCCCCTTGACATTGTTTCCTCGTCGTTTTCCCCATCTCCTAACTTTCCCCCGTAGTTCTTTTGTTTTTTTTTTCTAGCCTTGGCCTCTGTTGGGATTGATTTCTGATCATGTCCCCGCGGGCGACTCCCGTCCCCTTTGCTCCCAAACGTTCTGGGCTTATGTGGCCCGTTATTCTCCCCTCATGCGATTCGCGTATTGGCACCATGGAAAAACTTTCCCCGCGGGTGTTTTTTTTCCCCGTTTATTTAGTCATCTCCTGCAACGTAAGCATTGTTTCCCCGTTGTCTCCCCTTAAAGATGGCCCTCCCCACTCTGTTTCCTTCGGCCCAGTGCAGTAAACGATGCTGAATCCCTTCCGTGCGGCTTCTTCGGTTGTCAGGGCCTCCGCCACCGTTTTTTCCCTCTCCAGTGTTTGTGGGACGAAATTTTCGGAATCTGTTTAGGGTCCCCCGTTGCGGTTGTTCCGTAAGCCTTTTTTTTTTCCATGATTGGTTGCAAACCAGTCCTGTTTTCCTTTGAAGCCTTCTGTTCCCCGGTTTTTGTTCGTATTGACCTTGTGACACGACGCTTTTGTTTGACGCCATTTTTAGCTGCTTTCCCCTGTTCCCTTGCTTGCCGGGGCATTTTTTTTTGTCGAAAGGGAAGACAGCTATGGTTCCTTAAACGGGATTTTTTCCGCCTGGTTGTAATGTTCGTCCTGATTTAACTTTAAGGCCGCCCCGTCTTCTTGCCAGCTCTCGTTGGCGGCCCCTCTCCTGCTTTTTTTTGCTGGCAAGGACGTTTTTTTCCGCAGTTCTCCAAGTATCTCCCGCCGTGAAAAAAGTTAGCCTGTCTGTGGTACGCCCTGAGTCCTGATCAGGACACAATTTGTGGGTTCCACATGTAACGTCTCGTCTCTTTCTTAGTCCTTCATAATGGGCTTATGTCAACAACGCCCCTTTGCCAGTAGGGTAACGTGCGATTTGCATCCCGTCTTAAGTTTAATACCCTTTTGTCTTTGTTTGTATTTTCAGATTTTGTGATTTTTCACTGGCTTTTTGGCCCCCCCCCTCGGCATCTTTCGGCCTCATAGGTGAATACCCCAATGCTTCGGTTTTACCTGTTGATGGTCTTCCGCTTTGGCCCTTATGTATTTAAACCTTTTGGGCTTCTCCCCAATCCGGATCGTTCCCGTTTGGCCATTTAGCAGCTCACCACGACTGTTTGGCGAGTTTTTTTGGTTTTTTTCACCTCAGCCTGGGGCCCCATGGGAATTTCCCAGTGTAGGGCCTTCTTGTACCTTTCTTAAGGCTTCCTCTCTTTGCGTAGTGATTAGATACTGGTTTTCATTCATTTTGTTCCAATTTTAGGGGTCCGCCTCCCCCGAGATGAAGTCATTGCTAGAACCCCCCCCAAGTCAGAAGTTTTTCGTCACTGCCCCTTCTGCTTGCCCAAATTCCCCCTCCCTCTTCTCCTTCCTTTGTTTGTTTTGTTGTTGTCGGCATGTCTTTGAACCAAACTTTCGTTCCCTTATGTTCGTCATGGTGTTTTCCGCTCGTCGTTTTAGTTGCCTTTTTTTCCCTATAGATTCTTGCTTGATTTGCACCCGGCATCTGTCCTTTCCCCCTTCAAGTGCTCGGAAAAAAGGTCCAACCTTGCCCATTTGGCGTGACCGGCATCCCCCACCTTGGCGAGTTTTCCCCCTTTCCGTGGCAATCCGCGTCTTTTGTGTCTTTCTTCTTGCCACAACCCTTTTGACACTATATTTTTTGTCCCTTCCTTATCACGATGATTTACTTTTGACGGGGTCCCCCTTCCACTTCCTTCCACCCACGGTGACCCTTTTCCTTTTTTTTTTCCCCTGTCTTTTTATGTTGTTTTCGGTCCTTCGGTCGGGGCGCCTTTGGCTTCCCTGTTAACAATTTTTTTACCTTGATCTATCCCCAGTTTCCCCAATAATCTAGCGAGGTGCTTTCGGCGTGTGTGGACCCCGTTCCCCAGTGGTGGCTGGACTGAACACTTGTAAAATCTTTTTTGGGGCCCAGATTCGAGACCCTCCCTGTCCCCTCTGCGTGCACTTTCCCGCGTTGGGGAAGGTCTTTCTCCTGTCCAAGTTGGCCACACGGTGGGTGGCTTTTTGGGGTTTGCCCGCCCTTTTTTCCCAAATTCCCCTCTTAAGGCCCCCCACAATACTTCCATCTGTCCACTCCTTTTAGTGCAGTTGCAGCCTGCGTTCGTGACGATTTCAATCACCCTTGTTCTGGAGGCAGTACTTCCCATGTTTTTTGCGACGTTTTAGCCGGTGAGGAATACTGACTTGGCTCCCTTTGTGCCGTGTGCGCCCGTCAGCAGGTTCAGGCGCCATGCCTCCTTCTCCCCCCAATGCTTGTCCCCTTTACTCGAAAAAATGTCCGGATGCATTCTTTCAGTCGATCGCCTCTTTTTTTTGACTTCTTGGAGGATTCTTTCTTATTCGATTTCCAAAACCTGTGTCTTGCGGGCTGTTTTTCCGGCGTATTTACACCGGACCTATTGCCTTACGTCGAGGTAGCAAGCGTTTTGCATGGTTCCCATGATCCTTCCTTCGCCTTTGTATTGCCATAGTAAGTTTGATGGTTTGCTTTGGACACCCCCATGGTTTTTTTTTGCGCCGCCCCCCTAACTTTCCATAGACCCCTTTCTTGTTTGAGATTTCACGTTTTTTCTTTTAGGGCGAGCCGCCCAAGTGTCGCGAAAGTTTTCCCTGGTCTATTTACGCATTCGTTTTCTCCTTGAGTTTTTGCCGGGGAACATATAGAAACGATGGCCCCCCTGGAGTGTCGCACCTCGTCATGTCCTGCTTTCCGTAGATCCTTGCACGCCAAGTCCCCCCGTTTTTGGTGCTATTGGGATTTTTCTTCTTTTATCCTGTGTCCGCTCCGCTTTAATTTGCTTTTGTAGCCGTTCTTCACTTCCTGGCCGGACTGACTCTACCACTTTATCCCATTGTTACATTCCTTTACGGGAACCGGTTGCGCGACATTCTGATACCCTTGCGTTTCTCTCTCTTTTTGTTTTCTCATGATCCACCCTGTGACAACCAGTTCCTCTTTTTCCTTCTTGATCCCTATTTTTTTTGGTGTGCCGAGATTTGCTGGTTTCCACTTGGTCATTTTGATACTCCAGACCCTAAACCCCCTGCTTTAATGTATGCGACTTTTTTTTCCCCCTGGCCGTCACGGCCCCAGGGCTGTCTCCCTTTCCCTTTTTTTGCAGGCATTTAGAGGTGGTGGGTACTTTCCCGTCCAAACGGCAATGCTTCTAAGCCGGTCCCAGGTTGGATTCCCGCTCTTCTTCCCCATTACCACCTCCTGTTCCGGTTGAGTTGCCCGTTATTTCCCGTTAAAAGTCGCTTCGCGTGTGAATCTTCGCCCCCTTTTTTGTGCATCGGTGAGATTTCTATCTTTGTCCGGCTAGTTTTTTTTTCCCTCCACCCTTCAGTAGTTAGACAAAAATTGCGTATGATTTCCCGTCTTTCCCCTTCCTCCCACTGCTAGTTTGCCGGTGCCCTCTACACTTTGGAACCTTCTTCCCCGGGAGGGTCGTTGTCTCCTAGATTTCCATGGCGCGGCCTCTTCCCCCCTTTTTACCGTGACCCGTAACGCTTTAACCTTTCCCGTAAGTTGTATTTTTTTTTTAGTGACATTGTGTCATACTTGCTTTTTTTTTGGCTTCCCCTTGTTTTGGCGCGCCGGCATCGTTTTACCGGTAATGCTAGGGCCCATTCCCCCTGGTGTTAGACCATTTTTTCCCGACGGTGAGGCAATGCGTTGGTGTCCTTTTCCTGTCCCGGTCTCAGGCCCTTCTGGTTCCACGTTTCCGAACCTGCTGCTATGAAAACCGTCTGTTTGCTGTCACGTTTGACCCCCACCCACTCAGTTTTATAGGAGGTCTCTCAACACTTTGCTTTTTGCCTCAGTGTGTTTTGAAGGAGCGCATCGTTAGTGCTTTTTTTTTTTTCTAACAGTCTTCTCTTAGGTCACGCCCACCTGTTTCCTTTCATGCCTCCGGGCCCCCCCTTTGTCTTGGCCAACAGCCGGTTTCTTCATGGTTGGAAGACGGAGTTTCCCCCCCCGCTGATTCGCGCCTCTTTGATGGAATTTCCACTTTCGTTTTGCTCCACCAGTTAGCCCGTAACAAAGTTTTCCAAACGTTTTCCCCGGCTGGTTTTTAGCCGGCGTGTCTTCTCAATGCCATGTAGTTGGGCGTTTCGTCTCATTTGTTTGGTTTTTTCCCCCACGTACGCAGTCCTTTTTTCCTTCCTCCCCCCCTTGTTTCTTCTACTTTCCTGGTTCTCAACGAGGGAAGTGGATTAAGGTTTGCTGATGCGTTATCTTTCCCCGATTTTGCCCTTACAATGGGTGTCCCCTGCGCGCCTCGGCTTTTTCCTGGTGGCCAGCATCCAGGCACCCTTTCCTCTTGTCTTTGCTTATGTGATTCGGGGTTTTCCCCCCTCCCCCCATTCTCTTTTTACCCACGTCAGATTCGTTCTGACCCGGCAGCTTGTTTGGGGACCATCTACCTCAACCATCCCCGCGCCTTTTGTTTCCGTTTGGACCTCGTTTCTTTTCATTTAATGGGCTGTCAATCCCCATGTACTGATTTCGTCTTCTTTGAAGATGCTGTGGTGGTCGTCCAGGTTATGCGTTGCCCCATTCGGCGTAATCTTCTCTTTCCTTGACGCGACTCTCGCGACGGCAGAACATTACCCCGTTTTTTCCCCTAAAGGAGTTGGTCCTGCACACCCTTCTGAACATCTTCTTCTTTCCCCTTTTCCTTTTTCCCCTTCCCCCAGTGTTTTTGATAGAAGCTTCCATTTTTTTTTGCCCGGCCCGGTCCTGACAATTATGGAAGTTTTTGGTTCTGGATGTTTCGAGCTGTCCGTTTTGTCGTTAGTTTTTCGCTTCCTTGGTCCGAGGATGGATTGTTTTGAATATGTTCAGGTTTCCCTGCAAAAACACTTCGCATACTTGACTCCCCATTTGGTTTCCAGTTCTTTAAAAACGCTTAAAGAAAGGTCCCCTTCTTCCCCCATGTTCTGTCATTCCCATGATTCCAATTGGACAGACGGCAAAATCTCCCTAGTTTGCGTAGGGGTTTGAGTTTTTCATGGCCCCCTGCCTTCTGATTTGTTGAAACGCGACAAGGTCGCTGCATAAAGGGAAGCCCCAGGGTTTTTTTTCCCTGCCTCAAAGAAATCCAACGGGAACGCAAGCCCCCCTGTTGTTTTTCGCTGCTGCCCGCCGTTGTCCCTGCCCGGCTGGGCCTTTTTTTTGCATTTTCACTTCAACCATCCATATCTCCTGCAACTTGTTTTATGCTAGCTGATTTTCTTCGCCGTTTTTCCACCTGCACGTAACCTGGAACCTTTGCACATGGATTGTCAAGCCTTCTTGATCGTGTCCATCTCGAGACCGTACCTGTCCCCCCCCCCCCTTCGTTTTTCCTTTATTTTTTTTGCGGGGTTTTCGGTTGACGTTTTGGCCACTTGGTGGCTTTTCTCCTTTGAGGTGGGGCCCGCCCCCCCCGTCTCTTGTGCCCCAAAAAAAGTATCATCCCCCGGTTCCGTGTCTTCGGTCCACTACTCGCTTTCTTTCCCCTTGGATCTGCTGGCGGGGCATAACTTTTATTTCGTTTCTTGCTTCATTTTTTTTTTTTTTTTTTTAGATAGTTTAGCGTAGTTGGCTTCCTGTATTCCTCATCCCGCGGCGGCGCGCGTGAAGTTTTTTTTCGTTGCCAGTATGCTCGCCAGTGATTGTCCCTTCCTATGACCCAATCCGTTTCCATCGCTCATTTTTCCTCGGCTGATGTTTTCCCCAATTCATTTCGTTCCCGTTTTCCCCGCTGTTGCGGAAACGTTCTCACCGATCCCTGATTTCGTCCCAACCCAACCTTTTTTTTTTTTTTAGCTGCGGCCCCCGTTTCTCTGCCCCCATTGTTCTTAACTTCCACGGGTTTTTTGCCGTGCTGCCGATCCCTGGTCAATGTCCCTTTCTGTTGTTACTTTTTTTTTGTTATGGCCAATCCTTTTTACGTGATGCTGGCGTCCACCCCCCTTTGCTCCTTTGGGGAGTTGACTACTCTTTGGGGGTTTTGTTGCAACTCGTTGGGTACTGATTTCACTCTTGGCTTTCGATTCGCCGCTCGCATTCCCTCTTTTCCCCAGGTCTCCATTACGTCCCCCAGATGTTTGCTCTCGGTTGCGCCGTTTAGTCGGCGGCGTTCACATTCCTCATCCGCTGCCAGTTTCTCCTCTGCCCATCGGGCTCAGTTTTTATTTCTAGCGATGCTACGTGCCTGCAACGGGTCCTGTGCTTTTTCTTTTGTTTTTAGAGATTCCTGGATCCTGTCCTGCTTACGCTCTTTTTTTCTTTTGTCTCCCTTTTCGGACTTTTTTTACTTCTCAACACATTTCGCGGTGGACTTTTTTTACCCCGGCCCGTCGGTTACGAAAGCGGTTCTATTTGCTCTTATCCCCGGGCTTGGACCGCTTCCCTAGTCCGGGTCCGCAGTTTGTTTTTGGTTTTATTCTTGTGGTTCACTCCGTGGTGTTTACCTCCCGCGACCACCTTGTTTCTGAAGTATTTCTGCTGTTTTCATCCTTCCCCCTTTCCCCCGTTCAGGCGACTCCTTTCTTTTTCTGAATAGCTGTGTTCGGCCTGCCCATTTTTTTTTGGACGCTACCCCCAAGCCCTCTTCTATCGGTCCCCGTTGCCATTGCTCCCCCCTCCTCTCTCTCAAATGGACCTTTACGTTTTTGCGCTGTGCATGGTTCTCTAGTCCAACTTTTCCGGCCTTTTTCGATTTTCTTCTCCTCCTTTCGGTTTCTATTTTCCGACTTCGTGCAACCTACTGCGTGTGCCTGATTTCCACCAAAGCTGCGTATGAGTCTTTTTCCTCTGCCATTGCGTGTCTGTTGAGAGCCTTCGAATGTAACCTTCATTCTGTTTCACCTTTTTCTTTTCCCCCTCAGGGCGTTCTGTGGTGGTAGTTTTTTTTTCCCCAGTTTGCGCTCTTCGCACCCCCTTTTTGTTTTCCAGGCGGCTTCCTTCCCGCTTTGCATTCAAACGTGATTGGCAGGAAAGGTGTTTTCCTCACTGCGCTTTGTCTTGCTTGTACAGTTGTGGTCAGCCTTCCTCCACCTGGCCGTCCCTGTCTCCTTTGTTTCAAACTTCCTAGTGTGAGTCGTTGCTTTTTTCTTCCTCGTAATCAATTATTTTTTGGGCACCCTTCGTCCGTTCCTTTATTTTGTGGTTGTGGGTGAGCCGCATGTCCCCCCGCTTTTTCGTTTCTGCCCTTTTTTGACCCAAGCCTGTTTACGATTTTTCTTTCTCCAGTGTTTCCCTTCATTTCCCCTTCGAGGAGTTTGCCTTCCCTAGTAGTCTGAATCAGACGGGCCTCTTCCCACGCCCCTCCCTCCCCCGCCCCAAGATGGTGACTTCTTTCCCTTTCCCCCCCCTTCAACGTGTTTTCGACCCCTTACGCAGTCTTACTGCCCAGACGCGAGTTTGCTCTCTTTTTTCCCTTGTAACGATTTTTCATGGGAGGTGTTTACGTAGGGATCCCCCCCTACGGAGCCCGGCAAACCGTTGTCCAACGTTTTTTCCAGACTCTTCAGTTTTCCCTCGGAGGATAAGTGTACCTTCCCCCCTCTTGTTTGACCTCTTCATCCTTTCTTGCGATCGTTTTCCATGTTTTTTGTATACCACACTAAATTCCCCGTTTTCCAGTTAAGTCTTTTCTCCTAGCATTCAGTGCAAATTGATTGAGAGTCGTTTTGATGGTAACACATTGTACCTGCGTCTTCCTCCCTGCACTTAAGGCAGGTCCCTTTCTGCCCCCAGAATCTTTTCGTTGTTTTATGTCTTTTTTTTTGGTTTACCGCCCCTTCTTTCTTCAAACACCTTTTCATCCCTTTTGATTACACAACCGCCTAGTTACATTCTGCTTTTTTCCCCCCACCCGTATTGCGATGGTGTCCCCCCTACCGGGTCTTCATGGAATTTCCCCCGATCCTTCCGTCCCACTTTCCTTTTTTTTTCCTTTTCTTTGAGTCTTTCGTGCTTGTTTTCCAGTGGTGAAGAGGCCCTTTATCTCTATTTGTCTTTTTCCCCAAGAGCCATTGTGCCCCCCCCCTCTAATTTGAGAGACCTGCTCTCCCCTCCCATCTGCTGTCAGTTAGTTTCCCCCCAAATCTTACCCTCTCTATCTTCCTACTACAGTTTTTTGTTTTTTAGTTGGTCTTTTCTGAGTCGATTTGTTCCCGCATGATTTGCACTCCCTTAACTCTGGCCGGTGATTTCTTCTTTTGCCGTTTTAGCGCTTCTTCTGACGGTCCCCCCTCTGCGTGCCTCCCGCTTCAATATTTCGTTCCCCTTTTTTGTCACCACGATCCGCAACAGCATTTTTTTCAAACCCCTTTTCCCAGTGGCCCTTCCCCACTTCCTTCATGTCGAGGCCAAGCCCTTTTTTCCATTTTTCTTGCTGTGCGAGTTCACACGCTTTCTGTTTCTGTGATCGATGTTACCCCCACATTCACGAATATTGCCTTTTTGAACCCTCCCCCGTCCCGGCTGTGCAGTTTCTAAGTCCAGGGGCGTACCGTTCTGTCCCATACCATACATTGGTCCACGAAGCCTTTTTTTTTTTCCTTTTCTTATCGGCCCTTGCACGGGCCTGCGATGAAGGCTTTTTTTCCCCCCCCAGCACCTCTCTTTCAGATCGTCCCTTCTTTTCCCTGTACTTTTTTCTTTCCACCCCTCCGCTTTCCGCTGTTGGACCGTTTCACCGTCTTTTGTGTGGGCCGAAACCTGGATGCAAGTCTTGCTCTCTCGTGATCGAGATCCTCCCAAATTACGTTTATTTCCTCCGCGTTTGCTCGTCAGCTTTGTGTGGACACTTTTTTTTTCCTTTGTTGCCTTGATTTCCTTTTTTTTGAGCCCCTTCCGTTTTTCCCCATGGTCCTTCCAGGCACCAAGTCTGGATTCTTTTTTCCAATGTTTTGTCTTAACTCCCACTGCTGTGACAATCAATTGGTCGTTGGATGCAGTAAGTGCCCCCCCCCTGGGTCGTCCCGATCTTCTTTTGCGATGCGTGTTTCATCCTCTTTGCCGTCCGCTTCTCAAGGGGGCAGCTCCCAGACTCTCTTTTTTCCTTCCAACCGTCTTGTAAACCCCGTTTCTTCCCCAAGCAGTGCCATTCAGTTTGAGGCTCTGGTCAACATCATCTTTTTCATCGCTTTCAATCCCCCGCTTCCCCTTTCCCCCCCCGCTTCTCATTTTCCCCCACCACCTTGGAGATTCGGGCCCTTTTTCCAGACAGGCTACACATTAAGCAGGTCCTCCTGTGGTCCCTGTTTTTTTTAATCAGTCTCCCCCAGTATGGACCTGGCACTGCTCACCTTCCTTCGTCCATTTGGGAGGTCTCTTCCGTATGATTGGTTTCCCCCCCCCACGGTCGACTGCCTTCCCACTTAGGCATTTGGCAGCGTTGGTCAGACTTTTCGTCTTTTTTTCCATTCTCTTCTAGTCCCCCCCTTCGCAATGCTGAAAGACTTTTTTTTACGCGTTTTTTTGCGGTACGTTTTTTCTTCCTGTTGCGGCTTGTTTTCACACCCGATGTCCCACTTTCGAGTTCCTCCCCTTCTCCGTTCGGCCTTTTCCGTTCCTCTCACGAGGGTCATTGATGTCCTTGATGCTTAGTATCTTTCTAATTTTCTTTTTTATAAGATTTCTTTTGTTCAGCTGTCTGTCCTTCTTTCACCTCTAAAGTCGAACCTGCCCTTTCTTTTTTTTTTTTTTTTACGGGCTACAGAAGTTTGTTTTTACTTCCCGCCGTTCTATCTTTGAGTTCCCCCTTGTCAAACCATTCCCTCCCTCCCTTTCTTTTCCCCCCCCCTTTCCCCTTGTTTGTTGGTCTCTCTTTATGTGTTCCTCCCTGTTTTATACTCGCCAAGTTTTCTAGACGTTTGAAGTAAGCAGCCCTGCCTGTCTCTCCCCGCCCCCCGAAAGCGTGATCCCCCCTTTCCCCTGTTGTCGGTTTTATTTGAGGCGTGTCTTTTTGAATTTAGCTAACGCTTATTTCTCAAAGCGGAAAGTCTCAGATTCTCCCCACAACTTTAAGCACCCCTTGGCCCTTTTACCTTGTTTCGTGTCCCACGTGTCTATGTTGACCCCCCGGTAGAATTTTGAAAGTTTATTGGTTTCGGTGTAGGATTTTCCGAATACGTCTAATGCTCGCCTAATTGCAAGCCTTTTATTGGGCGGCTCCCCACCGCTTTTGCTTATGAGACGTTCTTAACCCCCCCCCCCTTTTCTTTCTGTTGGCCTTCGAATTTTGTTTCCAATCGTTTCAATTTTCCCCGGCGTGCGTGTCGAGGGAGATTCATTTTTTTTTTTTTTTTTTTTCTTTACCCCGAGCCCTTGTGTTCCAGCTCACCTTTTTCCACGATGGCCTTCCCCATTTCGTCGGGGTTGGGGAATTGGAGCAGCGTCATACTTGTCTTGCTTCTCCCCCCCAGGGCGCGCGTTGCTTCTTGTTGTTTGTCGGTCAGTTTTCTCGACCCACAAACGGGCCCCGCCTCTGTTTGTTGTGGGCCTCACTCGTTCACCTTTTAGGTTCCCTTTTTTTCCTTTTCCGCTATGTTTGCTTGATGAGTGTCGTCCTCCCCCTCACCTGAGCGATTTTTCCTTTTCAAGGCTTTTTTTCGTCAGGGGACCTTTGGGTCCAAGTTGCTTTTGGTTGGCTGATTTTGGTTCTCTTGACTTTTTGGTTTTTTCCCCTGTTCCGCGGGGTTCTTCGTTGATCACGGGGCACGTGCCCTCCCCCCTCTCCACGATCGCGTTAATCATTTTCCCTTAGGACCAGCTGCCTCATCTTTTTAGTCCTTCCATGCCAGACGTCCCTGCTTTTCTTTTCGCCGGAATGTCTGGAGCGTTTTTTTTTTGTCGGGGTACTTCTAGAACGAGTTCTTTCCCGTTCCCCCCGATCCCTCCCAGCGGTTGGAATTCAATCTATCTTTGTTTGTGTCCCAGGTCCGTATCGATCTTGTTCTCGCATGCCAATTTTTTTTTTGCCTGTATCAATAACGGCGGTTTTCACGCGACTGCCTCGGTTCGAAGTCCGTCCATGGACCTGGTCTCTTCTCCGAGCTTCTGCCTTTTTCCCCCCTTATAACCCCATCCCCGGGCCTCCTCGTCCCTCACACCCCTGCTTCGTTTCCTGGATGTCATTCGCGTTTTTTTTTTTACTTCCTCTGAGTTACGTCTTCCGATGAATATTCGCTTTGTTGGTTGGGACTTCAGACTCACCCAGCCTTGACTTTTCTTTTGGTCCCCGCCCTTTCGGCCTGGGCCTTGCGTTCCTTCGACAAATGTTGGTCAGTGTTTGACCTTCTCTCTTCCCTTCTGTTTATTTGCTACAGGTGTCAGACTCGTTGAAAATCTTCCTCGGTCGGGAACGCGTCGGTCCGCCTGTACTCTGGCCCCTGCGTCCAGGAAGGCTCTTTTTTTTTCACATCAGCTATTCCTCCGTTATTATGAACAT
>Ga0179593_1653210_pt1 | contig 15232 bp, 15 predicted proteins | sample CZODoug2_1_08_16_FD_185931 | JGI IMG/M metagenome (GOLD analysis project Ga0179593, IMG submission 185931) | Vadose zone soil fungal communities from Angelo Coast Range Reserve, California, USA - CZODoug2_1_08_16fungal (PacBio error correction) | ecosystem: Environmental > Terrestrial > Soil >... | reverse complement strand
AGTTTAGATCCGCCTCCCTCCTTCGAACCCAGAAATTCATCGACCATACTACGCCCCCCCCTTCAACCCTAGTTTCTTTTTTGTTGCGGAAAATATGCAGCAGCGGTCTTTTTTTTTACCTCCCCTTTCCCCCGCCAAAGATGATAGCTGAGTACGGTGAACGGGTGAAGAATCGCCTTCCCTTCCTTTTCTTCTGAACCTGATCGCTCTCAGTAATTTGAAGAGACTCCTCTTTTTTCCTAGATTAAGTGGATGAAGTAATCTTGCTTCACGAATACTTTTTTTTTTCGTCATTCCCCCCGAAATGCACGTCCATTTTTTTTCTCCTAGAGAAGAATGTCCTTGTGGGTCTCCTTCTTTTGATCCACCCCCATACCGCAGTATTAGAGCGATTGCCCATTCTTCCTTCCCCAGAAAAGAACGGGAGAGCGCATTTTATCGCCCCCAAATAATGAAACCATTTTCTTTTCTCCCCCTTCTTCCTTCTTAAAGGACAATGGTGTTAATCTTTTCTTCTTTCCTCCGAATTCTTTTCCCTCCGGGGGAATTAACTTTCCTTCCTCTTTTTTTTCCCGATGGGTGGTAGAGAGATAATCTTCCATTTTCCATCCTTTCCCCCCCCCTTTTTCCCAAGCAGGGTTATTTCTTAAAAGAAATTGTGAGAAAGTAATATAAAGTTCTCTTTCCTTTTCCTACGGCTTAAAGTAGGAAGACTTTTTTGATCTTCTTCCGCCTCTCTTTCCCTGCGGAGTTTTTTCCACTCGGAGTCAAAGTAAAGCGGTTGACCCCCTCTTTTTTTTTTTTTTCCCTCGCTGGATAAAGAAGCCATCTCTCCCTTTTTTTCTCCTGTGTCTTTCCTCCCCCTTCCAGATTTTAAGGATTAGAATGTACAGATCCTCCTTTTTTTTTTTCTCGGTTAAGAGGGTAGAATAGACTCGTACCTCCTTCTCTTCCCTTCCTTGCATGACTTCCTCTTTCCTCAAAAACACCGGCGCTGATGTCTTCCTCTTCCTTCTTTCTTCCTTTTTCTTTTTTCCAGATGCGGATGGATCGCTGGATCATTGGTCGTTTCCTTCTTCTCTCGCCTTTTAGAAGGATTCGTAATCGCCCTTCTTCCTCTTGTGCACCAATTTCCGGCACTCTGCTGTTCTTTTGAGATGAGGAAGACAGCATTTCACCCCCTTTCCTTTTTTCCAGTTGCGGGGCGGGAGCCTCTAGAAATGCTCGACTTCTATAAATAAATCTTTTTCCAGTAACCACCTCCCCTCTAGTCTCTTGGTAAGAGGGGTTGGCCCTCTCTTTTTTTCTCTTTCGGGATTTGGGAATTCCATCTCTCTTTCTGAGCTATGGTATTAACAATAGAGAGAAGATAATTCCCCCCCCCCCCCCCTCGAAGTTCCCTTTTTCCGCCTCCCTTTTACCTTACATAGTGTGATTTCCTTTTTCCCCCCTTCAGGGGATTGGAGTTGAGAGCCAGGTCCTCCCCCCTCTTACCCCCCCGGCAATAACTTCTTCTCTGTAAATGATGGCGGAGAGTCCTAACTTACCCCCTCCCCTCGAACCCACTCTATCATTAACTTGGGAAATTCTTCCCCTTTCCCCCCTTCCCCCTCCCCCAAGGGGGAGGCGATGCCCCATTCCCCCTAATTCTTTTCAATCCCCAGAAAAGAAACTCCCCCCATTTTTCCCCTCTTATAAAGAGATAAATAAAAGATGAGACGAGACTCCACCCCCTTTTCCTAAGCCTCCCTTCCCGGTGTTTTAGGGATCGAAGATTCCCCTCCTCTTCCTCCCCCTTCCTCCCCTTGATAACGAGGGAGGTACTCGTTATTCCCTTCTCTTGCAACACCCTTCGGAAATAGTTCAGGGGATCTTTCCCTCCCCCCTCCTTGGAGAACGGAACTAACTTCTTTACTTCTTCCCCCTATTTATTAGTCCACGCGAGGGCGAGCGGGAGGCTCAGCGACTTTCCCCCTTTTTCCTTTTTTGACTCTCCTTTTCCACCACCCGTCCCCGCAAAAAGGGAGTCCCTCTGTCCCTTCCTTTTGCGCGAAGCCCGTCCAAGTCAGGAGGGCCCTTTCCCCGGTTTCTTCCGCTGACAGATCCGGAAGCACCCCCCTTCCCTTTTTTCTTTTTCTTTTGCAAAAAGGGAGGGTATACCCTCTTCCCCTCGGGTTTTTCCTCCGTAAGCACCTTTTTATGAAATTGGAACTCTTTTCCTCCCCCGCCCCCTTCCCAATTTCGAACATTGAGAAGGGATGACCCCTCTTTTCCCGAGAAATAGGAGATGATCCCTCCCCCCTTTTCTAACACCCTCCTTTCCGCAAGAGGATCCCCCTCCTCCTGGTTAGGATTGCGACTGTTCCCCCTTACATTTTCCTTTTTTTCTGATAATGGGAATCGGCGCCCTCCCCCCTTTCCCCCTTCCCTTGATCATATTCAGTACGTCCTGCCGTTCCTTTTTCCTTTGATCCCCTGGCGAAGAGGAATCTTCCTTTTTTTTTGAATTTCGGTGGCCGGCCCCTCTTCGCTGGGCAGGAAAAATTGTGATCTTTCTTTCTCAGCACAATGAATATAGGCTATTCCCCCTTCTTTCGTTATATTCCCCCCCTTTCCTCCGCGATAGGGGTTACTCCCCCTTTTTTTCTCTTCTCGATGTAGGAAGACGCTTATTTACCCGTGTCCCCCCTTCCTTTTTTTACCCCTCTCTCCCCCCCCACAATTGGAGGAAAGACCGCATCTTTCTTTCACCCATAGTCGGTGTGGAGCCAAAGGTTGTTTTTTCTCTCTTCGTAATTGCTTTCCCTTCCTGCCAGCACGGAGGAATAAACTCCCCCCTTCTTCTTCAGCGATATGTGGCGACTAAGCCCTTGTTCTTTTTGAACCCCCTTCAATCGCAAAACAGCCTGGAACCCCCCCTCCTTTTCCCTCGGAATAAAGCTCTTTCCCCCTTTTTCACCCCTCCCCCCCTCACTTTGATTCACAAAATTGGACTCCTTTTTTCTTCCTTTTCTATAGGCGCTGCGCGCAGTTATTCCCTTTTCCCCTAGACCCCCCGACTTTCCTGTTCCGATAGAAATTGGGGCCAGCAGCACCCCCCTTTTTTCCCCCCCCCTTTTTTTCTTCCTCTCCTTTCGAAGCGAGGGGCAGCGCTTTACTTCCTCTTTTCCCTTTTTTTTTTTTTTTTTTGATGACACTCCCCCCCCTTTTCCTTCTTGGCCGATGATATGACTGGGGGAAAACCTCTTTTTTCCTTTTCTTTATCTCAATATTCGCCACGATTTTTTTCTTTTTTTCCCCCCTCGTACCCTTCCCGTTCACTGAAATGAGTCACTGGTGTGTTCCCCTTCCCTCCTTTTGTGCGATCGAGCCTGGGTTTTCCATTGTTTTCCTTATCTATGCCCCCACCTCTCCCTCACTCCAGCCAGGGTTTATAAAAAAAAACCCCCCCCCTTTTTTTGAATAAGATGATACGATTTCCTGCACGCCTTCCCCCCGTGTTTTTCTCGATTCTCTTTCCTGAAAAGTAATGGAGTGAGCACGTGACGTCTCATTCTTTCCCCCTCCCCCTCCCTTTTTTTTCTTTTCTGAGAAACAAAGGGCTGGCGGTTCGCCTTCTTTTCTTCCTCCCCCCCCCGTTCCTTCCCCAAATGGAAAACCAACAGTTCTCTCCCTTTTCTTTCCTTACCACACCAGTGGACTCCCCTTCATTCTTTTTTTTCTTTAGGTACCCCTCCTCCAATAATCGTGGCGATAAGGGATATTCCCCTTCCCCCTCCAGTCGATTCCCAAGGAGATACATCGCCACTTTTCCCTCCCCCAGATATTCTTTCCCCCGTCTTCAACGAGGAGGTAGAAGCTGCCCTTTCTTTTTCCCTTTCCCTTTCCCTCATTTGTGTCAAAAAAACGGGTGAGGCTGGCCCCCCTGTGCGCTCCTCTTTCCCCTGCCCCCTTCCTTTTTTGCCTACATTCGCGAACGCGATGAGACTCCCCCCCCCCCCCCTTTTCCTCCAAAGTGCGGGCAGTTATTGAAAGGGGTTGCCCCCATTTTTTTTCCTTCTTTTCCTCTTATTTTAAAGGGGGGTGCGATTTCTTCTTCTTTCTCCTCGGTCGCACATACGATTCAATCCACCGCTCGCCTCCTTTTTTTTTCTCTTGTCATTTCCCCCCCTGAAAATCATCTCTCAAAGGTAATAAAAACCTTTCCTTCCCCTCCCGCTCTCCCCATCCGTGAGTGAGTGAAGACCTTTTTTTCTTTTCTTTTCAAGGAAAAAGATGACAGTCTTATTACCTATTCCATCTACTCTTCTCCTACCGCCGAGGAAAAGATATTTCCCCTCTTCGCGTTTCACTTTTCTCCCTGGTAGTTCTTTTTTTCGATTCAGTTGGAATGACCGTAATTGCTCACGACTCCTTCCTTTTCCCCTTAAACACGGTAGTAAGGAAACACGTCCCCTCCCCCTTCCTCCCCTTTCCGACGTTAAGAAACAGGGAGAGAGCCTTTCCTTTTTTTTTCTACCCCCCCCTTTTCATAAAGCAAGTAGTCAGCCTCTCCCCCTTTTTCTGAAAGGGAATCCCTTTTCGAAGTTGTACGAAGCCCCCCCTCCTTCCTCCTTTACGTTTAAGGAAGAGTGCGTCCCCCCCTCCATCCTGCCCCATTTTCTTCCTAGAAGAGTAGCGTTTTCCCCTTTTTCCCCCCCCAAGGTTCTCCTGATTTGCTTTTTTCCCCATCCCCTTCCTCTTCCCCCCCCCCCCCTTCTTGGAGGAAAACGAGCGCACCCTCCTTCCTTTCTTCCCGCCATTGGGGAGAACGTCATCTCACTCTTCTTCTTTTTGGACCTCCCGGTTAAGTCGGCCGCCGCGTTTTCCCCTCCCTCTTTTTTTTTCGTGCAGAGAGGAACCTTTGCATCATTTTGTTTCAAAGGGCTGCCCCTCCGGTTAAAAGAAACGATTCCCCCCTTTTGTCTCTCTTCTAAAGAGAGAATTTTGAAAGAATAATAAATGTTGCCCTCTTTTTTCAGCTTTTCCGTGCCAGCCTTTTCTCCCCCTCCTGGATTAGAATGTAAAAGAGTCCCCTCCCCTGCATGTTTCTAGTTTCCTAGTGTAGACCTTTTTCTCCTGCCCGGTGCGCCTTTTCAAAATAGGAGAAACTATAGGATGATTCTTTTTTTTCAAAGAGAGAGATAGATTTGGACTCTTTTCCGGGTGTGGTGTCCCCTCCCATATTTGTATGAGATAGAGGGGAAGTTTTTCCCTGGAAAGATGGGCGGGTTTCCCTTTTATAGCATTATTCCTTTCTTCTCTCCCCCTCTTGGAATGGGGCTGAATTGTCTTTTACCTCTAGCTTGGTTCTCCGTCCCTCATTCGTCGTCAAAAAGTTAGCATCTCCGCCCCCCTCCTTTTTTTCCCCTTTTTTCTTCTCCGTGGCGGTTATGGCGATTTCTAGTAGCCTTTCGCCTTCCCCCTCCTCTCCAAAAAGAGTGACGGACCGGACTGCGGGGTTGGCGGCCCTTCTATTGTGTTTGTCTTCCCCGATTCGGGGAGATTTCTTTTGGTATAAAGATATAGATTTTACATCATCCTCGTTTTTTTTTTCTCCCCAATCCATGTCCCCGTATCCCCCCCCACAATCGAAGGGACAAACCCCCGCCTTTTTACCCCCCCTTGTTCTCTCCTTTTTTTAGCTAAAAAGAATGGGGAATTATCTCCATTCCCTTCCCTTTTTCCTCTTCCGAACCGAAAACGGCACCTTTCTGTTTGCTTCTCTCGCAAACGTTTGTTAGAGAAGAGGAGTTTTTTTCACCCCCCCCCCCTTTTGGACAAATATATAAAATACACTTTCCCCCACGCTCACTAAGAAATTATAATTGCTCCCCTCATCTTTAAATAAAAAGAAAAAGACCGCCCATTTCTGACAACCTCGATAATTAAAAATCTTCCCTCTCCCCCCCCTTAGATAGAAAGGCCTTTCTACCCCTCCTTGTTGTCCTTCCTTCCTAGTTCGCAGATTTTTTTAAAGCGCCTCTCTTTTCTAACTTTCCTGAGAGGAGACTGCTTGATCCCCCCCCCCCTCAGGGGACTCTGCCCCTTTTTTGTTCGCCGCTCAACGTTTTCCTCCTCCGCCTGAAAAACCCCTTCCCGGTGTTTTTTTCTCAGCGACTTCCCCCCCCCCCCTGGAAATAGGGCTTTTAAGCAGAGTTTCGCCATCCCTTTTTTCTCTGAAGAGGATCGGTCTTCCTTCTCTGGCCGACTGGAACCGTCTTCCGCTTCCATCTCCTCCCGAGATTTTCTCCCAATGGATGGATAACCCCCCCCTTTTTTTCCCTTTTTTTGATATGGAACTGGAGGGGATCTCTTCCCATTTTACTTTCTCCCCTTGAGTCATTTTTCTGAAAAAGGAGGAAGAGCTCGTTCCGGCTGAGATGATCCCTCTTCCCCAGTGAAGGGAAGAACGCGCCCGATCCTCCCTAGGTTAAAGGATCCTCTCTCCAAAATGAAGCCGATCCCTCTTTTTCACCCCCCCCCCCTCTTTTGCAATGATAATGGGACTTCCTTTCCCCCGGTAGTTAGTTGTATTCCCCATTCCCTTACCAGGAAGTAGCCCCCCTTTTTTTTCTCTCCATGGGAGGAAAGGCGCGAGGCTCTCCCTCGGAACTCCATATTTACAGAGGGATCCCACCCTTTTACAGAATGAGATGATTTTTTTCAGCCCCCATTCCTCTCCAGATTTTTTTTTATTTTTTTTTCTTAGAACCATCTGATTTCCCCCCCATTCTACAAGCTTTTTTTTCCCCCTAAAGAACGGGACATCTCTTTCCGATCGGGGGGTAAGGAATATGCCTTTTCCTTTTTTGAGAAGTGTAGGAAGCGCTCCCCCCCTACTACTTTTCGGGACCCTTCCCCCCCCCTTCTTCCTTTCGGCAAGACTCATCGTTCCCCCCGCTCCCCTTTTTTTCTCGAAAGGTTTTTTTTTTTCTTCCCCTTCTGATTTCTGTTTTTCACTCTGCGGATATTAAAATCCCCTTCCCTCCCTTCCTTCCTTTTGCGACCTAAGACAGGGAACCGCTCTCCCTTTTCCCAATCGTCCCCCCCCCTCCTTTGGAAAATAAAGATTCCTCCCTCCCCTATTCTGCCCTCAAACCTTTCCCCTAAAGAAAGAACTTGGCCTTTCCCCCCCTTTCTTTCGGTTGTTATGATACTCGCGCGCTCTGCACCCTTTTTCTTCTGGTCAGGTAAGTTGCCTTTCCTTTCCGGTTCGGCGCGAAAATTGGGCCAGCCGCACCCTGTCTTTCTACCGATTTCTCTTCCTTAGAACGCTCTTTCCCTTTTCCTTGCCGCCAAGAGATGGTGCTGCTGCCTCTCTTTCTTTTTCCCTCTCTTTTGGCGTTGAGGTAGCATGATTTCCTTTTCCCAGATATGTCGGATTGGTCCCTGCGTTTCACCCCTTGTCTCAGGGGGAGTTTTTTTTTTTCTTTGTGTGGTAGGCGCCGGGGAAACAGCGTTTTTTTTCTTTTCTTTTCTTTTTGTGTGGGGAGGTACGCTTCTCCCCCCCTTTGGACAAAGATTCGAAACGCCGCCTTTTCCTTTTTCCCCAAAAATGTGTGAGAAAGGAGTTTTCTTTCCCCCCCTTCTCTCCCGAAAGACAGGAATTTCAGGATATCCCAGTTCCCCCCTAAAATGGGGGGGGGGGTAATGGAGTGAGTCCTGGTCAAAGACCACGCCGTTCATCCCCTTGCTTATTTTTTCCCTTCTTTTGCAGGCATTTGAAGATCCCCTCCCCCCCCAGATCAGGCAAAACCTGGAAAACCCCCTTTCCCCCTTACTCCTCCCCAACAAGTGGATCCATTTTCCTTCCTCTTTTTTTCGGGTTTGAAACGCAGTCCCCCCCCCCCCTTAGACCCCGCCTTTTCGTCCCGAAATAACAAGCACAGGCGAGTTCCCCCTTCCCCTTCCCCTTGTGTTTCCTTTGCAACTCCTCCCCCTTCTTTCCGCGGGTGAAAAGAGAAGTATCTCCTTTTCACTCCCCCCCTCCCGTTAGTTGTTTCCAACAACCCTGGCACACCCTTTCTCCCTAACAGAATATAGTGGAGAATTTCCCCCCCCCCTCCGGTTGAATAAATCGCGCCTCCGTCCCCCCACCCCCCCCCCAAAATGATATAAAGTGTGTTCCTCCCCCTTCCTAAAGGGGTTTGCACAATGGCCATATCTTTCTATTTTTTTCTTTTTTCCCGTCGAGGTGAGATTTCCCCTTCTTTTTTTTTCTTATCCCTGGCATTAGTAGACACATTACGCCTGCTTTTTTCTTTTATATAAGAAGATTTCGATTTTCCTTCCCCCCTCTTCCTCCCACCGAAGAACTTCGGCGGCCCCCCTCTTCTGTGGGGAGGAAGCCTTTCTTCCTCTCTTTCCCCTTTGGATCGCTTTTGAACTAAGCGTCTCTGTCTTAAGGGGACAAGTTTTAAAAGAGATGCCTCCCTCTTTTTTCTCGAAGCAGCGGCCCCCCCCCCTGCTCCTTAATTTGCCGGAGCCGTTCTTTGTTCCTAGATTCAGTGTGTTCTCCCTCCGTCACAAAGGGGGAACCCTCTCCCCCCCGGTAGTGAAGGAATCCCCCCCCAACGGAAAAATTGGCCCCCTTTCCGACCCCTCCCCTGGAGAGAAGCTTTTTTTCTTTCCTTCCTGCCGCCGCCGAAGCGAAGGACTAACATAAGAAAACCCCCTGAGCAGATTAAAAGTGATAGACCTAAATTTTTTTTCCCCAGACAAAGAAAGGGGAGCTTCCCCATTATAGCAAATCCTGTTCCCCCTCCTATGTGAGTAAAGGAACTTTTTTCCCTCCCATGGAGAAGAAGATCCTTCTAGGTTCCTTTTTTGGAATCCCTTTTATGCTCTTGAGGATCGTCTGTGGGAGACTCCTCTCTTAAGATACACCGCTCTACTTTTTCTTACAAAAGAGACGAAACCGCCCCGTTCTTTCTCCTGTGCGAAGTAATCTCAATTCTTTTTTCTGGAAAGAAGGTTCCAGTCTTCCTTCCTCCCACCTGAGAAAGCGTCCTCTCCCCCCCTTTGATGAGAAGGTTGTTTCCCCGAGTTAATCCCTTCCCCCCTACTGTGACATTCCAGAGATGGATACCCTAATCGCGTCCCTTTTTTCCCTTCCTCTGGAATAACTTCCCTCCCCTTCATGTATTTTCAGGCCCATGATTCCTCCTTTTTAAGTAAGAAGTCTCCTCTCCCCTTTAGACTAGACTAGTACCTCCTTTTTCTTTTGTTCCCCCCCTGGCGAAATATAGGATGATCTTCTCCCCCCCCCCGGCGATGATAGTCTTTGAATCTATTCCTCCATTTGTTGAGGTCTCGTCCCTATTTTTTTGGTCGGTTTTTCCTTCCAGCTGGGCTTTTTTTTTTCCGATTCTTGTTCTAGCATAACTTTTCCCCTTTTAGATTGCCAAGGTAAGGCCGATCCTTTTAGAAAAAAGTTTCCCCTTTCCTCCCTTTTTCCACTGGGACGCTTCCCCTGGCCGGCTGATTCTCGTATCCTAATGCCTCCATGTGCTAGGAAAAACCCCTTAGGGTAGATCTGATCCTAAATATTTCCGTCTGGAGAGTGGTAAATGATTTTTTCTCTTTTACTTACCCTTTTCTTGCGACGATACTTCCCCTCTTTTTAATAATAATAAGTTGTTGATTGTTGATTTTTTTTTCAACCCTCTCCAAAGATAGGGACACTTCCCCCTTCAGGGCAAACCCCTCAGTTACCCCAAGAGTGTGATATAGGGGAGTAGATACCCCTCATTTTCTTTCAGGGATAATAGATGCCAGAAACTCCCTCAGATGTTTTTCCCCTCTTCGAGAGAGTATCTCTCCCAGGTAAGTCGCAACCCCCCCCCCCTCTCTCCAAAGACAATTCAGCCCCTTTTTTTTCCTTCCGCACTTCTACTGCTTTATTTATCCCCTCCCTCCCTTTCCCCAGACGTCAAAGATGGCCTTAAACCTCCCAACTCTTCTTCTCACCAAAATTTAGATTAGACCTCCTTCTCCCCTCAGATAAGAGAGGTTGTTTTAGGAGCGCCTCTTTTCTTTTTACCCCTCTCTTTTTAATAGATGGGAGTTTTCACGCAGGAATAGTAACCCTTCGGTCACCGCTTCGACATGATGGGACCTAAACCTTCTTTTTTCCTTCTCCCCTTCCAAGAAGGACTTTTCTCCTCTTTCAACGGCGCTGGGAGTTAGTCCCCCTCTGTATTGTCAGCGGATTTCTCTTCCCAATGGAAACATCGGGGCTTTCCCCCCGCTTTTTTTTGACCACAACGTCGCAGCCCCTCTTTTCTCGGCTCGGGCGGAGCAGCTCGAAAACTCTCCCACCCCCCCTTCTCTCCCCCTTGATAATCAAGATCAAGTCTTCTTTTTTCTCCCCCCATTGCTTTATACCCTCCCGCGGTTTCTTTTATCTCCTTTTCCTTTTCTTGGAAATGGAAAGATGAGCTTCGCTCCCCCCCTTCTCGAACCTTGGGAAGGGATGCCCCACGGAGGACGCTCCTTCGGTCCCCGCAGATCGCACACCCTCCTCGGCGGATGGGTTTTTTCCAAAGGAATTGAAGACCTCGATATGGGATGAGGGACAATGCTCCTTATTTCCCCCCCCTTCTGTTGAAGAGAAGGGGACCCCAACAGAAGGATTATACTATCTTCAGAGGAAGGAAGTCTTCTAGAGAGGAGCCCACCAGGACTCGATCGGCCAATGTTCCTTCCTCTACCTTGATTTACAGAGGGACTGCACCCTTTTCTGCAATCTGGCAAGAAAAGAACTTTCTTCCGATCAAGCTGAAATCAAGACCGGTCTCTTTTTTATAGGGGATTCATCCCTGTTTTTTTCCCGGCGAAGATGTTAGGGACTTTCTTCCAAGTAATCAGCTATCAGCTTTTTTCTTTTAAAGCGATCACAAAAATTGTCGTCCCCCTTCCTTTTTAAGTCCCCCCCCTCCTTTGTGGAAGAAGAGAACGTTTTATTTCCCCCTTGTGGCGATGAATTTCGGGGTTACAGCGTACAATGGGGCCCCTCCACCCCCTTCCAAGAGGAGCTCCTTTTCTTGAAGGCAGCTATGTGCGACAAAATTTCTTTTCCCTCGTCAGACGAAAAGCCCCCTCTTCCCCAATATCGGAATCCCGCCAATCCTTTCCCTTCAAGAGGGAAGAAAACGCGCTCCCTGTAGCCATTCCGGGGGGAAAAAACCTTTCCATCTCACTTTGCGTCCCAACTTGAGATCTGTTGGTGGGGTCTCTCCTCCTCAGGAAAACTGCCTTTGGTAAGGTCATTTGACCGGTCTCCCTATGGGTTTTTTTTCTCCCATTGGGAAAGCCCCTCACCCCTCTTACCGAAGGCCGAAAAAAATAACATTGACTACTCCCACCTTTTGATCTGCGTGAAGAAACTCTTTTTTCCACGCCTCCGGAGTGGAGATGTTGTATTCTGTCGTGATTTTCCTTTTTTATACTAAATTAATAGACAAGATTATTTTTTTTCCCCTGGCCCCCCCCCCCCTCAAAATTAGAATGCCTTTTTTCTCGTCGGCGCGGGGAAACTCATTTTTTCCCCTTTTTGAATGAGATTTGTTCTGATGGTTGGTTTCCCCCATCCTTGCAAAGATTCGAACCGCCAGCCCTTTCGGTTATTCCTTTTCTTTCTGAAATAAGATGGATACTACTTTCCTCCCCAGGCGAATCTCTCTTTGTACTAATACTAAGTTGTTGTGTTGAGATATCTTTCCACGTTCTTTCCCCCCTTTGACAAGAAGGTAAGAAACACATTTTTTGTTTCGAAACCCTTTTTTTTGGCAGGCTTGCAGAAGCAGTACAGCACCCACCCAGCCCTTTCCCTGACCCCCCTGATAGAGAGAAAAAAAGCTGTCCCCTTTCCCTCTCTTCCTCCCCCACTTTCCGTGAGCCGGCCAGTTCGAGGTTGCGTTTTTTCTTCCCCCATATCTTGCTCCTTTTTCTCCAAGAAAGAAGCCGACCTCCCCCCCAGGCAGATAAATAGCAAATACGGAGAGGGTGGGGAGTCCCTTCAGCTACTTGGTTCTTCCCTCCTTCTGAAAAGAGCGTAGAAAGGATCATTCCCACCCTTGTGCAGGCTGGAACCAATGGAAGAGGCCGAACCCCTATTTTCTCCCCCCCCCTCATGAGGTTGGACTAAATTCGCCTCCCCTCCCCAACGCACCCACCACAAAATTCCTTTGCGGGCCATTCCTTGGTTTGCCAAAATGTCCCTCTCCCGCGGTTCTTGGATGCCCCCTTTGGGTGATCCCTAGATTTATTACTGGGCTTGCAGTAATCCCTGGAATTAGCGCACTCTCTCCGCAGGTTTTCTAGCACGAAGAGTGCGAAGGTTTTTCTTGTACCCAGCAATTCATCGCCCAGCCTTCCCCCTTCCCCCCAATTTTTCCACAACGAGATTGTGTGCGGAGCTCTTTGCGGTTCTTGAATCCCCCTTTTTTTTATCTTGGGAAAAGGGGGACACGCCCTTTTTATTTAACGGGGAAAGGGTAATCCCTTCCCTTCGCGCAGCTCGAAGAAGAGGCCAATCTTCCCACCCAGGTAATTCTCTTTCCTTTTTCAGAGAAGATGGATCCAGGTCGTGCTTATAGAAGAGAGCCCCTCATTTCCCGAAGAATGGTCACCCCCCTTCCTCTGTAAATAAAGGTAGTCGTCCCCTTCTTGCCTCTTTCTTCCCCCCAGGGCGACGGCATCCTTTTCCCTTCTTCCTGTGTACGGACGGAGAGGCCCTTATTCTGATCCCCCAGAATTGCAAGGGAAGAAAAGCCGTGGATTTTCTAAGCCCATATCGACAAATCCTTCCCCTACGTTGTCCTTTAACTGTTGTTCGATCTCTCCGCCATGGCGAGAAGCGACGGCTTCTTTTCTTGTGGCCCCTTCCCTCCCCTTGAATTTGCTGGTCCGAGGTGGTCGCGGCATTTCCTCTTTTACCTTATTAAAAACGAGAGCAAACCGCCTTTTTTTCTTTTTTTCTTTCTCAAGCCTCCTTGAGCTTGATTATTCCGGATTACCGGTTTACATCTTCCCTCCTCCTTGCTTCGTTTCCGACGTTCAGAGAATAAAAATTTCTCCCCCGGTCTTCAGTAGAGGTACCCCTCTCTTCCCCCAGCTTGGTTTTTCTCCATCGCTGGATCCTAATACATCGTCTCTTTATACGTCAAAAGAATTGACTTCCCTCCCCCTTTTGGTAGCTGTACAGAGTACCTATCACAAGAGGCCCTGCCTTCTAGAGCCGGTTTAAACGAGTTATGCCCCCCTCCCTAGTGAGAAAGCGTCCCCCTCTCAATCTGCCCGATCCGAAAAACACCAGGCGCTGATCTTCTTTTTTTTTCCCTTCTTTTTCGAGCGAAAGGGTGGAGTCTTTCCCTTTCTAGCCGTTGGGAGGGGCCTTGGGGGACGGGGCTTTTTTCCTTTGCTATAGCATTATCCCCCTCCCCCCGGAGGGAACTTTTTTTTCCTTGAAAACGGATACGTGGGGCGACTCCTCTTCTTTTCTCCTTCCTCCTCCCCGAATGTAAAAGAGAAATGGGCTCTCCTTTTGCTTTCGCTGGCTCTTAAATAAAATTATGGGTAATTCCTCTCTTCTCCACTCTTAAGTAAGTAGATATCCTTCTTTTTCTTGATTGTTTGCCTCTTCTGGGCGCGATAGGGGTTAATCACTTCCCCTTGTTTTTCTTCGAGTGGATGAAAAAATATCGCGCCCCCCCCCTAGTTGCCCACACCCACAATCGAAGGGAAAAACAACGCTCTCTCTCGGATGAATGAAGGAAAGTCTTTTCCCTTCTTAGTTCAACGATTGAGAGCAAGGCGAACCCCCTTTCTCCCCAAAAAGACCTCCCTTTTCCCCGGTCTTTTTTTTTTAAATGAAAATTATGGCGAGATTTTTTTCCCTACACGTTTGTTAGAAGAAGGCGGATTTCTCCCCCTCCCCCTTGGCACCCCTTCAGAAAAAGTTAAAAGAAGCTATGAAGAATCCCTTTTCTTCCATTCCCTTGTCCTCTTTCAATCACCAGCCCCTCGGCCATTACCCCTTCCTCCGCGTCTTCTAGGGACTCCCCCCCCTTTCCCAGCAGGAGCCTACCTGGTCCTCCCCCTCCTTTTCCTCGACTGTCCTTCCCTCTTTTCATTCCGAGAGTTCGCCTCCCCCTCTTCTGGAGTTACTTTTCTAGTCTAATCGGTAACCTCTTTTTGAGGATTCTTTCCTTGAAGCACTCTTCTTATGGGACTCTCCCCAATAATGGCCTTGTTTTTCTTCCCGTTTGGTCTTCAAACAAATGCCCCTCCTCCCTGTATTAGGGATCATCTTCCTTCTCCCTCTCTGCAAACTTTTCCTTGGCTGGATGGGACCGCTTCCTGGCCTCCAGTTCCAACACCCTTTTCTCCCCCCTTTTTATTATATGACGAGGCTCGGGCTGACCTCAGGACTTTTCCTCCTGGAAAAAGTATTTTTCCCCCTTTCCCCCCCCCAATAAAGAGGCTGTTTTGGGGGCTTCTTCGCAAAAATGGATATTTATACCCCCCTTTCCCTCCTCGTTGTTAATTAAGTAAGCAGGTGGATCTTTCCTTTTTCCTCTTAGCTCCGCTTCTCCCCCTCACTTTTCCCTGAGGAAAATTGAGGCATGTCTCCCCTTCCCCTTTCGAGCGCCATGGGCCGGTTATTCCCTCAGATCTTCCCTTTCCCTTCACTCGGAGGAAGGCCCACCTCCCTTTCTGATTTGAGATATGGTCTTCGACCTTTTTCCCCCTTTCTTTTTCGTCAAATGGAAAATCTGTTCCTTCCCCTTGCTAGAGAATACTGCTTTTCCTTCCTTTCTAATATTACTTCCTTCCCTCCCAAAAGGCAATGTTCTTCCCCCTCCCCCCTCCCTCTCGGACCCCTTGGGACGGGAATTTCGTGGCCGACAAATTTTTGATCCCCCCCCCCCTTTGGGACGAATTCTTCTTTCTCCCCCTTCCCTTTCCAGCACACGGAATCTCGGCTCCACCGCTGAAATAACGACCGGGATTCTTTTTCCCCCCCTTCCCTCGAAGACGATCGGGGTTTCTTGTTGTCGCGGCTTCGAGCCCGGCGAAGAGTAGAACTGCCCCCCCCTGTCACGTAATCAGCATCACGTTCCCGTTTCAAAAGCGATCCACAATTCTTGCCCTTTCCAGCGGTGAATAGAGTTACCACACAATCCTT
>Ga0179593_1416038_pt1 | contig 15232 bp, 28 predicted proteins | sample CZODoug2_1_08_16_FD_185931 | JGI IMG/M metagenome (GOLD analysis project Ga0179593, IMG submission 185931) | Vadose zone soil fungal communities from Angelo Coast Range Reserve, California, USA - CZODoug2_1_08_16fungal (PacBio error correction) | ecosystem: Environmental > Terrestrial > Soil >... | reverse complement strand
TCCGCAGTGCTTGCAGAGTCCACCACCTGAAATCCACTCCCGCCATAACTCCCTGATCCCCCCCATGTGCTGATTAGTCTCACTTCCTTGCCCTGGATCATTTTTTTCCCTCCCCCGTTTGATTGTTGCCGATTCCTTTTTCAAATAAAGGGGGGATTTTAGTGCTCTCTTATACCTTTCCCCACCCTGCTGCGCCGGTTTGCTTTTACAGCATTGACTTTTTTCCGGGTTCTTCCCGTTTAACGTAGTCTTCCCCCACCTTCTCCCCATTGATGACGCCTGTCGGGTTCGGTTGTTTAACTTTTTTTATCTCTGACCATCTCCCATTGACTGGGCAAAACTCCTGTGTCCCTTTTCTTCGGTTTTTTAATGGGAACACCATTACCCCCACCGATGAGGTAACGGAGCCTTCTCCAACCCGGGCAGTTACCCGATCCACCAAAATCTTTCTCCGTCAGTGGAACCCACCCTAGGCTTCCCCTTTTCCATATCCCTGGAGTAAGGTCCCCACCTTCCTTCGTCTCTGTCCACAGGATCAATCTTTCAACCCGTCGTTATGTTACTTTGTTTTCGTTAACATCCTAATTTTTTTATTTCCTGTCGTAATTTACAAGGTCTCCTTCAGGATCTTTTTGCAACCTTACTGCGACTTCTCCGTCCGTGCCGGCTCATCGGAGCCCACCCCCCCTTTATACGTTGGTCGTTTCTCTCCCCCCCGTACTCAGATTGTGTCCTTCTTTTCAAATCAGGAAATGTTGCCAATTGGAGATTTAGGAACCGGTGTCCCCCCCGTCACAACCCTCGTCCCTTCTTTCAACTTGTTTACAACGTTCGCGGTTTGCGTCGTCCTCTGCGGAGTTTCTAGGATGGCTCCCCATGCTACTCCCACAACAGAAGAATTTTTTTCTTCTAAGCGGCGTATTTCTTGTCCCCCCCCCCAACCTCCACTGTACCCCCCTTAACCCTTGTTGTTCTCTGAGAAAGGCACCAGCATTGCCAGCTCTGTCGTTTTGCCGATGTGTCGGTCTGTTCCCCTGTTGTCCCCCCGATGCCCCGTACTCTCACATTTGATTTTTTCGGACTCCCCTAGTGGCCCCACATTTCTCCTTTATCACGATTCCTCCAACCGTCTCCCTCCCCGTCCTGTTCTTCAGGGAAAGACAGTTGGGGCACAAATCTTTTTACGTTAACGGACTTTCACGTCCTTGTTCCCCGTGTTTTTTTCCTTTCCGGTTCCTCTCCAGACAAAGTCCCGGCCCTTTCAACCGGTTCAGGCGGGGACCCCCCTTGTGCATGTTTCGACGTCTCTTCCGCCACGGCAGCCCCCTTCAACTCGCAACCCTTCCACTTTTCGCCTTCCCCCCTCCCTCTTTTTTTACTGCACCCTCCGGATTGATCTTTTTTACCCGTTACCGGCTTTTTCCCAACGCAAATTCGTGTGTCCCCTGACATTTTCGCCCCTCCCATCTTCTCGGGTGTTCTGCTGGCCTCCCGTTTCTAGGTCCACTCCACGCGCAACTTTCCCCAAAGTATTCTTTTGCGCTCCAACTGGGACCCACCCTAAATATAGGCCGCCTTCCAATACTTTACCCCCTATCCCCAGTCTACCAGTGCTGGGTTTATTTTATGGTTGGGGCCGGCGATCTTTTTTTTTTCCCGATAGGGATGAGTTTCATAATGCCCCTCAGTCCTTCTTGAATCCCTCCCCCCCCCTATTTTCGCCACCCCCCACTGTGCGTCCCCACCCTGTTGTAAATACGCCTTTTGCCTGACTTTTTTTTTCCATAGGGGGAGTTTAGGGTGTTTGTCTTTTATATACAAGGCTAACCCCAAGCCGGGATATGTCATTCCACCTTTCCCCCTTTTCTGTTGCCATCGTTCCGTTCAGTTCCTTCGTGGCTTTCCTTCCCCCCCCACGTTATAAAGCTTTCATTCGCTTTATACAGTTCCCCCTATGATCAGAAACCTCTCCTTTCTGGATCGGTTCTGCCGGCCGTTTTCCGATGTGTGGGCGGCGTTGGAATTTTGTGGCTGGGCATCCCCCCCCAGGTAACCCAGATTTCCAATGTAGTAGATGCCATCTCTGCACCTCATTGAACCTGTTTGTTGGATTTCAATCACTTTTTTCTTCCTAGGGGCACATTTCACATTGCGCGGTACAAAAACCCCAGCTCTTTGACGCCATTTTTTTTAGTCCGCAATTTTTTTTGCCGTCGTCAGTGCAGGTTTCCCTCCCTGGTTCCCCCCTGCAATGCTTTTGGCTTGTTACGTGAATTGGATTTTCCCCGAGGCAAAGGTCTTTTCCCGCCTAATTCTCACTCGGCTCTCTCCATAGCCGCCCTTTTTTCCTTTGATTTTCCGACACACCCCCCTCCCGTCGGCTTTGTGCGACGGTCCCCCCCTATTTACCCGTTCCGTAGGCTTCCATTTCGTCTCCCTGTCAAAGTGGTGTTCCGGGGATGCAACCCCCCATGTTTTCCTTCTACCTCCTTCGACTCCATCCGTTGGGTTATTCGGGTTTTTATATAAACCCGCTACATTTCTCCATCTGGTCTTCTTTTCGTAATAGTTTTCCCTTAGTCTTTCCTGTCCAAGACCCAAAGCTGGTTTTTTTCGTTCTTCCCCTGGCGATTCTCAACTGTTAGGAAACGCCAGTCCGTTATGGGTATTCGCGTTGGTTTTTACTTATCCCCATTCCTCATTCTCCTATTTCTCCTTCCTTCCTTTTTTTTTGTTTTTTTAGAACTTTTTCTCATCCCACCCACCGTTTGCCATACCACCCTCCCCACTGTTGCTCCTTTGCCCTGCCCAGTGATCCATTCCCCCCGTTGAACAAGCCAAAAAAATTTTTTGTTCCATGAGCTTTTCTCTCTCTGCCAAATCTTTCTCCCTAAAGTTTACCCCCTTGACCGATTTGATTCTATTCAGTATCCCTCCCATGTGGTGATCAGAACCACCCCTGGGTTTAGATAAGATTTTGACCCTCAGACGTTGAGCCTATTCTGTTTTTCACTGACAAGCCAGCCCTCTGCATTTGTCCCCACTTCCGGGAGTGGACTTTTCCTTCTTCTTTCAGTATTGAGAACTTTCTGACAGGGTTTAACTGAGGACCTTTTAACCATTCCCTGTACTTCTTGCAGTCCCCTTTGCTTCCCCCTTACTACTTCAATTTGCGTGGACCTCCTGTCATATAGACTTTTTTCCGCTCAGTGGTGTGGAAAGGTCCTCCTTCCACCTTTCCCTTAATTTAGGCAACTCCCACCAAAATCCCCTTTCCCCTTACAGATTTATTTGCCGCGAAGGACATACTTGGTTTCTTGGATGCCTCCCGACCATGTCACCTGCTCTCCGTTCTGCTTTTTCCCTTCCGGTCTTCAGAGTATCCCCATCAAGGGTTTTCCAGGCTTGATTTCCGCGTTTTACTTCAAACGCTTTCCCTTGATCCACGTGGTTCTCTTAGGGTCGTTCTCCTTCTTCGTAGGCCACTGGACTTCCCCTTTCCTTAGGTTGAATATTCCGTCTTTTTGTTATTCGGTTCTTGTTATATCACCCCCCCAACCACCCCCCGAAAAACTTGCTTGCCAATGTTCTTTTTCCCTTATGTAACTGTTTTGTTTTTAGGATCCTTCGTCTTTAATGGACTGGTGCTTCTGGATTCTGACTGCTTTTTTTTGATCGGGAACCTGTAGGGCCCTTCCCCTAAAGGCGAGATTCCCTTGTATCTTGTTCTTTTTTCCCTTTTTTTTTCGTATTTTCTTCTCTTTATTTCATGGCCATTTTTTGGTCCTTTTTCTAAATGGACGTACTGGTAATTTCTTTCGGGGGGGAGTGTCACAGCCCTTTTTCAAGTGATGGCCCCGCTACCAAGATGGACTCTTTCTTGGTCATTCAGTTTCCACACCGCCTTTTTTTGGACTCCGGTCTGGATTTTACTCGGTTGACACCGACTTCCCCTAGAGTTGTGATCTACCTTTCAGTATTTCTTTGCTTATCAGGGTTGCCGTTGTCCCTGTGTTGACTTTGAACTCCCCACTTTGTAGCCGGTTGTCAGAAGGTCCTTCTTGGCGTTTTTTGAAATCAAACGTTCTGTAGCCCACTGGGGCGTGAAGTCTTTTACTGCTTTTGAAAGGACCCCTTCTCCTCTTCCGTCTTTTTTCCCTCTCTGATATTTTGTCGCTTTCCCCTCCCTTTCACTTTGGCGTCCTTTTTTTTTCGGTTGCGGCCAGGACATCACTCTGGAGCCTCGTCTGATGCTGTTCTTTTTCTCCGTGACTCCCTTGTTTCCGTTTTTTCAATTTCTGGTTCTTTGTCCTACTTTCTGTTATTTCCTAAATTTTTTTCGCGTAAGGTCTTTTTTTTTCCTTCTTACCTCATCCGGGAAGCGCTCAACTTTTCCTCCTTTACCGTCCACTCCTTCCTTTTTTTTCTTTTTTTCTTTTCTGCCCTTTCCAACCTTGAAATTGTTCTTGCTTCTTTTCCCCCTCTGAATTAACTGCAGCACGGAGCCGTCTCCCTTTTTGTGCGCTCCTTCTCCGCGGCCTGCGGTTTGCAGCCGTTTTATCTCCCTTGGTCCATCAGGGCGCAACCTTTCTTGCGCGGCCTCCTTAACCCCTCCCTCTTGTGACTCTAGTCTTTTTTTTTTTTGTGGCGGTGTTTTTGTTCGTGAGGTGTTTTTTTCCCAGTACCGATCATGGGTCCCGTGTTTCGGCTGCTTGCTCTTTTTTTGATTTGTTCTTTTTGATCTTTTTTTTATGATGCCCGTCCTTCCTCCTTTACGTCCCCTTCTTTTGACTCCTGTTTTTTTTTGAATTATTTCAGTGAGTTTTTACCTTCTGGGGGGGTGGGGGTGTTTGATGATTGGAAGACCTACTCCCCCCTTTGTGAGTCCCATCCTTCTTCCCTTCCCCTTTGTTTCACCCTCCTTTTTTGACTCCTTTTCCTTCTACCTCGTTTCATGTTTTTTTGCAGGGGGATGGGGGGCGGCGTGCCTTTGTGGTGGCAAAGGGAGACCGGCTTGTCCCCCCCCGACACCCCTTTTTCCCCCCCACCGATCTTGAATCCCAACCTTCTGATTCTCCCGGTCCTTGACGTTCTTCAGCCCTTCTCCAGCGCTATTCTCGCTGGTTTAAACTGTCGTTTTGATTTGGGTTCTTTTTCCTTCTTCCTCTTTCCCTAATTTTTTTTTTTTTTTTTTTCTAATTCTCTGCCGTCCGTCCCCTGCACTCTTCCCTCTGTGGGCCCTTTTCAAACCTATCTTTTTTCCTGGAGCTCCCGAAGAGTTCGTGATACTTACCTGCACCGTTGGATCAGTCACGTCAGCAGTTTCTTTTTTTTTTTTTTGTCGTTTTTCAGTTTCAACAGTTTCCCTGTTGGGTTACTCAAGTTTTTGTTTTGCTTTCCCTTTCCTCCACTGCTTCCGCCTCCCCCCCTTTACTCTTGTTTTTTTTCTTTTGGTTCGTCGTCCACGTTTTCCCCAACCTCGGCCTTCGTCCACACTTTCCTGTTCCCTTGGGCGGTTTTTCTTCCTTCGTTTGGTCACTTTTGTTTTTCCTTTCTCATCTCTTCCCTTTTTTACCATTTACTTAAAAACTCCTTTTTTTTGAATACTCTTGGAAAACCATGATTCACGTTAGTATTTCATTTCTTTGGCCTTTTTTTTTTTTCCCCCCACCTCTCCGTCCCTTGTCCCCTGTCATCCCCCTTTTTTCTTTCCCCCTACTCTCTCTCCCGTTAGATTTTTCGGATCGGATGTCTTCAGGCCGTCTGTCCTGGGCAAGAAAAAACTTCTTCACCTCGTCTGTTCGTGTTCCCTTCTCCTCTTTTAGTACCGTCTCTTTCGTCAGTCTCAGTTCTCTTCTCCTTCCTGTGGAATCGGTTTTTTTTTTGACCCTCCCCCACCCTATCTCCTTGCTTCTTTCTTCCTTAGTATTTGTTCTTGCTTTTTTTCCCCCTCCCCTGTGCCCTTTCCCCTTTTTTTTTAAACTGGGCTCACGATTCCCCCCCCGGAGCCTTTTTTTTCCGGCCAATTCCTTAACTTTTCGTCTTGTTGCGTATGTGGGTTATTCTCTCTGCCCTATGTGCCTTACCGCCCCTCCAGTTCTTTTCGAGTTTGCTGTTCTTTTCTTCTTTCACTTCCTCCCCTTTTTAAAAACGGAAAACCGGTGTGCCGGATCTCCCCCAGCCCGTCCTCCCCAGTCTGAGGCTGTTTACACCTTTATGAGTCTGTCATGTTCCTTTTAAACTTTGATCATTTTGACATTGAAGCGGGACTCCCTCTTTCCCTCACTACATCGCGATCTCCTTTCCCGCTTCCTGTCTCGGCAGTTTTGACAATTTTTTACGAACTCATGCACGTTTGCCTGGTTTGCCTCTTGATTACGTTCTTGTTTTTTTTTTTCCCGACCAATTCTTTGTCCCCTTTTTCTACCCCCCGTTTTTCCCCCCGTGTGATTCGACTCTTCTCCTGTCCCCCCACTTCCTAACCTTTTTGCTGGGCAAGCCGCCGCTTTGTCTTTTTCCTCCCCCCAACGGTTTGTGCGTTTTGTCTATATTACCGTTTCTCCCTTCTTAAAACCTCCCCTTTCTTTATTGCCTTTAGGGCCAGCCTCCTATAGGTGTCTCTTTTTGCCTTTGGGCTGTACCCACGCCTGCCGTCCCCCCCCCCCCCGTTACCGTTTTCATTCTTTAGCCCCCCCCTGCATTGCCATAAATAGTCCGCCTTAACAATACTGACCCCACCGATCAGATACATTCTTGATTCTTCTTGGGCCTCCTCTTCCGGATAGTCCTTTCTTTGTTTCCCCATTCCCCCTTCAGAACTAAGTACGCTTGGCCAAAGCCGTCATTCCTTCCCCCCCGCCAATCCGTTTTTTAAAACAGCATGGACCCTTTTTTGTTGGCGATTTCTTGGCTTCTACTTTTTCTTATCCACTCCAAAGATACCCAAGATCTGCTTCTCACCATCATGCTCAGTTCCTGCGGGTACGGTCCTCCTACATCAGTACCACGTTCCCTTTTTTCCTGGCTCTTCTGAAGCCGTCTTCCTGCCCCACTCGCACTTTTGACCTTTCTTACCATTGTTTCCGTCCTCAGTTTGTCCCACTTTTTTTTTTGCGTTTTTCACATGTTTCGCCGGCACACCAGAACCTCTTTTCTACTCATTTGCGATTGAGTTTTGGTCGGTTTGCCCCCCTGGAGTTTAGGTTTTTTTTTCATCACTTGTTTGAAGGCAGTTGTTTTTGCCCCCGCTTCACCTTTCCCCCTCGTTTCAAACCCCGTGAATTCCGGTAATTGGTTCGTCCTCCCCTTTGGGCCTTTAGTGCACTTCTCCCAATGTTTTTTCACAGGGCCCCCTGTCCGGGTGGTTACTGTCTTGATTGAACTTTTGTCCTTTTCTTCCTTCAACCCAGAGGTTAAGTCCTCGAAAATATCCAAGAAGTCTCTTCCCGCCTCCGTGAATGTTCCCCCCCCCCCCCTGTTGTTTTTTGCTTTTTTTGCTGGCTTTCGCCGTTTGAAACCGCATTTGTCTCAGTTTTTTTTCGCTCCGGTATCATAGTGCGGCCCAGGGTTGTTCCGGATGGCAAAAAAAGGGACGGATGGTTCCTCCAGCCTTCCCAGTTTTTTTTGTGGTGTGGTGGTTTTTTACGACACCTGCCCGTCCACGGTGGGTTGCAGATCGATCTTCCCCATTCACTTGCTTTTCCCTTCCCAAGGCCCACGGGTGTTGGTTCCCCGGCCTTTCTCCACTGGGTTTTCTTTGTTCCAACGAGCCAGCATTGGGTATGGACCAGCCCCCCATTGGTGGTTGTTTCCAAGGCATCCTCTCTCTTTTCCCCCCCTCCTGTGTTGTTTTTGGCCTTTTTTTTTTCTTATTGTGATCCTCCAAACCACAGTTTGGTCATTACCCCCCCGGCCGGGCTTTCAGTGGAGCCGGCCTTTCTGACACCGCCTGTATGTGACTTCCAGTCGCCTCCTTGGATGATACGATCACGCTGAGAAATTTTCTCTGTCTGAACCCCCCCATCCCGCCCCCCACAAAGTTTTTTTTTTTTTTTGTTACCCACGTCCTTCCACCATGGGTTTGTTTTTCCCCCAACCTTGTGTTCCCCCCTTGATTTTTTTTGACGCGGGCGGACCTGTGTGAGCAGATGCTAACTTCGACAGCACAGGCAGCCGTCAGTGTTTTTATAAACTTCCGTTTTTCTTCTGCCCTTTTCCATCTTTCCCCTTTGAAGGCGTTCGTCCTTTTGCTTTGCTTGACCCCCCCCTTTACCCGTTAACAGACGTAAGGGTCTGTCGTCGCACCTTTGATGGCCCCCCTTGTCCACTTTGTTTCTTTTTTGCTGACCGCCCTTCGGCTTTTGTTTTCCGCCCCCCTTCCCCCAGGGGACCCCCTGCTGAACTTGCCTGAAAATTGAGCCCCCCCTCCCTTTGGTAACTTGTTGTTCATTTTTTTTTTTCTTCCCGAAGTTTCAAATTTTTTCTGTCTCCCGGCCTTCCCGTCGGGCTCCGTTCACCTGCTTCGGCACACCAAAAACTATTTTGGTCTGACTTACTTTTTCTGTTTTCCTCTTGTGGCCCCCTTGGCTTTCTCGGCGTTCCCTCCCCTCTTCTGTTAACGTGTTGGATCACGTTTTTTCTTGAGGCGCTTTTTTTTGTTGACGAAGGGCTTTTCCCCTTTGATGTGGGTTTCCCTTTTACTGGTTGTTTTTATCGGTTTCCCTTTTCCTACCAAGGACACCCCCCCCCCCCCCCTCATTTTATTTGCACGCTTTCAAATCGCCCGCTTTCATGTCTTTTCCCCCCTTCGTGGGGGTGCGGTTTTCCTTTTTTGGTACCATCTGACTTTTTTCTTTGCTTTTTTGTTCTTTTTCAAAAGCCCATTGCTTCTGACTGATCTTCTGGAGTCCTTGCACTAACAGGAATTGTATCTTGGGAGGTGTTTTCCTTCCTTATTTTTTTTCCCTCCCCTTTCCCCATTTTTGCTGCAGCCCCTTACGTAACGTTCTGGGCGTTCAGGTTTCCGATTCCCCTTTGGGAAGGCCCGCTCCCCCCCCTCGTCTTTTTTTTTTTCCTCAAACTCATTTTCCCACACGTTTTTTGGCTTTTTTTTTTTTTGGACTTTCCCGAGGTCCTCTTTCGGCGTATTGGACACCGACGTTCCATTGGGGGCTCCGTCCTTTTTTTTTTGGTGGTGGCGCCTGTTTTTTTTTCCCTGCGTGGCAAGGCGAATCTCGAAACGCACTTGGTCCCCTTGTACGGTTGTTGCCTCTTTTTCGGGTTGTGTTTTTGGCGGCGAGGCCAGGAAGCCCGGGTGAATTTTTGTTTTTTTTTGGCGTCGCAAAAGGCTGATTTTTGTCCCTTACTGTCCTCCCCCTTCCCTTGCTTGGAAGTTCGAGCTCTTATCCCCTCTTTTTTTTTTTTTTTTTTGATTTGAGTTCCCGAATCTTCGTCTTTTTTTTTGGCTTGTCCCCCCCCCTGACACTTTACGTCCATCCCTACTAGATTTCTGCTGGCCCTGCTCGTCGCCTCCACCCTTTTTCGTACATGCTGGATTTTTGGTCAGTTTTTTTCTTCCGGCCGGTCCCTTCGCACCTTGTTCCGGTACCTTGTCCGGTTGTCTCCGTGGGTGACTCCGCAATCTCTCCTAAGTGCCCCCCTTATGTCACGTTTAACTTCTCTTGTTGGTTTTCATCTTTGCCGTTACCTCTTCTCAAAATTTTTTTTTAATCGTGGGAGATCCGGTCCCCCCCCCCCCCAATCTGAAAGTCCATGGGTAAGTCCCCCCCCCCCCCCTGAAGACTTAGGTGTTGGCCTCCCGTATGCTTTTTTACGGCCGTTCCTTCCCTTTTTCCTAAACGTCGATTTTTTTTTGATTACGTTTGCTTTTTTCCCTCGGCTCCTTCACCCAGTACCTACCGCTTTTCCTTGCCTTTTCTCTGGGTTGGTCCTTCCGGTTTTTCAATTCCGTTCACGACGCAGAGTACCCACCTTTCGGGCGCTTCTCGTCTCGTATTTTGTTTTTTTCTGTCCGATTGCAGTTGAAACCTTGCTCCGGCTAATTGTTTTTTTCCCTTTCTGGTTTCCCGTCCGGTATTTTTTTACCTTTATCGGCCTCCTCTTCCCGTTACTGGGTCCTTTTTTAATTTCCCCCCTCTTGCCATGCCTAAGACGAGGTGTGGTCTTCCGGACGTTAGGAACCGTCTCCACCCCTTAACTGTCTTTCCGTGCCCCTTTCCGGCGGCGAATTGTGTGAGGCCCCCGCCTTCCCGGGTTTTCTTTTTTTTTGTTTGCCCGTCCTCCCAAACCCCCTTGATGACTGAGAAGGGTGTCAGGCAGTGATGCCCGATCTTTTTTTTTCTTGCCTGATAATCTCGTTTTTTAACACTGTCGATGATTTGTTTTGTTGCTGCCTTTCTCCCCTCTTTTTCCCCCTACTTCCTCCTTTGGTTTGTTTTTTCTAATTGATCTTGCCTTGCCTCCCCTCAGAACACCACCCGACATCATCTCAGTTCCCCCCTTCTTTTTATTCTTTTTTCCTTGCTTTTGCTAGATAAATTCCTTCCCGTGATACAGTCCGAAGTTTTGATTTTCCGATTTCCCCCTTTTCCCCTTTGGATTTTGAAGGTGCTTTCTTCCCTCTTTCCCCCATTGGCGCGTTTTTTTTTGTTTTTTCCCGTCATTTGTTGACTGTCGCTTTCTTCGCCGGTTCACATTCGTCTCCACCTTCCGGATTGTCGACCCCTGGCCTTTCCGGGGTTGATTAGTGTAACGGCCCGCTGCATGCTTTTCCATCATGGACGGAAATAATCCTGGTACATAACTTCTTTTTGCCTTCCCCCCCTCGTCGTTACTGCCGGGCGCGGTCGTCATATTAACCTTACCCCCCATCTTCGTACTACCCACCCCCCCCTCCTGATCGGGCAAGACCCAGCCTGCCTAAAAAGTTACAGAATCTTGCGGCGTCTGATTTTTTTTTTACATCCAGATATCCAGGCAAGCCCCCCCCTTTGAAAGATTTCCAAGAGTTTCAGTTGTGGATTTCCTTTGGAAGCCTTTCTCTTCTTAATAAGGCTCCGCTGTCTACCTCTGCCACCCGCAGCGGAGTCAAGGGGACGGAATGGATTTAGGGCCATCCCCCCAAACCCGTTTTTCCCACTTACTTTTTTTTCCCACCCGTTTCTTTCCGGATTCCACCTTCCCCTTTCAATTTTGAGCGTAGGGTCCCTGATTCCCCAAACTTTATTTTTTTTTTACTTCCCCTTCTTTAACTTTTCTCTGATTTGGGGGCGTTCTCTAAGCCCGTATTGCCCTTCCCATCATCCTTTTTTTTAAACCGGAGGCTTTCTTTCGTCCACCTCACAGCAGTAAACCACCTGTAAACCAACCTGGGTGTTCCTTCGTCTCCTCACACCGCCCCCACCTCATCAAGCCTGATTTCCACGATTTTGTTCTGGGTTGACCTTTATAGATTCCCCGTTGAACATTGTAGTTTCTTTAATTCACTGACCGCAGCTTTTCTCTAGCCAAAACTTTTTTATACGCGGGTGTTTCCTCCTTTCCGGAAGGTTGCCTAAACTTTTCCTTGACTCCTTACAAGAAAAGGCTTCTGTTTTATTCCGTTCTTAGTGGCCCACTCCCTGGGAGGTTAACTGGTTCCAAAAGGTGAGTTTTCTGGTTCTTATTTAAGTTCCCCTGGTAACTACGTCACATTAGCAAAACCGTCTCATGTTAGTTTCCCCCGTCCACTGATGTGTCTTCCCGCCGCCCACCTTTATACCGTTATCCTTGGGTCCCCCTCCCAATCGTTTTTTTGACTTGTCCCCTCAATTTTTCCTACAAGTTCTTTCCTTTTAGGGTCTGTCTTTCGCCTCCCAGTTTTTGTTCCCTTCCCAGACTTCCACTTAACTTTATTATTCTTTTTGCACCCCAGGCATGAAAATCTAAGGGAGTCCCGCCGGCCACTCGATACCCGATCAAGATACGGTCCCGCTTCCTTTCGAGGTGGCTCGCTTCTTCCCAGGCCTTCGTTTCTCTTTTCGCCTCAAGCAAGCAGATTATCCGCTTTGACCGCCTCCCCCCCCACCAAATTGTCAAACCCTCTTTGAATACGGCGTTTCCGTTTTTTTTTCTTGTGGTTTCTTCCCCACGCCGTGATCCCCCCTTATTTTTCTGTATGCTTCCCACCCTGAGGTCCTCATTCCCCGTTGCCAGTTTGCTGCGTCCCACCCCTCCCCCCGTTTGCTTTTTCCAGTTTCTTTTTCAGGAAATCCCCTGGCACACTGAAATTATTGGTCCCTGGATCGTATTTTTTTTCCTAATCACATGTGCCTTCCTCCCGTCCCTTTTGGCTTATCCCGGCATCCCTCATCACCCTTTTCTTCGCTTCCTTTTTTTCATTCTCAAGGTTTTTTGATGTTTTTCATAATTTGATGGTTGCGTGCCTCCCCTTCATGCGTGCCAAAACCCCCGTTTTTTTCCGTCTTGCCAGGTGAGTCCCTGTTCACCCCACCTTTTTGCAGGTTTGTCTTGTGTGCTTAACACCTTGTATTTTACCGGGGTCCTTTTCAGGGTCCGACGTCACATTTCGTGCCCTGGACTTTCGCCCCCTTTTCACCTCCCTGATTCCAGCCCTTTCCCCGTTGAGTTCAACCCTGCCTTTTTTATGTTTTTTTTCGCGCATCTTTCCCTCCCCGTCTCTGGTAGTAGCAATAGGAGCGTTTCCCCCTTTTGGTTCTGTTCTATGTTTGGTTGTGTTTTTATGAAGTAATACTCTCCTACCAGTTGTTCCATCGGGAGTTTATCGAAACCGCTTCCCTGTTAGCCCTATAAGCGCCTCGTTGATTTTTTCCCTTTTCCCGCGTTTCTTCTTTCACGGGGCAATTTGCAGTTCCTCTCCCCCCCCGTCCGGGAATGTCTTCTCCCCCTGTTTCTACAAGGCATCTCTCTTTTTTCCCCCCCTTCCCTCTTTCCGTTTTAGATTTGCTGTGATTCACAACCACGTTGGCTCCTACCCCCCGCTTTTTTTTTGCCCCTTTGTCTTCTCGAAGACGCCGGCGGTTGTTCCAGCTGTCTTCCTCTTTTCTATCTGCCAAAGCTTTATCCTTCTCTTCGTCTTTCCCACCCATCCCTCTACCCGGCGAGTCACCATCGGCCCATTTCCGGTTTTCGGTGCCGTTCTTTCCGAAACTTTCACGTCGCGATGGGCAGATTTGCTTTTCCCCCCCTTCTAGCCCCTCTCCTGTCATTGGTTGTTTTCCTCACTCCCCTTCTGGGTAGTTTTTCCCTTTGCGAAGGCGCCGACCCGTTTTCGGCCCTAATCACCTGTACCCAGCCCTCTAGCGCACATTCTTCTTCCCACTACGGGCACACTCACCCTTTCCCCCGATTTTTCGGTGTTTGTGCCCCGTTAAAGTTTCTGTCCTTCCAACTGCTGCAATTTTGAGAATCACATACCCTGTGCACAGATGCATATTCTGGGGGGAGCCGCAGTACCATTCTCTGGTCTTTCTTCCGCCGGATGTCCCCCGGTTCTGCGCCTTTTACTTTTCTTCGGACCCCCAACCTCCGGTGGGAAGAGCATCAATCCGGGGCGATGTCCATTGACTCCCTTTTCCCCTTTCAACACTAGTGCACCCTTTTTCTTTCCCTTTTGTCTTCGCCGTCCCTTTCCTTCGACGGGAACATTCCAAATTGACTTTTCTGACCTATCTCCTTCTTTGGGTTTGGGGTTTTCCTACGGTGTCTTACATTCCCCAACCACAATAGAACCCTCCCCTCTGTGCGAAGTCTTTTGGACCTTTTTTTTTTGTCGGGTTTTTGGACCACTGACTTGGTATTTCTGGATGCCCTGAAACGCCGTTTCCCTATTCTTCAGTATCGTCCCTCCTTCCCTGCTTGTATTTTTTTCGGGGGCCCTCCAGTATTGTTTGTCTTTCCTGGCATTTTGGCGCGTTTCAGACCCCTTCACGTACTGCTCGTTCTTTTATTTCATCCGAACTGCCCTGGATGGGTTACCCCCGAGATCTTCGGGTCCAGGGCCTTTCGTTTTAATCCGGTTACGTCTATCTCTTTTCCCCCTCGTTCCCAAGTGGGGGAGCCCTTACTGATTTGCCGGAGTTGGTCCTGTAATGGGGGCCCCCCTATTTCGACATTTGCACCCTTTGTGTTTCCTGAAGTTACTTCCATTGTACGCTTGGCCGTTTTCTCTCCGACTCCCCCGGTTTGGAAGTCCTGTTTTTTTGAAAAGTTGGGTCCCGTCTTGACCGACGTCCCCTGTTTCCCGTACGGTTTTCTCTCCGTGGCTTATTATGAGTGCTTCCGGTTCCCCCGAGGGATCCCCTTTCTTCAGTCATCTCTGCTTGCCCCCCCCTGGCCAGAGGTCATTCCGACCCTCCTCTCTTTTCTTGCCCGCTTTTCTCCTTCTGAGCCTCCCACATCCGGTTATGTTTTGGGGCCCCCAACCTCCTCTTTTCGGGACTTAACTTTCTTTTGTGGCCGGTTAAGCGCTACTGGCTTCACGCATCGTGGCGACAGCACTTTTCTCCTGAACTTTTCGTAAGTGGCGCGAAAAGATTATTTTTCCTTTGTTTTTCTCTCACTTTCACTCTCTTCCACACTTTTTTCACTTTTCTGTCCCCAAGAACCTGGTCCTCCCCCCCTCTTTTTCTCTTTCTCCTGATGAGCCTTCATCGACACTTCCTGCCTCTGGCCTTCCCCCTTTTTGGTTCTTTTCGCGTCTTTACTTAAGCTTCGTTCGGCCCCCGCCCCGTTTCTTTTGAAGAGAAGTTGGCCTTCGGTTTCCTTTGTGTCATCGGTTGTGACCCCGCTTTAAACTTTTCTGTCGATCTTTATCGATTGTTGGCTCTTTCCCGATGTGAGCGTGTTCATCCCCGGCTCTCCCCTTTTCACCCCCTTGGTTTTCACACGATTTTTCCCTGATGGTTTTTTCCGTCATGTCGATTCGTGCAAGCGGATACCCGTAAAACGCCGCCCGCCCTCAATTTGCGTCACTGCCATGTTTCCTGTGTTCTCCTCGTTTCCTGGTCCCCTCCGCGTCACACGCTGTTCCAGCACTTTTTTTCGGCTGGTCCCTTGTTGGAGAGTTACTCTCTTTTCTTCCCCACCCGGCCCCATGGTTCAACACTCTTTAGGCGCTGGTCTCTGTTCAGGGCATTTCCCTCTTCCTATTCTGCTATTTTTTTAAAATGTCGATGATGGTGGTTTTGCTCCT
>Ga0179593_1543978_pt1 | contig 15233 bp, 20 predicted proteins | sample CZODoug2_1_08_16_FD_185931 | JGI IMG/M metagenome (GOLD analysis project Ga0179593, IMG submission 185931) | Vadose zone soil fungal communities from Angelo Coast Range Reserve, California, USA - CZODoug2_1_08_16fungal (PacBio error correction) | ecosystem: Environmental > Terrestrial > Soil >... | reverse complement strand
TTTGCTTCCGATGGCGCGTGGCTTCTTTGGAGTTTTTTTGGCCTGACGAAGTTCTTCTGAAAAAAGTAAAACTTAATTTTTTTCAAATATTGTAAGGACCCTTTTCTGTTGGGTGCCCGAAGTCCTCGTTTAGGTCTGGCCCTCCAGGGCAATTCTTTCCTGCTTTCGTTTGCTTAAGGTGGTTTATGGATTGGGGACCCAGTAAGCCGATGCTGTTTTTTGTTGTTCAGTGGGGTCACACTTCCATATTAAAATTAGTTTCGCCGTCCTTGCTACTCCTTCCCGATTTGACTGAACCAAAACTTTTCGCTACGACCCACACAAACAATGTCCGGTTTCGGAATTTACCCGAAGGCGCTGCTCAAGACCTCGGATGATTTGAAGTTGGTTCGAGCCGACTCCCTTGCTTCATGTGCTTTGGAAGGGTCTTTGACACTTGGACCCGTGGATTTTCTTCCAAGGCCATTAGGCACACGCTCCTAGGAAAATTGGACCAAGATTGCTAATGAAATGTTCTGGGAGCGCCTGAGTCCCCTTTTGCTCCTGCAAAAATTGATTTTCCCCCATAGAAGGGCACTGTTGTTCCTCCTGGTTCCAAAAAACCAGGGTTTGGTTCGGCAGTCCAATCCCTTCTTTCCTTTTTGACTGTGCTTGAAAAAAGTCAGAATTGGTGGATTCCCCCTCCCCCCCCACCCCGGGCGAAGGTTGTTCACACTCGGGCTGTCGTGGTCTTCCCATTTTCCTCCCCTAGGGACACACAAAAAACCGTCCTGGGAAACACCTTTACCGGGGTCGACCACGGACTGTCTCCACTGTTAGTGAACCAAAATTTTTTTACTCTCGACATTCCTTTTCGCCAGATCAGGAAAAACCTGGTTAAAATTGAACCACCTTCAGCGGCGAGAGTTTAGGGCCTGTCCTGACAATTTTTTCCTGCAGTGTCATTGCTAATTGAATATGCGCTTAAAGGATTCACTACCGTTCTTTGTGCATTCGTGTTTCCTGATGAGCTGCCGCCTCCCCCTTAAATGTACCCCTGGAAGGTAACACGGCCCTCATTTTTGGCCCCCCTTTGTCGAGGGTGAGACTAAGTAAGTTTCTTTTTGCAGTGAACCCTCGTGTGTCAGGGGGACTCAATTTTTCAGCACTATACTTTCCCACCCGTTTTTAGTATTTCCTCCTGAACTCTGCTCGTTGGTTTTTTGTGTGGTTGATGAGGTTCGTTTTCCCTAAGGGGCTTTCAGAACACATGGTACGCACGTGTTTTAGTCCCTCCTGGGGATTTCCCCCTGGTCGTTCTGCCATTTTTTAGGGGGGGTGTTGCCCTTTATTTATTTATTCCGTTCAGGTTCCCCAGTTTTAAAACCGGGAAAAAGCCTTTCACTTCCCCCCCTGAATTGATTGAACTCTGAGGGGCTCCCTTTTCTTTTGGGGCACCCTTCGACTTTTTCATGCCTGAATTTTCCTCACTTTCGAACTTCAAGTCCCGTCCCCTCCCCGGAAAACCAAGCGATTCATGGGCTTCATGGTGTGGGCTATCAGGTTTTTTTTTTTTCCCCTCTTAACAAAAACCGTGTCTTTTTTGATTCCAACCAAAATTAACAATGGTTGTTCCCTTTTTTTTTCTTCAACTTCCCCCACGAGGTTCCGGGGCTTTTTTCTTGGGATTGCGATGGTTTCCTCTTTCCTTCCCCCAAGTCTCTCCCCCGATTGTTCCCCGACCCCTGCTCCCGTTTGGTTTCCGGCTTTTGTTTCCTCCCTCGGGGGGTTTTGGCGCCCCACCACTTGAGGTTTTTAGTGAAGTATTTTTCTTGGGACTTCTTTGCCTTGTTTGGGGAAGAAAAAATTGGAACCACTCACATCTGGGGGTGGAACTTTTCTTTTGGTGGCTATGTTATGTCTTTTTTCCTGCCATACACTATGCCTTTGTTTGGAAAGCTTTTCCCCTCTTGATTCGGCAAAAAGTTCGTTTTTGTTCCTACCGGGCAATTGTTTTCCAGCGGGGGCCTTTTCTCCTCCACAAAGTTTGTTGGGTGGCATTTTAAGATTTGGGCACCCCCCTTTTGCGTTCGTTTGCTACGCGATTCAAGGCCAAAATTCTTTTTGGTTGTCTGATGGCAGCGATTCCCCCCTGCTTGTTCCCCCCCGGCGCCTTAACTCTCGGACAAACAGGGGACGTACCCTGTACACACCGCCCCTGTGGTCATCCCACCTTCCCCTTTTTTGTCGAGGCTGTGGTTGGTTTGTGTTTGTCATTGGCCGTTGGGCTCCTTACAAAAAGTTTCGTTCACCACGGAATCCTTTTTTTGGGGAAATCCCGCTTTTGGTCGACGTTTTTTTGAAGTTTCTCTTCTGTTTTTTTTTCGGAGGCCACTATCTTTCTTTTTTTGATTTTACCCTCCTTGGCCTGGTCTGTGGGCATTTTTAAGTAGGTAATTCTTGCTCCCTTCTTCCCTCGAAGGGGCATGGGGGAACCCTGGCTGGCCTTGGCTTGGTGTTTTGGAAGGTTCTGACGAGTGGTTTCGGGGCCTGCAAACTTCCCGGTTCTTGTTTTTTTTTTTGGAACGGCTTCAGCCCCGTGTTGGGTTTTCCGAACCACACCAGACCTTTTCCCCCCCGTTATGTACCCCTGACCTCATCTGATTGTTTTTTAAAGGCGGATTCGCCCCAACGTTAAATTGTATTCTGTTCAAAGCCAACACCGCCGCTTTTTCAAATTTCCCCGTATGACTTCCCCCTCTTTTCCAGCAAAGGGTTTTTTTTCGTTTTTGTCTCTTTCGCCGAGTTCTAACGGCCACTGTCTTCGACCCTGAAAGAAACCCCTCTTTTTTTTTACGTTTCGTACCAAGCTTTTTTTTCCGGGGCAGCCCTTATCTTTGTCCTTCTAACGTTGCTGTGCCCATCGGTTAGGCCCCTCTTCGTCCCCTCGCTACGATCCCTGCTCTTTTTTTTTCCCTCCCAGGTTTGTGTTTTGACTTTTTCTTCTTTAGCGTTGGAATTAAAATAGTACTCTTTTTCCCCCGGAGTAAGGCAAAGTTAGGGGGATGGCCCGTTGCTTTTGGCCCTGGACTTTAGTCGAAGTATAGTTCTTGAATTTTTGTTCTGTCTTATGGACCAGTTTTATCTGTTTTTTCTCCTTTTCCTCCCCTCCACCTATGCCCCAAGGCCCTTTTGTCCCCTCCCCTTGCGTTTCCCCCCTCCAGAAGTTGTTCTTCGCTGAAAACACAGAAAACCATTTTGCCGTTTCCCTTAACCGGTGGCCCGGCCATGAAAGCCCCTTCTACGAGGACCTCCCGATGAGGGTCGTTACTTTCTTTTGTTCGGAGCCCGGGGGTGCAGTCAGCAGTCCCCCCGGAAGTGGCGCGGACCTACTTGCCAAAACTCACCCCTTCCTCCATTAAACACGTTTATCCCACCCCCTGCTCTCTTTGGTTCCCGAATCTAGCCTGGTAGTACGATACTTGGGAAGGTAAAATCCCTGAACGGGGAGGGAGTTGGTTTTGCCGTCCCAAACCCCAGGATCGTCTTTACTTCCTTTCCCCACGCCGGATTCCGGAAACGTTCCCGACCCCTCCCACCCCGTTTTCGTGCAGGGGCCTCCCACGTCAATTTACACCCCACCCACCCAACGGCATTCCAAGTTGACTTTTTTTGTCACGGGACGGTTGCTCAGATTTTAGCCCTTTGTCCGATTCGTTTCCTTTCGCATGTGTAACAATCATTGTCCCTGTGGGCCCCTACCAGACCAAACAACTTTCTTTTGATCTTTTTATCGGCGTAGCAACCCTACGGTCCCCTTGCCCTTGGGGGGGGGGGCGTGGGGGGACAGGATTTTTTCGCGTGGCCCCGCTTGCGGCCCGGGGGCACTTTTCTTCGCCCCTTTGCTTTTTTCTTCCACTTTTTTTTTCAAACAGGTTTCTTCGGTCACCTCCCCTTTCCTTTTTTTTGTGCCCCGGGCATAATTCCGCCGAAACCGTTCTTCTATGTGGAGTTTCTGTTCCTGTCCTTCCCCCACTCACATTCCTCTTCACTCCCGGTTTGTTTCGGACTTCCCATTCTGGCCTTGCCAACAGAAGCCGGGGCCAAAACAAACCGTTTTCACTTTTTCCCCGCAAACTTTTTTCGGCGGACGTGTATGACCCTTCCTTCTTTCCCCTCCTCGGGTTGTGCCTTGCCAAGCAAAACATCCCACCTGTTCCCTTTTCCAACGGGTTCAGCAGACTCTTTTCCGCCTGATCAAGCCCCCATGCGCTTGACCCCTCCGCTACTTTTTTTCCCTTTTGCGTGACCCCTCCCGGGATGTGCGGGGGAATGATTTTTCCTTTCTTGGATGGTCGGCCATGTGGTGCCCCAAATACTTCGGGAGTTCGCCTTTTTCTCTTTACAGAGTACTTCATAAGGGTTGCATGGTCCTTCTTGGCTTTCTTCCCTGTTCACTGTCCCTCAAGCCCCCCCCCAGGCATATTGATGGCATTTTCGTCCTAACGGTGAGGTGAACTGCACCCTCCCGTGATTCCCGTCCCCCCCCCCCTTAAAAGGTGGCGCGTATGACTGCACTTTCACGGAGTTACACTCTTCACGCGTGTTCCACCCCCCCCAAAAACCCACCTGCCAGCTCTTTCAGGTGGTCCCGCTTCCTCCAACCGACCTGTACTTTGCTGATAGTGCTGGCGCATTTCTTGATGCCCAGGGTCTTGTTTTCTTGCAACTAAAAATTCCACAGTGAAAAACCCCTCGCCTGCACCCCTTAGTTTTTTTACGCGGACTTCCAGGGGGCTTTCTTGCAATCCACCCAATCCGTGTCAAAACAACACGATCACACCCCCTTTGCTTTTTTTCAGGCGCAGTTTCCATCCTGGGCATTGCCAAGCCTGCCTCACCTTAACGCTTCAAATTCGCGACACTTTTTTTTAAAGGGGTTCCAGTTTTTACCCAAGGGCACCTTCTGTTTCTGAATCATTTTCTATGTTCCCGCGATGGCGTCGTGACCGTTCCATTCTTCCCTTAATGGTTGATTTTGGACAGTCGGTTCGCCCCCAAGGTTCCCCCCCCCCACGGATTGTTGGTTCCTCGTAAGAAATGGCTCAACGATTCCCCCTCCCCCCTGAGTATTGGGGGACAGTGGGCTACCTTCACGCCTTGTGTTTGAGTTCTTTCCCTTTAACCCGATTCGGGACCTTTTTTCCCGCTTGGCACAGTCGGGAAACATCGACGACGGATTGTTTTCTTGCTTCCCTTTCCCCCACCAGTTGCCTTTAGTAACGTTGCTATTTGTTTTCCCCTTCGCCGCTCGTAAACTCTTTTTGGCGAAGCAAGTACTCATTTGGCCCTCCCATGCTTTGCCCCACCCAAACCTGTGGCCGCTTGTCCACCCCATTCCAACCCTCTGCGGCGTTTCCTTCTGTGGAAAAGGGCACGAGGGCCCAACTTCCCCCACAACTGAGGGAAGGGATTCCGCTCTTTTTCCCCACGACAGAGCTCGTCCGTGTCTTTCGTTCGCCATTTCCGGGCCCGTTTCTTTTTCCTCTTTTTTCGTCGCGATTTGTGCAGTTTTTCATTTCGTCTCGTTACAAACGTTCCGGCCCCTTCAACTTTTTTCTTACTTTCGCGCCCGCAGCGTTGGGACCTCAACAACTTCAAAAGGCTATTCGTTTTTTTTCGTTCCCCCCCCAAGGGACACTTTTAGCCGAAAGCTCTGTTTGCAAGGTGGGAATTCTTTCAGTTTGGGTTGCAATTTCTCCAACTTGGAGCAATAGGGTCACCCCTCCAAAGTTTTGTCCCCTCAGTGGAAAAAAAACAATCATCCCCCTCCCCCTTATCGGGTCCCCATAAAGGCGACACCACAAAAAATAACCCCATCCCCTTTTCCTCTATCTCTTTTCCCCTTACTCTTTTGGTTTGTTTTTGGAGATTTGGTATGGGATTTCTTTCTTTTTTTTTTTTTTTGAGTTTGGTGCCCGGATTCTGTCCACACGTTCCCATTTTTCCCCCCCCCAATTTTGTGGACACATCAACCCTTTCTGGTCTTTTGGGTGGCGTTGCCCCCGTGTTCCTTGAGCTTTTTACCCCTCACTCTTTTTTGGCCCCTGCCCAGGGATTTCTCGGTGTTTTTCTTTCTTGATCGAGACAGACATTCCTTTTGCAGATTGTTTCGTTTTTTTTGATTTCTCCTCGAATTTAAAATTGCTTGACGGCCGGCTGGCCTTTGCTACACGCATTCCCAAAAGCCGCTTTTTTGGGCCGGACAAAAAGACACCCCTAATTTTATTTCTCCGAAGTACCCTAAGGAAATTCTCCCCCCTTTTTTCTGTTTTTATTTGAAATCCGGGGAAACCTACGCCGTCGTTGGGTTGGCGGTTAATTACACTTCCAGTTTTTTTTCTTGGCTTAAGTCGTGCATTTTTCTGCATTCCGGCCCTGGACCTTCTTTCAAATGGAATTCCAAAAACGTGCGCAAGTTGTACGCTTCCGGGCGCGCCACCCCCCCTTTCTTGGTGGTCGTACTGTTGCCGCTTTTGCAAGGTTTTCTGTGGCTTCATTAGAGCGGTTAACTCCTGCCGGTTGCAAAAAATTTTGGGGGGTGGTGAACTCCAGACCTCTTCGCTTCTCTCCCGACTGCAATTGCTGTATTGTGGTGGCCCTTTTGATTCAGGGATGAATTCCCCCCCGCACCCCCCCCTTTCTGCGAAGTTAGTTTTATACGCTGTGTTCCCATCCCCCTTCTCCTCCGGTGTGTTTGTTCGATTCATGTTTTATTTTTGTTCCCCCACCACCAACGTGGGAAACTGTTTTTCCACCGGCTGTTCTCACTGTTTAGACCCCTTCTGATCCGGTTTCCAAGTCCTGATCTAGTCCCGTCGACCCCATCCTTTCAGAAAAACTATCGTCCTCCCCAACCAATTTGTCCAACCTCTTCGGCTTGGATTGTCTTTGGTTGACTTTTGGGACGCCTTTCCCTCCCGTTCATGGGACCAACGCTCCCACCTTTTCGAGGTGGACGGGCCCCGGTTTTTTTCTTTCGTTAGTTAATCTTATATGAGGGCCCCTCTACCTTTTTCAGTGCCCCGCAACCCGGTCGGTTGGTTTGACCCCCAGGTTTCCCTTCGTGTCTCCTTGACGTTAGTATTGTTAACCAAATTTGCTCAGCAGCAGCAATTGTATCCCACTCTTCTCCCCCGCCTTTGATTCCTCTTGTGTGACTATTGAAGAAGGGCGGTCTGTACCCATTTTTACAAGGGTTTTGGGGGGTGGGCAATTCCCGTTGTGGGCGGCCTTTTCTTAAGTTGGGGTACGGTCAGAACCCCCCTTCCTTGGGTTTTTTCTCCCGGCGGGGTGGCTGAGGACTAAAACCTACTTTCTCCTTGCTATAGCTGGTTGCGGCTTTTGATGGAACATTGTTTTTGTTCTCCCGGAAAGCTATTTTTTTCCCTAGCTCGACTTCTGGGATGCGTTTTGCGCGGGAAGTCCTGTGTTGGGCCCCCCGAAGTGGCGATCATTTTATCCGGGCGTTCCCCTCTTCAAATTCCTTCTTTTTCATCCCTGACCTTTCTTGCGGGGCGCAGATCCAGGGGGCTGGTTTTTTTTTGCGCAGTCTTTTCGCGTAAAAAAACCCCAGGTGGTTTTTTTTTGTTCCCTGTTCCCCCTGAACACCAACAACACCTTCTTTGTTTTTGTAACTTGCACAACCGCGGCCGGGTGTTTTGCTTGCCTGGCGGGGGCGTTCTCTTCTCCCCTTTCGCTCCTTTAGTGGTTTTTTTTAAAACTCCGATCTTGGTTTGCGGCTTTCCTTTTGGGACTACAAGGTTGTGTGCGCTATTCACATTCGTCAAACCACCCCCCCTCTTTTCTGTAAGTTAGGAATTGTTTTTCACGGGTGAGTGGGGGGTTGTGGGGGGTAACAGCCCAAAAGAATTCACATAAGGACGACGTGTTCTTGTGGTGAGCGTCGGTTTCAATTTTTCCCTTTTCCCACCCCCCACCTTTCCCCCGGCGGTATGGTGGTCTTTTTCCCGTTGACGTTTGAATTCCGAAACGCTTTTTTGGGTCCGGGAATGGCCTTCCACGCACTTGCTCGCACTTTTCCGTGTCTCCGCTTTTCCCAGCGCATGTGATTGCGCATGGCCTCATTGTTGCCAAAGACGCGATTTTCTAAGCGATAAAGATCGTTTTCAACAAAACCGGATTTTGGGTCCTTTTGCATTAGGTTTCCCCCCCTCCTGTCCACTGCGCCTGAAAACGCTTCCCAATTTGGGGGTGGCAGTAGCCTCCGGCCCGGCTTGCCAGGGCCCACCTGGTTCGCTGTCGAATTTTCGGTTTTGTTTGTGTTGTTTTTGTCATTGCTTTTTTGCCTGTGATTACGAACAAAATCCCACCCCCGGGCACCCCGTTTTTTTGGGGACAGGCCCCCAGGTTCCCTCCTTGGTTGTCCCCTTTCGATTCTTTGGTGTCGAGTCCTTTTCCGCGATCTTTTTCAAAGTTGAGGGGTTTCTGGCCTGCCCGTCACTTTGCTTCCAGTAAAGGGACTTACCAGGCGCCGGCTTCTTCCCGGCTTTCGCACGTGGGTTCCCCCAAGGTTTTCATGGAAAATGTGGGCGGTTGTTATTTTAAGTTTTGTGCTTTTTTGCTTTTCCTTGTTGCAAATGTAACTTTTGAGGGGCTGGTTCTTGTTTCCTTTCAGCCCGGTTTCTTACTCCGACGGCAGAACCCCTCAGTTTTTTCAGGTGTTTTTCTCTTATATTTCTACCCAGGGCCTTTTCAACTCCTCAAATCCTTTTTTTTTTAAGACCACCGCCGGATGTCAATAAACATTCTTTCCCCTTTTTAAAAAACAGGGCTTTTTTTTTTTTTTCCGGGGTTCTTTCTTTTACAGGTTTCTGTATGGCGGATTCGACAGCGTTTTGTTCCTTTGTCTCATGGGCCCTGTCTACCGTTCCCAGGTGTGCATTCAGAACCTTTTTCTTTCCCCCCACGAAGGTTCTTGCGCAAGCCGGTGATTTGGCTCTTCTACGTGCTTTCACTTCTTTTAGCACTGTCTTTTTTTTCTTTTCGATCCGATCTTTTCTCTCTTTCCTCCCTCTTTTGTTTTTTTCCCTATAAGCTGTAGGCAGACTTTTCCGCCCCCCATTTTCGTGTTGCTCAACAGCTTCACTTGCAAACCGTAGAAGGGGCCTTGCACCGGCTTTTTGGTAGTGGGACACCCAAATTATTTCTTCATTTGGTGACCTCCCCTCTCCATTTTCCGTTATACGCTTGCTCCCTACCAGTTACCGACCCGCCTTCCCCCCCTTTTCCCCAACTTTTGCAATTCCTCACTTTTCCTTTCCTTTTTCTTGATAACAGATTCCGTTTTAACCCATCCTGTGGAGTGTGTTTCCTCTTCCCGGATCCCTTACCTGATGGAGGTTTTTATTCCGGTTGAAACTCTTCTTTCCCTTTAACCGGTTGAGTCGCGTTTCAGGAACTCCCTTTAATTTTCTGTCGACCCTCCGGCCGCCAAAAACTCCCCCGTCCACCCCCTTGCCTTCCAGCACTTTGATTTTTTCCCCCCTCTCCGCCCTTGGGCGATCCGTCGGGGGTGGGGCCCCCTACTTTCTTTTCATTACGGTTTCCCATCCCTGCCATAGAACGTTGCCTTTCCACAAAGTCTTTCCCTTGACTGCAAACGTTCGGTCTTTTGAATTCCTAAAAACGGATTCCGAAAAGGTTTTTTCGCGCAGGCCGACCCCAACTGCCCCAAAAAAATTGACACCCGGCCCCCCCCCCACAACCCTTTCCTCTCCCCCTTGGGAGACCGCGTTTTGCTTCCGTTTTTCCTGTTCCCTTTTGTCCCGATCGTGTAGCAATTGTTGGACCATTTACACTTTGCTGCCCAGACACAATGCTTTTTGATCAATTTCTTTTTTCTTTCCGCTGGGGGCGCTGCCAAATCTGCCAATGCCCCATTCCTTTTTTGCCTGTTTGACCGTGCCGTTCGGGCATGTTTGCCGGACCTTCTTTCTTCTTCTTGCCCTTTTTTTTCCTTGGCATACCCCCTTTTTCCGTGAGCGGTCACCCCCTCCTCTTTCTCTCCGTGCCCCACTAAAATAAACCGAACCGGCTTTTTTTTTTAGGTTTTGTCTTTTTTGCGCTTCCTCTTGTGTCTTCCAAAATGACCCCCCCCTAATATACTCCTACCCGTTTTTTTTCGTTTTGCTTGAAAACCCCTGTTAGGGGGGGAGGGCCCCTTTTTTGCAAGACTTGTGTCCCCCCGGGCTGTGCTGGGCGGGATTCTTTATCCACGTTCGGCGTCCAAAGTGTTTCTGAAAATGACGCGCATCCCCACCATTTTTTTTGACAATTTCAGCAAAAAATAGGACAAACCCCCAGTTTTTTGTTTAATTTTCTTCGGTGTGAAATTTTTTTTTACTTGGCGCCACTCTTTGTTCCCCCCCCCCCCCCCGCGCTTTTTTTCTTGAACAGTCTGATAGTTCCCTTTTTTTTCGCGTTGTGTTCCACCCAATTGCGGAATGAGCGTGAATTCTTGATTCTCGTGTCGCCACAAACTCGCCTCCCTTTAGCACTTCCGGGCTGTTTGACTTCAGGAGCATTTTCTTTTTCGTTTCCCCTGTCCAGTTCATAGAACCCATGCACATCTATTTGGCCCCTTCGCCCTCGCGTGAGGCCCTTTATGGATGCGGCTACCCACTCTGCTGAGTGGTTCTCCACCGGCCCCTTTTTCAACGGGTGTCGTACTCCCTCATCAACACACCCCCCAAAATTTCTGCGGTTTGTCCAAAGCTGGGAAACCTCTATGGACTTTCCGTGCCTTTTTTTCCTCCTGAGCCCTCCCTTTATTCCTTCGAAAAGTTTGGGTCTCATTGCCGTGCACTTTTCCCCCTTCCCAACCAACTTAGTTTTTTGGAATCCGGGTGGAGACTCCGGGGGTTCTGGTGTGGTGCCTCCCTACCCTTGGAAAAACTTCTTACCCCCCCGGGATGCTTTCTTCGAAGCAACGGTTTTGTGTTTTCTTGTGTTGACTGAAAGGGACCAAATGCCAGGCATTTGTCCCCCCCCTTTCCCCTCAATTTTTAGTTTTTTTTTCATTTTTTTTTCTCTTTTTTTCGCTATGGTTTTTTTGTACTTTCCTTTGATTGCGTCAGTTCTTTATCCCCCCCTCCAGAGGACAGTAGGCACCCTTTTTCCCACTCCTTTTTTTTTTCCTTCGTCCGGCAAAAGCCTTGCCCCCATTTGAGAATTCCCCTTTGGCGTTTAACTACTCGCCGGTTTGGCGCTCGTTCGTTTCCTTTTTTTCAGTTGTCAAGAATTTGCGTCTGTGTTAAAGCTTTTTTAGTTTTTTAGGCTTCACACACACCATGGCGTCGGTGAGATGTTTATCAGTAAAACGTGTTTCTTTGGGTGAAGAGCTTTTTCACACTTTTCCCTTTTTTTGAGGACGCGCAGTATCATGTTTTTTTGTTGTCAGCATCTGTCCACCCTCGAATTTTTTCTGGGCATCAACTGTTTGGGGCGGTGTTTTTTTTTTTCCCAAACTTCACGAGGCCCCTTCAGAACCCCGAGATTTCAGTTCTCTTCAGAAACACAACCACCGATTCCAGACGCTTTTTGCCTCCTTTGTCTTGATTTTCAGCCCGGGCTTTGTTCTTCAATCGGGCCCGTGAGTAGTCTGATTTTGCCTGTTTTTAATTCGTGGGCTTTGCTGCGTTTCCATTTCTTAGACAACTCAGCATTAATCGGTCGTTGGGGGTTTTTCGTGCCTGCAACAACCCCGTCCCTTGGCTTTTTCCTTGGTCGTTTTTCTTCTAAATTAACAGCCACATTAGCCGACCCTTCCTCTTTTTTTTGTGGCAGGCAACACGGCTTGGGGGTTTTTTTTCCCCTTCATCTCCCCCTGAGCACTAGGCACCACCCCCCCTGCCTCCCAGGGTTTTTCTTTTTTCCCCCCCTATTTTTTTTTTGGGAAACCCCCCCTTCCAAATTTTACTTACAGCAATCTTTTTTTACCTCACTGGCGGGAAATCCGCCCGCCCTCCTGCTCATTCTCTTTCGTTCAACCTCCTTTTTTCGTTTGTGCCCTTTAGTTGGATCGCGGTATCGGTTTGTTTTTTGGGGTTGGCGTTTTTTTAATTCTGTACCGTCATTCAACCTTTTCAACCCTAATGAACCCCAGACCCACTTTCTTTTTGGTGTTTCAGTTGTAGAGCATGCCCCTTTTTTTTTTGGGACTTCATTGAATTCTTTTCTCCGGTAGTGGCCTTGATGATCTTAACGCCCTTCCCGTTTTTTCGTGCGGTTTGTTTTTTTTTTTTTTCTTTGCGGTTTTTTTTTGCACTTAAACTTTGAAGGGGTTTCTCCGCCTTGGGCCTTCTCCCAAGAGCGCCAGAATTTCTACCTGCCAAAACCTGGGCCGTTGGGGCCTAAAAATCCTTCCCCGGCTGAAATCCCGGTTTAATCCTCTCTAGATGAATTTGTTTTCGACATGACACCCCCCATGATCGTGTTTTCCCCTTTAGTGCTCAGTGCTTTTTCCCATGCTTTCCACCCGCGGGACTTTTGGCCAATTTATTTTGGTTTCCCCCAGTTTTTCCGTTCTTATTCCGTCATTTTTTTCTTTTCTTCCCCCTGGTGAGGGGACTGCTCGCACTTGCAACCCCCTCGTTTTTCCCATTTTCCGGAGGTTTTGGCTTTTTTCCCTTTTCCACAATAGGCCAAAGCTCCGGGAGTGGGGTTGCAACCATGTGTTTTTTTTTCGCAGAACAATCTCGCTCGCCCGCAACCTTTTGTGTCACCAAAAGTCCGTCCTTTTTCTTGCCCCTTGGTAGTGCAGCAACAAACGGCCCTTTCAACGTGGGTTAGGCCGTTCCACCGGGCTCCGTCTTCGGGGTGGCTTTCTTGTCCTTTTTGATTTTGCTCCCTTTGCCCCCCCCCGTTTGTTCCACTACCGGTCGACCCCTCAACCCTTTTTCCATGGTAGAATTTTGGTGACTTCGGAAACGTCCCTTGCATCGGCGATCATCTTTTCACTTTTTCCAGTTTCCACCTCTGTGGAGGAAACCTTCCCCAATAGGACTTGCATCGCATTCGAGCCCTGGTCGCTCTTCAGGCCTGGTCGTTTGGATTGGGAGTGCCCTGGGCTTTCGAAAAGAAAGGGGTCCTACCGTGTTTTTATTTTCTTGTCCCCGAATTTCGGCTTTTTTCCCGCACGCTTTTTCACCACGGTCTCTTTCCGGAAAGTTCCCCGGCTCTTTGTTGAAGTCCCCCCTGAGGTGAGGACTTTTTTTTCCATAGTGGTATTTGCATTTTGGTGAAATTCGGGTCTCAATTTATGCGCTCCCATGTCACGCACTGTTCGCAAAGCCCAGCTGCTGATTTTCCTTGACCCCATCTTTGCCATTTTGTTGTGTTTCTTCTTAATCGTATTTTTTCCTACTTTTTAAGGGGGTCACGGTCAGGCCACTTCAATGTGTTCTGGTTGTATTTTTTTTTCAGCTCCGGCCTTGCTCACCTACGTCGTTCTCTTTCTGGTGCATGTTTGTTTATGTGTTGTTCCCCGTTGAACCTGTGGGGCCAGTTTTTTTTTTTTTCGGCTATTTGTGCCTGTCCCAACCTTTGGAATTTCTCTTTTCGGTGCGTTTTAATCTACGTCTCGTTTTTGTTTGTGAGGCCATTGGTTTTTCCTTTTTTGCATTTGACACCTTCGTTCCCAATTTCCGCCACACTCCGTTGGTAACGTACCTTGCACAAAATTTTTCCGATTTTTTTGCGCAGATTTCCTTTGTTTTGCTTTTTCAGCAGTACTCACCCCTCCCAAACCACCCCCCCCTCGTCGCTGTCTTCTTTGTCCATCCCACCGGACCCAAAAAAAAAACAACCCCAAAATGGGTTTTTCCTGTTTTTGCCTGCACTTTTTTCCAACCCCCCTCCTTTGACGGTTTTGGGCAGGTGTAGTCTTTTGAGTCGGATCATGTTTGCCTCTGTGCTTTCACCTCCCCCGCCGCAGGCGGGCGGTTTTGCTTTCCTTTTTTGCTTACCTGCTTTGCCCGCTCCCACCCAAAAACCAAACGGGGGATTTTTAGTAGAGTTTACTTTTTTTTCCGGGGGACTCCCAAAACCCGCTTTGCCCCCCAAAACTCACATAACGCCCCTGTTTCTTTTCTTTTTTGGGGCGCGGTTGAGGTCCCGGGGGTTGACTCACCGGTTTTTGGATTTCCCGTTTCTTTGCGTTTCTTACCTCCTTTTTTTACTGTTGTTTTTCCTGCAAAAATGGGGTTTTGTTCCTGCCATTTTGCGTTCGATATAGGTTCTCGGACGTCCTTCCTCGCATTTGGGGCTTGTTTTTCCTTTTTCCCGGCGGTTTTCAAAACCCCGGGCGGTTGCCTTCCGCTTGTCTTCCAGTTCTCTTCCACCAAAATGCGGCTTTTTGTTTTTTTTTTTAGGGCCGTCGCCCAAGTTTTTTTGTTCCCCATTCGGACCCCTTTTTTTTCACTTTGTGAAAACCATTGACCGTAGCCCACTCTTTTACTTTTTCCAACCGCTTTTCATCACCCCCCCCTTCCGCTTCGTCGGGGCTTTTTTTTGTTTTTTTCTTTTTTTTCATTTCCCCTTCCCTTCATTCGATACGGCCCCTGCGCCCACGGAACTTTCCGGCCCTTTCCAGGCCATTTTTTTATGGTCGACCACTTTTTCAGGGGCTCTTTTTTTTGAAACCTCTCTATTGGGAAGTGCAACCTTCAACTGTAGTAATTACCAGGGCGATTTTTCTTACCAGTTTGTTTTCCCCCCCTTGGTGAATTTTTTTTTGGTGTTTGAACTTTTGCTTTTTTTTTTTTGTTTTAATGACCAAGTTTGGGTCCCCTGCGGTCGCGCAACTCTTTTTGAGTTCTAACGAGAATTAATTCCTTTTTTCTCCGACCCCCCAAGGGGGGGAACATTCAACCCCCCCTTAAGGAACACTTTTCTCTGGTCTCTCTTTAAAATTGGGATCCTTCCCCCATGTTCTCTGTTTTCCGGAACCAAACGGCCTTCCTTTCCCCCCTGGGATCCAAACAACAGCGTTGTTTTTCTTCTTTTTTTGGTCTTTTTTGGTTGTTTGTAACTGGCTACCTTTTTTCTTTTCCTTGACCTCCTCGCCGTTTCCTCCCTCTCCGTTTTTAACAAGTTCCCCTTTTATTGCACCGGGTCCCTTCTTACGTGCTTGCCGTTTTCGCCGCGTTTTTTCTTCACTATTCTCTACGCTT
>Ga0179593_1515782_pt1 | contig 15233 bp, 16 predicted proteins | sample CZODoug2_1_08_16_FD_185931 | JGI IMG/M metagenome (GOLD analysis project Ga0179593, IMG submission 185931) | Vadose zone soil fungal communities from Angelo Coast Range Reserve, California, USA - CZODoug2_1_08_16fungal (PacBio error correction) | ecosystem: Environmental > Terrestrial > Soil >... | reverse complement strand
TGTCCAAGCTCGTTTGATATAAACCCCCCATGAGAAGTAAATTTCCCGCCCGAAACCCCTCCCCACACCCTGAACTCCCACAAAGATTTGCCCTAGAACAAGAGACTTATTGCCCCAAGCCTCACCCCCCCTCGCGTCACCATGAAGGTTTGACACATTCCGACCGACCGGAACTTAAACCTCTTCTCGGGGGAAAGGAGACGTCTTCATAAGTCAAGGCCTTCCAAGGAGAAAGGAAGCCTCCAAAGTGCCTCCTACCCACCCCCAGAGAAGAGCCCCCTCAGCAAGAGTGGTCCCCCTCCCCCCTGGCCCTTCCCACCCTCACAGATGCCTTTCACCCCCCAGCCTTAGAAGAAGGTCTAGACTGGTTTTTTCTAAGAGCCCATGTTTTTTTTTTTCCCCGTCATTCCCAGACCCGTAATGGATGTTTAGGGACCCCCGAAGGGAGGCTGACAGCCCCCTCCCCATCCCCTTAAATTCACCATTTCTTTCTTTTTGGTTGAAGCCCCCCCTTTAGAGGAGATGGATGCGACTTTTTTTCCCCTAGGTTCTGGTAACGTTCTGTCCCCTATCCCTTTTTCCCCGATGTGATACCGGTGGGGTTTTTTCTCAGTTATTGGAAGCGAGAGGCAGAATCTTAAGATGGCTCATGGGCAGCGTTAGTGCCTATCCTTCTCGATGGCGATTTTTTCCCCGATCCCAAGTGCCTCCGAAGAGTTCTTTTTTGCGCTTTTTACCTGAGGCAGCTTTTTCAAAGACCCCCCCCCTTCCCTTCGAGTTCGGTTTTGGAGACAGTTGGCCTGGGAAGAGCTCTTTTTCTACCGGTTCTCATTCGTCGAGGGGATTCAGATTTGAAAGATCTTATCCCCAGACAACCCCAAGAAAAGCTTCGTGATTTTTTCCCCTTCGACCTTACTTTACAGATACAGAAGCCCTGTAGAGCCTTTTCTGGATAGCTGACCCTTCGACCCCCTTGGTTTAAAAAAATTTTTTTTCGTGTCGTGGTGGTTGCCCTCGGCTTTTTTCTCTCCCGAAAGTTCAGCTATAGGATCTTCAAAGTCTCTGTTTAGCGCAAGAGAAGAGGCTTCCGGAGTCCCCTACCTCGTTGATGGTGCCGTTGGAGAGGGCTCTCCCTCCGGATTCCTAACTCGAATTTTGGATATGGGACCCAACTTCCCGGAATTCCTCGAAGATAGTTTGGGAACTCATATCATGAAGGGTGGTCCGGGCCCCCTACGAATCAAGAGAAAGACTTCCAAAGAATTGATTTTTCGCGAGTGAGTAAGAGGTTATCCCTGAGGCATTCTCTTCTGGGATAGTGGGAACGGGTCCGGGTAGTTGCTCCATCTCCAAATCGACTCCGTCCCTCCTTTTCCCTCCGTCCATCATCCTGTGACGATGTGCGGCTCCTGGTTGAGAGATCCCAAGAACGTGAGCGGAAAGGGGCCTCCCCAAGAGCGGTTTTTAGAGTTCCCTTCTCAAATTTCCCCAAAAAAAATAGATAGGAAGTCTTTTCCCCTAGTTTGAGGAGGGTAACCTCTTTTTTTTAGCATTTCCTTTCCTTATCGGAGAAGAAGAACTTGTGGATTGGTACGAACAAGTTATTAAGCTTGGCTTTTCCGAGTCCCCCTTCCCTTTAATGAGAATTAGACTGCCCGTCCGGCCTCCCCACGGCAGCAAAAACTTTCTCTAAGAATTTTTGAGAAAAAGAGGGTCCCCCTCTAAAAAACGTAAAGAGACCAGAACCTTCCCCCGACCTTGCGGGGAGAGTCAGGAACGGAGGACGTCCTGAGGTTCCTGAAAAGGGAAAAGCCAAAGGAGGGGCGGAAGCTTTTTTTGAGCCTCCGATGACTTTTCCGATAGGAAGATGTGGCCGGCGGTTTCCCCTTCAAGGGGCAGTTGCGGACAACCTTTTAGTTTTGATTCCCCTATGATTGACCCTTGCAAACCCCCCAACAGGCAATCTGAATGATACCTTCGGTGGAACCCTGTTTGGCCCCTTTGGTACCCTACACCAATCCCCCATTAGAAAACTGAGGGCTGCTGCCGAACCTTGCCACCCTTGACTCCCTGCGAAAGGAGGAAATCGCTGCGTCCGGTTTCGCCCCTCTTTTCAACCCCCGCATAAGAAGTTATAGATCCTTAATGTTAATGAAATTACGCCGATGATCCTCTTAATGAATTTTTCTTTCATCGGTATTACATTAGGAGAAGGGACCTCCAGAACCGCAAGGTTGCCACTCCTTCTCGGCCCTCCAAGAAACGTTATTATAGTCTTCTTTCGACTACGGCGCCACCCTGTCTACCCCCCCCAAGCCCCCCAGGAGAGAGATTTTTTTGGTAATTAGTAGTAAGAAAAGTACCTCCCTCTGGTTTCACCCCCACCTCTATAAGAATCACTTTCTCCCAAGACGAGGAGTACCCCTTTGACCTGGACTTCCCTCTCTTGTTCCCTCCGGAATTTGCCATCGTGTGGAGATGCTTCAATTTCGCTGAGGAGGCCCTAGAGCCAGAAGCCCTCGCACACAACGGGTAAAGATCCTTAAAGGTCCCTTAAGCCCGAAATTTTAAAAGACTTTCTACCTCCTCCTTCCCCTTTGATGAATTTCCCCAGAGGATTACTCCTGAGGGGCTTTGACACCTTAATAGGCTCTTTTATACTTCCCTGATGTGAACCGCCCCTCCCCCCCTTCAAAAATCAGAATTGCTGGTCTTCACCTCCCTTTTTTTTTTAAAACGTTTCCCAGAACCTCCGAGGTATGTAGAGCAGGCGTTTTCATCCTATCTTTTCAGTTCCCGACTCGTTTTTGGGGTCCCTTTCCCCGACGACGCTAGGTTTGATTGAGAATGTCATTCTTGTTTTTTTTCTTTAACTTCCTCTCAGTTGTAGAGAGATCAACCAATTGCGAGACTTTAAATTCTTTTCCTTTGCAGGAGTCGCCCGCTAACCGAGATTCTTCGTCCGCTTGAATCTGTCAAAAGGCTCGATCACCCCCTTCGGATAGCTCCTGCTTTTCCGCGGGGCTGGCTCGGCTAGAGAACTCCTTCCCTTATGGTTGGGATTGAGTGCCCCTCGAACATACTTTAGCTAAGATATCTTTTCTCTTTTTGAAACAATATCAAGGGGACTCCACCCCCCTTAATTGCCCCCTTCCTGACCGTGATTTTCGGAGACTGGTAGCCGCGGGGATGAACTCTTTGCCTTCGGATTTCTTAATTCGCTCCCTGAGAATTAAGCTTTAGCAGAGAATATCCCCCCTTTTTTTCAATGACCGAAGTCCGGGTAGGCCAGATCGAGAGTTGACTGGGATGATAGGTTTGGAAGCTCCGATGATATCTTTTCTTTGGATACCCCCACAGCGCTTCCTGGGGGTTAAGGTGGCTTAGAACCTTTCCGCTTCCCTCCCGTCTCCGAACTTGGTGGCGTTTTTGCCTGCTGGTGAGTTTCCTGGTGAAAAAATAATGAATACCCTCAAATGGGCCTCCCGCCCTATGAAAACCCTTTCCTCCATAGTCTCTCTAGAGGAAGGAATTTCTTTCTGAGAAGAATTTCCTCAGTTCAGGGTTTTGTCAATCTGCGAGTTCAACAGGCCCTCTTTCAGAAGTTCTCCACCGGGAAGTCTCTCCCACGCCAAAATTTCCCCGGCGCAAAGCCGTTTTTCTCTTTTTTTTTGGGTGTCGTCCCAACAAAAGGCCCCCCCAAAGAAAGTTAAAACCCAGAACATTTACCCCTTTCTTTGTATTTTGCATTTTTCTGATTATCATCATTGACGTAATTTTTTCTTCCTCGAGAAAATTGAGCTGACTCCAGGACACAGATCCCTTTTTCATCTTCGCCCGTCCTTTCCTTCATTTCAGGTTACTTTCCGATATACCTCGTCTTCCCCGCGCAAAAGAGCGTTTCCCCCTTGCCCGGCTTCCAACCTTCCCCTTTGAAAGAAGCCTAATAGAATCTGTTCATGGGATGCTTCTGCGCTCCGGTGAAGGGCCTTTCGTCCCCTACGCGCTTTCCACGAGGCCTTCGACGGGTGAGACCAATCCAACCAGTGAGGCTCCGTCTCCCGCCATCTTGCGTCCTTCCAATCCAAACGCAGGTTCCTCGATTCGTGGTGTCTGTCGTCATGGCTGACCCACTCCACTATGTTTAAAAGTTGCCGTAGAGAGCCCTAAGTATCTTGCATAATAGATCCTGCTCTTTCCATCTGAATATTAGATGAGGTCGGCTCTTAGATGAAGCCGCCCACCCATCTCAAGTTTCTCCCCAAGAGACCTCCCCTGTCGGGCACGTAAGCCCTTAGAAGCTTCTCTTCCCCCTTTCGAGAATAGGTTGGAACATTCTGGTACAAGGACGAAATGTCACTTTCACCGTTCGAAGATTAACCTCTTCTCTCGGCATGATGAAATTCCCCTCTTTCCCCCTCCCCCCACCTCCCTGTATTACTCTTCTTCCCCAAAAAGTAACAACTACGCAGGCATTTCCCTCCCCCTTTTATGTCCCCCTTTCTAATGAAAAACCCCGTTAGATAGCCGATTCCTTCCCCCAAACATGGCAGCTTCGATCAATGCAACTCCCTCCAGGATTTTACCCCCTCTATTCCCCTCGATCAGAACCTCCCCCCCCCTCCAGGTAGGCTGTGCGTCTTTCTTAGGCTCATGTCCCTCTCCCCCTCTTGATGTTGTGGTTTGCGGCGCACCTTTCTGTGGAACAGGACTCCCGGACCCTCCCCTTTCACTCCTTTCTCCCTGCTAGGGCCCCATCGGAGACTCCTGTTTGATAGTGCGCTGCGCATGCTTCAGCTTCCCTGCCCCTCGGCGTCTCGGCATCCTTCTTTGAGCGGCGGACGAATTCCCACGCGATCTCGAGGCCTTCCCCCACGAAGAGTCCTCCCCTGTGAGTCTTCCCCCCTCTTGGAGTAACATCCCCCGGTTTCCCTCCCCCACCTTGTTGTTTGAAAACGTCCGACCTTCTCCCATGCTAAAATACGCCGTCGACCTTTCTTTTTTCCCCCCTCCGGAATTTGAACCCTGATCTCGAATCTCCCGGCCATAGCGCCTCAACATCTTGGTGACCAGTCTTCGCTTATAAAAGCCTGATAAAAGTGTTTAACGTACGCTTCCTTTTTCATTAATTCGCTTTACCCCCTTAGACCCGGCGCTGTCTTTCCCTCTTAGTAATTACGTTTCTGATGGCGCCTTTTCTTTTATCCCCCACCGCTACGGCTGCGCAGCGTGATTGAGTACGACCTTGAGGATCCAGGAGACTGGACCCTCAGGGACGTGACCCCCCCAGAGAGGAAGTTTGATTTTGGGTTCCTGCCCCTTCCTTCTCAAGGTGGATGGAGGTTTTCTGTGATGAAATGTTTTTTTGTCTCGGCAGGAGGTCTCTTAGAGCCCTTTTCCGTATTCAGGATTATTGGTGGAATCGAGAGAAATCCGAGGAAGCCTTTCCGCAACTCCCAGCTAGGATCCTGAACAATTCCGAAAACGAAGACCCCAAAGACGAAAAATTCAACTTCCCCAACGTTTGGAGGAGAAAGAGATCAACCCTTCCCTGTTGAGGCCAACTCTCCTTTTTTTTTTTTTTTCAGTGTCAATCCCCCTTTTCCAGTACCCAGTGTCCGGCTAGCGTTTCCAGCAGTCCAGAATCGGCCCCAGAAAGGAAGAAGTCCTCTTCCCTAACATCTCCCCCCCTTGTTTTTCCCCAGAGGTTTAAGGAAGAACCCCTTGTTTTGCCGAGACCCCCCCCCTTTGAACCCTCCTTTCTAAGAAGTATTTACAGGAGGTGATAAGAGAGTCCCCCCGGTCAATTTCCCTTCACCCCCCTCTCCGGGAGTGGTTATGTCGAGGGCGATGCAGGTCCCCCCTACCCAATTTTACTGCCTTTGTTTTCAAGAGACCCCCAAATGCCTCTACTGACGTAGACAGTTTCTGACCTGTGAATAAGATTCGGTACAAATCCCCCCCTATCCAATTTTCCTCCAGGGGATCTTTCCCCGAGAAGTTGATTCCAGATGGATTCTATGAATCTCGGATTCTACCACTTTCCCCGCGACCCTCTGGGGAATTCGGTGGCTCCCTTCCGCAGATTCCTTGCCCCCCCGCCTTTTTTAAGTTTCCCCCCGCTTCCAGTGCATGCCTTTCCTCGTCACAGATCAACAGAGTCTTTGCCTTATTTTTCTTGCGCTCTCGTAAGTTTGCCAACCTTGACGTTCAGTTCGGGTTTTTTAAGATGTTTAAAGACTCCAAGAACACTCCCCACCAACCACCCGATTAGTTATCCAAGGTAGCCCCCCCCGAAGATAAAATTCCCTTTTCGTAGATTCCCGTCCTTTGATGTTGGGCCCTTCCTCCGTTCTTCCAAAATGTGCCTACGGGATGTGCCTTTTGCAATTGTCTTATAGGGCCATGTTCTGGGGAGATATATCCCTCGTCCCTAGAGAACTTTTGTAAGGATAATCCCCGGGGAGAGAACCCCGGCGTTTCGGGCTCCTTCGGTCCTTTCGTTGTTGAAGTTGTCGCGGACCCCTCCGAGATGAAATCTTTTCTTTGCTCCCTGAATTTTCATTTGCAGATAGTTCGTAGGTTCCTAAGTGTGAGCTTTTAAGATTCCGTGCCGTTAACTCGACGCTCCTGGAGGGCGAGTCCTAAATCTGTAAGGCTCCTTGCTATGGTCTTTACCTGGAGGCTTCTTTGGGCTCCTCCCCCCCCTCCCTGATACAATACCGACAAGAACCCCATGTCTTCGAGGAAATACGAGGACTAGAAGGTTGCTTATCTACAGGCTGATAGCTTTCCCCCCAGGCTCGGCACAGCCTTAGTTTTTCGATATCCATTCAAAAAATTCTCTTTTTTCTTGCTTTTCTGAGGTAAGGCCGGGAAAGCCCCTTCAAATGACTTGCGCCGAGACCCTATGTGGTTCCCTTCCAGGTGATCCGAAGCTTGATTCTTTCGTCTCCTCTAATGAACGCTAAGGAGCCTGGACCTTCAGAAAGTAGAGACCATGCCCCTTCGTCGATCCTCCCCAATCGTCTGAGAAAGAAGAGTCGATTCCCCCTTTCCACGAGAGTTTTTTTTCTCTCACGATGGAGGTAGGAGATAGCAATGAACCCTTCCTTTTTCCTTGGACCTTTGGACTTGAAGAACCCGGCTACTCTGTGGACCTTTTCTCATCAAATTTTCTCGATGCCTATGCGGCCCCTCTTTATTTTTTTAACTTATATAAATCTATGATGCGATGAAAACCCCCCCCCCCGTAATGTCAAAGGACCTTTTGTCCTCCCTTTAACCCTTGTTTAGGTTTTGGGTTTGTGGTTAAGCCCCCACCACCTTCTCATTCGCACCACGTTTCTTTTTTGCCTACCCTCGGGGTTACGAAGACTAAATTCGGAGACCTTCGGTGACCATCGTTTCGTCCCCTCTCTCAGATTTCAAAACACGCCCGCTAGGTGATAACCCGGTCACTTTCCTGCCCCTCCCGATCTTTCGGTTCTTGTTTCTTCTTTCCCTTCTCAAAGTGTAGCTGGCTTTTGCGCTCATGTTTTTTCCCCTCCTCCCAGATGGCCGCCAAACTCTTCCGAACGATCCCCATGTGCGACATTCGACCGCCCCTTCCGCCCGAGCGCTGTTTTCATATCTTTTTATCCGTAGTAATGACCGAAATCTCCGGCCCCCCCTATCATCCCCCGGCACAGAGCCTTGATTAACGTATTTCCTTCCGGACATTGGCCCGTGCCTTGAATAGTGTTCTAGGAGATTTTCCGTCTTCCCCCTTACGGGCGACCCCTCATTCCATCCCCCCTCCGGAAACCTCTTGCATCCCCCTATCCCCCCCTTTCTAGAACAAGACACCTCAGAGGTCCGCATCTTTTTCTGAATTTTAGGCGGGCTGATCCATATACTTTCGCCGGATAATGTCCCCCCGATTTGAACCCCACCCGCCCAACCCCCTCTTTCTATCTCCCCATCCCCCCGGAAGACGTTTTTTGACAGAATCCCTGATTGTTGAGAGATTTTCCCAGTTGTTGTGCCTTTCTAGTCCTGTCCTTTTCCAAGAGGACATCTGGTTTAGTTCAATTCTGTAAGCCCTCGGGATTTTCTTTCACCATGGGGGTCCCATTGGTGGAATCCCTCTCTTTTAATCCTTGTTGTTCTGATGCTACCCATTCCCCTTCCAATCACTATTTATTCGTCGATCGCGACCTCTTCCTGCTAGCCCTGGCAACGCACTTTCCTTCACCCCCTTATCTGCTTCTCCAAAGGAGTCCTCGGGGCTGGAGAGGCTAACAAACCAAGGCAATTTTTCTGGTCTGCTCATCAAAGGGCCTTGATCGGCGGCGAATCATGAGCTTGGACCCAGATCTACTAAGGGCCTCTCCCCTTTCAACCCCCTTCACCTTCCTTCCTAAATATGTGAAATCCTTTCGTTTACCTTTCCCTTTAATAGAGAGTTTCGTTCTTTTGACTAGGCCCATAGCTAACCCTCATATTTTCCCTTAGACACCCATGCAAAATTTCCCCCTGAACTAATAAGTTGTATCCCCCCCAGTCCCTTTTCCCGCCCCCCCGATGTTGCCTGGCTGATCTTTTTGGGAATCGCCACTCCTGACTTAGGAATACCTGCCCCAATCTCATAGACGGGCTTTCGATGTGAAAGTTTCTTTTTCTGAAGACGGTCCTAAGGTTTTGGTAAATGATTAGCTGCTCTTCGTCTCTGAGCCCCCCACTCCATGCTCCGCCCCTTTCAGAAATGCCTCCCCCAAGGACCTCCCTCAGAATGTTGTATTAGTTTCAGTTTGAATTCTCTGAAGTCTTCTTAGAAGGGTTTCAAATAGGAACCTGGTAGCCCTGGAAGCAAAACAGGTGGTCCCCCCTCCCGGTTAGAACTGGACTTCTTCTCCAACAGCCCCTGGGTCGGCGAACTTCGCCGGTGGATAGGACTACTGTTTGGGGGTTGTCAACCCCCCACCAAACGTCCCCGGGAAAAATTCTCAAATGATCTTACTTTAATCAACTTTTTTCCCTCGCATAATATCATATAATTCAATCATTCCTTTCCGACCTTTCAAAAACTTGATTAGACCCCTTCACCCTCTCCTCTCCTGTAAGAGGATAAGCGAGAACTAAGCTTTCATGGGACTCGATCTTAATTAGTTAAGATTTTTTTTTTGACCCTTTTTGTATCTTGGAGAGTTTCAAGGGCCCCTTTTAGCACAGATAGGATTCTCTTTCCTCTCCTGCCGTCTTAAAGTTTTTCTTCCGCGAGGCATTTTTCGTCGAAACGTTTACTATGACTTTGTTGCTACTCACACGTATGAGGTTCAGTGAATGAAAGGCTTTTTTTCTATGAAATACAAGAATATCACTTTTGGGTTTCCTTTCATTTCGATCTGGGACCCAAACTTCCCTATATGGGCTACCAATTTTCTCGGTCCCCTTTTTTTCCATTTTTAGAATAACCTCAAACTTTCTGCCGGACAATGCCATTCTACGCTATGATCCTAGCTTTGAGAGTCTAGAAACCTTCATACTACCTCCCCCCCCCAGATAAGGTATGACCTAAGAGATTATTTCGATGTCCTCCTCCGAACCTGGAGTTGCCCAAGCTTAGACGCTTGATACTTTCCTTACCCTAAAAGTCGAGAAGGAGGTCCTCCCGATAGTCACCTTCTTAAATTCCTCGACCCCCACCCAGGAGATTGACTACTGGAGTTTTTTTCCTCAAAATTTTACTTCCCGACGGCCCTCAATCCAAGAAGATGTCGAGATGACATTTACAAACTTCGATCAGAAGATACTTACGGCTCTTCCCCAACCCTTCGACCCTCTCCAACACAACCAAGGAGCCCTTTCTTGGTTTAACCCCCTATTACAGACTATCCGATGATAGCACTTTCGTCTTATCGTAGGAGATGAGGCCTGTTAGAGACATGGTGTGATGTTTTTAGGGAGGAGTAGTTTCCCCGGACCGACCTCTCACTCTTTAAGGGAGGATCCTTCGAGATCCCCCAATACGTCCACCCGGGAGGGTTCTTCTTCAGCTCCTCTGGAAGCGCATCCCAATGAAACTCCCTTCGCGGCACTCTTTCCGGCAGACCCCCCGCCCTTCGACATTTACGCGCTTTTTTTTCGCCCTGTGCGTCTCCGCTGGCGGCACACATTCTCTGCGTTACTCCCCCATCTTTTCCCAGAACATGTTCCGGAAAGGCTTCCCTGCTTCCCTTTTCTCCCCCCCGTCTCGGGCCCCCGAATTGTGAGAGGGCTCCCCCCCTGCATGCCATCTTTTCCTTTTCTTTTGTGATTATATTGGAGGTTCCTAGACCTAGAATTAAAGAAATAATTTTTTTGAGGTCCCCTCTTCTGCCTTTTGCGATATAACCCGTAAAGCTCTGGAGAGACCTCCATAGTACTACGAAAATCCGGAACCACTCCGGGCGACTTTCCTCCTAGTTAATGTTTCGGATGAATCCGTTCGCGGGGCTGAAAATACTTACTGCGCGTTTGGACATTTGTCTTTTAGTGGAATCTTAGATTTCCCCCCCGTAGATGACCCACCGGAAGTTTTTCTTTTGGTCGGGGTATCATTTCAAAGTACACAGGAGTCTTTGGTTTTCGGAAAGTCCTCTCGCTGGACCTATTTTCCAGAATTTCTGTTGTTGTTGAGACTGCCCCAACGAGAGATGCGAACCAACCGTGGAGAAAATTTTCAAAAAAGCCACCCTCTCCCGTTACCCCTACCTGTCAATTCAGATTGCCCAAAGGCCCAACACCCACTAACAACAAAAACCAGAAGAAAAACTCTCTCCAAAGAGGCCCTCAAGCTTTTCAGCGTCAAGAGACGACGTCCCCTCCCCTCTCCTTTGCCCCCGAGCCAAGCCCATGTACAATTCCCAAGGGCGCCAGCTCTCTGCAGCGTCCAAGTAGAGATAGAGGGAAGAATTTGCGGAAGAGGTCGAGAAATAACTCCAAAGAAAAGTCAATTACTCTCTTCAGAGGAAACGACCAAGGAACCACAATCGCCGGGCCGGCAGGGAACAGTCCTCCATAAGGGCCAGATCCGGGTCTGTAACTCTCCTGGTGACGGTCACGACCCAAGAAGTGACTAAGAAGAACGGCTCAAATTCGTGACCTAAGTTCTAAAAGTCCCCTTTCTCTTAACATGACCACTCACTGATGTCTTTGTGCCCCTTCGGGCGATGGATGAAAGCCCTTCGAGATAACATTTCAAATTCTTCCTTTCGTGTTTCCCCCTTCCCCCCCACTTTAGAAGGCGAGATGGCCCCCTCACAGTGGATTTGCCGTTATGGAAAAGACCCTGCTACCGAGAGAAAGTCTGAGAAACGCGAGAATTGAGGGGCCCAGCGCGGAGACAAAAGGGATCAGAGTTTCATTGTGAAGCAGAGTTACTCTGCGTTCCGAAGACAGACTGTTCCGAGAAGACGGTGGTATTCTTTTCTGAATGCCTGAGTAAAAACTCCCGAGCGCCGGTGTCGGTTGCGAGCGAAGATTTCTTCTTTTTTGAGGTCTTTTTCGCTCGTTGTGTTCCTTTCTAGATTTTTTTTTTTCTTTCTTTTTTTTTTTTTTTTTCTTTTTCTTTTTGTGTTTTCGCCGCCCTCCCAACCCCAACCTTTGATCTCGAAAGGTCAAATAGAACCCTTTCCTGACCTGGTAGATCAGCAGTTCTCAGTAGGAGAAATAGGCCCTTCTCTTTAAAAAACTTCTCCCCTGGATTATGTTGGGGACGTGGTCCCTTCAATGGTTCTGGCTCAAGTCGATAGGCACGGTTGGTAATTTTATTCCAGAGTTTTCTCAATAGGATTGAGTCGTCTTCCTTCGTGATTTGGACGTTTGCGCGGAAATGCTTATCCCCAAGTGATTTTTTGGGATCCTTTAGCGAATTATTGCACCTATAGTTCCTAGGTCCCTCTCTCCCTACGGTTCTGGCGTTATTCCCTCGAAATCTCCAAACCCCTTGAGACGCGGTTCATCTTTAAAATTAAGTAGGAACCCCACTAGAGCGGTCGAAGGGTATGATGAGGAGGGTTGGATTCTAATCATAGAAAGGCCAATAAATTGTCCCTTTACAGTTCCATTCTTTCCCTAATCTTTGAGTCATTAAGGAGATTCTCCTGCTTGCAGATAATTTGAAAGAAGAGCTTTTTCTGAATCCGAAGAGGCACAAAAACGACTCTTTTGCGCATGCTTTGATCTGGCCAGTGTCTGGTGGCCTCTTCATGACCTCCTTACATTGTACTGGCTCTCGCCCCTCGAAGAGGAAGCTTGGAGACGGAGCCGCTAAGCGCCTTCCCGTTCGAAGAAGGACCTCACACTCTGTTCGACAGTCTGGCCCCTGGTCTCCCTCGTGGATAAACTTTCCCCCTATTTCGCGTAACCGAGGATCTTATGCCCTTCCCTGAGTGCAGGAGGGACCTTAGACGATTCCTCTTGCAAAAGCTTTTTCCATGGGCTGGGCTTTTCAAAGTTTCGCCTTCGGACCCTTAGAAACCTCTTAATGCTGATACTCTTCTCTTCCCCCATTTTCCAACCTGGAAGGAAAGGATCACTTGTAGGGGAACCAAAATTTGAGGTTCCTTTTCGGGCCGGACAAAACATCCCGGAATCATTCGCCACAGGTGAGGACGGACAAGTTTTAGGGGCCCCGACCTGAACTCCTAAAGGAGGGCCCCCATCGTAGGACCTTTTCGCCCTATAACCCAACCCGTCTTAAGCCTCCGAGGAGCCTGCCTTAAGGAATGTGCCCGGAATTGGTCTCTTTCAGTTCAGGTATTCACAATTTTTTCTTCTCAGTCGCGGCCCACGATCCATCGACACCCCAGAATGCCCCAAGACATTTTCTTATAAGAGGCACGCCGCACTAACACCAGGTTAGACATAGAAAAGCCGAGAGAGACCCCTTCCTTGTTCTTGTTCCCTAGAGAGTTACGCATGCGCAGGATTGAGGAGTTTTTTCCCCCCCCTAGATAAGGGCCCCCGAGAGGCTTGTTCCCTCTTGGACCTTCAGACACCCCCGACCTGGCATTGTCCCTTTTTTTCCATTGCGATTTTTTGAGGAGACATGAGTTTTCGGAGAACCCCCAGCCGTAAAACTTCTATTACAGTTTTTAAACGACCAGAATAAGATTCCCCCCAGATTCTCTCAGGACCTTTTAATTTTTTTCCCTGAGGCCATGATCAACTTATCGGCAGCTCAGATAATGCTCTCGCTTTGCCCCATAAACCCCCCTCTTAGCGAGCGAAAGAAACTCGCGCTCCTTCTTTTTTGATGAAATCTGATGTTTTGATGTCCGGCGTTGACCGGAATGTTTTCTCGGGTCGCGCCGAAGACGCAATCTCTCCTGTCCTTTCTTCTCGCATTTTGACTTCTTTTACCTCCCTTTTATTCCCGCTGCCCAATTGAGAGACAAACCTTCCATTATCAATCCCCCATTAGAGACCCCGATGGCGTAGTCCGACTCGCAACCGGCTTTCAAAAAATCCTCGGCTAGGATGTCATCCCCTTTCTTACGCTATTTCCGAGCTCGCACCTCCCCTCACTTGTGCGGCTTTCGGGGCAAGCGCCAAGAGCCCTTCTGTTGAGAATTCTTAGATGGCACAGCCATCGGTTAAAATTAAAAGGAATGAAGACCTCCCTCATCTTCCTCTTGGCGTTCTTCTCGCGCTCTTTCCCTTTACTGGTGCCTTTGCTCTTTCTGAGAATTACGAACCAGAGACAAGACCCCATTTCATTTTTCTTTTTGCCCGACAAGGCCATTCCTGCGATTCAACGGGAGATGTTTCTCCTTCTTATCGTTTTTGTGACGCTCCTACTTTTTTTCTTGATCTGTTCGCGGACTCCTATGACCCAAGAGTCCTCGCCTTTCTTTTGCTTGGTCTCCACGTTTGGCCGCGGTCGATTTTCTAAGGTGGCCCCTTATTTAGCTAAAATGAGTCTCACAACCCCCTCATTTCAAGGGTTTTCAGACCTCCGCTTTGACCTCATATTATTTTCCACACCTAGTTTGTACTCGTCCTGACTTTTCTGAGGGGCCCCCCTTCTTAGAAGGTCATAGGCTTCTTTTAGATCTGTCGAGGGCCGGAAGTTTACGCCAATGTCATTCGGAATTTTCCAAAGGGTCCCCCTTGCTCAAAGCGCCAAGCGCCGGTGGTGTCGGCCAACAAAGCCCCCTACCGTTCACCGAACGACAATTTATCCTCCTCGGGAATTTTTTCAATCATATGATAATTGAAAAGGTCCTTTTTTCCCAGCCCCTCGGGAGAAAAAAACTCCACCCTAAGATCCCTTCTCCCCAATCCCCCTAATGTCCGGCATGGGAGATCCTTAGTTCCCCCTTAGGTTAACAGCATGGCGAGGAGTCTTAACAGAATTTGAGAAATACGGACTTTTGTAATTTCGCTGTAAAAGGACATAGGATCGGCTGAAGGAAGTCTTCTCGGCTTTCGGATTTCGGGGAGCCCACCATTACAGCTGGCCCCTTCATGAAGTCCTGCTGGAGAAATGCTCAAAAGTCCCCGGAGTACCTGTGTCCGGCGGGCATGTTTGCATGCCCTCAACTATGCTTCCCAGGTCTCGCGGAGATTGCCTGCCATTCGCATCCGATCTGGACGGGAAGATTTCCCCCTTGTCGTTCCTCTTTGACTTTACTGAGACCCAGCAAGACTGAATAAAATCAAATTAATCCGGATGAATACTTCTTTGAGACGATCCCCCCCCGAGAGCGGACACCTAGGGGACCCCCGGAGAGCCAAGGATCTTTTATACTTAAAGTCTAACGTCATGGAGTAAGGCCTTCTTTCATCGTTCCTACAAGGATGAAAGTAAGCTACCTTTTCCTCTCCAGCTTGTCTACCCCGCCGGCGTTCCTCCACCCATTGACCGCTTAAGAAAACTTTCTTCTCCCTCGGGCGCTCTTCTACGACCCCCAAAAGTTCTTTCGTCGCTCCTAACAACCCTTCAGAGATCACCTTTCCACGCCCCCCCAGGGAAGCCTGCCATTGGTCTTACACCTTTTTTTTCTTTAACTCCCCCCCTCAAGATGATATCCAAGGTATTCTCTCTTCTGCAGATGCGACTTTTCGCGACCAACTCCTGTTGGAGATGGCTTCCTTCCCTTTCGGATGCCCCTCGAGCCCCTCAATGGCTACTGCAGCGGCTCGGCCACCCCTCGGCGCCACTCTTCGTGACGCTGCTGCTCCCGACGCGCCGAATGATTTCGAGG
>Ga0179593_1514106_pt1 | contig 15233 bp, 17 predicted proteins | sample CZODoug2_1_08_16_FD_185931 | JGI IMG/M metagenome (GOLD analysis project Ga0179593, IMG submission 185931) | Vadose zone soil fungal communities from Angelo Coast Range Reserve, California, USA - CZODoug2_1_08_16fungal (PacBio error correction) | ecosystem: Environmental > Terrestrial > Soil >... | reverse complement strand
TGTACGCCCAAACTGACTTGCTTTCCCGCTTATATTGCTGAATGTGTCCTTTTTTTTTTCCCTTCCTCCGGATTTGTTTAACGCGTTCGCGTTTACATCCCTGGTGCATCTCGACCTTGTCTCCTTCCCTTTCTTTATCCCATGCCCGCCCCAAGGCGATTATAATGGGACGCGAAATTTCAGGTAGGCTGAGCGACCGGCACCCAGACTTTTTTTTTCCCAATACTAGCGATGTTGTGGCGTCATCCCCTTTTTAATTCGTCCCGTCCGACCAGTTATGTTTTGGAAGCCCTACTCAATATCTCCCTTTGAATAACTTTTTTTACTATTCAATGATCATGTAATCTTTATTCAACAGATTTCTTTCCCGTTTTCTATGAATTTTTCTTTCTACTCTTCGCTATCGCGGTGCTCCCCCTTCTGGAGGTGGAGCTCAGAACTGTTCCTCTTGTGTTTTTTTTTGTCCCCCCCCAACAGAAGTAGTCTTGCTCGGTGGGACCCCATTTTGATCTGTATTCAAAAACCTGACGGCCTTCCCCATTTGTTGTTTGTCTGCCTCCTTGGACACTGCTAGTAACTTTAGGAGGACCCTCGCCTTCGCGCTACCCCCTTTTTCCTTTTTCTTCTTTTTTTTTCGTTCAAAGTACCGACCCCGTCCCACCGCCTCCAAGCCCTTTCGATTGGCCGGTTCTCTCATTCTAAGCTTTTTTGATCTATGCACCAGCCAAATCGGAAATGAAACGGGTATGCTAAAAGCTTCTTCCCCCTCCGATTCGACTCCACGCCAAGATCTACCCTTTTTCTTCTCGCAGAATCCTTTTCTTCCCCGGGTCTCTTTCTTTTTTCAGATAACTTCATTGACTCTTCGGACCCGTCGAAGAAGTGTTGGCGACACGTTTCTGCCCCCCCCCCCCCCCCATAGTCGTGAGTCAATGCTTTCGCACCGACATTTTTGTGGTCCAATTCTTGACCCCATTTCAATCCTTTTTTATCGGCAGCGCGTGTCATCCCCGGCTCAGAGAAGCATTGCCTTTTCGGTTTAACCCGTACAATGGTAAGATCGTAGGTCATTCAGGACTGAGCCTGTTGTGATTCTGTTTTCTTTTCTTGGAATGTTAGCGCTCCCAAGTTCGCTTTCCCTTCCCCTGAAGTAACTAAAGGCCTAGTCGATGAATATTTTTTTCAACAGCCCCAACTACTAAGACGAGAGACTAAAGAGGTGCATGATAAGCCTGGGCCCTCGGCTTTTTACCCCTAAAGTCCCCAACTATCCTTGCCATTGCGGTGCCTTCCATGGCCCCTCCCAACCGATGACGGGAACCTCCCGAACAGTTCAAGCCTTCTATTTCCTTTGGTTGCTATGACTTTTTTCCGTCATCTTCCTCTCCTTGAACTTCTTACCAACGCGTCTCCGTTGTTTGTTGGCGATTCCCATTTTCCCCCAGGAGGCTGCGCTGGCTCCCTTTCCCCCCCAACTGTTGCATGGCATCCCTTTTCTGGCATTTACGATAGCTTGTTTTTCTTGTTTATTTTGAACGGATTTCTTTGCTCTGTGTCCTGTGACAATTTTCCCTTGTTTCCTGGCCTCGTCGAGATTTCCTTGCATCAAACTTTCCCCCTTTTTTCTTTAAGGGAAGAACTTGATACGCTCATTCATTGCATATGCTAGCTTTCCCCCCTCAAGGTTATCTTCCCACCCTCTCAGAAACCAAGAACCTCTTTTCGAACGCATCAAGGAATGTCAATCATTTTTTTTTATTAAACTTTCAGCTGCCAGTCAGGGGAGGTCTGCGGGCGCGCCACACTCCAAATCAGCCCAATGGATCCGGGAGTTCCCTCGCCCGATGACCGATAATGCGTAAAGGCTCAAGTGATTGCCCACTCCCGCCTTCCATCGGCCATTACTATGTTTTTTGCGCCAATGTAGCCCTTTTTATACTGCTTTTTCAACTTCCTGATCCCTAGCCCTCGAGCAGTGCTTCAGCAATTTTTGATTGCATTAGGCAGAGTGTCTATTTTGGCGTTCCCTCTCTTTTCGAGCTAGGTACCAGTCCCCCCATCTTCTTTTGCCGCGGCATAGAGCCCACTCTTTTTTCGGGAAGTGATCGAGAACAATACACCTTTTTCCTTTTTTTCGTATCTTTTCGGAATGTGGGTTCGGGTCCGAGTTTTACCGCTCCTTGTCGGTATCCCGAGCTAGCAGGTCGGAACTTGCTCTTCGCCCTGTGAGTCCCCCCTTTTTTCACGCGAGGACCATTTCTTTGATCGTTCCAAACCCAAGTGACTTCCTGTCTTTTTTTCTTTTTCTTGAGTTTCTTGAATCTTTTGCCAGGACTTTGTTCGTCGCCTTTTTTTTCCCTCCTTGTCCTCGCTTTTTTTACCGCAAGTCACGTTTTCCGCTCTCTCCCCTTTCAATTTAACCCCCTCTCCGCCCCGAGCCATTTCCAGTTATTTCTTTCACTTTCGATTTTAGTTTTTTTCGTGGGTTGACAAATTGTCGTCCGTCGCGTCACTTGTGTCCCAGTTCTTCCAAACTTAAGGAGTTGCCTTTGGGTGTTCGGCGCCGGCTCGCCCTTACTTCTAAAAATCCCTGAGTCCAGGTCCCTAATGGCTTCCCTTTTTTCGGCTGGTACAACCCTCGATCATGTTTCGCGATAGGGCATTGCATGGGATAGTGACCCTCCTTTCCCTGTTCTCATGAGAAACCAGCCTTTCGTTTTTTCCCCCGCCTCCCCTCCCAAATAGGACCCAGTCCAGCCTTTTTTTTCGGCACCAGACGATTACGGTCTCAAATCTCTCTTATCCTCCCCTTCCTTTTTGTGTTGTTTTGTTAATTACACATACACCCTGTCTGTGCCTTTCCACGTCGGTTTATTTTCCTTCCTTTAAGTTTTTTCAGCTCCATCCCCCCCACCACTTTACTTTTTTGCAATGCGTCTGATCCCGGTCTTCCCTCCCTCCCCATAGAACTCCAGGACTACTTTTAATTTCTTCTTTTCCCTTTTTGTGAGCTTCGCCGCACTCACCCCCTGTGCACTTTCGACACTTTTCTCTTTCCTCTGTTTGGTTGAATCCGCGAAGTCTCCGCACTTCTATCCGGCCTCGACTACCCATCTTTGCCCAGAGGCACCCGCTCTGCGATCCCTTACCTGGTGCTCTCCCTTTAGCTTATTCTTGCCGTGGAAAGCGCTGTTGGCCGCTATATAGATTTCTAGATGTTCCTCTCGGCTTTGTCTCATGGATTCTGCCTGTCCACTTCTTTGCGGTGGGCCTCCCTTTTTAAACGATGAACTTCCGTCGTCTTATGACTACCTCGCCTTTTGTTCCACGCAGATTTTTCTCCCCCCCCTCGAGTTTTGACTTTAGGCCCTCGATTGGCTTCGCTTTCTGGGTAGAATCGGATGACCCAGAACACCCCCCCTGTGATCACCCAGAGATAGACCGGCGTGGGCAGCGGATCTGGCCGTTGATCCTATGAGGTCCCCCCCACCTTTCCGTTTTTTGCATACTATTTGACTTGCACCCATTACAATATGTTTTATGGTTTTACAGAGCCTTCCGAGCGCTTTTTTTCCTAATAGAAGATCCTCTTCTGTCCCAGCATCCATTCTTCGCTTGCTTTATGTTGATCCGGTACAAACTTTGACCTTCCTTCCCGGAAATAGGCCTATCTACCACAGGTTCCTCTTCTTTGCAGCATGTTTTGAGAGCTTTACTTCAATTGGTACCCTTGTCCCTTTTAATCTTTTTTTTTCACTTTTCCGGCTTCTCCCGTCTATATTTCTTCGGGAAGGTGATTGCGTCGCCACGACGCTTTCCCCTTGTGTTATTTCATGCGATCTAGGGCCCTCCTAGGAGAGGGGGGGACTGCGATCGATAGCTTCTGTTTGGGCTTGAAAGAAAGAGTTCCTTCAGTCTTCAGTAGCCAGTTAATGATTTAAGACGGCTACAGAAAGTCAATTTTTTTTCCTAATTTTTAGAGTGCGACTCTCTTAAAGAAGTTCAAACATTCCTTAATTCCATTTAAATGAGAGCAACTGACCCCCCCCCAACACTTTTCTGTTTCGAAGACTCTTTCTTGGACACAGCTCAATTTCTAGCTGTTCACTGTTTTCTTCCGTTCCTTTGAATGAGGCCCTCCCCGCATGACTTCTCCTTCGGGGGGGCTCTCTGTTTTGGTTTCGTGTCGCTCGCACTTCCCGGTTCAATTCCGTTTTTGGCCGTGGTAGACTCCCCCCCCTCTTCCCTGTCGTCCCCCCTTCTCACCTCTTATACCGATCCCCCGTTCGGATTTTTCCCTGGTCTGTTTTTCATCCACGCGCATACGGTGCGGCGTTGAAGTTTTCTGGGGAAGCAACTTTCCTTTTCGTCCTTTACAGCAAAGTAGGTATTTCGCATAATCTGAAACTAATCGAAGCTTGTCTACGTCCTCTTTTCCCCCTTCCGGAATTTGCAACCAGTCCTTCAACCCTCAAAACCCCACCTGTTCGCAATATCTTTTGAGGAACTAAGCTCGACTCAAATGTGGGCATTCTACTCTAACTTTACCACAGTTCTCTCTTCTCCTCTCCGTTATTGAAAATGTCCTCACATCCCTTGCCCCGAGAAAGAGACTTCCCTAGATGTTAGATCAGATCTCAATATAAGTCCATCCAAAGCTGCATCGTTATTTTTCTCATCTGTTTGCCCTGCCATGGGCCATTCTTCCGAGCAACTGGGAACCGTGTTCTTCATTTGATTGATTCCCCTACGCATCCTTTTTTCTCTTTCGGAAAGGTGATCGCTCCAACAGTCCATATCATTTTTAGATCGGAGCCAAATGACGCGGTCAGTTCCGGTAGGACCTGTAATAATTCAGAGGCTCCTCTGGTCCTCTCGCGCTAGTGTGGGTAACAAATTACCCTTTCAATGTAGCTTACTTCCACTGAGTCAGATATCCGCTTATCCCGTTGGGCTCGTTCACCCCGAGATTGAGGTTGGTTGATCATTACAACCCGAGTTTAGATATTTAACACCTCTCCCAAAACTCCCCCCCCTCCCATACTGGAATGAATATAGATAGGTCCGCCCATTATCATTCCGCACTTGGACAAGCCCTAGATTATTTCTCCAGAATGTTCCCCCTGGATTTCTGCCAGATCGGTTTGCGCTTATAGGCGGCCCGGAAGGAGCTATACCTTGACCCACAAGCTCGGTACATTGCACTTAACGATGCCAACTTTGCGGGTTCCGTTAAGGATCGCCTCTCGAAGTCCGTTTTGCCGTTTCTTGGTGCTTTCTTTTTTTTTCTCGCCAGGAACCTCACCCTTCCCTGTGCATATCCGCAATGCCTTTGGTTGAAGTTCGGGATGGGCGTGCGATTTCGATTTTTGTTTTGAAAGAATCCTCCCTTTTCCCTCCTTTCGGTTTTTCCCTTTCTTTTTCCTGCCAGGCTCCGTCAACGCAATCTGCCTCTCAAGTCCCTCTTTTTTCTTTGTGTAAACATCCATCCTTCTCTGTTGTTTTGCTTTCATTTTGATACTCCTGCTTTCAACCCCCTCCGAGCCCCCGATACTTTTGCTTTCTTTCTTTGTCGGTACTCAAGAAGGCTGGTACGTCGTCGCCTGACATCCTACTGCGAAGTCTACGAACCGATGTTGGAACGACCGGATGCAGGAAAAATAAGATTTGCGGATATCCTTTTATTTTTAGGTAGTTTTGCGATTCGCCTTCAATAACAACGACTGAGAATTCTTTCCCCCCCCTCCGATGTGCTGCGAAGATAAGTGCCTCCTCCGTACTCCTTCTTTGGACTTCCTCTTCGCTTTTTTTTTTTTGTGTGGTCGACCCTTTACTCCGCTCTGCCGAGCCCCGCGACTTGAATGCTAGGCCCCACTTCGTTTGCCCGGAACTTTTCGGGGTATTCTTTGCTTGCATTCTCTTGCTGTTTCTCTCGAGATTTCTGACGAAGGTTGCATTGGCTCGGGGTTCCTAGGGGTTGTGTTTTCCATCTCCAGCCTTCCTTCCCCACTGTGTGGTTCTCCCCCAAGAGGCCTTTCGAACGCCCGGTTTCCTCTTCCTGTTCACCCCCCTTCCTCACCGCGCGGACGCCCTTTGCTGGAAGTAACCACATACCCTCCTCCCCTCCTGCAGCCTTGGATGTTGTTCTCTCCTTTCACCCCTCCTTGTTTTTCCTCCCTCCAGTTTTCCCCATATCGGACAAAAGATGTGTGGCCTGTAAGAGCTCTATCCGTCCAATTGTTTTTTCCACAAATCTATCCCCACCCCTCTCCTGCGAATTGAATCCCTCTTGGAATGCTCTTCTTCTCAAGGAGTTTACTTTCCTGGCACAGAATGCCATCTATTCTTCCACGCTGGTCCCAAACCCACTTGATGTTTTGGAATTCTTCTTGTCCATTTACCTTAAATTAGGTTTCCCCCCGAGCCATAAGGAGAAGCGATGAGGTTCACGCTAGTCCCCCCCCCCCCACCCAGGATAATTATGCTTTGTTCTTTCTGGACCGCCCGCCTTTTCCCCTTCAGAGGATTCTTTAGTCATTCTTTTGTGTGATAGGACTCTCTTTTAGTTGGTTTGGAGCCGATCGGTCTTGATCCGTTTTTCCACGTCCGATTTGTCTTTAGTCTTTCTCGTCTCATCCTCCTACCAGTTTCCATCACCTTCCCGAGTCCCTTGGATTTCCCCCCTCTTCGGATTGCTATCTTCTTCCTCAGTCCACCAATCTAAAATTGTCACTTGAGATGTGCGGCTCCAGCCCAATCCACCTTGGGAAGATTCCTAGGTGGGTGCCCTCCCAGTCTTGTACTTTGATGTACGGCGCTGCCTGCGACTCTGATTATAGAGTGATCGCTTCTATTTTTCTTTTTTTCCTTTCCTTTTCCTTGTGGTTTGCGCCTAAATCGGTTCGGACTTCCCTCCACTTCCCTGTCCCCTTGCTTTCGTTGGAATCTCTTTACACCAATGTCCGTTTTTCTGTCCCTGCCTGAGGTTCTTGAACGGGGACGCGAAGGCAATTCCCTTGGAAGACTGGGTGCCCCCTCGATGCCTTTCTCGATGAAGTTTTCATCGACCTCTTTGGACGTTTTATCCTCTTTTTTTCAACGTGCTCTCGCCGATGCGCCTGGCTAAGGAACAGTCCTTGGCATTCAATTTTATAGCCCCAAAGATCCTTTTAAGCCCCCCTCTCCTGATACTTTTCCCCCAACCGCAATGAGTTGAGGCCGTTTCTTTTCCCGGCGCGCCTAATTCCAATGCAAGGATCAGTTTTCCCTCGGTTTCTTACCCTTTCCCTCAGCGATTCCCCCGGTGATAGGGCAGATTGCCCCCCTCACCTCCCCCGTTTCGTCCTTTTCAAGCGCAGTTTACCCCCCCTTTCCAAAACTTGTTTGATTGTGTCGCCACACGCTCTGTATATGGGCCCCCATGGCGCCCTTCCCTCCCTTCTTCATGAATCTTCTTTTTTGACTCCAGCGGTGCTTCCGTGCCGGCTCTCTTTTTGTGAACAGCTCTCGCATCTCTCGTCCCCCCTCTTTCATTTCCTATTGGATGATCGGACCCCTTTTTCGGTTTTGACTCAGGAGAAATCAATGCCAAGTGATGGATAGACTCTACAGCGGCCTCCCTGTAAGCTCCGCTCAACCTTTCCTGTGTCTCCTGACTTTACTGCAAGGACCCTTCTAAGGGGTACCCCTGCAGCAAGTGCTCTTGGTCCAGTTCCAAAGTTTATTTGTACGGTCGCGATGTTTTCCCTGTCCCCTTTTCCCCTAATTCTTATCAGCCGGCTTGCCGGTACGATTTTATATTGATCCACACCGTCTCTCTTTCCAAGCTAGTTGTCAGTGGCGTTTGTCTTCGACTTACTTTTTTGTTCAGTGTCTCTGGCAGAAATCGGCTCTCCAGTCCAAAAAAGTGAGTCTCTCTTCGGGCCTTTCCTTTTCGTTTAATTGGCGGTCTGACCATGTCCTTATCTTCCCTTTCCAGTGTCACAGCGTTTACCTTCTCCGTTTTTCATTTGCCGTTGGGGAGAAGGCCTCCTTAGTACCTGCACAATTTTTTCAACGAAGCCTCCGTTGCGATTTTTTTTGTGCTTGCTTGACCCGACTCTTTTTTTCCGGTTTGATCGGAACGACCGTGGATTTCTGGCCCCCGCCCGGCCCTTCCAGAGTAAATTAATCGTCCCTTGATCAGTCCTTTATGTCAAACGTTTTTTTCCTACACTCTATCTCCTCCTCCTCCTTTTCGAGAGCGCTTCCCCCCCACCTTTCCTTTACCCCAACCGACTTTTCTCTACTCGTTACACGTCAGCATTTTTTTTCACTGGCTAGAATTTAAAGATGACAAGACTGGTCTCCGAAGACCCCCCCTTGCGCTTAACTGCCTTCTCCCTCAGGGATCCCCTTCCTTTTTTCTCTTCTTCAGTACAGGTTTCAGAGTTTTTTGCTGCCACCCACGCCAACGCCTGTAGATTAGGTCCGTTTTTCGTATAAGCGTCCGCCGAAAGTTCTCTCTTCGGCCTGCCTTTCCTTGATCGTTTTGAAATCCGCTTTTTTTCGATGCTCCCAGCCGCTTCTTGCCGTTTCATAGCCGAATGCGCTAGCACCTGATATGTTGCGTCCGGCTGGAGGTTATGCAGCTCCTTTGGCTCTCGACGCCTTCTCCGGCATCTGCTTCCCCGATGACAAGTCTCGGTGTACGTTTTCGAATTTAATTTCCCGTACATTTTTGGAACTGTCCACCCTGCGTTTTGTCGCTTTTGGTTTACGGTCTTTTCCCCATGTCTTTCCCCTTTCTTGGTAGGTCCTTTCGGGATGTCACCACTTTCCAACCCGCGCGAGAGGGCTAGATTTGGTTGCCTGGTTCTTACTCCCCCGGATATCGCGTTCTTTTTGATCTATTCCGCTAGGCAAGGACCAACTAAGTCTCCTTCTGCGTTCCACTGCCAAATAGAAGACCGCGTTTCCGTGCGCGCCTACATCAAGAGGGCGCCGCTAGCTTCCTATCTCTCTGGCCCTGGTCTTTTTCTGCATTCAGAGAGGTTTCGATTTTCTCCCCCCCAACCCCTTTCTTCGAGTGGGTTGGTTTTCCCCTTTGCCGCGTGGTGGCACGAGCCACTCGGCCATTCGTCCCCCGCTGGCATCAGGAGCGCGTGACTTCCCTCCCCGGCGTGTCAGGAGCTTTGGAAGATTTTTCCTTCATGTCCAAGGCCTTTGCTTTTTTTCTTATGTGCCCGTCCGGCTCCCCGATTCGCCCGTGGCGTTTGTGACTCCGATCCTTGGGACTGAATTCGTTTCTTGCCCTTCCTTTTCCTTGGATCTCTCTGTGTAATGATATTTTCCTTCACCTGTCCCCCCTCCCCGTTCTTTTTTTATAGGATATTTGCAACGAGCCTTGATGACTTCGCTGCCTCAGTCCTCTTCACTGTCCGCCCCTTGGCCCTGTTTCTCCAGCCGTATGGATTCGGACATCGATGCCGGTATGCGTTTGGGTCCTTTCCCCTTCTCTGCTGAACTTTCTGAATTCGCCGCCGAATGAATTCCTATTCTCTCTCCCCTCGTGTGGTGTTGTCTCTGAGTCGCCTCTGATTTTTTCTGATTTCGTTAATGCCCCTTTCCCGGCCCCCCCCTCTTTGAACACACTGTGCAGCGTTGATACAGTGCTTTCCCACCTCGTTTTCCCCTCAGCGATCATCTTGAAATGTTTGGTCTCCCCTCCTCTATCCTTTTTTTCCGGTAAGTCGTGGTTTGGCAAGCGCCCTTTCAGCGGCTCTTTGTTCAGATAAGACTGGAAACTGTTTACGTCCTCCCTAAATAGGACCCTGTACGTCTTTTTGACGTGATAACTCTGATTGCCTCACTTCCCTCGGCCCCCCCCGGTTCCAAACGCTCGCAGCTCCCTCCACCCTGATCATAGTGGCATTGGCGACCATGTCCTCCCCCCCGCCCTCTTTCTTTTCCGTAGGAGCAGGCGCCTCCCTCCAATAAAGAAGACTCCTGTAAGTTCTCCAGTTTTTTTTTTTTTTTAAAATCGCCTTCACTATTCCCGTGTTTCACCTATCTTAGATTGTTCAAGTGCAAAGAAGGGGTTAATAGTAAGAAACTTCCCCTTGAATATGTTTTCTTTTCTTAGTATTTGTTCCAAGCTTTTCTCTTTCCCTTGTTCCATGGGCCCCGCCTCGGAGATATTTAAATTGTCAAGTACTTCCATTCCGCAGGATTTTCTCCGGTTTCCAGACCAGATTTTTCATTAATTTTCGTTTAAATGGATGATCTCCCATTCTCCACCCTTTTAATTTGTCAATCGGCAAACGGCTGGTTTCCAATAGTGAACTACTGACTTTTTTTTTCCTCTTTTTGGATTGTTCCCCAGTGGGTTCGGCGTATTCAATCCCGTTCCTCGTCGTAATGGGGAGAGTTTCTCTTGTCGTTCCTTTTTTAGTTAAATATTCTTCTTAAGTTTCCCCCCCCCAATCAGGGTGGTTTTCTCGGCGATCTTTTGGAATGAGTCCCCCCCTTGCCAGCAGCTTCTCGTGATGCTAATAGAAGATTGACACTTTCCCTAGAGTATTTTTTTACTTCGCCCCCCGCAGCGAACAGTTGCAGGGCAATCGGGTTTGCTCTCCTCATTTTTCAGTCGTTTTTTTTCAGACGTGCCTTTTTGGTTCAAACCCCCTTTGTCGTCGAGTTCTTTCAGGTTGCTCATCGGACTTGTCCTTCCGCCAAAAACCGTTTACGCAAGTCGTTTCGTGGATGGTGCTGCGTGATCGTCCCCTCCTTCAACATCTCTTTCCTCCCTCACAATGGACATCCATGCTGGCGTCGTTTCATTTTGCATTTGTAGCTCAGGTCCCTCTGTTTTTGATTTTTTCGGGAGTGAAACAACATCTTTCTTCCCCCCCCCCGACCTTTCTCCTTTTCAAGCAATATCTCCTGCAGTCAGGTCTCTTTTTAAGTTTCACATTAGGTTGTCCCTCAAAATCATGTCCTGTCTACAACGGTTGAGGTTTCTTAGATTGGACCTCCCTGCTCCACCCCCCCTTTCTCCTCCTATTTCTTTGAAGTGGCGTACGGGCGCCCATCCGTCAGGAAGGCTGGGTTTTTTTCCACGATCCCGACTTTTCAAAGCATCGCGAAAATGCGAAAGGATTGCGACGCTTACGAATTTACGCCGATCCTTCTGTCGGGAATTCTGGTCTCCCCCTCCCCGTTCCCCTTGAGTTCACTTCTTTCGTCGCTGGTGCATCCGTAAGTTAAGTCAAATTGCCTTTCCTTCCTCCCTCGTTTTTTTTTTACCAGAGTTTTTCCGGAACTGCGCCTTCCTCCGCTTTCCCTCCCTCCTGTCTCACTCCTTCTCTAAACCGGATCTGTCCTTTCCTCTGTGGGGGTATGCATATATAGGGTGACTTTTTCCCCAGGAGTAAGCTTCTTTCCTTTAGTAGTTGTTTAAATCTGTGGCCCCTTTTTTCACCATTTGCGGTCACGAGACGTACCGTCACCTGGCCAAGAAATGGTCTAGCATGCTGTAGAACAAGGGATCTTATCGCACGTCCAGTGACCGCTTCCCCTCCCCCCGCGGGCTACGAGAGTATTCTAAGCACGAACCACGAAACCCGCACGAGAGCAATCTTTATCAGCGTGCTTCCTGGACGGTTATACCGTTCGATTTTTTTCGCTTTCCCCCCTGCCCAATATTCAATGAAAAAGATTAATGGTACAGAGACGACACCTGCTAGCTTTCCTTTTTGCCGCAATCCTGTTCCTCTTACCGCTTCTCATGTTTGCTCATTTTCGCGATGTTCCTGGCTCCGGGAGAAACTCCACCGATTAAACCCAGTTCTTTTTTGAATGGCGTGGGCAGGAAACTTTTGGAACGAGCTTTCCCCTAGGTTCCTGTTCATCCATGCGTGAGGGGGCCCCTTTTTTTTTCCTTTTACCTTGAGATCGTATTTGGCCGCCCGCTTCCAACCACCGGAATGCAAGCTTTCTTATCTGAGATAGGCTCGGTCCTTCGCCATTTTCCTGAGTTTTTGGTCTTTTGAGCGCGTCGTTTTGAATCTGTAGGTGAAACGGCAATTTAGTTATCTTTTGACTCGTCGATCCCACTTTTCCCCCCAGTTCCGGCCGCCCCGTTGCATGTTGACCTATGAAAAATCAGTTGATGATGGATTCCTCACCCATTCCCCGGTCCTGCCCCCTTCTTTTCCCCCCCCTGTCCCCTCCCCGTCTTCTCCACCCTTCGGCGATCGATCCGGCCCCCCGGGGGAAAGAGACCGTCGCCGGTTCTCCCGTGTGTAGTGCGTGCTTTCCTTTTTTTTGAACTCTGTCTTTATTCTTGTCCTTCCTTTTCCTTGTTTAGAGATTAGCCTCAGAAGAACTTGTTTTTTTTTTTTTTTCTTTGTTTTTTTTTTTTGCGAAGTCCTTCTTCGTAAACCGTGCCTCCCTTATACCTTTTGGTCATTCCTTGATACTCTTTTCTGGCAACGTTATCTGATTTGGCTTTTCAATTCCACGGGATGGCTCGAGAAACTTTGGGCGCTTTGAAAGTAGATTGTTTTTTGCCCGGACCTCGCAGTATGATCACTTCCTTGATAACGTTTACAGTATGCACCTGTTTAGGGCTCCACGCTTAGGGTGACTTGATCCTAATTAGATGATACGATTTTTCCCCCCCCTCACATGAAATCTAGGCTGGGCCCGCACCACCGAAGCTCGCCAAGTTTACGATCAATTCCACCACATTTATTGGCACTTTTCAGCCTGGCCCTCCCCTCTTTGCTGTTCGAAGCAGCCGCCAGTAGGTGGGCATGGCTCGCCCGCAGCCAATACTGCCGAATTCCTTTTAAACCCGAACCCCTTTTAAGTTCATCCCCCCCCTTTACCCAGTCCGTGGATGGGGACGGACCCTTGCTACTGCCACAGGTTATGTTGGCCCACGCCAGTCCCCACTCTTCCCTGGTTTTTTTTTTCCGCAGGTTGATAATCAAGTGCCCGCAATCCCGACCGCCAGTGCTTTTGACGGAAACCCCTCCTCTCTTCCCCTAGTGCGCGGCAATGGCCGAGGAGAATGCAAGTTTTCTCTCGGAGATGATCCCCTCCCCCCCCCCTATTGAAGATTTTCGTTATATTATCGAACTCGTGCTCCTAGTTTTTTGATTTTTATAGGAACCGGCAACTTACCTGGCCCTCGCTAGTTTCTTCGGCGAGCGCCCCATTTTATTTAACGGGTCTTAATCCCCTCACAGAGTTTGAAAGACCCGTCCGTAAGCGCGGTCGAGAGGTCTAGACTGCGGCCCCCACGCGATTTTCTTTCCTTTATCCCGTAGTGGGGGTCCTTGGTTGTTCGGGATCGTTTTTGAAACTGTCAAGAGCCCACACTCGCAGAGCTCGTTCCTGACTCTTTGCTACCTAGCCGATGAGATGGCAAACCCCCATTCTCATGTTCGGACATCGTGCCAACCTCCCTGGTCCCCATCTGCGGGTTTGCATCGCATCGCTCATGTTAGGGATTTCGCAGCCTCTTCTTCGGCAAATATCTTTTCTGACTTCCTTTCCGGCGCGAATTGGCGGTTACCCTCTTTTCGTCTATTCGCGCAAGCGATCGAAAAGTTCTCACGGTTTTTGAGTCTTGGGTGTCGGACTAGTCCCTCCACTGCGAGTCCCCCCGTTCTTCTGCAAATGTGTTTTGTTCGGGAAGTTCCTTTTTGCCCCCGTCTTTGCATCGATCAGTCCGTCTTGCCAGCCAGTCGGGATCGGCGCTCACGCGTAAACCCAGCCTTCGACCCCAGTCACGCAAGGGGTCCTTCCCCCCGTCAAAAATCTAGCGCGCATCTTTTTCCGGTCGGCTTATGTAAATCTTTTCTTGATGTACATTCTAGCCTTCTTTCCCCCTTTTCTTGTTGCGTGACTTTTTTTTATTGAACACCTTCGGTCACACTACCCTCCCTGCTCGCCGCTATGGTTTTCTTGGGGGGAACACTGCTTTTTTCACGCGTTTCGTTGATCCGCCTGTTTCTTTGTCCAAACTTTTGGCTTTTCACGAACCCCTTCCGAACTTTTTCCCCCTGCGAAAGCATGCGTAGCCTTGAGAGTTATTGTTTTTCGGTACTTGATCGCCGCACTCCCACGTTCAACGGCGGCTCACCGCCTTTTGTTTCGGAATATCGGAAATGCCTTGCAAGCACCTTCTCTTCGTCCTTCCCCTTTCCCTCCGTCTTTCAGAGACACGTGTCCATGGCGCAGCCTCCTGTTAACTCCCCGAAGACTGAAGTATCTAAACGGATCTGTTGAAATTGAAGCCCTTTCGTTCTCAGGTCTCTTTGGTGCTTTGCCCTTCTCTGAGCGGACTATTTTGCTAAGGAAAGCTCTGGAAAATTTATGTTGTCGGTGTTACGCTTGATGTTTTCCACCGATACGCCTTCCTTGATCCCCTTTAACTTTTTTCCATTGGTTGGCCCCCTTATTCCAAGACTGGCTCTCTGATACGTTTGTCGAACGTCCTGAGAAGCAATCCCCCCGAGAACAACCCAAGGATTTTCGTTTCCCCGACTTTTTTGGATGGAAGGCAAAAGATAATCATCGTCTCCGCGGCACGTTTACGTATTGCACGGTCTCATCAGGACGTACTGAATAGAGTTGCTTATTGACCAGGCCGAACTTTTGTTTTGAGTACATGTTCCCCACCTCGCTTTCCCCTTCCCCAAGATATGCTACGCCTGCGAATCAAATGATGGTCAAGGGGACATATCAGTTGTAGATCTCCGGTTGCCCATTTTTTCCCATTTGTACCATCTAACTTGATTCGCAACCCCCCCAAAACCACCCCTTCTTTTTATTGCGTCTGAAGACATTTCGGCTGCAGCGAGCCTCCACCCAATAATTAGTATGGATCTCTGACATCCTTTCCACCGGAGATGCGCTGAAGTTTTATTGGGTGGCGACATGACACGGAGTTCGGGCAGTCACATAGAGGGCAAGAGTTGATACTATTAGGTTGGTTTTCCTTTTTTTTCCAGGTGCTTCTCTTTTTCCCCTTTGTTTTGCTTTCCCCGGCCTGCCTCTTAAGATATCTCTAGTTAGTAGATATCTTCCCATTAAGACTTGCGAACCTCTCTTTCTTTCCTTTCAACCGCCTCGGGCTCCTCAGTCACACAACTTTCCCGAACCTGAGCACGTGCCCACGGTTTCCCCCCGAAACTTCCGCGTTACCATGCGGTACTGTTTCCCAGCGACATTCCACGGTT
>Ga0179593_1648572_pt1 | contig 15234 bp, 23 predicted proteins | sample CZODoug2_1_08_16_FD_185931 | JGI IMG/M metagenome (GOLD analysis project Ga0179593, IMG submission 185931) | Vadose zone soil fungal communities from Angelo Coast Range Reserve, California, USA - CZODoug2_1_08_16fungal (PacBio error correction) | ecosystem: Environmental > Terrestrial > Soil >... | reverse complement strand
CCCCCCCTTTCCCTTCCCATTTTTTTTCCCAACCCAGTGGCCCACTCTTCTTTTTTTTCCCCGACCCCTTTTTGGATTTGTTTTTTTTTTACGAGCTGAGCGTGTTGGTGGTCCCAAGGGCGGGATTCCCCTGGCCGCTTTCTATTCGGTTCTCCCCCCCTTCACCCCTGTGGCAAGTTTTCAACCCTTTTGAGAGTCCCCTTACCTCCCCCCTTCGATCGCGTCTTTCCCTTTTTGTGTGGCTGTTTTGGGAACTTTTCCGGCGCAGACTGTTGCTGATGGACAAGAAGCCAAAACCCCTTTTCCACTGAACTATTTTCTTTTTTTTTATGGTAGGATCTTTCTCCCCTTTTGCTCAATTGGCGGGTTCCCTTGGCCCCGTTTTACTTTTTCGAAACCCTTTCTGCCCTACCTTCTCCGGTGAGGTGAATGTTTTCAAGAGATCCCTTTTCTTCTTGCACTTTCGGTTTCACAGTAGTTTGTAACCCCCCCTTCGGACTATTTTTCCTGGCCTTGGCAGCGGTTCTTCCGAGGTGAATTTTCTTTTCTTTCCCATGGGCCGGGCCCTACCCTAGCAAGCCTTTGCCGAAAAAAACTCCTCCAAGTTTTTCTTTCAATCCCCTCTTCCTCTTATGACTGCGTTTCCGCTTTCCTTCCAAAATAGCAAACCTTCTTTCTCCTTAACTTCCCAGTGTGCTTCCGTATGATCCGGGACGCCTTATCAACCTTCTATTCGGGAAGGCTTTCCCGTTGACGCCCTTCCTTTTTTTTCAAAATAGTCCCCCAGTTAAAGGCCACCTCGCCGTGTTTTTTTTTCCGCGTTTTTTTTTCCGGGAGCCCCCTGCTTTTTTTTTCTTCTCACACCTTTCCCCCCCGGCCTGCCCCCCATTTTTGCTCCCGCGTTGGCCCTGTTGGGGAAAGCCGTTGACCTCAGTTGAGATCCTTTTTGGCCCTTTTTTCCCTTGCCAAAGTAACTTTCTCTTGTGTCGCTTCCCTTCCGGTTCTTTTTGCACGGTCCAGTATTTTTTTTTCCCTTGAGGCTGAACCTTTTTGTGGATACTGCGGGCTTCCTTCGCGGGGTCGGGTTCTGTTTTCCCCCCTTTCTGTGCGATAGGGCAATTTTATCGTCCGGTATGGATTTGCTGACAGTTTTTTTCCCACCATAGCGGCATCAGGCCACTTAAGTTGATTTTGCTTTTTCCTTCCCCCCCTGAAGGGTGTTTCTCTTTTGATCGTTTGTTTTGAAAAAGCCCTTTTGGAGCACCTTTTTTTTCCCCCGAGGGTTTCGGCGTCCATTTTTTTTTTTTTTTGGGCGAAGGGATCCTGGGCCCTCCCCTGTCTTCCCTTTCTCTCCCTCTGATAGAACGCTGGCGATTTTTCTTTTTGTTCAAAGGTGGATTTGCGTTCACTTTCCCTTACCCAGGTTTGAAAAGATCCTCCGCGCCGCGGGATTCCCGCCTCTGTGCCCTTTTTGGGGACGCATTTACCCCTTTTCCCCCCACACTTTGTCAGCCGGTTTTTGTCCCAAGCCGTTTTCCCTCTTTCGAGAGGAGTTTTCCCTTCACCGCGTTCTCAACCTGCCGGAGATCCTTTCCCTTGCCCCTTTTTTCCCGCCGATTCTGCGCCCCTTTTCCTTGCCATTTCCCCCCACATATGATTCCGTGGTGTAGAGACCCCTTGAGTAAAAGCCTCCCCCCCCTTTACCTCCCGTCGGAACACCCCTTGTGTGGGGGGGGGGTTTTTTTTCCTTCCCCTTTCTCGACTTCACCGAGTCCTTTTTTTTTTGCCAAAAAACGTTTCTCCCCCCCCAAGTCGCGCCCACTCATCTTACCAGGCCTCAGATTTTTCCCTCTTCTCTTTTTTTTTTCCCCCTCTTTTCCGTTGTTGTTTTTTTTTCGTATGAGATCCCCCGTCCCCTTTGATTAAAGTTTTTCGCGCCTTTTTGCCTTTTCTCTTTTTGCAGAGGCCCTTTTTCTTTCATCTTTTTTTTTTTTTGCCTGTAGGACTTCTTTCTCTTTTCTTCGGTTTCCTGACGAGAGGTTGTTTAATGGAACCGGTCAGTCTTTTCGGGCAATCTTTTGGCTTGCCTTCTCCTTTTTTTTTTTGCAGGGGTGATCGCGGCCTTCCCCTTCTTAAAGGGCTTTTTCCATGCTTTTTTCTACCCCAATTCCCTGACCCCCCCCTCCCCCATTGGTGTGTGCAGGCTACCCCACGCGCCCCCCCTCTTTTTTCCCTGGCGGCGAGCGTCTCTTCCTTTTTTCCTTCCTTTTGAAAGAAGTCCCCTTTTCGTTCATCCTTGCTTCGGTCTCCTCTTTTTAGGCGATCCGCCGGTTCGACCCTCTTCCTTTTTTTTTTTTTCCCTTTCCTCCCGCGGGAGGCGTTTTTTTTTTTTTTCGTTGCCGATCCCCCTTTTCCTTTTTTTGCCCAAAACCGCCCAGGCGGGACTTGCCCTTTTTCTTTTTCAGCACTTTTCCCCTTTTTTTAAAGGATGGCCTTTCTTTTTTTTTCTCCCTTCTTTTTCCCGTTGTCCCCATGCCGTATCGTCCCTTTATCTCGATACAGTCCCGCTCTTCCCCCCCCTCCTCTGGGGGGCAGTGACCTGTTCCTTTTGGGGATCTGACCTCTCCTGACCACCCCGGCTTTTGACGTCTCTCCCCTTAGGGTTTACTTGTTGCGACCTTTTCTCGGAACGATCTTTTTTTTCAACGGGCTTCCAGAAGTCTCCCCCTCCTTTTTCCATGCCAGACTTCTGGCTCTCGAAGGGGTGGACCCTGATTTCCATTGATTTGGCCCCACACACACTACCATGAAAAGCCCTTGCGATTTTTACTATTTGACGCCCGCGGCGTCCCCCCGTGGGAAGTCCTCATCCGAAAACTTTTCCTTTTCCCAGCCGAGCAGTCCTTTGCTCCCCACCTGGAGATATGCCATCGTTTTTTTTTGCCCCAGCGGTCGCACCTCCCCTTTTGCGGACAGGATCTCCCCAAAAAATTGGATGGTCTTTTCCCCCGGCTCCAATTTCTGCTATGCCCCCCCTACTTTTTCCCACATCCCCCATTTTGAAAACGGCTTTCAACGGACCCTCCTTCGGTTGCCCTTGTATCTCTCCCCCCATCTTCCGACTGGTCCCCTTTTTTTTTAAGCCTTCCCCCTGGTTCCTCTTTAGTTGTTGGTTACGCCTTCTTTGAATCCCCTCCCCTCCCAGAAAACCGCCCCTTTTCTCTTTTCCCCTCTCCTACCAGCCCCCTGCTTTGCTGTTTTTCTTTACGCTCCGTTCCCGGCTGCTTTCCCGCCACACAGTTCTTTTTTCCTTTCCCAATCTCCTTAATTATGAGGAGGTTGTCCCCCCTTCTTCGCCAGCCCCCCCGGACCCTTCCGTGGTTGGCTCCCGATAGCCCCTTCCTGTTCAGAAGTCCTTTTCACCGCTCCTTTTTTTTTTCTTTTCCCCAAAAAAGCCAGTCTCCCCCGCTAAAATCTTTTGACTTTCTTGAATGTGAATTACTTCCTCTTCCTTTTTTCCCCTTCCAGTTGTTGTTTTTTTTTCTCCTTCTTTCTTTAATTCCCCTTCTTCCTGCAAAACTCAATCTTTGTGAACTAGAACTGGCTTTTTTTTTTTGGCGCAGTTTTTTCTTTTTTTGGGGTCACGCCCCCCCTCCCCCCTCCCGTTTCTTTTTTGGAGTGCGTCTACCAAATACTTTTATAATGTGGTCAACCTTTTTTTTTTGAAAGATTTTTTGGTATTTTGTGAGGCCTGGCACGACCCTGTGAGTTCCCGAGTCTTGAAGGCCGTCCCTTTTTGCGTTTTCCCCCAGGCAACGCCGCCTTGTACCTTTTTTGATGGGATTCCCCAAGTGCAGCCAAACTCCCTCCCCCTTCTTTTGATGGCTGGTAGTTTCCCCCCCCCTCCCTGATCTTTTTTTTTTTTCCTGGTTGGCCGGTGCGAAAACACCTTTTCCTCCCCCGAAACAACCTCCTTTGCTTCGGTCTTTTTCTTCAAGATTTTTCCCCTTTTTTCTTTAATCGTGCCCCGGGACCCTCTTTGTATCATCCCCCAGGAGGTAAAGCCTTCGGTGCGGGATATTTGGTCAAAAAATTCTTTTATTAATTTATTTTTTTTGTCCATCCCCAACCCCCGGCATTAGAAGCCTTGTCCTCCTTCCCACTCCCTCAAAGTTATTTTGCGCACCTCTTTCCTATGAACTTTAAACGCGGCGTGAAAATAGTATGGGACTTTCCCTCCGCTACCTCCTTTTGTACCCCGGGTATTCTAACTAATCAACTTTTCTTCCGGGACGCAGGTTGGCAGAAGGCTTTCTTTCCCATAGTCCCCTTAGCTGCATGTGTTTGGTTCAGGTTTGGTTTTTGTCAGGGAATCTCCCTTTTTTCCGTATTCCCCCCAGTACCCCAAAAGATTTTCTTTCTCTCCTTTTTCAAGGACCCCTCTTATTTCTTTTCATTGTAAGCAAGTGACCGTTTATATAATTGAAGATTCTGGAGTCCCTCCTCTTTGTAGGATCGTTTCCTTTCCTTTTTGATTAACTTTTTAGTCTTTCCACCCTTAAAGTCCTGCTCGCGGGGGGCAGTTTTTTTCTCTGCCTGGTCCCACGTTATCTGTTTCAAGGTACTGACTTTCCCCATAGTTTTCCTTCATTCCTTTTCCCCTTTTGTTGCAAGGAGTTTTCCCCTGAGTTCACGGTCGTCTTTTGGGAGGGAAAAAGCCGTGGTGTGGGATGACGGACCCCTTGTTTACCAAAAGATGCCCCGTCTTCTCCCCCCCCCCCCGTGGTCCGAAAGTTGCTTTCTCTCTCCTGAGAGGAACGCTTGACTTATTTCCCCTGCGCCAAGTCAGATTTTTTTTAGTAGGACGCTTTTTTTTTTTTCCCAAGGCCCTCTTGCTCTCCCCGACTCTTGTTCTTTCCCGGCTAGCGTGTTTATTTTTATCCTCCCTGCCCAAAACCTTTTCCTGAATTTGGTCCCGCCGGCTGGACCCTTCCCGCAGAGGAGGGGGCCTTTCCCCTTTATGCTTTCCCTTCTCTTGCAGATCATTGGGCATCCCCTCCCCAGTACTTTTTTCCCCCCGCAGCGCTCAGTGTTCCCCCCCCTCCCTCAAAACATACCTTTGGTCTCAGAACAGGTCTAACCCCCCTTCCTCACTTTGGCGACAAACCCCCCAATTTCTTTTTTTCTTCTAGGGATGGATCTGTCCCCCTTTCCTGTTGCATTCATCCCTTTTCGGAAAATCATGGAACGCCCTCTCCTCTCTTTTTTCTCATACTCAGTGTTCTCATCCATTTTCTCTCCCCCCATTTTTCCCATGGACAAGATGCAGGTGGTCTCTCCCCTTTTCCCCCTTTTTTATGGAGCGTTTAATTCTCTCCCCCTTTTTTGGTCCCTTGTCAGTTTGCCCTCTTTTTCGATGTTCTTTCAGCCTTCTCTGTTGATTGATGGACCTTTCTTCGGTGGAGCATTACGCTCCTGCCCCTTGTTTCAAGCAGGTGACTCTAGAACGCTTTCGCAGGTTCTTTCTCAGTTTCGTTCCCCCCCCTTTGCAACACCCCCACCTTTCCCCGTCCCTTGGGTGTTTTCCCCACCCCCTTGACTAGCTATCCAGTCGCGGCTGGCCCCTTTCTTCCTTTTTTTCAACGTTTTACGGTCTTTTTTTCCCGGCACTTTTTCTTCCCCTTCCCCCCCATAGCAGATTTTTCTTTCCCCCTTCTTGGAGGCGATTCCTGATTCCCTTTTTTCCCCCTCTGACTAGAAAGCGGAATCTCTTCGTGCATTAAGCTTTTTTTTTGCCCGTTTTTTCCCCCCCTCTTCACAGGCGAGAATTCTTCCGCATGTTTCCCAAGTTGCTGGAGCCTCTATGGTGGTTTCCGCACGTACAGTTTTTTCCCTTGTCTTCCCCTTCCCCTTTCCTAGATAAGCACTCCTTTTTTGCGATACTCTCCAGTTGTCTCGGGGAGCCGACCCCACAACTGACCCCTCCCCCGGATTTTTTTGTCTCTTTCAAAAAAGTCGTTTTTTTCCCTTTTCCTCCCCCCTGAGCCAGGCCTTTTCCACCCCCGGGTCAACGTTTCCATCCTTCCTCACAACGAGGGTTTTTTTTTTTATTTGCCCCCCCCATTTTTTTGCTAATCTTCGTTTTTCGTTCCTTCGCTCCTCCAGGAAAAACCCCTTCTTCACCAAAGACTTCCCGGTTTCTTTTCCCTCTTTTAAGGACGTCCTTTCCGCTCCCGTCCACCTTGTAAGTCCCCTTTTCGTGGAGAAGCCAATTTCTTATTTCTTTTTTCTCTTTGTAGGTTCTATCGGTACTCCCCCGTTCTCAATCGCGGGCATTGCGCCCCCCGACTACGTCTTTATTCCTTCCCCCTTTAATAACGTACTTTTCCTGTTTCCAACAGGCGAGAACCTCCCCCTGTTCTTCCCGACGTATAGATTGACACCCCTTTCACTTCCCGTGGCTTCTTTCCTTCATTCTCCCCAGGTTTCGATATGGTAGGTGTTGTTTCCTCCTCTTAGCATTTTTTTCCCGACACAGGCCCCCACACCCCCCGCCCCCTTCCCCCTTCGTCCCCCCCCATCCTACCAGGCCATCCCCTCTTCTTTCTTTTTTTTTTTCTGGCTTTGGTTTTTCTGGGTCTCTTTACACGAAAACAGGCCCCGCCGTTCTTTCCAACGCAAGAGATCTGCTCTTTTCCGGATTCCTCTTCCCCCCCTTTTCCGCCAAGACACTTTTCCTCCCTATACGAAGGCCTTCCCGTATCTTGCAGCCGGCTTTTTCAGGACCTTGACAAAACCCCTCCCAACCCCGTCAGTTTCGATAATCTTGTTGGGTGTGCTTTTCCCCCTTTATCCTCCACCCCCCCTTCTCAATCCTCCCTCCCGTTTTTGTTGGTTTCCTCCCTCTTTCTCCGACAAAACAGCCGACCCCCCCCCCCTCTTCCTTTTTGAAATTTGGGAGGCAAAGGTACGACGTTATATTTTTTTTTTTGTAAAGGCGCCGTGTTCTTAATCTGTTTTCTCATATATAATTTTTTTCCCTCCAAGGTTTTTTTTGCCCCTTTTTTTTGCTTTGAGCATCCCTTTCAGAAAGATCGGCTCCCCGATCGCGTATTGAAGGTCTTGTTTCTGGTGACAGGCATGCGACCATTTTTTTTTAACGCGGCTCCCAAGGCCTTCCCCCCCTCCCTCCAACTCCTCTCTGGATTGATTGGCTTTTTTTTTTCCCCTACCCCTGATCTCCGGCTTTTTTTTGAGAGTGGCCCTTCAAACTGAACCCCTCCCCCCCCCCCCCCCTTATCGACCCCCCTTCTTTGGCTTCAAGAGGTCCCTTTTTCCCTATCGTGCACGTTTTTTTGCGTTTACGACAGTCTTTCCCTCTATACAGGAGGTCATGCTTTCCGGGGATTTTTGGGTCACAACGATTTTCCTGGAATTACTTTCGGGCCCTCTTTTTTCAGCCTGGAGCCCTTTCCTTTTCTCAAAGTTCTGTGCGGCAATCATGAATTACTTCCTCCCCCCTTTTATTCCCCCCGGCCCTTTCTCTCCCGAGGGCCCCTAAAACCAAGAGCTTTTTCCGTTGGGTTCCTTTTTTTTTTTCTTTGTTTTTTCAACTTTTCTCTTCGGGCTTTTCCGAGGAAGTTTGGACTTCCCAAATAGTAAACCCTTCCGGTGCATTTTTCATTCAGTTGTTTTTTCTTAATCCTGTTTGATAAATTAAGTCCCCCCCCGTCTCTTTCGATCCCCCCCCCCAGTTTTCTTTTTTCCCCCCAGGTGTTTTTTTTTTTCTTCTGGAACCCCTCCCCCTTTGGACACCGTGAGTTATCCCTTTTTACTCTTCCCCCTTTTGATAGGACGACCCCCTTCCCCCCTGCGACTTTTCCAACCCTTTTCCCCTGCTACCGGTCATTTTTTTTATGAATCATGCTAAGTTCCCGGGTTTTTTTTTTTTTTTTCTCTCTGCGTCCGTTTTTTACGAGGAAATCCCTTTCATGATGGCGATTCCAGTTATCTTTTTTACTTTGGGAGGAACTCACCCCCCTCTTCCTCCCCTAACACTGTTGAACGGACTTTTCCCTCCTCGTCCTCCGAACTCCACAAGGTAGGCTTTTTCTGGTGGGGGTTGTCCCCCCTCCAAGGTTTGGGTTTGTCCAGGAAGCCCTCCGAGGGCTTTCCCTTCCAAAGATTTTTTCGGTTCTCCTTAGTTAGACTCCGCCGAGCGACCCGAGGAAGTCTTTTTTCCGACGCCCCAGTTTTTTTTTTAGACTATTTTCGTGTCAATGAGTAGTCTCTTTTAAGCTCCCTCTTCATTTGAAGATGGGAGGTTTGCCTTTTTCTTTCTCGTTGTATTTGATTCTTGCCCCCCTTGGTTTTTTTGTTTCCTGTTTGGCGGACACCCAGGCTTGGACGGAAACCTTATTGGGGGAGGCCTTCTCCCTCTTATGCTCCTGATCCTTTCACGATCCATGGCATGTGCCTCGCATGAAGTATTTTTCTTACCTTTGACCAATAATCAACCCACTTTTCCCTTGGTCGTCCTCGAACAGATACCCCCCTCGTCCCCCCCCAATTTCTACCAAAGCTTCTTGGCTCCTCCTTTCACCCCCCACGGGGAGGCAAGCTTGCTTTCACCCCTATTTTCCATACGGCTTCCTGGATTCTTGACCCCCCCTTCATCATGGGGATAAGCCAATGTTCTTTTTTTCCCCCTCCCTACTCCAGCTCTTTTTTCCCTGGATTTTTCTAATGAGTCCTTTTCTTTTTTTCTGCTACTGGAAGTATTTTTTCTCTGATCTTTTTGTCCGTTTTTTTCATTTGAAGCGTTTGGTCGCCTTGCTTTTCCCTTCTTTTGGGAGATCCTGCCCTTTTGCGTGAGCTGTGGATGTCTCACTTTCTCGATGAGGGTTCACTTTTTCCTTTGCTTTTTCCCTTCCCCCTTTTCCCCAGAGCAGGGTGATCGCTTCCTCCCCCTCCTTTCCTTAAGGTTCAGTTCGTACAGAGGGCTTTTTTTCCCCCCCCCCTTTTTTTTTCCTTTTTTGACCCCTTCATATAATGTCGTTTCCCCCCCCCCGAGCAGACATCTTTTTTGTCGGAGACCTTTGTTTTTTTTTCCCTTCGGGCTGAAAGGGCACTCCCCCCCCCTTTCGTCGCAACCCTTTTGGAGTCTTACTGTCCTTTCCAGGATTCATGGCTTTTTTTTTTCTTCGCGGTCTTTTCCTCTTTCCATTTCCTCTACCCCCACAGGGCCTTTTTTTTTTCCCCTTTTTTCATCACCGCGACATTTTTCCTGGCACTCCCTCCCTTTCCAGGGTTCAAGGATGCTCTATTTTTCTCTTCGCCCGTCAAGTGCCTTTTTTCCTCTTTTCTCCCATTATCCCCGATACGCCCGCGGTTTTTTCCCCCCTCCTTCCCGAGTACTGGAACTTTTTGGGGAGCCGATTTTTTTTTTCCCACAAACTTGTCCCTTCCACTTTTTCTTGGTTCGACCTTTTCTGTTTACTGGTGCCTGGCCCTTGTCCCTCTATCCAAACGCCGGTTCCCCCTTTGTCCAGAAAAATTCTTTTCCTTTTTTGTTACCACCGGTATCCCTCGGCGTGGTTGAATCCTGCTTAATTCCCCCGCCCCCACAACAACCGTTCAACGCCTTTGAGGTTTCCCTCACTGGGACGATTGTCCCTCCCGGAGTCCCCCTCTCCTTTTTTTTTAGCGACCTTTCTTGATTTCTTACTTTCCCCCTTAGCAGATTTTCCCCCAGCAAATGGTTATCTTTTAGTGCCTAGGTGATCCTTCCCCCCCCGGTCCTCCCTTTCCTCTTTCAGATTATTCCTTTTCTTGCACATTTTTTTTCCTTCTTCCCCCCCCTTTTGGATGGCCGGCCCTTTTTCCCCCCCCTTCATTACACCTCGGTTTCCTGGATCGCCCCCCCCGAACGAGGGCTTCCTTTTTTTATAAGCATTCTTTTTTAACCCCCTTCACTTGCCACGATATGCAACCCTTTTTTCCTCCTTTTTTCCCCGCTATCAAAACCTTCATTGTTTTTCGATTTCCCACCGGGCACCCCCCCCTTGCCCCCTTCTTTCATTAGTGCATTAAGATCCTACCCGCCCCTCCCCCTTTCTTGATTTGGCTCGCTTTCAGGCTTGGAGATGATTTTCCCCCTCCAGGGAGACGCATCCTATTTTCCTTTTTCTTTTAATTTGTTTTTTGTCCTCCCACCAATATTTTCTCCCCCCCCCAAACCTTTTTCTTCTGTTAATTTTATGAGTGGGTGCTCCCTTCCTCCCCCCTTTTTTTTCAGACCTTTTTTCACTCTTATTACACCAAAGCCAGGGTTTTTTTTTTCTTTCTACCCCCTATAATTGCGCTTTTTTTTTTTTTTTCCGGATCCGAGCAGGGTCCCTTTTCCTCCTTTTTATTCTCTCCCTTTTGGATCCCGGTTGGCAAACAGCTTCCCCAAAGCTTTCTACTGGGCTTGGTGGGATCTTTGGGCCCGAAAGAGGAATGTTTTTGTGTTTTTTTCAATGGCTGTAAAAACCTAGATTTTCCAGAGTTTAGGATTTTTCTCCCAAAAATCATTTTTCTTTCCCATGTGGTCCTTCTGTTTTTTTTCTTTCGTGAGAGAAGCCCTCCTTTCCCCTGTATCTTTTTTTTTCAGGCGGGCCTGTTGCCCCTGTCCCCTGTGGGGCTTGGGAATCCCTTTCGGGCCCCTCCCTCTTGGGCATTGAAAAGTTTCCCCCCCAAGCCAAGCCTTCTGAACCTTGATTGGTTAGGCTCCCACACATGTCGGTGGTGATTTTTTCCGGTGGCTCCTTTCCTAAACCCCCATATAGATCCCCCCCCACCAAATAACACCCCCATTGTTGGTGTGGATGAAAAGGAAGTATCAATGGTTGAATATTATTTTTGAGTTACTCTTGTTGTAATATATCCCCCCAGGCCTTTTTGGTTGTTGGGCTTTTTTTGACCCTTTTTCACCCCAACCGTCTTCCCTTATTTACCCCTTCTGGGAATCTTGCCTTGTCTCCTTTAAAGGACCCCCCCCCCCCGAACTCCAAGTTGGTTCCCTCTCATGGTGTACACTGTTCTTGACAGCTTTTTTTATGCCTTTTTTATCCCCCCCGGCGGGCTTCCCCCCCCCCATTATGCACAACTTTTTTTTTTCTTTTTTCCCCCGCGCTCCCCCCGCAAGGTTTCCTTGTCGGGCGTTTCATCAACTTCCCCCTTTCGGCTTTCGGCTTTGTTACGACGCACTTTGGCGGTACACCCCTTGGGCCCTTCGGTCCCACTTTGGTCATTGTGAGTCTTTGCTCCTCTAAATGGAAGCCACCTTGTGTAACACCCCCGATCGTTAGAAGGCATTTTTTTTGGGCACCGACCCGCCTGGGCAGTTGTATTTTCCTCCGGAAGCCCTGACCCCCTGCTTTGACCTTCCTGGTCCTACGGGTTTTTTTTTTTTTGGTAGAAAAAGTCACCATGACCCTTCTGCTGCGATAGTAAAATCAGGTTTACCGGTAAAGGTTTTCTTCGGATAAAACCCCTTTTCCTGCTTCGGGGCAGCGGGGCTTTTTCTTTCGTTTCCCCCCGGGGGAGATAGGCCCCATCACGAAAGGCTTGCTGTCTACTTTATTCTTCCCCTTAGTTCCCGCTCTGGAACCCCCCACCTGCCTTGAGGTTTCTCCCAGTTCTCGAAGGCGGTCGACTTTCTCGGTTTTTTTTTTTTTCTTTTTTTTCAAAAGGCCTGTGAGGGTAGCAAATTTCCAGCAGAGGAAAAAACTAATCTTATCGACAGAGGGAGACATGTGTCCTATTCTCGACTATACTAACTTTTTTCGTTTGAGTCCCTCTTCCCCCAAGATTTGGAGAAGACCAGATTTTCTTTTTACTTTTACGAGGACCTTTTTTTTCCCGCCCCCAAGGACCTTCCCTCGCTTGATGGTCGCATCCTTGATTTTGGCACATTGATCTTTCCCCTTCACTGTAGGTTTTTTTTTCCCCCCCGGACCCCCTTTTCTCAACTGCTTTGTTAGGCCCCTGGACGTGTCTCACCCCTTTTTTTCCCGACTTTTTCCCTTGCACCTACTGGTGCTTATTTGCTACTGTCGCCCCTCTTCATCAACATCTCTTCCGTGGTTGGCTCTCATCTGCCCCTCGTAACTACCCTTTGACCAACCCAGCGGGACCCCTCTTCTGACTCCCCCCCTCTTCCTTCCTCAAAACGTTACGGCTCCCTTTTTACCAAAGGCCATTTCCGTTTCCTCATGGATCCTCCGGATCTCTTCTCTTTACTTTTTTTTGAGTAATCTCCCATAGTCATGGCAAGATTGCAGTTGGCCTTTTTTTCCTATGGAGTCCCTTTTTTCTTTTTTTTACTTCCGGTGAAGGAGATCTTCTTTTGGTCGCCGTGTAGTTGTAGCTTTTCTTCGTCTTTACGAGATTTTGATGATGGCACCCCTTTTTTTTTTCCTGACCTTCCTCCTTCCCTTCCATGAAAGGATCGTGCCCCCTTTCGGTTGGATTCCGCGAAGACTTCTCCTCCGCCCTCCTTTTTCTTGTTTTTTTTTGTTTCGCCACAACAAATGGTCTTTCCCTTGGTTCCTTCCTTGTAGGGCCAAACCTCCGGTGCGCGGGACTTTCCCCTTTTTCTCTTCCCTGTCTTTTCCGTATTGGGAAGACTTTTTTTCCCCCTGAACCTCCTCCCCCTTTGAGTACGCCCCCCGCGCGAGCTTTTTTTCTCCTCACTTTCTTTCCGCGGTTTTTCTTTGAACCGCCCCCTTTGAGCCCTATTTTCTCCTTGAGGAGTTTTTTCGGAGGCCTTGCTTTTTCCTTGCCCGTCCTGACCCCTACTTGCACTTCGAGTTTGTCTTCCCCCTACTTTCACTTTGTTCAAGGATGCCTTTTTTTTCTTTCCTCTGTTTTGGAAAAGTCCTTTTCCCAAGACCCCCTCTAATCCCGATACGGGGCCGCTCCTCCCCCCCCCACCTCGTTTTTTTTTTTTTTAGGGTGGGAGCGAATCCCAAATGTTCCCGGATTTTGACTACGAAGTTAATGTGCGCCGAAGCCTTTTCCCCCTCCCTTATTAAAGGCCGTGTTTTCCCCTTTTTCATTGACGCCAACCTCCCTCGGTTTTCTTGACAAAGGATCTTCCCTCTCTGTTTGATCACTTTTTGTTTCTGGAATTCTACCTTCCCCCCACCAACAGGCCTTGCCCTCCCCCACCCTGAGCTGCTGTTTAAAATGTCTTGGTGTCTTCCGTCGTCCCGGCAGCCAATCTTTTCCCTTTGATACTTTCCCCACGCCGTTTTTCCTTGGACGCCCTTTCTTTTCATTTTGACGCGGGTTTTGGGGCTTCTGAAGGAGTTCCAACGGTTTTTCTTTTTCGGAGGCTTTTGATTTTCGTAACCCCCCTGTCGTTTCCTCCAGGCTGCTATTCCTTCTTTTTCCTTTCCAGTAATTCACCTTCACTTGGGCGCCTTGCCACCCCGGGTTAGTTTTTTTCTTTGTATAAGAGGGACCTCCTGCCCGTGGGCACGTTTCCCTTTCTATGTGAAAAGCATATAAACATGCTCTTTTTTTTTTGTCGCAATCCAACCGGCACCAACTTCCCCCCCCCTGTAGTAATTTTTACGAATTCCTTACAGCCATAAAGCCATTTTATTTGCTTACTTTTCCGCGGCGGCTGGAGATTGCTTCCTCCCCCCCCCAGGCAGATTTTCGCTGGGCTCTCGCTTTTGGATCTTTACACCCTTTCTCCCCCTGCAGCAATTTGCTTTTCGGCGGCATCTTTTTTTTCCTTTTTTAAAGGAGGCTTTTTCCCGTGAAACCCCCCCCCTCCACCAAAAGGCCATTTTCCCAATCTGTTTTGCTGTTTGGCCAGGATCCCTTTTATTCTCTATTTCCTCCCTTTTGTTGTTCTCCCCTCTTGTAGTTTTCCCTTTCCATGCTTTCCTCGCCACAAGATCTCCCCTTTATCTGAACTGGCTTTTGGTGGTTGACGAGAGGTGACGTGGGGGTCAACGTTGTTTTCAGTTATTTCCTTTCGGGACCTACTGAGAGAGTCTCTTTCCCCAGGTCCCATTTTTGCGGGGTACAGACCTTTGCAGTACAAGAATCCCCACCTCCCCCCCTCGAGATAAGAGTCTTTTTTCCGAGTCGTTTGGGAGGAAAATTCCTCTCTGTCCATAGGTATGAAAGACTCCTTTTTCAGAAATTTCCTTTTCTTTAGGATCTTATTCACTACATTTTCTTCTGTTCTTGTGGCCCTTCCTTTTGCGACCCTTTGACAACAACCCCTAGGCTGAAAATCGATTCCGGTGCCCCCGGTGTTACCTCCTTTTATATATACCCCCTTCCCCTCGTTCTTGGTTGGTTTTTGGTCGCTGTTTGGCCCCTTTCCTTTATTACAATGGCCGGGTCCCCCTTTAGCATCCCATGTTTTCCCTCTGGAAAAACCGACTCCAAGTCTTTCATCATGAATAAATTTTTTCTTCTTTCCTTCGGCGGCACCATTATCACCGTAGGGCCCGCTCACTCTCGCGGTGGAGTTTTTTTTTCAACCCCTGTATTCCCTTCCCGTTCGGCGGGGCCGACGCAGCCTGTCCAATCGTACATTTGCCTTCGAGGTTTTTTCATGAGTATTCCCCTTTTTTGTTTTCAAGGGAGTCCTCTCCCCCGATCAAGTTCACCCGCCCCCTCTCCGTTAGCTATTTTTTGCCACCTTTTTTCAAGGGTCCCTTGGTTGGCGCCTTTTTTTTTGAAGGCACTTGGAACCCCCCTTCCCTGCAGCTCTTTTTTGACACAGTAACGTCTTTCAAAATATGATTACCGGGCAGTTTTTTTTCTTTCAGGATCCACCATTTTTTTTTATGCCCTTCGTTTGGGGGTCTCCGCTTTTTGACGGGTTATCGAGGATTAAAGGGATGTCCCTTCACGTTCTTTTTCTCTTTTTCCGGGGCTGGACCTTGCTCCTTTGTTATAACCCCACCCCCTCTCTTTTTTCCCTCCATTCCCCTTAAGGAGTGAGGCCCCCCCCCCATGCTTCTAGAAGGCAGTTCCTCTCTTTCTTTTTTGGGACTTACACCTTTTGGGTTTCTCATGGGAAGGAGGAGTACCCCACCAGCTCCGCTTCGTCCTCTTTTTATCCTCGGTAGACCGTCCTCCCTTCATTTGACTTCTTTTCGTGACGCTTTTTCATTATCAAGAAATTGTGTTTTTCTTTTTCGTGGAAATTAGTTTACC
>Ga0179593_1631064_pt1 | contig 15234 bp, 13 predicted proteins | sample CZODoug2_1_08_16_FD_185931 | JGI IMG/M metagenome (GOLD analysis project Ga0179593, IMG submission 185931) | Vadose zone soil fungal communities from Angelo Coast Range Reserve, California, USA - CZODoug2_1_08_16fungal (PacBio error correction) | ecosystem: Environmental > Terrestrial > Soil >... | reverse complement strand
TCGCCTCATTTTCTTGTCCGCCCCTGGAAATGTCGCACGTGTGTGGCCGACGGTCTTTTCCGCCGAGGTTTTACCGATCTGATTTGGAGTTGGAGGATAGGCGTTCAGACTGCAATTTTTTTGATGATCTGCTATTGCACCGGCGGATTTGTTGGCCCTCTAGCGATTCCTGAGACCCTTCGGTGGAGACGTGAGATCCCTGTCTTAGTACAATTGTTTCCTCTTTCTTCGTCGTGCTTTTCTCCTTAGAGATGTTCCCTTGATCCTTGAGGTGTCCGACCGCGACAAGAGTGTGAAGCTGCCCCTGAGGTTTCCTTTTCTGTAGATCGTTCCCAACTTTCTGGAGATTTTCCCGGACCGACCGACAGCGTTTCATAATTCATAGGCCTTCTTGCTTTTTTTTCGATTTTGATTCCCTTCTTAGGAAGGACCTAAGTAGACTTTTCGATATTTGTAGGTCCGAGGCCCCGCCGCTTTGTCCCAGTGCTCATGAAGTTGCGGGCGATAGCTTCAATGGTCCTGGTTTTTTTCCTGCTCTGCTCTGACAGGCCACTTCCCTCTCGAGACATCTGGATGCTTCAACAAGGAGAAATCGCCTTCTCGGCTGTCAGATTTACATTTCCCTCCAGAATGTTTCGTTCCCGGCAGGACTCCGCCCGTCTCTGTTTGTGTCTTCGAAATATTTTAGCACGAACTCGTACTTCCCCCAGAAAGGTCGATCTCCGCTTTCTTCGATGTTACACTGGTTGTCCATCCGGCACCTGTCAATTCGACACATGAACACCTCCCCCCCCAAAGGAGTAGTCCAAATATCTTATGTCAATTTCTTTATTCCACGTGATTTTTTGTTGCCTTTCCAGCAGGTTTGGAGAGGAAGCCCTGGTTTGAATCCTCGGCTTCTCCTAGGACTTCGGAATGACCTTAGGCGCTGTGCCCGTTGCCCCACTTGCTGGCACTACACTCCCCCCCCCCCCACAGGATCCCTCGTCTCACGAGAGGCTTCCCCCCGAGATCGAGAGGTTCATTTCCGGCATTTAGACCGTCCGTTTAAAACCTTGCGCCCCCTGCACAGGAATCGGGCGTTTTTCGATCCGGCCTCAGGATGTGGAGCCGGAGTTGATCCGACTTCCCAGGATTCTCCTTTTGGGACAGTTCGACGCTCACCTTAATAACCATACATAAGACCGGTGGGTCTGAATGGGAGCGAATAGCTTCTTTTTTCTTGTTTGGAGTTCCTGCTCGGGCAGCTTTCACCCGAGTGTTCTACTCCAGAAGTCTGATGTCGTCTGGAGTTTTTGGGCCGTGTAGTACATGTTTCCCTGCCGCGATCAGATATCTCGACCACCGTTAATTTGTATAGCCTTCGACGTATCGGCGTCGGACTTGGATTTTTGGATTCCTCCCAAATCTCTAGATTCGCAATCCCCCTCAGACAAAAGCCGCTTCCTTGATGCCCCAAAATTTACGAGACTGGATTTTCATCAGTCTCGTCCTATTTCCAGGAATTGAATGAAACCGCCTTGATCGGAGAAACCCAAAGTCGGGTCGGCCCCGATTTTTTGTGTCTACCGTTTCTTATCCTGCGGCGCGGCCCCTAGACCGCGCAGCGATGGACGAAGTCCAGCCCCCTTTCGCTTTTTCCAATTCCAGTCTTCTGTCACAAGAGGCTTGGCGCACGCCCCCCTCCCCTCAGATTGCGTTCCTCGTGCAGCAAAGTGTCCCCAGAGGAATCCAGTCGTGACGCCTGCCTTTCCCACCCGTCGATTCTCCCCTCACCGCTCTATATATCTTTTTGGTGTTGTTTCTCTTCTATAATTCAACGGCCGGGGAGGTCGTGAGCTGCTCGTTTCAGGTGAAGTTGTTTTGCGGGGGGACGAAGTCGTTTCCCATTTTTGCTTTAACTTGGATGTTTTCCTTAAATCTTTGTCTTCTGATTCTTAAGCCCCTTGTGTTTTATCCCGAGCGGCAGCTGAGCATATCGGCATCTTTAGATAGGGAGGCTCCTTAGGGTCCAGTCTATCTTTTTTCTGTTTAGTGTCCTAAACCCCATCTATTGGCCGACTCCTTCTGGGAGCCCTCAAGGACGGCTGTAATTCTCAGTCAACCTGATAATTCCACGACTCGCTCATGTTTCCAATAGTCTGTTCGGTGATCACATTTGCGGGATCCTTCCCTTTCCCAACGCCGATTTCGTCGTCATCGTTTTCCGGCGAAGAAAGTATGCCACCGTGGATTTGCCCGCCTTTTTCCGTCCACAGCTTCACTTGCCCCCCGATTTAGAATATGCTCTTTTCTTACCGTCGGGTAGACCTTGCCCAAGCAGCGGTTCCATGTCCCCGAAAGCTCCTGCTTTTCTGCCCCATGCCCTGAGGCGTTTTATTCGGTCCGAGCCTGTTCTCTACGGGCTCGTGGCCCTAGATAAATTTTCTCCGACGGCGCCACACCTGCCGCTTCCTTGATCCTTTCCTTCGGTCACCTGTTCACGGAGTGCAGCCCGTCTATGAGGCCTTACCCTCCCCTCGAGCAGCTCGTCTTTGTGTCTTCCTCGGTGAGCAGTCTTGCAGGTTTCCCCGTCCAGCCCCTAGTTTTGCATGATCTCTACGGCTGATATCTGAACTTTGATCAGGCATCGAACGACCCAAGCGCTGCCACCCCTTTCATTCCCTTTTTTAAATAACGCCCCGGACCGGCTATGCATCGGCTAGTGGTTCCCGACGGCCGGGGAGGTGGTGGTGATCTGGGGCTCGATGGTAATCTTCTCCTGAGCGCTGAATAAATCTCAACTGCGTCTCGCTACCTTTTCTGGGAGCTTCCGCGTCGGGAGCCCCAAGATTATCGACAAGACTTTTCTTACCCACGTTTCTCCTTTTAAGGTCTCCGTTTCTACGAGGTCGCTTGCACTCTCCGAGGTGCTCTCGGCGGCCGTGGTGCGGTCAACGACGTTAGGGGAACTCATCTTTGACTTTCGTCCCCTCCCGGTCCAGTGCACTTCGCTCGCCCCTCACCCTGAGTGTCGCAATGAACGCCGCGCGTGGTTTTTCCTCATAACCTTCATAGACCTCGCGGAGTTCTTGACTCCCCGCACCGGCAAGATTTAACACGATTCCGCGGGCCCGAATTCCCTTTTTTTCCAGATGCACTTGGCTCAAATCTCGAACATTGCCCTTGGGGGCGGAGTCAACGGCGGTATTTTTTTCCTGATGTAAAGCCCCCGCTTTTCACCGCTGTAGCGTTTGGCAATTAAATTTTTCCACGGTTCTCTTGTTCCTTTATGAAACCGTTTCACCTCTCGCCCCTGCTGGCGCCGCCCGCACGTCTACCACACCCAGGTCTTCGAAGAGACAGTCCTGGCCTCCTCGGGCCATCCGGCGCAGCCCTTGTTTCAGAGCCCTCCCGCAGCTTTCGAACCTTTTTTCCCCAACTCAGACGGTGTGTACCGCTTCTTCGGCGGACCGTCCTTCTTGTCGATCGCAAGGTCCTTTTCACTGTGGCTCCAGGGCCTTCCATCTTCCTCTGTTTTTTGAGAGATACTTCTTCTGAGAAGCGTCTGAATGGTGTCCAAGACTTGGAGTAAATGGGCATCGCCCCGCACTTTTTCCCGCCGTTCACTATATGATTTTGAGGTGGAGTCGCTCCCTTTGATTTTTCGCGCATCTGATTCAAGTTTCTCCGTATTGCCCCGCGATGGGTCCTCGATCCTTTTTTCATTTCATGGTCCTTCTTTAGATTCCCGCCCCGGAGACCGTAGAGCAGTCGGTCCGATGTTTCTTCTTCCGGCGGCTTCTGCTCCCCAGATAATTGATACTGCCCTAGACCCAGCCCCCTCCTCCCTTGCCCCTCCCAGTCGTTGTTTCACGCTCCAGAAAGGGTCCCTGCTAGCCAATGAGAATCCCGTGGACTCCCCCCCATCCGGATTTTCCCCCCGGTTCCGAACATGCCTTTTCATGTATCGGACTTTAGGAAGCAGCGTTTCGCTGTGAATTTTATTGCCCCTGGTTGAGGCTTCTTTTCATTCTTTCTCCGTTTGTAGTTCGCGCTTTGCGTCCCTGCTGGTTGCGGACGCGACCAATGGCACTTGTCGTTTTCTTTTTTCCTGAAGTTGCTTATTCATATCGGTCCCATCACACGGCCGATAGGACCCGGGATGCTCACCCCTTCTCCCTTGTACATGCAGGTGCCCTTTCTCGGTTCCAAATAGAAGAAAAAGCCCCCCTATTTGTTCCCCTCCCCAGTTCCCCTTCTCCCATCTTTCTGATTCTCGATTTTCCCCAATACATCTGGATGCTGGTGGGCCCCTCCCAGCCACAACTGCATTAGACCTCTTACCCCACCTTTTAGCTCTGTTCCCCCTTAACCTTTTTTTCGCCCGTGGTGCCTTAATGAACCTGCATCCGGTTGGGAGATGTGACTGTGCAGATTCTACCCTTATTCGTCCAGTCTTTTTTAGACGGCTCCCCCAGTTCGTGTCCGATTGGGACGCAAGGGGCCGGCCGACCCAAAACCCGGATCTTCCTCGTCTCGTCGCGGCCTTTTTCCATTCTTTGACGACCGTTTTTTTACCGAAGACGGATTCCCTGTCGGAGGACAGGACCAAAAATAGGTCGTTTTTTTCCTTTTGGCTGGATTTTTGATCTCATTGCCGAGAGTCTGGGCGAGACCCTGAGCTCCGAAACCATCAGTCCCTCCACTTTCCCCCCCTTTGAGGGCCGAGTTTGAGAAGTTGCGCCTCATAGAGATCATCGGTGATTTTTGTACTCATGTACCGCGGCCTTGGCGCGCGGTCGAACCCTAGCGCCATGAAGAAGCTTTTTTTGAGTTCTGGGTTTCCTCTGTGACGCCTCAGTATTCCTGGGGCGGTTTTGTCGCCGTTTTGGAGACGATGACGGCTTTTTCCCCCAAGATCTTGAAGTGATGAGATCCCCTATCGCGGATAGATCTTCAAGACCACCCTTTTATCCCCCTGTATTAATGGTACCGGTATTGACCTTCATAGGCCACCGGCCTTGAACGACTTCCAGAAAGGGGTCTTCCCACCCCGCTGTTCCCTTTTTGAAGGCTCCTGTCCCCCCGAGCATTCCCTGCTCTGGCAGACTGAGAGCCAGCCGATCGCAAGACTGCCTCCAAGATGCCAGCTCGTTCACATAGGTTTCTTTGCGAGCACGGTCCCCTCAGCTTGCGTACCCATATAGGGAAATCCCCGAAGCCAGCGGATCCCTTGGGGCAACCACTCCCCCTATCGCCCCCCTCCCCCGCCCTGAGACTTCTTTACCCCTCATCCGTTGTTTTTTTTTTTTAGGAGATCCTCCTCGGCCTTGCCGGCGAGGTCGTGCCTCTGTTAGGTCCGCGGTTTTTTCGGCGAGCCCTTTCCTGAATTTGGAATTTCCCTCTTCGTTCTGGCCGTGCTCCTTTCCCGCCTATTTGGATCTCCGGCAGCTGTGTTTTTATTGCAAGCTTGTCTTGCTCGCTTCCCTCCGTCCTAGGCCTCTAGAGCGTCCTTGTTTTAGTTTTTCCACCATCGACCTGGCGAAAGACCCTTTGGTGGAGAGGATAAGTTGGTAATCCTTTTTTATGTTCTTCCTTTTGGCGATTTTTTCAGTTTTTTTCTTATCTTAGGCGATTCTTTTCTATTGCGGATCATCCCATACAAAGAAGCTCTTTCGTCATCGTCTCCGTTTGACCCCGTCCCACTTTTTGACTATCTGTCTCTTCCAGCCATATTAGCGCCTTACCGCCAGGCCGACCCTTTCTCGGATATACCATGTTAGGACCGGCTTCCCAAGGCCGAGGGCATTAAATCTCACCATGATCTCTGTGCGGGCTCCATTCTCGGTTCTCAACGCGGGGATTTGTTATTAGTTAATTCAAAGATGTTTTCTTTTTCACTTTTTTCCAAACTCTCTTCCGCTCCCAATCCGGATCGCCCCTCCGTGATCTGTGGTGCCTCTGCGCATCAATAAGGTAACTTCATACGCGTGACCCCGTTTTCCGTCTTTAATTCCACATATTCTCACAGTTACTCATACTTGCGCGTTTCGTCTCTCCCTGCCTCCAGGGCCGACGATTTAGAGCTTAAGGTTCTCCCTCCTCTATGCCTTCTTATCCACTCGAGGTCCATTCCTTTGGCACCATGGCAAACATTGTCTTATATGGACCAAGTCTCGTGGAGACGGTTGGTGTTTTGATGGCGCCTCTTGGGCCGTCCTCATCCTTTACTTTGTACAATTCAGTCGCTGTCTTCGAACCTTTTTTTTCTTTAGAATGGACGAGTCTGTAAAAACCTCGTCAACCGGTTCGATCAGGTCTTTACCTATCAGTTCGACGAGGAGGGAGACCTTTTGAAACGCCTTCCAGACTGTTTGGATGGTTTCCTTTTCCTCGGTTTTCCAGGCGTTTTTTTTCCTTCCCCCTCCCCCCCAAGGACCTTGTCGCTCGCCCAGCCAACTTTAGGATCTCGAGCAGGATTCTTCCCAATATCTTATATACCTCTCGGATCTGATTCAGACCTCACTGCAAGATCAAAAGCTTAGAGCTTTCGACTTTTCATGGACTCTCTCTTTGCGGGGTACACGGGTCCCTAAATCTCCTGAAATTGACTTTGGTTTGCGTCAAAGGTTTTTATTCTCATGATCGTGACATCCCCTCTTGTCGGAGGTCGGCATTCAATTGGTCGACAACTGCCCTTCTATATGCGACGGAAGCCGGAATACCCGAGTGCTCCCCCCCCAGTTCCCCCTTTTTAGTCCCGAAATTTCTTCAACACCGGTCAGGACTAGACGAGGATCGTCCTCACGCCCCTTGAGCCTCCTCCCCACATCTCGAAATTTTTCCTTTCCTCTCCTAACTTCAACCAGCTCGCGAACCGTTCCGGCGAAAGTAAGGCTCGAGACCGTCTTTTTGTCAGGGATTCCTAAGAATATATATTTCCTCTCCTTTTTGTTTGCATCGAGATTTTGAGCCGGTAGAAGGTTTCCCATTTGTTCAGACCTCCGATCCTGTCACGTTATTGTGGCTTTTTTTGAGGCCCCCCTTCGAGCTCTCTTTGAGGCTTTTCCTCATTTCCCGCTAGTCGGCAGCTCGCGCTCGTCCATGGACCTGGGTTTTTCTCTCCCTTGTCGTCCCTCCCCCGATTGTCTTCGTCTTTCTTTATTGATTCCGTGTCGCTCCCATATGCAGCCACTTAAACGCGCGTTCAATTCCATCCCGCTCTTCTGAGACTCCCTCCTGTTTGACTCCCGACACCCCAAGGACCCCGACGATACCCAGAACCATTTCATCAGGCCGCCTTGCAGCGGTGACTCGGTTGCGGTCTTAGACTAATACGAGCTGAATTCTTTTTATTATGAGCCCCTCGTGTTGTTCCTATCGTCCCTTCCTTTGGCGGGGGATTTTTTTGAGAACCACGAAATCCCCTCTTGATGAGCCACCTTCGCGACACTCCCAATTCCTCCGACCCCTTTCCAATGCTTCCCTTCGACCTTTAACTTCGAGATTCATGAAGCGAGAACTTCCGTGTTCGTCGCGGGGCGCAATGCGTTTATTTTCCGAACTCGCCCAGAACGTTCCCTTTCCTCCCAGAAATTTTCGAGCAGAGATTTATTCGCGGCGTGTTTAACCTACAGATGGAGTCTGGTTTTTTACAATCCACTTTCCCTAGACCACCAAACTCCCTCTTCCGTCCAGAGTTTTTCCCGCAACCTTTTGCATGTGCGCACTCCCCTGTACCCATTGAACTCTACCGGTTGGAGAGGTCTTCCGCTTTTTCTCCCGGTCTAAGTCCCTACTCCCTTCGCGGCTAGTGACGTCGGCCCAGATTGGCGGCATGCATAGCCCAGAAACTCCCCTCCAATAGTTTTGATAGCTAGGTTTCCATTAGCCAGAACTTTTTCCTCCGTAGAACCCCCTGTTCCCGGATGCGCCCATTTAGGAAGGACAACCTGACTGGCCCTCGTCAGGGATCTTTACTTCTTAGTCATAAGGTTGAGCGCTTGCCGGCCAGTATCCCTAAGAACAGTTTCCCTGACCCGAATAACTTCCCCCCGCGCGGTGAGGACTGAGAAATGGGAGTCGTCCCCTAATTGCGGTCTTTCCATGCGGCCTTGGGCGCGCCCGAACACTCGTTGTAGAGACCAATCCCCGATGTCGTTCTGGCTGGACTTGTCGCGATTACGAAATTTTGTCGCTTTCCGCGGAAAAGATTACGAGCTCCCAAAGGTCCTTGCATTATACAATCTATAGCCTCCTATACGTCCCCCTCCCCGCGATTTGCTGTGCGCCCAAACAAGAGATAATCGTAGTTGGTCATCAGTCTTTCGATACGGACCCTCCCCCCTCCTGATCGCTTCCCTTCTTTTTTCGGAATCCTTCCCACAGGAGGACAGCTACCTCGGAGGCTATTTAGGACCTTCCTCCATCTTCCTGGCTTTAGATGTCCTTTGATTTCCCACATAGGCGGCTCTTTCTCACTGCCAGCCGCAGCTTCAAAAAGATCTTCCAAAATTGTACTGCCCTTCGCGGGTTTTCGGCACACACCTCCCCCCTAGACCTTCCCCTACCTTTCCCGGTACTCCTTTTGTCCTTATGATCTCTTTCTCCTCATAAGTGTTTTTTTTTGGTGAGGATAATATGAAAAAACGCTTTCGACTTTCTTTTCAGTTTTTCTTTTGTTTTCCAGGGCTCCCTTTTTTTCCTTTCTTGCGATATTTTTTGAAGCAATTATGCTGGCGGGTGCTCTGGTGCAAGAACGTTGGATCCGCATTTGACATTTCTGTAGTGGGCCCTTCTTCAGTGGTAGCCTTCCGTGTCCTTCCTCTGACGCTCGTGTATCTTCCTAATGTGCCTTATCTCCATTAGATGGTCAACTAACCTCCTTTCTGGGAGAGTATATCCTTTCAATTCCCCTATGTACCGGTGCCGAAGTCTATAGCTTCATGTGGAGCCAAGAAATGGGAGGGGTATCTCTGTGGAATCTATCCAGCCGTCCTTTCGTAGAAATCCCTCCCTATGATTCGTCATCTTCTCGGCGAACCTTACGGCCAACGTTCTCTACAGACTTGAGCATGACGACCTACCCTTTTGCCAATCCCACATGATTCTCTTTCTCCCCGTACTTTTTTTCTGAACGGCGCTTTCACAAGGCTGGTCCATCCGCCAATCTGTTAGCCATTTCTCGTCCTCCACCTCGGCGGAGGTCTGTTTTATTGGTATCTCGCTGTTATTCGAATACTTTTGCATCTCATTTTCTCGAAAACCTTTCTTTTCCCCTGTCTGCGTATTGGTTTCCCCCTTCCTTTTCCTGCGGCATCCTTTTCTTACAGGGTTTCTTCCTTTGCAGAGTTTCGCTGCGCCCCGTTTCTTCCTTTCCGAGGTGCTTCCGGACTTTTCCCTTGCCCGACATGGCCGACGCGTTCGAGCGCACGGCGTCCTCATCCTTAAGGCCTCGCGCCCAGAGATGTTCTCTAAACCTTTGCGAGATTTCCCAAACGTCGTTCTATCCGGCTCGTGGAACGACTGCGGGAGGGGTGTCGAGGGAGATTTGACCACAGTGGGTCCTATCCACCCTTCTTTGTCACCCTTTCTCGAGCAGTCTCGCTCGACCAGTTATGGTTATGGACGCGTTCTTAGACAACCATCTAGCTACTTTGTTCCTTTTGACGAAATCTCTCCCCCCCCCCCGGCCATCATTCTAGCTTTTCGATGCGAGTCATGTGAAAGGAATCCGCTGTGCCGAGGCGTTTTCAATGTCCTACGGCTCCACTTCATTCGTTATCTTTCTCAAACATACCACCCCCCAGGACAATGACTCATCGCAAGAACCCAATTGCCCCCCCCTTCCACCATTTTGCGTGATTCTCATTTCGAGCGTTCTTAGAAGACCCACCACCCACAACCACGTCTCTGTCCTTCCGAGAAATGAGGTCCAGAAGCTCGGAGGACCGGGCTTCCCTTCCATTTCCGAGTTCTTATTCATTACTGCGATTCGTGGAAACGTTCCTGCAGAGCAAACGAGTTTTCTATCATTTCTCTCGATCTTCGTCCCTCTGACCTCCCCTCCCGAAGGGTCGCACGCTACGTATAAACCAATGTCTGTAGAGAGCGATTACCATTTTCCACGCGCCTTGTGTCATCAATTTTAAATCGAACGACTTTTTCTAATAAAACTCCCCCATTACTTCTGGTCCTTCTGACTCTCTGTTTCAGATTTTACTCCACCTTAGACAAATTAAGGAATCTATTTTAATAATCACCTTTGTTGTTGTTGCTTTTCTTATCGGTTTTTCCCCCCCTTGCAATCTCTGACACTTCCGAGTGCCGAATACGGTTCCCCCTTAGTGTTTGGTCCATTTTTGATTGTCTTCTTATGTCTTCCGGATTTTGTTCCCAAGCGATGTAGCCAAGATTACAAGATTAAATGACTTTAGACCGTCTTGCATGGCTCCAGCTCGAGAGAGGTGGTTTTCCCCTTCTTCTATTGATTACCTCTGATTTCCCTTGCCTCCATTTGATTCAGAAAGGGAACCTTCTAGTTGAAACTGTTTAGTAACTTTTTTTTCCCTAGCTTCCCACTTTCCCGCCCCTTTCTCCTTTCCCCCAATTCAAGTTCGGAGATTCATCGAAAGGTCGTCTCACAGAGTTTCATCTTCGCGCCAATTGCTTGCATCCCCCTGATCTAATCGGATATTTTTCTTTTTAGGGCGCGGAGCGCGGGTTTTAAGTGCTCCTGAAGGGGTTTTGAGGTCTAGCCTTTTTGGTTAGTCCCCGAAACTCTTCCTTATGAGAAAATCCGTCGGGACAATTCCCAAGGAGCCGAGCCAATCGTTCGATTTCGGCCCTTCACGTTTTCAGGCCTTCAAGTAGGGCCGCCCGAAAAATCCTGTCTTGGTATTATTTTCCGATTACTCTTATACATTACTTTCTTTCCTCCTCCTTCTCTCGATTGTCCATAACCTGATGAGCTGGTGGCGAACCGAGAACCTGCAAGCCCATTCTTCCACCCATCACCCCGCCTTTTTTTCCTTTTAGACTGCAACTTTTGCCGGTTTAGTACTGCCCTAGCCGAAGGTTGGAGCTTTATGTGCAGCATACTTTTAGGCTCTCTGACTTTTCCCTTGGCCCCTTTTTTTTCCGGGGCGGTAGCAGAAGCGACCGTCCCAGGAGCTTCACTATTCTTCGCCTTCAAGTTCCCCAGCTTCACGTTCCCGGTATCCCCCGTTCCCGTTGCCTGCAGAATGGCCGGCCAACTCTAGGGTTTTACCCGTTTCTTTCGCGGCCCTTCAAGTTTTTCCGTCCCGTAGGCGTCAATAACAGCCTCGCGACCCTTGTGCATAAAAGACTCCTCGCAGAGTGAGTATTATGTGTGTCTTCTTCTCTTTTTCTGTCTGCTTTGAAATGGGAATGGCCTTTTTTTCTTAACTCCTTGTGTATGTTTCCGGTTTTGTATATGTTCTTCTCCCCCTGCTAGTATATATTTCGAAAGAAAGTTGGCCCGTTTTTTAGCCGGAGACAGTCCTCGAGAGGCGGGGTTTTTTTTTACACTAGACCAGATCCCCGAATCCTCCCACCACTCCACCTCTCAATTGATGGAGAAACATGAATCCTAGTAGGCATTTCCGGTCATATTACCACTTTAATTGATCCGTTCCTTTCAAGGACGTTCGGCCAATCGACTGGTGTAGTCTTTTTGACAGGAGTGACCCACATCGAAGGCGAATTCCTTTTCTAGTCGGCGCTCCTATCCTTTAAATACGTCTCTTCTCCAAATAGGCTCTTTTCGAGCACGGAAAGCCTGAAGATTGCGTTACACAATATCGGAAGAACAACAGGGCCCTCTCCTGCCCCCAAGGCCCTCCCTACCTATGCTCTCCCCCCGGCAAGGGTTTTTTGTGGGTTCTGACTCTCTATTTACTAATCCTTTTCTTAGCTAATTTTTTTTTTCTCCCTCCCTTTTGTTTCCTTGCGGCGTACCCCCCTCGCCGGGATGAACGCTCGTAAAGTTTGCGGCTATATGAAACGCATCTTGCGTTTTCGTTACTAAAGTCTTGCTGCATTTTCTCCTCAGCTTCCTATCGGGCGCGCCTCGGTCCCTTCTTATGGCCGCGTTTTCCTGCGGCCGAGAGGGATTTGTAATCCGGGAATTATAGACACCATCGAACGCCAGATCCCCTTTTAATTCCTCTTCACTTCCCACGTATAGCCAGACCCTATTATATCCCTTTTGTTTGAGTCACATCCTGTAGGGCTTTGTTCGTTTTTGTATACAAGTATTTTTTGTGGTTGTGATGACTTCCCTTCCTCAAGCCCCCCCGATCCTTAGCTCGTCATCGTCTGCGACCCCGGATTTATATCCGCCTCAAACGTCCCCCGACAACGCAGACAGAAATCTTTCTGGCTCTAAACGTATTTAGAAGGAGCGCCCACTCTAGTTCACCCGACCTCCCTGATATATCCCTTCCTACCCCCCCTGGTTTATTTTTTAAGCTGTTCCTTTTCGCACAAGTTATAGAAATGAGCTCACTTCAAGAATATAAGCCCCTGCGAAAAAACGATCCTGCAATCCCGACTTTCTTCCCTCCCCCTTTCCGGTTTTCTACGTTATTCTCTTAATCGCCGCGCATTAGCCGAGAAGAGACTGTCTAGCGTTTTTTTTTTTTTTTCTGCCCCTTCTCCGGCCCTCCTCTTCACGAGACTCCGGTGCTCTCCTGGACGTCCTAGGCATCGCAAGCAGATGATTGCAACCTTCCTCAACCCTAGGCAAGTTTCCCCTTCAATGTTTGTGTTCTTCCCCGGGCTAGTCTACGCGGGTCGGTTGTGAGAGGGGTTTTAGATGGGGATTTGAATTTTTGTCCACCGCCTCAACATTTTTCGCGCTTCTTTCCTTTGCTACTGGCCCTTGTTCGGTCCTCCAAACTCGAAGACAAAGAAGGGTTCTTAGTATATTGAGGCCTCGCCCAGAAAGATGAAGGTTTCCTCCGCTGGACATTCGCGCGCTGACCTCCGATGTTGCCGGCGGCCGTTGTGGAATTTCCGACGAGGAGGGTTGGCTTTTAAAGCCGAAGTTTTCCTAAATTTCCCGTGACTACCGCCCGCATTGGCCCTGCCCTCCAGAGCTTGGCTCGCGCCTCAAAAGAGCCTTGCGTCTTTGATTTTCCTTGACGCAGAAACGCAACACCTCCATCTCCAGCTATACCTTCGTCAGGACGCTTTCTTCTGGACTGATAGAAATTCGAATTTTTCGGTCGTCCACATTTCTGTTCTCATTATTTGATGCGAAGTGACCCGTAAGAAGCCCGTTGCGCTTCTTTTATCTCTCTCCTTTCATTCCGCCGGAAGCTTCGCCATTGGAAGCAAATCGAGACTGGCTTTGCCGCTGCTTCACCCACTTCCCTTTGAGTTCGATTTCTCGTAATCTCGGGGGCATCTTTGCGCAGACTTGATCAGAGCTAAGCGTGAAGATCGACCTCACCACACCCACCGTACAACCAACCACATCCCCCCTCGATTTTCCCCGTCAGGTTTGTCGACGTGAAAGTCTTGGAAGCGTGGATTTAAAAATTAGAACGTTTTCATATATTTGTTTCTTCTTACTCTCTCAGGTATTTCGGAAACAAGGAAATTAGAGTCTTTAAAAGGCAGTTTATTTAGGTCCCAAGTTATCTTTTGATGATCCCCTGCTATCTTCAATCTCTTTGAGGATGATAAAGCATGAGTAGTCCCCTACGACTTGTACCCTTAGATCCTCTATTCTTTTCTTGGTCGCCGCGGCCAGAGTAGACTTAGGCTTGAGTCCGTTTATTCCACTTTAGAATCCGTTGTCCTTCCCTTCTCCGCCGCCGACAGACGTTCTTGCAATTGAGGAATGGGTCCCCTGCCCTATCCCCTCCCCCCCTTCCCTTTCGGAGATTCGCTCCCCTGTCCACCGAAACCGGAGTCTCATAATGTCCCTTATTTGACTTGACTTTTTCCTCTGACCTGCTTCGTTCAGATCGAGGATTAGATCTTTTTTTTTTTTTTCCGATCTTTCTCACCTCACGATTGTGCAGGGCGATCGCATTTCCCTGGAGGTAGGGGGATTTTCTGTCCTTCTGCTTCCTTGTCGTGACCAATTCAAACACGGTGCAGCATAGGACGAACCCTGGGATGCGTCCCACGACCCCTTTCCCCTTTTTTTTCATCTTTTTTTCTCAAGCTTTCTTCGAGCCCATTCGCGTTCCTCCATAGGCCACGCCGTCTGGGTTTCATATTTGTCGACCCACGAGTACATCTCCCCTTTTAGATGTTTTCTTTTATGTTACCCGGAGCTTTTTGTCTCCTCCCCCTGCCAAATTAGAACCCTCCATATACACCACACAAAAACACCCTCCCCCTTTCGCCGATTGCTCCCCTTTTTTTTTTACTTGGCCGCCCAGCCTTTGAGAGGAATAGTGACAATATAGGTTCGATCCTATCAGTTATCTTATTGATCTCGGTGTTCTTTTTTCGGCGTAGGTCTTCTTTCCCCCCTCGCCGGATTTTCCACGTCCAAAACCGGAGTTTCAAAATAGTCTAGTTCCCCCTTAGAAGAGATCGGCGCCCCTCCCCCTTCTCAAAACCTTTCTCTTTTTTGCCGCCTTGCTGCCAAATATTGTTACCTTGGGACGCTGGCAGCAGGAAGTGGTTCGTTCCTGTGTTCATTTTTCACTCGATTTCCTCCCCCTTCCCATCCAGAGCCTGAGTCGAGGCGTTGGGAGAAGCATAGAGATCTTTAGAGTATTGCGTCTTGGGGCCCCTTTACGAGTCCCCTGGTCGTTTCCTTCGTGCGAATTATATGTTTCGTGTCGTTCGGGGCCGTTTAGTCCCTCCGGGTATCGCCGACATGCTCCATCCACTTTCCGTCTTTTCCTTCGCTAGACGATGTCTCAAGATCGGCTTCCTTGAAGAGACCGTTCTCTTCCATACCCCCCCTCCGGGCACTCTTTCGCCTTCCTCGATAGGGGTCATCATTGTATTGACGGTCAGGACTCTTTCCTAAACCCTACCGATATTTTTGCAAATCCGACTCCGGAGACTTCCTCGGACCGAGGACTCGCCTGGCAGAGTTCTCTCCTGACCGAGCGGCAAAGTTCTCATCATTGTCATCCACTTTTGCGGGCTTGCCCGAGCAAGGACCGCGCCGATTGCGGAAAAAACCCCAGGCCTCAAAGTAAGAACGACTATCGGACTCATCCCCCCTTTACTACTCTTCCGGAACCTCCCTTATGC
>Ga0179593_1543040_pt1 | contig 15234 bp, 22 predicted proteins | sample CZODoug2_1_08_16_FD_185931 | JGI IMG/M metagenome (GOLD analysis project Ga0179593, IMG submission 185931) | Vadose zone soil fungal communities from Angelo Coast Range Reserve, California, USA - CZODoug2_1_08_16fungal (PacBio error correction) | ecosystem: Environmental > Terrestrial > Soil >... | reverse complement strand
TGGCGTAGGCTTTCTTCTTCCCTTCCTTTTTCAGTCAACCGCGTCATGTTCGAGGTTGATATCTGGCGGTCCCCCTTTTTTTTTTCCCCCCCGCCTTTTCTTTTTTTTCTCCCCCCCCCCCTCCCCCCCCCCTTACTGAGAATAGGAAGCATTTGGGGTCCCCAAAGCAAACTTGACGTTGCCGTTTTTTTTCCCAGTTTCGGCTGCACAACCTCCGTACTTTTTCTGTCCAAGTTTTTTTCTTCCATGCTGACCCCTGGTTGGCATGGGACACAAGCTTGCCGACCTGTTCCCCGCACCTGTTTTTTTTTCTTCTTTTTTTTTTTAGGGTTGTAGCCCCATTTCGCAACCCTTGGCCCGTGTTCTGGAGCTCACTCCTTCTTCTACGATTCTATTTTTTTTTTTGTTAGCTTTATTCTTCAAATACGGTCTTACAACTTCGTCTTTCCACTTTCCCCCTCTTCGTAGGAATTGGCGTTTTCTTTTTTCCCCTTTTCCCTGGTTCTTCATTCCTTTTTGGAGATGAACTGCCTCCTTTGTTGTACAGCCTGTTTGTCCCCTTGTCGGTCTTCTCCCTTGCATCCCCATCAGGACCCCTTCGCGCATTTTTTTCCCGGAGTTTTATTCAATATTGATTTGCTTGAATGCCCCCTTGGGCTTTACAGCCGTCACTTTTTTTTTTTCCCCAACTGGCTTTTTCCTTTTTTCCCCCCTTTAGGTCTCCGAGGTTCTGACGGCCTGACGAGGCCCGGCGCCCCACCGTTTTCCGGAAAGTACTGTTTTAAAGCCTTCCGAGGTAAGTCCCTGCTTCCCCTTTTTTTTTTCCCCCCCTTTTCTTGTCCTTCCCCTTTTCACCCCCAATTCGGCGTCTCTTCAAGATTCTGGTTGCACAACCCCCCCCCCCCCCCCCCAGGGGATTGTGGGATTTGTTTTTGAATTATGGGAGTTCCCCCCGCGGGGTTTTTCACTCGCGACCAGATATTTTCTTTCCTGATGCACAACTCCCAATTCTTTTTTGGTCCTTTTTTTGTAAGAGGAACGGCGATTATTCCCCCCGATCATAAAAAGAAATTCCTCTGCTTTTGTGGGGGTTGATTTTAGAAATGCGACCGTTGTTTTTTCCAGGCGTAATGTCCGCGTCCCACACAGGGGGGGCATGACAACTCACCCCCCCCTTCTTTTCTTTTGCCCGCTTTTTACAATTAACCCCTGGTTAAGCAATTTTTTTTTCAATTTTCCCAAAAAGGCATGTCGTCCCCCCCTTTCAAAGCCCCTTTTTTTCCTCCTTGCGTCCGAGGTTTCGACCCAACTTTTTCCTTCCCCTCCCTCCTTTTTAGTTCCAAACTTGGTTGGTGTCTTTCTACCATTACCTTCCCACCCCCCCCCCCCCCCCCCAAAACAACCCTCTTTTTTTTCTTGTCCTACTAATGTACAAGTCTTATCTCCCCGCTTGGCACGTCAGTGTGAAAACTTCATCCGGCTCATTCACTCCTTTCTCTTGTTGATTCAAGCTTTTCTTGCGTCACCCGTCAGGGGCTTTTTGATTTTTAGAGGGATGAAGTGCACCCCTTTTTGCCGGGGGGTTTTTCTTCTTTTATACCGGGCATTTCCATCTTGGCGGTACGCTGTCTTGAGTTCCCCCAATGTGTGCTGAGGAGTCTTCCTCCCGGATGGGCGTTTGTTTGGACCGGGCGACTGCCTTTTTCCTTTCGGTTTTCTTTGTTGGCTTCCCCCCCTTCCTTTCCTTCCCTCATTGATGCATGAAGAGGACAGATGGTTTTCCGTGAGGTCCTCTCTCTTCTTTTCCTCTTACTTCAGTTTTTTTTTTTTTTTTTTCCTCCCTCCTCTCTTTCCCTGCGGCACGCCATTTTTTGATTTGAGTCCCTTCCTTAGTGGGGGGGGTTTTGTTTTTTGGGGGGGGGGACTTTGCCGGTCGTTTTTGCAAAACCCCGGAGCTGCTCCAGGCAGTCTTGCCCGGCACCTCCATTTTTTTTGTAGGGCGGTCGACCCCCCATTTTTTTTTTCCCCTTTTTCTTTTTCTGCCCCTTTTTTATACTCTGGCTGACGTTTCTTCCCCATGATCCCCCTCCCCCCTGCTGTTGCCTTTCTGACAAAACTCATGCACGGGGTTTGCCGGCAACCTTGCCTCCCTCGATGCGCTGAGGCGGGAAGGGGCCTTTTCTGTTTTCCCCCCCCCCGCGGCGATCCTTGTCGCGGAATTCGTAGGCCCAGGCCCCGTCCTGAATCTCTTTTTTTTTGGGAAGGCGTGGTCTTACCAGCAGCCGTTGGAACCCCTGTAGGTGTTTGTTCTGCCCGGCGTCTTAGATCAATCTTGACTCCTTTTCCCCTTTTTCTTTTCCCTTTCCTTTGAAAGTTCAAGTTTGAGTTTTATTTCTTTATTTTTTTCCGGAAGGGTGGTCTCCTCTAGAGGTCGATGACTTTTTCCCCGCTTAATTTCCGGCCCTTGTCCTTCCGGCCGCCCTCCGTATGTGTTTTCCCTTTTCTCCCTTCATCTGGTAACGTTCTCACTTTCTTCCCACTTTGACCCCAAAAAGTCCTTCGTTTTGGTGCAGACAGCTCCAACCCCTATCTTTCTCTCTCTTGGAACCCTTTTTCCCGGTTCGCCCCTTTCTCCTTCCCCCTTGTTCTTTCGTTTAACGAGAGTAATTAGTTTTGTCTGGCGTGACCCTCCCCCTCTTTTCCCCCTCACGGGTACGAATGTCCTCTGCCTTTTTGAGCCCTTGCGAATTTTTTCCGTTTTTCTGGGAGGTCCTTTCCTTCCTTTCCCCTTCACGCTGTTGGAGGATGGCCCAGCGTACCCCCTTCGCCCGAGTTGTTAGCAATTTTTCCGCCTCCTGGAAATTTCCTGTTCCTCATCTGGTTTCTCGTTTAACTTCCCTTTCCTCCTTTCCTCTTTTTGTGAGGGCTTTGACGTGGAAAAGGTTTTGACTGAGCTGTGTCGCTTTCCCTTGCACCCCTTTTTAGTGGCAATCAACATCGCCCCAAGAGCTTTCCGGCCCCCCTCCCGTCAGCCTCCTCCTTTTTTTTCCCCGCACGATCCTGGAACGTTTTTTTCCACTCCTCTTTTGGTGGACGAACTTGCTACTTCTTCCCAAGCCAAACCGTGAGCTCTTCCCCTTCCTCTTTTCGTTCTGGCAGGTGATTTGTTCGCGCTGCTCCTTTTCCGAAAATGATGTACCATTTGACGGAAGGTCTGTTCTCTTCGTCTTTCCCCCAGGCGCAGTCCATTCCCCCTCTTTCCTTTTTTCTGTTTTTTTTCGACAGAAGTCTTTTTTTGACAGGAATTTTGCTTTTCCTTGTCCCCCGACCCCACCTTGCACTTCTTTGTTTTTCATACTGATTGGTGCCCCACTCAACAGTGCCGGTTTCCAGAGTATGGGCTTACTGAAAGAAGTTTCTCAGCTTCCCTTTCCTCAGCCATCCCATCTCTTTACTACAGGTGGTTGTTTGTTATGGGTGGTAGAGGTATTGATTTTTTCGATTATTGGCATACTTTTTCCTTCACGGTTGTCCAATTCTTTTTTTCTGTCCTCCCACCGGTCTTTGGTGCTTTGTGTGCGACCGCAGTATGTGGTGGGGGTTTTTGTTTTTTTTTGTTTCCTTTTTTTTTTTTTTTTTTTTTGGGTTTTTTTTTTTTTTTGTTTCTCTTTTTTTTGGTGTGTTTTTTGTTTTTTGGCCTTCCCCATTCTCAAGTAAGTTTTGGGCCACCTCAGCCCCTGCGGCCGCTCTTCCCGTCTGCGGGGTCCAACCCTTCCCCTCTTCCCCCCTTTTCCCAGAGGTCAACCTTTATTCCAAATGGATTTATTGACCAAAGCTTGTCTCCACAAAGACATGCGTGACCTTTTTTATCGGCTTCCTGCTATCCCCCCCCCCCTAATCAAATTGGTTCCCCCCTTTCCGCCTTGACCACTGAGTTCTTGGTCTGAAATTCCCCAGTTAAAGTCGTTGGTTTTCAGGCGTGCCCCCCCCCCCCCCCCTCAGTTTCTCACACTTTTTCTGTTTTATTATTCCCTTTTGACCCCCCCGTCTATTTTTGCGTTTCACTGCGGCGTGGCCGAATATTGGACTTTTTTGTTTCCCCCCCCCCCTCCCCCCTTCTTTTTGGTTGATTGGTCCCCAAAGGTCTTCCCCTGTTGTGATTCTCAAAGTCCCTTTTGTCCCCCTCCTCGCCTTTTCGCGCGACAGACTTTTCCCTTTTTCCCACCCCTCTTCCTCAAGGGTGTCCAACCATGCGCCATTTTGATTCTCTGGAAAAAAACGTGGGGTCCTGTGTACGTAGTCGTCTTCCGTTTCTCAGGGGCTGAGTCTTCCGTTTAGAAAAAACCCTAGTCCTTGATTTGAAAAGTCGGGGCATTTTTCCCCCCTTTTTCTTTGCTGAGCCTTCCATGCCCTTTCCTTCCCCATTTTTTTCGGTTCCTAATCTGGTGCACTTTATTTGCCGAATGGACTCCCTACGCGTTTTACCACCCTGTGAATGGAAGTCCTTGGCTCTAAGATACTCGGGGGTTTTTACCCCTGATATTCCCCATGCCAGATTTTTTTTTCGTTAGTCGAATTACATGCCGTTGGTCCCATTTTTTTCTTTGCTGAAGGCTTTTTAATGTTTTTTCCCGTTTCTCCGTTTTACGTTGCGCACCCCTCCCCCCCCTTTCCTCCCTTTTTTGGTGTTTTGTGGAAATGCCCCAGTGACTGGGTTTCTAGACCTTGACTTTCTTTTGAAAGCGCATCTGACTCTGAACTCCCCCCCTTTTTGGTTTACGGGCTCGCGTTTTTTGTCTTCCCCTCCAGGGGCCGTCTCGTTTCCCAGGGAACCCCGAATTCTGCCCCATTTTTTATTGACCATTGATTTATGCTTTCTTGGTCGGCTGGGCACTGCTCTTGTAAGGATAGGTGACAATTTTGCTGCGTTCCTCCCCCACTTTTCCCCTTTTTTTTCCCAACAACACCAAAACCCAGCTCTCGTTCGCCTTTTTCAAATGCCGGACTTCTTTTCCCTCCTTTCCTTGTCCCCCAGGAACTTATTACTAATCAGAAGTCTTTTCCGGAATCCAAGGTATCTTTTGGCGGTCCTTCCCCGGCTGCTTGTTCTGCATTTTCCCTGCGGTATGGTTTTTTTTCCTTTTTCTTGGTCGGGGCCCACGGTTTGACGTATTTCCGGGTTGTCGCCCGCGAGCGTCCATACCCCCGGTTTTTAGAGGAATTTTTTCTCATGTCCGCACCTCGGGTTTTTTGTTGCAGGGAGACTGCTCTGATTCACTTTCTTTCCTGTACTTTCATGGGCAACGCTCCTTTTTGCCCATTTAGCTCTGCTGGGCTTTCTCAGAATATATATTCTTTACTCCCCGTTTTGGTTTCTCGGTTCTTCGGCGTTTTTTCCCCCCTCCTGTTCCTTCTTGCGGCCTTTCCTCGGAATACGGAGGAGTCCCTAACCTGCGTGCCATCAGCGTCCCCCGGGCCACCTGCCCCCCTGGTTTGGTTTTTGTGTCCCCCTCCCGCCCATTGCGCCCTTACGCTACGCACCCCCTCTCCCTTTTTTATTGACCGACCCTGATCAAAAAAGTCCATGGCTGAAAGCCCCCCCCCTCGCGAACAACCTCCATTTTTCTAAAGCTGGGCTGCTTCCCTTTCGATGATTGTTTTTCTGGGGCCTGTTTTTCCCTTTCTTTTAAGCTTTAGTGCGGCTTCTGTAAATTTTTGGTTGCCTGACTCCTTCGTGCTTTTTTTTTTTTTTCCAGGGGAGTCCACGAAGCTTGAACCCTCTTCCGTACTGGCTTCCTCAGCCCCTCCCTTGGCCGCAATAATTGGACACCCGCTACATTTTGACTTTTCTTGGTTAGTTTTTAAACCGCGGTTCCTGGGGAGGGTGCTCTCCGAAAGTGGACCGAAGGGTGTTTCTACTGATTTTCGTGTCGTAAATTTTTTTTTATTTTCTTGCACTTCCTCCCCAATTTCCGGTTCAGAACCAGGCTTTTTTAAGTTCCTTTTTTTTTTTTTCCCCTGCAATTATCGTTACCCCCTTGGGCTCAACGGCCGTCTGAGCCCTCGTGCCACACCCTCTGGTGCAGTTCCCTCCCCCCCCGATCTTTTGTTGCTAGGTTCCCCTCGTTAGGTCCTTTGGTCCCACTTTTTTTTTTTCGAAAACCCTTGAGTCATTCGGTCGGAACCCAGATTTGACGCCTCTTCGAAAACCCTTCGAGTCCCCTTTTCTGGCTTCCGGCGCGATTTATTTGACCTCAATTTTCTTCCCTTTCTTCTGGTTAACCTGCTCTAGTATTTAAGAGAGACTTTCAACTTTGGCACTGTCTTCCCCCCTTTCCGAGAGTTTGTTCGTCCCCTGCCAGCCTTTGCCCTGTGCCCTCCCCTGTTTTCCTCATCTCAGTTGGTTCTCGTGTAACTCCCTCTTCTTTTCCCCTTCCGAGGGGGTAGACCGGTCGTGTGCGGGACGTTTTTTTGTCCCCCTGGTTTTTCAACCTTTCTGGGCAATCCCAACCCCCTTTTTCCCCCTCAAGCCAATCGGCCCGCCGCTTTTCCCGACACTAGCGACGGTTTTTTGACGGCAGTGGACGCCGTTGTAACGCAATTCGTTGGAGAATTTCGCCTCTTTTTTTTTTTTTTTTTCCACCCCAACCCCCACCCTCAAAAAAACAAACCCCCCCATCTTGTTTTTTTTTTTCCCCCCCACCACACCACCCCCCCCCCCCCATTTACAAAGTTTTGCCCCCACGCTTTTTTTTCCCCCACAAAAGTGATGCGAGATACCCCTCCACTATTGATTTCTCCCTGGCCCCTGATTGAGGGGGGCTTTTTCTTCCCTCCGTGGACGGCGCTCCCTTGGTACGCACGGTCTTTTCGAGCCGCTTTCTTCCCTCCTCAGTCGCCCTCGTTCGGCTGGGACCAATAGTTCGGGCAACCCCTTTTCCCTCCCCCTTCACTGGCTTTTGCTTGATCAAGCTGACAGATGATTCCTCACTGCTGGCGGCACCCCCAATAAAGACACGGATCACCGTTTTTTTTTTTTCATGTGGTACCTTGAGTCGTTGACGCTTTCCCCCCCTTCCATCCCCCAAATATGTCTCTTTTTACTTTACTTTTTCCTTTTTTTTCCTTTTTCGAGAGATTGTCGGCGATGCTAATTGGCGATGCCCCCCAGTTCACTCTTCCTTTTCCCTGAGTTGGCCGTCTCCCCCCCTTTTCCCTTTTTCGTTTTTTTTTGTCAGCAAGTCTCTTTGCGACCCGTCCCCTTTTCTTGTTTGGGTGTCACTAACCTTTTTGGCGGCCCCTGCCGGTCCCGTTGATTCTTTGGTTTTAGCCCTAGACCTAAATCTTTCCTGGTAGAATGAATTAAATGTTCGCCTTGACCCCCCAAAACCAGTGCTCGCAAGACCGCTGTGCCTTCCTTCCTTTCCGGGTCGTCGATATAGAACCCACAATTTTTTTCCACCTTGGCCCGGGGAAACTTCATCGAGGAAAATTCCCCGTCTTTTCACCGTGGGAGATCGCGCTTTCCCCCCCCCCCCCCCCCTTTTGCACTATGGCCCCATTACGGATTATATCGGGGAACCGGTTTCGGATCTTTTCTCTTTCTGTATTCTAGGCCGGGACACCTTGTTTTTTATGGCTTGGGTTGCCTGTTTTGCCCCTTTCTTTGTTGTTTTTTTTTTGGACCCTGGGGATCCCCTGTTCTTTTTAGTGGGCCAGCCCCTCCTAGACGTGCCCAATCCTGTCCGACGAACCCCCTGAAACCCTTTCTATTTTCTTCCGGGCTGAGAATGCTTCTTCTCCACCCCCCTTCGTGGGCGTTTTCTTGTAAGTTTGAACCGTTCTTCTCCGTGCTTTTCTGAAGGTTCACTTCTTGGGGATTTTCCTCACCGTCCCCGAGGAAATCGGGTAAGTGGTACCTTCGCCCCCGTCTCCCCTTCAGCGCCAACTTTGTTCCCGTTCGGTAATTACGTCACGGTGTCCGACCGACTGACTTCCTCATGTTCTCCCCCTCTTGAGGCAGAGCAGAGGGGCGCTTTAAGCTAGGCCGTCCCCGATAGGTGTTTTAGTTTCCGATCTTCTCGCCCTCCTTTTGCTTTTCCTGCCCCCCTTTGGTGCAGGGGGTTCCATGGGATTGTCGGACGGTTCCTCTTATTGCGGAAACCCTCACCCCGGTTTTTCCCCCCCTGAATTTCCTGTTTTTTGGGGCGGTAGAAATTGACTTGCGTTTTTTTTTTCCAGGAAAATAACCCAGCCTCGCGATTGTAAAAGGCTTTTTCCTTTTGATGCCCCATTCCCCACAATTCCTTTTCCTTGGATAGCCCTTCTCAACAGGCCGCTTCGTTTTACTGGGAGGTCCCATGGCCGGGAAGGCCCCTTTTCCCTCGTGGTCAAGATTTTTTTCTCTGGCGTGGTGAGCGGCTTTTTTTTTGGATTCCCAGGGACGCCTACAGTTTTTCCCAAGTTCTTTGCGTTTACCACGGACTTCCACCAAACCCTCCCCTGGTAGTTGATGCCGAGTTTATTTTTTTCCCCTCCTTCCCCCTTTCTTCGGCCGCTTGGCCCTGCCAATAGACTCATTTGCTTCATCAGTCGTCCGGTATTTAAAGAGTGGCCCCTCTTTTTTCCCACCGTTTTCCAGGACGGTTTTTTCTTCATGCTAAAATTTTTTTTTTTTTTTTTTTGGTTGGCGGTTTTTCGTATTGTTTTTTGCCAGAGTATCGGGCTTCGCTCTTTTGGGGTGTCCTTTCTTCGGGGGTCGTTTTTTCCCCCATTTCCAGGACCTGTTTTCCTTTTTTCATTGCTCTTGAGGCCCTGCCCGGTTTTTCTTTTCCATAAGCCCAATCTCGCATTTCTCCATGAGCTCGATGGTGCCGGTCGCTATTCTCTCTCCACCTCTTCTTTTTTTTGTTGAGTGAGAGCCCCATCGGATCTTTTCTTTTCCTTTTTTTTTCGGCCTTTTCTTGAGCAAACATACCTATGACATCAGAGCAGTAGACCCTGCCCCCCCCGCAGCCGTGTTTTCTGGGGGTCGCCGCCCCCCCTTCCCCCCCATTGCGCCACCCTGCCCGATATCCCAGACCGCACCGCTCCCCTCACCCTTGAAGCACATGGAACGCCTTAATGGTGCCGGGCCAAACCGATTGTCCGGCATCCAGGGCGTGGGCCCCCTGGATGGCTTGGGGGCTTTGCCTTGTGCCAGATGTTTTCTTTTTTTTTTTCTCCCCTGGCCCATTCGTCTCCGACTGAAGAGCCTGCTTTTTTTTTTTTTTGGGAGGGCCGTGGGGTGCAACGCAAGGCGTTGTACGTCAAGGGCAGGCGTCCTTGTCCCTCGCCCCCGCACTAGACCGTCCCGTTAAATTTTTTTCTTTTTTCCCTGGCTTTCGGTCACACGTGGTTTTGTTCTTTCTTCGGTGCGATCCGTCGCCCGAAAAGGGTTGAATTTCTTCTTGGTCTTAATTACGGTTCCCCCCCGGCGTGTCAGTTTTCCGACCCCCCCCCCACTCCTTTTCCTTCTTTTTTTTTCGTTGCAATGATCGTTTAAGAATCCGAATTCCGTCTGCGGGGCAAAGGGAGTCCCCCCCTGATGTGGTTTACAGACTTCCAACACATCCGGCTAGTTTGACCCCTTTTTTTCCTCCCATCAGGCCCCCCGGTTTTTTTTCCAACCAAACCTGAGATCGGTCGGGACTTTTGACGGCCTATTACCGTTCTCACTCAATGGCTGCTGTGTAGAGTGCCCTGATGCTTGAAGTCCCTACTCCCTTTTTTTCCGTCCGTTGGCTCGTTTCGCCCCCTCGGGTCACCTTTTGGTAACCCCCCCTCCTCCACCACCGACGCCGCGTGGGTTTTCTTCCAGGCAGCCTTCGCCTTTGGAAAAGCCCCTTTCCCATTCGGATCTGTTCCCCCGCCTTTCTCGTCCTGCGTGTCCCTTGTTCCCTTCTCGACGTTTTGGACAGGTCACCCGTTTTTTGCCAATTCCCTCTTCCATTCATCCACTTTCTTTGCCCCCCCCCGCCGATTTCCAAAGATCGAGTTCGGACCGATTTGCCCGGAAAAGGGTCAAGGTTGTTTCGAACGCCCGTGCTTTCGTGTCCACCCCCGGTTTTTGGCGCATCTCTTTTTCCCCTTTTTTCACTACTGAGTTCGCCCCCGGCAGGTGATGAGTGGGGGCGAGTTCTCTTCCACCTACCGGCAGAGAGCTCTCCTTTCCTGTATTGTTGATTAGCTCCGCGACCCACACCCTCCGAGATGTTCACGCGCCGTTAGCACCGTCCTCCTTTTCCCGTGGGTCAATTTCCACGGGCGCCGCGTTGGTGGCAAAAACATGACTGCCCCTCCGTCTACGTGGAGCACCCTACCCGGTGAGACTGGTTTGCGTCAGCCTGACGACCTGTCCCCCCCTTTTCAACCGGGAGAGTCACTTCCTCCTTCCACTCTCTCTCTTTTCCCCCGATTGTTTCTTTTTGGTTTGCTGAGATTGGATGGTTGGCTTATTACTCCTTTCACGCCTGTTCATTGGTCCATGTGTGTATGGTCTTTCGTTTTGCTGAGGTTTGATCTTCTTGTCGCTGCATCGCAGTCTTGGGCGTCAGCACGCGTCGTGTCCGTTCCCCGTTTGTTCGAGGCCCCCCCCTCCGACCCATCGCAAATGAGGGCGAGGACCTAACTTGGTCCGCCTTGGGAAAACCGTCTGCTCCTCCCCCCGGTTGAGCGCATGCGCGCTTTTCCCCCTTTCTTTTTTCCCTCCTTCGGCACAAATTCCCAATGTCCCTGTCTGAATTTCATAGTCTCGGAATATAGTCTCGTTTTGAAATTCCCTCTTTGGGTCCCCCCATATCGGCCTCTTCGCGTCAAATCAGAAAGTTTTTTTCTTTTTTTCTTCAGACTTGTTAAACTTTTCCGTCTGTTTTCTGAGGGGTTGCAGGTAAACCTTTCCATGGTCTTTCTGGAGCCTCTTCCCATTTCAGCCCCCTGTGATGCTTTCCCCCCCCTTTTCTTCCTCCCTTTTTCGCCAGAATAGCCCGCGGCAGCATTCGGAAGAACAACCTTGACTCGATGAGATTGCCCCCCCTTCGTACCCCACTTCTCTTTCCGTGCCAACTATTTTGGGGTTTACCGTTGCCAGGCGTCTCCCTTTCCCCCGCTTCCGGAACTTCGTCACGTTTGTTCGAAACGAGGACCCTCCTTTTGGCCCTTCCTCGTTGGCCCCCCCTCCGAAGCGACGACAATTACGTACCCGTTCGGAATTTCGGGCGTCACCCGGTCCTTCTTTCTATAAGGTCCCCCCAAGTTTGATTTTTGTTTGATTGGTGTCCGATCGCGGTTTCACATATATCCGAAAGCTGGTTTTCTTTATCCCCCCAGCCTCCCCTCTTTTTTTCCTCAGGACGGGTGCATGTTTTGAGTTATTTATCTTTAACGATCATTTGAACCTGCACGTTTGCGGGGGGGTCCCGGAAATTTCTTCCCCGGGTTTTCCCCTCCCCACCGGACGCGTTGATGACGGTCCCCCCTTCGACCTCTAGAAACCCCCCCTTTCCGGGCGACTGGTTGGGATGTCTCGGGATCCCCTCCCGGTAAGCATAGGTTGGACCGGACCCTTCCTTTCCATCTCCCTAACGATTTTTGAGCCTCCGTTTGGCGGAACTAGGGGCGAAAGGGACCAACTCGTCCTCTTTTCCAACGGCCTTTATAACCACGGACCCCAACCCCCCCACGGCTCTTCGTGATCTCCCTCTCCTGCCTAAATCTCTTTCCTCTTACAGTGTTCCTTTGAAGTCCTGCATCAATTTTGCCTCAGTAAGGAAACCTGGATTCTCCCGTTTCAGGATGCGGTTTTTTCGGGCGACTGACAGTTAGGGGCGTATGGAGATACGTGGCATGGCCAAGTATAGGGCGGCTGAAAGGACCGAGTGCAATTTGGTGGCACGCCGTTGTCAAGTGGTTGGAAAGGTTTGCTTTTTTTTTCTTTTGTCCTCGCCGGATGTTGCTTTCATGGTTAACCTCCCTGGTCCTATGGGCGCAAATTGAAGCGGATGGATTGAGAAGATTTACTTTATTCTTTTCCCCCCTCCTCCTTTGTTTTTTTCTTTTCTCGAGAGAAATTCTGACCATTGAGCATTTTTCCTTTTCTTTTTCCCCTTGCATTTCGGAGCAAACTAAGAGGAACCCTCATCTTACGCCCCGGCACAACTCCACGGGCTGGTAGGACGGGCCTGCGCTGGTTTGTCCCCCCATGTGCGCCCTTTCTCCTCCCGCCCAGGCCAGACTTTTTTTTTTTTTTCCCTCGCACCGCCCCGCTTTCAGAAAATCCCCCCTCCTCCAACCTCCCCATTTTTTTGACGGTGGGACCACAGATTAAGCCCTTGCCTTCCGGCGACCCAACCCTGATGACGGTGCTTGAGGGGTCCAGTCGGCGTTCTCTTTTCTCCCTTTTACCCATTCGTTCGCAGCAACCGAGCTTTTTTTTTTTTGTTCAGGGCCTTGGGGAGTAAATGCAGCCGTTGGGCGCCGAGGGTTCCTTTGGCATTTCGTTTCCCGTCCAGTCAAAATCTTTCTTTTTGACCCTGCGTTCCTTTTTCTCCCTGCTCTTTTCCGTTAAAAGAGGCGGCCCCTGGAGGGATCCCCTAGTCACGTCGCCCGAGGTGGATTTTAAGAGGTCGCGCCCGCTTCAATCGGGGGCTCTTCCCCCCCCCCTGGCCGTCAGTCCCTTTCCCCATCCCTTTTTCGTTTTTCGCACTATCGGTAACAGATACGTTGGACTGGCCCGCTTGCGCAAAAGATGATGCGATGGGCACTCTTTTACGAACACACACCCCTTGGACGTGCCTCTACTTTCTTCCCCCCCCCATCCTTGTTCGAAAACCTCTCCTTACCCCCTCGTCGTGACGTCGATTATCAAAGGGTACTGCGCTGGTGTCGCGCCTGTAATTCGACTTTCCCTTCCCCCCCTCCCCTTTTTTTCTTCTGGCTATCGCTTCAGTTGGAAGACGAATGGGCCCTTTAACCCGACGCCGGAGTTTTCGCCAAGCAGCCTTTCGCCCTTGACAAATCCCTGGCATCCTCATTTTTCGTCGAACTTGGTCTTTCTCCCCGGAAGGCGCTTTTTTCTTGCGAAAGGGCGAGTTGTCCCCCCGTTTCAACCCCGGAGCCCCCTTACAACGAGGCCATCAAGGGATCCTGGCCCGCCGTCTATTACCTCCAGCCCGACGGTGTTCCCGCAGATCCCCGACTGCAAAGGCTTCGTTGGAGAATCGCTATTCCAAGATTACACCCGTCGTTCTCTCCTTTTCGACTAGAGGGGCCCCCGGGCCACCGGTTGATTGTCGTGGGGGCGATGCGCCTACACGGAACTTCTGTCTACATTCACCCTTTTTTTTCCCGTCCAGACCCCAGGCCCCATTCCTTTTTCTTTTCCCCTCGATGTTGAGTGATGGGTGTTCTCGACTTGGCGAACGGGACGACCCAAAGGAGCATTGCTTGCATGACTGCCCGATCGCTCATCACTGCCCCCTTCACCTCACGGTCCGTGAGCCCGGCTTTTTTTCCTCTTTTCCCTCGACTTGACCGGCGTGACGTCCCACACTTCCTAGTCCCCCCCCCACCATTCCTCTCTCTTTCTCCGTGTTGTTGGTGAGACGCTTCTTGGATGGATTGCTCTTTTTCCGCTGCCGTCCTTCTGTTTTTTTTTCTCCTTTTGAATCTCGATTGGTTTTCTCCGTGCTTGGAGTTGTTCAGCATTCTGAGCTTGCATCCCTGGCAAGTCCTCGGCAAGTCCCCCCCCCTTTTTTTTTTTTTTTTCTTTTCCCGTTTTCTCTGCTGTCTCGGCAACCAGGCCTCTTCACAATCCTTGAGGTAAGGAACTTTACGGCGCCTGGGGAACCAGTGCGCGGTAACTTCGTTGCAAATATACCTGGGCGGCGCTCTTTCTCCCCCCTCAACACCCCGGGACATGTGAAAAACTCATAGGGGGTTGGAAATTTCTCGTTCGTTTTGTATTGGTGTGCCACCCCTCTTCTTCCCACCACCGAGCTTACATAGTTCCCTCCAGTTCTTTCAAAGCCATTTTGCTGATATTCGTTTCCCCTTAATTTCTTTTGGCATCTTTGTTTTCTTTGCCCCATCCGGGGTGGATTCCTCTACCCTTTCCAGCCCTTGCCCGCCGCTACTAGACTGTTTTTTTTTTTTTTTTTCCACTCCGCCAACCCCGCTCCCTGTATTTCCCCCCATTTGTCCAGGGGATTTGCAGTCACCTTTTCTTGTCACCCCCAACACTCGGCGAGGGGGTCGCGGGAAAGGTAGTTTTTCTTCCCTTAGCAGGACCGACGACTCCTCCTTAGGGCATTCCTTCCCCACCCAGTAACATCGCGGTCTCTTTTTTTCCCCCTTTTCAATCAAAGCCCTTCCTCCCCCCAAATTCGTACCGTTTCCAATCCTTCTTCCGGGCTTTGACCCGAATTGACTCTCCATGGTTTTTTCCACACCTGAAATTATTTTTGTTTCTTGAGGGCCGCGGGTTCTTTTTTCCAGGCTTAGCCAGGACCAGTGTTTCTTCGTAACCCTCCGACGTTTGTCCCCGCCGGCGTACTTCCCCTTTTTCGTCGAATTAACGATCCTTTAAAACACAAGCAACGGTGCCGGCTGGGGGGTGGCTTGACCTGGAAACTTGTTTGTGCCAGACGCGGCCCCTCCTTTTTTTTTTTCTTCTCTAGAAAAAACTCCCCCCCAAATAGTTTGCATGCTGATAGGCGATAATCTTTGCCTCGTTGACCGTGTTTCCCTGGAGTGGATCCCCAACAGTCCCGCCCTTTCCAATGCTTATCTTGCGGCCGAGGGGCTCCATGCCCGTTTCTTCGTTCCAACGTCCTTGCGCCTCCCCCCCCTTCTTTTTCCCCAAACAAGCTCTCGTCGTTGCCCTTGCCTATTTTTTCCGCGAAGCGAGTCTGTGATTAACCCCAATACGTGTTCCCTTCCGCCCTATCATCCTAGCCGGTCAAAGTGGGTCTTTTCCCCTGATGCGGGTTTTTTGCGAAGTCTCCTTGTTGGCGGTTGCGGCTGGACTTTCGGTTCGTGGCCTGGCCAGAGTATTGCGTAGCTACGCGGTTTTGCAGGCACTTGCCCCCCCTTTCTCGCCCGCCCCTGATGGGCAGGGGTTTCCGTTTTGGCGATGTCGATCTCGGCCCCTTGTTGCTTCCGCCTTTTTTTTCCTTTGATGCCACACGCGGCTTTCCT
>Ga0179593_1384343_pt1 | contig 15234 bp, 10 predicted proteins | sample CZODoug2_1_08_16_FD_185931 | JGI IMG/M metagenome (GOLD analysis project Ga0179593, IMG submission 185931) | Vadose zone soil fungal communities from Angelo Coast Range Reserve, California, USA - CZODoug2_1_08_16fungal (PacBio error correction) | ecosystem: Environmental > Terrestrial > Soil >... | reverse complement strand
TATTCCTGGCATCTTCTAACCTTTTATCTCCCCTTTCCAAATTCGTTGCGAAGAGCTTTAACTTCGAGAGTCGGCCGCGAAATTTTTAAGATATCGTTCTAGTTCCCCGCTTCCTCCTTCCCGGCTTTTCTCAAGACTGAAGACTTGTCGAGGCAAGTATCAAATTCGTAAGGTGAGCCGCCCTTAACCTGATTACTTTTACCGAGGGATACGTACTTGCGGAGGCTCAATCCCTGAAGAATCTTTGCTCGGTCCCCTCCATTAACCCCACACTCGGTTAGGTCACCGATCTTCAAGCTTATCCAACCAGCTTTGTTACGGCTCCTTGCCTCTCGGATGGCTGTTTTTTCCTAGCCGTATCCGCCGTTTTTGCTGTGAACCGGGATTTTCCGCCGCGCGTCTTATTTTAAGTACGCTCGATTCTTTCCCGCTTCACCCCTTTTTCAGATTGATTTTCAATATCCCCTTTGATCATTCCCCTGACGTATTATAAGCAATATTCGGTCGCATTCCTGCATCTTGTGCATCACTTTTTGATGCTTAATCCCAAGCTATGGCCCCTTCCCCTTGAATTTGTTTCTTTCTTGCCGCCGTGGTTTAATGAGATCTCCGTACCTTCTTCTGAGCGGAGTGCCATCGCTTTCCTTCTCTTGCTTTTTGAATTTCGCGTGCTTGCCTGTTCTAGCCTGTTCTTGAGTATTACTGATTCCCAACGCTTTAAGGACGCCGCGTCCCTAGTTATTTTGCGTCTTTCTGTATGAATATTGTCGTGCTTTTTAGCGTTCCCCCTCCCTCGTTGTACTAAGGTTTACCTTTTTTTATGATCCCGTTAACCTTTAGACCTCCGCCCTCGTATCTCCATGCATTTTGCAGACCTTTCAAGTCCGTTTCCTCCTTCGTTAGCCCCCCCCCCTGCTAATTCTTGAATCAGCAGCAAGTCAAGCCTCCGCATCGTGAATCAATTTCCCTTATAATGCCCCCCCCCCACACCCCCCCACCCCCCCCCCCCACCCCCCCGTTCACAACCTTCCCCCGAGTCCCCTTCGTCCTACCCGAAAAGGGAATTATCTCGTTTAATTGATACCCCCATAAAACCCTGGTCGACCGCTCTGTCTCATTTTTCTCCGAGGGTAAGAGTAACTATCGTTTTATTCCCCCAAATATCGCATTTCGTTCGCCGTGTCGCCGTCTCCTTCTGATTCATGACAGTGACGACTAGAACGTCTGTGATGCGCTTCACTAATTCCTTTCTTCCGTTTTTTACATTTTTCAAAGGCTGAAGTCATCCGGTCGTTCATTTTGTGTGCGCCCTTTAATTTAAATAGCGTGAATCTTCCCAAATGCCTTCTGAGCTCTTATTCTTGCTCTTAATGACTCTTTTTCTGATTTTTTTAGATCCCCAGCCGTCCTTTTTGATCGGGCCGGTCTCAGTGCCAAAGGTCTCCTTGTCCCCCCTATGTGTTTTAGTCAGTTTTTGGGTTTGCTCTCGGCCTTCAATATCGGATTTTTGAACTCCCATCCTTCGTCTGCCCCCTGCTTCCTTTTTTATCGCCCCCCCCAAATAGTTTGTTGGCCTTGGGGCTTCCCATACTCGTTGCTTGCGGTTCCCCCCAACGCCACCGCCCCCAACATACTTAATTGAAGTGCTCCTTGACGACGTTAATTTGTCATGGGTACTCGACCTTTTCATTATCCGCCGGCAATCCCCCCCGGATGCTCACCCAGTTTCTTCCGCTTCATGCGCGCGAGACAGGAGTGAATTGTGTCCGCTCCGCTCTGAGTCTTTCTTTCTTCCTTTTGTCCTTTGTCCCATCGTGAGGGGACTACGGGTCCTCCATGGGACTCGGCCATCCCTTTTCCTTCAACTTGTCCGTAGCCGACTTTTCCCTTTCATTCGAAAGGGTCTACGTTATTCCTTGGCCCGATGCCGGAGCGGCGTCTTTGATAGATGAGCTGTCTGGATTCCCCTTTATCAATTGGTGGGGAAATTGCTCTGGCTCCCTGCCCTGCCTTTTCCTTCAAATCTCGCAATTTTGCCATGCTTTTCGGCCGAGTTATCGTTTTAGTAAGTGGATCCCCATGGCGTGCAGTAGTCCACAACTGCCTCGGCGCGTGCTCCCGCCGTCCTGCCAACTATTCAGACCCTAACTGAAAACATAACACGTGTAGGCTTTCGCGGGTGTGCGATACCCAACTATCCCGACCTCCTCTCGACAACCTGGCCCCTCCCGGTATTCATCATCTCGTTGCCCTGAGAGGAAGTTGACTTTCCGGCCTCTCGTGCTTCCCCGATTTCGCATTCCACGTCCTGTACTACCATGCTTTCCCACAAAGTGCCCCCGTTCCGTGGGCCCGTGAGTGTTTCCCTCTCATCCCAATGATCTTTGAGCCTGTCCATGCGCCCGGAAGATTGGCTTCCTAGCCCCAGGAGCCTGGCGGTTTGATATATTTCACTAATTGTCCCATTGGCTGGTTAACCCCTAAGTACTTTATTACCGTCGCCGATCTTTCTTTTCCCCAACGTCACTCATTGGTCCCCAAATCCTTCCCGTCAGGCCTCCTCCTTTCATACGATCCCCCAATCCTTTCTCCCATTTTACAGGTAACGCGGAATTGGCCTATCTTTTCCTGCCTTCTCTGGCTTTTTTCAATGCAAGGTTCCAGGGTCCGATTCCTCCCTTCCTTTTGCCCTCTCATAGTGCCTCTACATTACTTCCCCCCTGAGTGGGCTTTATCTTACGGTGTTCTTCCCGACACTAGCGGCCTTCGGGCGGAAGGTATAGGTCGTTCCTTGATGATAGTGGAAGTGGCCCGATAAGATCGCCAGTCCTTGCGTCTACTTTTTGCCTTGCTGAATCTCGCCCGCGGTGTGCCGTCCGATTCAACTTCCCAGCCACCATTTCCCGTTCAGTTGCCCCCCCCCCCTTCTTTCTCTCTTTGTTTTTTTGGAGAGATGTCCTCCGGTGCAGCGTAGACATGGTCTGCCATTTTTCTGTCCAGCCCATCGGTGACGAACCTGGCCTCAAGGCTGATCTTCGGCCGCGACCCTGGACGATTTGATCGGCGCCTGCTACGCCTTCCTCCCTCACCTTTCACCGGCCCCTTCTCCGAATGACGCCTGTCGTTTTTCAAGCTCCACCCGTTTTATTGGCGCCGTCCATTTCAACTGATGATCTCACCCTTTGGATACTGCTCTCGTTTCATCGGAATTTTATTGTCCGGAAAGCCCATTTCAGTAAAAGCCCCCTTCTCAACTAGTCCCTCTCTTCCCAATCTTCTTTGACCTTTGTGGCTTTATATCCGGTGGCTTTCTGCATCGCGCTTTTCGTGAGGACTTTGCACCCCTGTTTTTCCTCGGCTCGTTGTTAACTAGCCCGCCACTATGGGTCAAGAGTAGGCCCACTCCCTATTTCTTTCGTCCTCCCCTTAGTCCCCCATGAGCAAAGCCCGGTTTGATTGACTCATCGTCCCCCCTCACTGTTGGCTCTTATAAACCTCTTCTTTTTTTTTCCCCCCCGGCATGGAAGACCCCTTGTTGGTGCGGTCTTGCGCCTTTTCTCTTCATTTTAGTACCCAAAAGTTCTCCGGACCGGTTTTCCCCTCTCTCTTTCCGGAGATTCTCACCGTAAGAAGCTCTGTCTTTTTTTTCCGAGAAGAAGTTTATGAGGATCAGTGAGCAACCCCTCTACCCCCCCTTCAAGAGTTGAATGATTAGTTTTTTGAGTACCTTTATGCTACTTCAATTGTAGGGTTTCCGTTATAGCGCGATGTTGACCTTCGTGTGTATCCTTCACGATCCTTCTTTCCCCAAGATTTCCTTACCTCTCTATAGTCCGGAGGAGAACTTTTTTCTCCCGCTCCCGGGCCGCCGTCGCCTTCGCCATTTCACCCATTGAGAACTTACAGTTCATCGCAGTCCGTTTCCTCTGATGCGCCTCAGTTGGCCTTCTTCCAAGGTCACTGTTTAGGGCTGAAGCGGACCGGTTCCCCTCCGACGACAGACTTTCGTGCCTGCCTGCCTCCCCCGCCCCTCTCTACTTTTACGATAGTGCGCTATTCCGCGTACCCTCGTCTATCCAGACCTTTGCCGCGACTGACACTTCCGGTTTCCTCGTTCTGAATTGCCTGCCGTCCAATAGCCTTATTGTTCTTTAGCCCTTCAATTCATTCCCGCCCGTCCCACTGCCCCCCTGAACATGGAATTCGCCTCACTCACGAAATATATTGTTTGTGATCGTTTTTGACGCCTGGGCAGCACCGAGAGTGAACTTCAAAACACCCAAAAACCGTCTTTTTCCTATTCATGCTGTATTCCCTGTGACCATGTCGCCCCGCTGTTAGATTCCTCAGAGACGTTCTAGTTCCGGCGTTGACCACAGTTTATCTTTCTCTATCCCCCTTTCCCTTTGTTTGTTTTTCCTTAGAGATCCTTTCTGCCTGGCGCTTGTGGCCCGATCACGTATATCTGCGGGACTCCCACTGACGACCTGAATGGACCAAGTCTGAATCCTTTCCCTTACTGTTTTTGTTTAATTTTTGTTTCATCGTCATCGCGGTTGTCCCCGGGTCACCCACCGTCACGCGAACAAATCCGTGTCGTGAACGTCCTGCCAAATTGAGTTTTTTTCCTTTTTTTCCCCGGGGTTTAGAGCAAAATTCTCGGAACCCCTGACCGGCTTCAAGTTTGTAAAGCTCCCTTATCGTTTCTCCCGGCTCAATCCTTGGCTTATCATGTTGTTGAGCTCCTGTTGTCCGCTATCGCGTCCGCTTCTTCAAGGTGTTTCGCAAGGAGTTAGTGATATGGCGCCGATCCCGGTTGGCCAAAACCCGGGTCGTTTCGTTTCCTCAGGTTTTCTTCTGGCTTATCCTTTTTTTCTTTTCAAGAACCTTTTTATGTTCGTTCTTGTTGCTCGCTGAGCCTTGACTTCGGATTTCCCATGGTCCCTTTTTTTTTCAATTTGGGAAATTGGGTAGTTCCTCCTATCCCCGTCGCGGGTCTTTTTGGGGTTTACCAAGGCCTAATATCGAGGGGCCCTCTTGGTTCGGAGAGTTTTTCGACAGGGGTGAAGAATCAAGTTCGTATCCGTTTTCACCAACCCCTGAAAGAATGATCCTCCTTCATAGAAGTCCGATAAAGTACAGCGCCTCCATGAAGACCCAATACAAACTGGTTTGGGGGGGGGCCGCGCTCATTGGCCGACTTTGAGCTTGTGGGTGAGCCACTCCCTACCATCTTTTAAACAACCTACCCGGTATAGACCCTGGCCCCCCAAGAAAGTCTCTCACCCAGACGTCCTAGCCTTTTTAGTGCCACTCCCTTTCTTTTAATCTACTGGCGCTCTCATTTGAAGTCTCCATTCTTTTCCACTACATGTAACTCCCCCAACGTGGCTCTGTGCCGGGTGCAAGATAACTGGTGAGGAGCAGAATCCCCCCCATGAACGAGACTTCCATGCTTGACTGCTACTTGGTGCTCCTTACGCCGTTCGCGGATCGTCCTACAAGCTCCTCATTGACTTGGCTACCTTAACTCTTGGTCAACCCCCCGTGCGCCAGTTTAATTTACGGCGCAGCTGACGGACCTCATGGCCATTCCCTTAAGACTCCCCTGTACCTGAGGAATTTAGCTTTCACCACTCCTGAGATGCCGTCGCCCCCCCCGGTAACCGGCCTTGTTTTTATCTTGGACTCTTCAAGCGTCTGTTTAGTTCCCCAATGGACTGCCGACCATTCAGGTTTCCCCGGGATGGAGCCCCTCCCCCCAGCAATTAGGCGCGTATCCAAACCTTTACCTTTGTAATTGCGGATATATCCTAGGCCGGTTTGCCCCGCCTTTGACCTTGAGAATGCTACTTCTTCAGGTCAGCCTTAAGAGTTACCTGGGCTCGCTTACGACTTTCCACTCGGGGCCATCTCGAAAGTTGATCCTTTCCCCGCCCCGGTGTTGAAGGGACGCCCCGGGAATCCATTTCTCCCGTTTGCCAGCGCGTTCTCTTTCTCCTACGGTTTTTGACGAGCTTCGTCGCTGGAAGAGTAACCTTGGTCGCTGTCCATGTTGCCGTAACTCTAACGCGTTGAGAAGCTTCCTCCGTGATTCCCCTTCCCCTCCACTTTTTTTTCCGATGGATCTTAGCCAAGAAGTCACTGCTTCCTCCCTCCCGACCCCCTTAAAGGAATCCTGCCTGTCTGCCGCTCTTTAGAGGACAAGCGTGCACCCGGCTTTGCTCCCGTTTTATCCGCTGATTATATTCGGGATTCTTCTCATTGTTTCTTGAGATACACCTGATCCTTGTGCCGGACCTCCCCTTTCCCTGTAACCCTCCTCGTGTCGAACTGAATTAGATTATAGCCACTCCTCTTTTCATTTTATTTCTCTTCCCTTAATTCCCTGGAGTCGTCATTTAGAGTTGTTCTCCTTTAGTAATTGCCCCACATTTGAAGTTTGCCCCCTGCTCCGGTATTAACCTTCGCTACGGATTGTTAAGCTTATCCCCGTTGATATGTTGCACCGACCTCATTTTTCTCCTTTTCCCCGTAATTAAAGCCAATCTTCTCCCGAAGTACCTGCCGGATCCGGTTCATCCAGGAGTTGCTTCACCTTTCCTTTTCCCCCGGTCACCGGAAGCCAGTGTGTTAGCCCATTTCTCACAGCCGGGATAAGGCATATCTCCCGCAACGATCAGCTCCTTCGGCCTGCCTGGTCGCTTCGGTATTTTCCTATCGTGGCAGGTGTTGTCTCATAGGTTCTTTTCGTTAACAGTGCACACCCTTGCCCTTCCCGAGCCTCACCCGTATTTTATTTGCTTATGTAGTCTCTTATCTAGCTGTCTGCGTTGACGTCTATAGATGATTAGCCTGCCGCGTGTTAGTACCCCGTCCACATCTCATTGTCTCCTTCTCAACCCTTTATGACACCCTCATGAAGATTCATCCGTGGCCAAATTCGACTCCCGCTCCGGGGCCGCCGGAGCCGCAGAATTCACCACTTGAAGACCCTTTCTTCCTCTCAAGATAAGGACGCCCCTCGACGCTGTCCCCTTCATTTTTGCCAGGTGACTCCTGATATTTACATGACCTTTCCCCGACGACTTATTCCCTGTTTGCTTACACCGTGCTTTTTTTTGACTACGCCCCCCATGGAGGCACCGCCCTCCTTTCCAATCGTTTGTGCGCTTTTCCCCTTCTATCCAATATCGACGCCGATGAATTCGCCTGTACAATGCGTACCGTCTCTTTTTGCACAGAATTCCCCGTTTACTCCCAACCTTGAGAATTTACAGTGTTGATTTCCCTGTTCCATGACTACCTTAGAGCCGGCCCTTGCCCTGCCCCTGTTTCGGCATTTTTCCTGCCGCCGTTTCCCTCCCCCTGATCTTGTTCTTTTTGCTCACGGGACTCACATCTGGAACTCGGCCCCCCCCACAAAACCCCACGTTTCCTCCTTCCTGCTCTCCTGGAATTCCATGGTTTTAGATCCCCTCCTTCTAGGTTCCTACGCGCCGGCACCCCCGGTTAATACTATCTTTTCCCCCTTTTGTTTTTGCTAGATATTGGGACTGGTACTCGTCCGATTCCCGTCTAGGTTGTACTTTTCTCCCCTCCCTTAATCAGTCCTTGACCCAAGCGTCATGCAAATATTTTTTGGTGATTTTTGTCCTAGTTCATTCGCGGTGGGACCGTCAACCCCCCCCAATCTCCCCCTGAAACCTCAGGTGACCTTAGCATTTTTAGTAAGTTTTCCCAGGTGTCAACTTCCTTATTAATCCCGAGGACATCACCACTATTTGTCAAGTTCGTCCGCCATTGATTTTGCCGGCGCCCAGTTTCGGCGCCCTTTTTCGGATTGATCTTCGGCTTTGTACGTGCTCCTCGAAATCTGGGTGGTGTTAAATTAGTCGTTTCATGTTCGGGAGTAGTCGTCTTGATACGGTTAATTAAACGGGCTAGTCTTGGCTTTCCCCCCTTTTCATTCAAGGGACCTTCTCAGTTGTTAACGTTCCGAATCCGGTGCAGAGCGGCGGCGGCTCTTGAGATTTCCTGAGGTTCCACTGGGAGTTATCCCTGTTTTTTTCAATTGATCTCTTTTCCAGGAGGAAACCGGGCGGTTTTGAGGACAGATCTCCCCATTTTGCGTCCCGGTACTATGTCGTGGCGGCGGTTCTCGGCCTAGTTATAAGGGGGTTTACCCGTGGTGTTACCCCAACATCCTCCTCTCCCGGACGCTATTTATCTTTCCCACCCCCGACCAATCCCTATTCTTCCCCACATGACGCCAAAAATAAATTCACGGTGACGTCGGGTCTGTCGAGGGTTTTTGCTATCAATGTTAAATTACTTACGCTGATCTACCCCAACCCCATGGCCCATGCACGGCGCTGGCCATAAGGCCGCAAGCTCAGTGCAGTGGCCTCCCTTTTCACCGTTCCTTGCGGCGAATTCGCCTTTCAACTGGCCTTTTCAAAATCCTCTACCCCCCCCCAGTTATTCCGGTGCGGGGGAAAGCTCAGGTTTGCTTCTCGTAAGAACAATCGGGGTGGTGGTTGGTGGGCTGCAAAGATGCGTCCATTTTCTTAAAGTCCTTTCATTCCGGCCTAGGCGCATTTTCGGATCGATATCTGCCAAAAATTCATTCCTTTCCTGACCCTGGGTTGCGACTCTTGGACCCCCCAGTAGCCACTAACGTTCATACGGTGACGGTCGTCCCCCTGTAAAAGATTGCCCTTTTCCTCACCCCAGACCCGCGATCGATACCAGTTTATAAACCGTTGCTTCCTTCTCCCTCTGTCACGCTACTTTCTCTTGGGCCGCGTTTTCTGGAGCTCTTTTTTTTTAAGTTCAATGGCGGTCCTCTCCTCTCCCCCCCCCCCCCCCCACGTTTCTTCCTGATTCGGCCCGCCCCAGCGCCGTACACTATTAACCACTCGTGGAAATGGCGGCTGATTTTCCCCCTTCCCGGGCTGTGCACGAGACAACTTAATTCGTTACTGGCCGTTACTCTTGATGTTAGCTCTGGGGCGTCGACCAGCGCCCTCTTGTATTTCCCCCTGACTCGCCCGTTGCTTGTCTTTCTTAGAAACGCTTTTCCCGGGACTCTTAAAATGTACAGTAGTACCTTTTTTCTAGATTTATCATTTTTTTCCTTATCCATCGTTGTTTGTTCTAGCTTTTGCTCCCCTGTTATCTGACACTTTCTCTTTTGACACGGTTGATAGTAAAGCCCACCGCCCTTTTTTTTTATCTTCTACCCGTGATTTCCTGAGCGTTTTTTTCCCCTATTCTGAGTTAGACCCCTTACTATCTCTCTCTTCCCTGGCATTGAACGACTTCCGTAGTTCGAGGGCAAGAGTCCCCTTTCTAGGTGGAATCGACATTATGATTCACAGTTTGGTACTGGTCGCTATTCGCGCTTTCACGGTACTCAGTGTGAGATTACAGACCATTTACTGTCCAAGACTATTTCCCTCCTACTGCCCGATAGCCCAAATTCCCTTTCCCTGGCTTCTCCTGCATCTCCTTTTATTCTTTTCTTCCTATCTAGTAGCGGGAGTGAGTCGTTCTTATTTGCCCCTATGGTCTTTCGCCTCTTGCCTTATTAACGCTCTGTTATGTCAAGCTGCTTTCCATTGTTTGCCTAGAGAACTGGCCCATGCTACTATCCCCCGGTTCCATTGACGGCTCGTCCCTCAATTTTTAGATTCCCCCCACCGATGCTTGGCCCCTGCACCTAATTGTGGCATTTTTACCGCCGTTTGGCGAATGCTACTTTCCCTATTCCTGCGCCTTAGGTCATCCTTCCTGCTTGCTTCCCCTTTATGATCGGAAGAAGTCAGTTTGCCCGTTTTGTTCGACGCGGTTTGTTTTCCAGTATCAACCCCCTTTCCCCCAGGACGATAGCACGTTATTGTTGCTTTCATTGTGGTTGCCCCCCCCATTTGTCTTAGTGATTTCCTTTTCTCAGGATTCGAAGGTTTCGGGTGGCCGTCATCTCCCAGTGCCCTCTTTTCACCTATCGAGACCGCCGCCCTCCCGATAGTTCATTAATCTCTTTTCCCCGCGCTTGGTGCGGAGAAGATCCGACCCCATTTTCACAAAATTCAAGGGACCTACTTCCGCGCCCGTCCGCGCTCCGGCATGTCCCTGTGACTATACCCTTCTCATTGCCGGGGAGTTCCCGACTTTCCATCGTCAGACGTATCCTGGGGACCTTTCTAGCGCTCCTGGCAATCCACCCCCCCCATGGAGGCCGGAATTCCCCCGTTTCTTCCTTTGTTGCCCCCCGTATTTCCGTACCTCTCTCTGACGCACTGTGTCCTTCTCCTGTCCCTCGTCTCTCTCAGATTTTCCCGTCCTCCGGCCACTCCCTTCTTTCTGCCGTCGTTAGTACTATACTTTCGGCCCGCCCTGCCCATGCATGGCGTTTCATCGCCGCGTTCCCTGACCTTCTTTCTGTTCCTTGTGACTCGCGCACGCGAGTGAATCTCCCCCAAAAAAGCCCCCCCACTGGCCTCGTATTCCTGTTTATTTCATTCATGTCTCTGATGCGGCTTACAGTCCGATAAGTTGATCGGTTTAACGCGCCATAAAACCTTTGCTAGTAGATATTTTTTTCCCTATGTTGTTGGATAGATGACCTTGGGCCCTGTTGAGCTTTTTCCCCCGAGCAAAAGCCTGCTCACATTTTGTTTTCATACATCTTCCTACGACTGGACTCGGGCATATTAAACCATTGTGGCTTTTTTGGGCCCGTTTCCCTCGCGGTGCTTCAAGTTCACCTCACCGCGAACAATATAAGTTTGTGCCAACGGCTTCGCACTCCCTTTCATAGGGTTTCCCTTCTCGAAAAATTAATTCTTATTCGCGGCCCCATCACACTCCGTCTCGCTACTTTTCCTTTTCCCTGTTCCTCTTCGCGCGAGAAAGTTCTCAGTGTCCGGCGCCGGGCGGTTCGAAGATTTATTCTTACGGCGGGTACGCTTTAACTCTAGCCCCCCGCTCCTTCCTCTGGGTCATCCTGTTGTGGAGAATTGGGTTTCCCCCTCCGACAGGTTTCCCGGACACCCCGCTTCTCGGACCTGTCATTTTCGCTCAATTTCTCAGCTGATTCCCTGGCACTCTGCCGGAGCGGAGTTCGGATCGTTCTCTTCCTTCTTGATTCCCTTTTTCTCCTGGTGACCATTGCGCTCGGAGCTGGCCGGCGCGGGAGGAGATAGCATTTAGGACCGACCTTACTATGGGATTCCTTTTTTCGCGAGGTTCCCACTGGTGAGTGCTTCACGGAAAACCCCCCCTACGACGTAGAAAGTCCGCTCGCAAACCCCTATCTTATATCACCTGACGCAAAATAATACGGTGCCTATACCGGTTTGCGCGGGTGTGCTCTGATTAACTCATCACTACTCATCTGTGATAGAAAAAAAGTTCACCTTCCTTTAGTTCTTGTTTCTTCTGGCTATTTTGCGCAAGCGTGACTCTTTTCCCCCTAAGGCTCCTCATAGTTAATGGAGGTGCCTCTTCCCCTTCGTCCCCATTTCCAATGTAAAACCGTTCTTTTACCTTGTTGGTCCCCCCCTCTTAGGTTGGAGGGACCGCCTCACCACCATTGCGGCACCTAGCGTCACTTCCCTTTTTGCTTAATCTTTAATGTCCTCTTCTGATTCTAGGACCCCTGTATAGGTACCTAAAATCCGGTAGCGATAGTAAACGGCCCGCCCCGGAGGCCACATAACGTTATTTCCAAATTCCCCTTTAACCCTCTAAGCCCTGGACTTAGATTATGCATTTCAAGACTCCCCCAATAAGTGCTTCGGGTACACTTTCCCCTCGTATTTGCTTTTGACGCGCTTCCTTATCAGAGGATTTCCGACGGAGATCCCGTCATCTCATGCTCCGTACTGGAGGTTCCCCCAATATAGGCGTATCCCTACTTTAGTTTACTTTTTTTAACGAGTGGAATTTCCGGCGACTCAACAATTAAGACTTTGGCTTTCCCTGACAATAGTGGCAGTCTTTTCATCCTTATATTTGCTAGGTAGACGCGGTTTTGGATCCGATCATATAGCAAGGAGGGAGTTCGTCAACTTGAATTTTTCTGCCTCTTCCTGCACTGGGTTGATTCCTATCCCCCCGACCCATTGCTCCGCTGCCCCGATCTTTATTCCCTTCCTCTTCCCCTTTTGTTAGATCGATTCCCTGCCGTTTTTTTTTTTTGCTTCTTGCACTTGGCTCGGGCCCTGTTTTTCGTCGTAAAACAGTTTTTCCAGATGCCCCTTTCTGCTCGTCTCTGCCATACTTGGACCCCCCCCTCTCTTCGGAGAAAATATGTACTCTACTCATATCACATGAACGCTAATGCGTTCGTCGAGGGCCACCGCACCGTGTACGGGGATTCCTTTTTCAATCCACCCTCTCTTTTTAGTTTTACTTCTCTTGCGGCTTTCAAAGGTATCTTTCTGATCCGCCATTTTCCTCACCATCACCCTGGTCGTCCCTTCCGTTCCAAGTCCAAGATAGACAATCTCGTACCGGATGGCGCGGCCTTCGTCTTTCGTCATTCAATCTTGCCGTTTTTTAGCTTTTAGTATTTCCATGACTAAGTTGACGGACCGGTATTACTTATCTCCTCCGTTGTACCTGTTTCCAATTTAGATTCGTAGGTTTTGCATATCCTTCCCGGATGGCCGCGTCTCCCCCCCTGGTCTGATCTTGCCTCTCCCATCATTGTAGGCTTCTTATTTTGATCTTCCCCCGGCACCCGGAACTCACTTTTTTTTCATTTATTTGACTTGGGAGATTCTTCCGCCCCGTAAAGCTGAAGGAGCCCGGCGTGCGCCACCCTGCCTTCGCTTTTGCGTAGAGGCCCCTTCCGCCCTTTTTGGCCCCTTTGTGGTCGTTCAGCAGTTTTAGTCGTTACAGGAGCACCCGCTAATGACTCGTGCGTCCCCTTCTTTCTTGTGCGTTTCTTTGTGTTTTCTAATCTGTAGGAGTTTGAATTTGTTGATCGCGCCTTCCTTTTTTTTGGTAACTTCCTCTCAGTTAACCCACTATCGAGTCCCGTTCAGATCTTAATGCCCTTTTCTCAATTTCTCTCCTTCAAGCGCCGGTTGCTTTTTTTTTCTAGCCCAAACCCTTCTACCTTCCCCTTGAACATCGCTTCAGCTCAGAGTCCTCCCTTCCGAGGCAGGACCTGTGACCTTTCACCTTTCTCATTGACGGATAGAAATTTTTCTGTTCCAATAGACGACGACGAAGTCACTCCACAGTCTTCTCTCCTTCTCCCTCCCTGGAGTCCACGCCTTTTTCTCATAGGGCTAGAGGTGAATCTTCAAGGCCCCCCTCTTTAATCCTCTGCGCTCCGGACCACTTCGCTTTCCCTCTCTCCCCAAGAATGCGGTACTCCCTTTTATCCTCAGTCGAGTGTGATGGCTCTTCTTCTTACCTATTTCGAGCCCGTTCCCCTTGAAAAATGTCCCTTCGTCACCTCCTTTACCCCCCTTGTCGCGGTGATACTGTCTGCTCTTTTAACGAACCTATTTCTGACCGCCCCCCCCCAAAGGCTTTATTCGTCTGTGTTTTTAATTCTGTTTCCCTCGGTTTTCAGAACAGAAGAACTTGTCGTTCGCCTCGATGGCCCCAAAGGATCTCTTTTTTTCTTACCTCCCTTTGTTTGTTGCCTCGATCATTGGGCCTTTTGCCTTCTTCGCGATCAAGCTGTGGGAATCACCCCTCGACATGTTACTCCTTTGACTAATTTTTGAACGCAACTTTTTCCGTTTGGTGGATTTTTGGGTTCGTTCAATGCCCTGTTTCCAGTTCTCCCCCACCCGACCCCCCCGCGACACCCCCCCCCTTCAGTTTCTCCTTTGCTTTCCATTCCATTTGCGCCTTTCTGGCTTTCTTTGGCTCGCTCTATCATGCCTCTTCATTCACCTAGACGTGGGATCAAGCTTTCCGTAATTGTCTTTTCTCGCACCTTGCGCCAAGTTTCCTTCCTTCCAGCTGAGGATAGATGTTGATACTCGGTCCGTGAATCATAGCCTGGACCCCTTGTTCAAAATGCCTCATGTTTTGCTGAGAGGCTTGCTCCGATTTTAAGTCAACAGTGTTCTTTCTGGGAAAGGTCCTTTTTTTACCGGTGCATATCGGTATTCCTTGGAACTCCTTTCCGTTCCTCTTCTTCTTCTCTTTTTCTTGTTTTTTTTTATTTTGTGGGTTTACATGGGAAGTTCTCCATTGTGTTTGAAATGCGAGCTGATTCTTCGGAACCCGGCGAGGATAGGTAAATATTCGAAATTTTGAAAGTACACTTAGAGGAGAGGGAGGACGGATTATATATCTTCTAACCGGGGTTTCACTGCGAGTGACTTTTTTGTCCCCCAACACGTCGGTTACCAACACGAACTACGCCCAGGATTAGTTTCCCCCTTTTCCGACCCCCTCTTCCTGGATATCAGTCTTCCTCTTTGACGCCCCCACACCCCACTCCTTGCGCGGTTTTGTTCTCCCTGTACCGACAGAACCTGTTTGAGCCTGAACCCCCCGCCCCCCGCTTCGTGTGGCTTTCTCGCCCAAAGCGACGGCCTTTCTTTGCTCTTTTAATTTCCGGCGGCGCTAGGAAGTACTCCCTCTGCCCATCATGCGAACACCCCTTCTTCTTGCCGGTTGTTAGAAGTCGTCCTCACCCCTTAGTCCCCCTATTCGTCACTGCTCCGTCTATTTTTATTTCTTCTGGTCGAGCCTCTTCTCTATAGTTTCCCCTCTACTCATCTGACTTTTACTCTTTCCCCTCCGTAGCGATAAGTTTAATACGTTTTGATGGAAGTCCCTTTCCGGCCCCACCCTGCTACCTCCGTCGCTAGATGTCATGCCCTCACCCCTCCTTCCCTGAGATGAGTCGCCTTCCTGGTCCAAAGCGGAATGCTTCTTGCCTCTCCTTCTTTCGATCTGCTGTCCCACGGACCATGCCGGTTTCTCAATCCCTGTTTTCAGGTGTCCGAATAAGTATATACCACATCCTGTGATCATCTCTTGTCCCATTTTGTTTATCTTCATATCCACCATTAAGAAGGTTGAGCTTGCCCTACTCGAAAATAGCTCCTGTCTATTCATTCTATTTCTGTATCAGCGTGACGTGGGCCTTCCCTGATAAGAGAGTAAAGTGTAGGCCTCTATCGCAAGTTTCGGAATTCTTTCCTCTTTTTGATTTGACGTCACCTGTCAGCTCCAAGTGTCGAGCTG
>Ga0179593_1711578_pt1 | contig 15235 bp, 16 predicted proteins | sample CZODoug2_1_08_16_FD_185931 | JGI IMG/M metagenome (GOLD analysis project Ga0179593, IMG submission 185931) | Vadose zone soil fungal communities from Angelo Coast Range Reserve, California, USA - CZODoug2_1_08_16fungal (PacBio error correction) | ecosystem: Environmental > Terrestrial > Soil >... | reverse complement strand
CTTCCTCACCGATAGGCTACTTCCCTTTCTTACTATGTCTGCTTCTCCTCCCCTAGTGGGAACGTTCTTTTCATTGTTTCCGGATAATTTTTTGGGAGCAAGTTAAGAGGTTTTTCGACCACTAGTAGGGTCCAGTCTTTTTCCCCCCCCTTGGTGGTTTTTTTCCCCCTTTCTCCGTTAAGGACGCTTCAATGGTAAGGTTTTTTTTTTTCCCGACATGCGCGCAGAAGATGACATCTTTCTTGGCCGTCCTTCTTTGATGGCATTTTCCCTGCTGGTATCACAGCTTTCGGCACGGTGTTTCCCCTCCCGGAACCGAGATGTTAGAAGAGACTTTTTTTTACTTTGTCCCAGGAACTTTTTATCGGATGTCCGTCCTTTTCAGAAAAGGGTTGGCCAAAGGATCGTCCCCGGAGTCGACTAGGAGGATGGTGATTTTTTTTCTTTTTCAAGGTGAGCCCCCCTCCTCTGGTAGTTGACGAGGTCCTTCCGACCCGAGCTTTTTTCCTAATTTTTAGGCAGCTTTCTCTATAGTGGACTTGGTTTGTCCCGTACGGCCATTTCTTTGCCTGCATGTAAGGATAATTTTCCCCCCGGCCAGAAAGAGGTCCTGGGTGTCCTTTTATTTCCTTTCCCCGCTTCCCCCTTGTAGGAATACTGCTGTGCTCGTCTGTTCCGGAGAACAATTTTTCTCTCGCAGAGAGATGTTGACTGCTCTTATAGCAAGAAGTTCCTTTTCGGTCAAGGACCCCCATCCCTTATTCCCTTCTGAATCATTTTGCGTGCGTCAGGAAACTCTTTTCCCGCGGGAAATGAGTTAATGGCAGAAATCCTTTTTCAACCTTCAAATTCCTTCTCAAAGACGCCGTTCCGCCTCTGTCCAATGACGGTTACGCCAGAGGCCGTGATGTGAACGTTTCTCCGGGACGCTTCTTTTCACTCCTCTCCCCCAGGAGTCTCAGGAACTGTTCCCTTTCGTCCTTCGTGAAAGGCTTTTGCCCGTCTCGCGGAGAGGTACGCCTTCTCTCCCGTGACCCTTCAAAGGCTGTCCCTCGGACTCCAGACGGTCGTGGACGTGTGCCACCTAAAATCCCCTATACCTTCCATCTTTACTACGTCATCGACCAGATTCACCAATACTTTAGATCTGCTGGCTGAATTTTTCCCCGACGACTCGCCTTGTCCCCCGGCAGGGTGGGAGATTTTCGTCTTCGGCTGGAAGCTTTGATAAAAGGAGACAACTTCCCCATTTTTCGACGCTTTCCCGGTTTTCCTTGTCCCAGAGAGACCTTTATGAACGGAGTCTTTGTTTTGTGTTGGGAAAAGTTTCCTCCCCCCTTCCCCCTCCACAACGCAGGAGTTTTTTTCCCCTCCCCCGATGCAGGATTAGACCTGACACATCACGGAATTTTTTCTGTCGAATGGGATCCCCTTTTCCCCCTTACCTTTACCACGCCAGTCATTTCTGAAGAAGTGTGGCCCCGGCGTTGAAAGCTTTTTCATTTAAGGCTCTGTCCGAACGTAGGTGACACCCTTTTCCCTTTCCGTAGACCCCCCCCCCCAATAGGCGTGCCGCCTCTATGTCCGCAAGCTAAGGCTCCGGAAGTGTTCCCCGCAAGTCCGTCTCGGGTATGTTGCAGACAACTTCCCTCAGTAATAGTCGCAGGCCTTCCTTTACCTGTTCCTGGTTTTCTCCCCGGTCACGTAGGTCCCCTCCTTTTTTGAATCGGACGTTCAAATTCGTAGAAAGTGGGTACGACTTTTCATTCCGGTGGTCCCCCCTACCTGAGTGTTGAAGGAAGTTCTCCTTGCATGCCCAAGGGAGTGAATCTTGACCGAAGGATTATGACTTCCCCCCCCCTCACGATAACTCTTTCAGGACACATAGCCCTTCTCTTTTTTAGAGTAGAAGAATTGAATGAATTAGCGTCAGGTTTCCTCGTTCGAAACCTTTGCTAGTTGAGAGGTGTGCCCCTCCCTTTTTTGTGGGGTATACCTTTCCGGTAAGCCCTCATCACTTTTATGAAGATAGTCTCCCAGACCGTTGGAAGTGGTTGATGACAAGAGGAAAGATCGAAGCCCCCGACCGGTGGGGTTGAGGGAGAATGCGATCGTGACTCCTCGGTTTTCTCGTAACTTCCCCTCTTCCCGAGGACAACGGCTTTTCTGATGTTTCAGAGACCTGGAACTCTATTTACTAATACTAAGTGTTGTTGGTTCTCTTCAGATCGCGGTAATCTTTCCCATCCCAAAAAAAAGACGCCCGATCGTGTGACCTCATTCACTTCACCCGCCGAATAGACCCCCCAAGACTTCCCCAGTGCCCTCCGAAGCCCTCAAGAACTTGGTATGGAAGTTAGAATCCCTTCCCCTCGTCCCCACTTCCCCCTCTTTGCGGACGTTCCTCTGGCCAGATTTGCCGTCCTGGAGCTGACTGGTAATTCGGGATAGGTTCTTCCGTACCCCCAATCCTCTTTAAAGTTAGAAAAGTGTCTCTTCACCGACGATAGTCCCTTTTCTCTAAGAGAGAACCAATCATTTTTCTTACCGGCTTTTTTTTCTTTGCTAGGCTGGTTTCGGAAGTCCCACATTTTTTTTACACTCCCAAAGAATGATCTACGTAAGGGACTTCTTTCTTCCACGGACTTTTCTCAAAACCAACCGGGCACACCTACCACAATTTCTCACCAAGCTACCTCCCTTTTCCATTGTTCTAAGAAGCCCGGGCCAGGGAACCAAAAAAGAAGACTCCCGACGTATCCCTTCGGGAAACGCAACCATGAGTAAGAATCATTTAGGACTCCAAGAAAGGACCCAGATGATGGGGTGTTTCTTTCCGCCCCCAAAGTAAGCCGCACGGGGGAGGAGGTTCCCCACCTGACTTTCCCCCGGCCCCCCCCCCCTTTCTTCCAAGGAAGAAACGCTCGTGAGTTGGGGTTTGTTTCCATGCCTTTGCACGCAGGTTAAATTCGCTCCCTGCCCTCAACGCTGCCACACTGCGTTGACTTCCCTTACTGGGGTTAGAGATGCCCGGTGGCTTTCCCAGGTCATCCCCCAACACAGTTTTTCCCCGTCCTTATGGTAAAGGCTTTTCCTTTTCCCCGGCATCGCCAGACAACTTTCCCCCGCGAGTGGAGTGAACATGTAGTTCATGTCCCCCCCCAAACCAAGACACCCCTCTCACCTTTTCCTTTCCTGCCCCGGTCGTCGTTGAACCTCAAACGTGCTTTCGGAAAAGTTCTTTATCGGGATTCTGCCGGTTCCATTGTTTCTAAAGGCTTCCGCAAGCGGCCATTCGAGGCGAGAGGTTCCTTGCCAGTTTTTGCCACTTTTGGCCAGCAAAGCTCCCCCTAGTAGTTTAGAAGGGTGCTTGCGATTGGACTTTCTTTCTGGATGGAGGACTTTGGCCTTTAGGTTTCAAGAAGCGTGGAAGGAGATGGCGCTTTTTTTGAAAGGCATGAGGTCGTAGTTACTGCTTCCCTTACGTACGACAGCCGTGCTATGCGCGTGCAAGTCCTTCCCCTTTCCGGCACTTTCCCGGGTTTTTGCCAGGACCGACTTTCCCCTTCCTGCAGCGGTTTTCCTGCAGAGGGCCCTTCGGTAAATCGGTTTTCACTTCCCGGTGAAGTATACGCCTTTTCCCCCGAGGTTGACCCTCGGGCCTACTGAATAAGCAGGTACGCTTTGCTTTTCCTTACCACACGGATTAAGAGTCTCAAGACCCACCCCTCTCCGAATCCCGAGCCCCGTTTGCGAGTACATAAGAGGTCCCCTTTCAGCCCTTTTTTCCCCCGTTTCTCTTCCCCTCAGTAGGACTCCAGTCGGGCCGAGTACGGCCCCCTCCCACTCCACCCATAGGGCTTCTGCACCGCGAAACCCCCTTTTCCTTGAATTCACCAAGAAATTTCCGTACGCCTTTCCAAGATCTTAGAATCGTTCAATAGAAAATAAAGAAGGTCCCCTTTTTTTTTTCGTTCTTTTTTTCGGCACGTCCCTGTATTCCCCGGCGTGAGAGAACTGCCTACCGAAACTTCACCAAACGCATCCAAAGAGAGGTTCTCGTGCCTGATCAGTGAACCAACCGTTTCTCGAGCCTCCTCCCCCCTCTCCTCCCTTTCGTGAACAGGCCGTTCGAACAGACCACGCCCTTTCTCAGGTCCGTACCTTGCCGACCGAGGAGACCCTCCCATGAAACCCATTCTCAGAACGGACAAGACATCCCACGCCCTTCCCAGTCTTCCCCCCAGCGAAATGTCGCTTTTCTATCCAGCACCCCTGCGGCTTTCAGTACGATCCCCCTCCTTTCTCGACATCAACCACAGAGTCGCAAAGCGGAACCGTTTTTCCGTCGTGCCGACCTTCTCCCACCGTCTACGGCAAATTTTCCAGTTGTAGCAGGACAACTCCACTCCCCCAAAACTCTTTTCCCATCACCGAAAGATCGAGTGTCCCCAAAATCGCGCTTAAGGTGATAGACTGGATATATTCTTTTCCCCCTTATAGAGATTTTTCCTTCCCCAGAGATGTGGCACCCCGTCCTCCTTTCGTGATAAGAAACGAGTTGGGACTTTCTTCTTCCCGGTGGTAAGCGCTACCCCTGTTGAGGAGACGTTCGCGTGACGGAGGAAATAGTTTTTCCGTAGTGAACGTCCCTTTTTTTTTTTTTCTCCACTTTCGACCCTTCCCCTGCCGCGAAAAAACTCTTCTGGTTTGGTGATGGGTCTTTCCGCTGAAACGACCTGCCTGCAGTCTTGCTGAAGTTCGGAGTCCGCTTTTACCGTCTGGTCTCCTCTCCGGTGACGGACTTTCCGACCGGACTTCGACAGAGAACGTTGGCACAGCCATCTTTTGTCAGGCCTTTCAAGTTTTTTCCCCTAGACGTCCGTCGATCTTCGGCTTTCGGAGGATGGTGTTTTGCTGTACGGTCCTTTCAGAACTCCTTGAGGGACGCGGGCTTTCTCGAGCACTTTTCCTAAATGCGGGCCACGGAGGCTGATGGCACTTCGGCCTGGGTTTCCCCCCTTTTTTATTCTACGGTCGAATGTAAGGATCACTCTTCCTTTTCGCAGTCTTTTTGGCCGTGTGTTCTGTTCATGACAGACGCTGTTTTTCCCCTTTTTCGGCTTTTTTTCTTGCCTTCCCCTACGGAAGAGATAGCAGGTTCTCTCTGTTGCCGCTTGATTTCCCCCTTTTATGAGGGACAGGGGCAAGGAAGTGTTCCCCCCTTTTGCTTCGTTATCCCCAGGGATGTCTTCCCCTAAAGATGGAAGAGTTTCCCCTTTCTCGTCCCTTTGGTACCCAATAGGTTTAGACCTGATTTCCCAGACGCCCTATGACCCTTCCATTCCCGGGAAGAAGAGCACGTCCGTGATGTAACTTCCAGGGACAGCTGTTCCAGAAAGAAGCGGTCGGGTCCTTGCAGGAATTTCCCCTGGCGGCCTCTTGCCTCTGGAGATTCCCGAGGGGTTACTCGATCACTCTGACTAGTCCTGTCCAAGGCGTTTCATGCTCCTACACGGCTTTTTCCACTTTAAATAAAGGCATCTTTTAACGTCATAAATCACCCGCCATAGCAGCGTTCCATCCCCTTTTCAAAACACCGGGCCAAAGACTTTCCCTGGACGACTCCCGGTGTGCTTTCACGGACGTATGTGGAGTCCCGGAGACCAAGACACGTTTCTTTCGTCCGCCCGACTCCCTGGTTAAACTCTACGCAGAAGATGAAAGTCGGTTTGTTTCCACTCACCGAACTTTCTGCCAAACGTGGGCCTCCTTCGGGTACGGCGATTTTTTCTCCCCCATCCCGTATGCCATTTGTTCGGTCTTGGATCCCCCCCCACACGTCCTGCCGACCCCCCCCCCCCTTTTGAGGTCCTCCTGCAGAAGTGTGGCCCGCGTTTGCCAGTTTAAGGTAGTTTTACTGGAACCTCCCGTGCCTTTTCTAATGAGGCACCCCAATAATCGTTCCTTTTGCCCCGGATGTAAGCCTGAACTGCCCTCTGCCAGGTGGACACCTTTCCTGGATTTACTGGCGCCTCCTGCCACAGCACGCCGTACTCCGGATGTCTCCCCCGGGACATCTTTTGTGCCCAGGGAGAGGTGCAAGACGGAGCGAAGGCAACTTCGTCCAAGTGGTTTACTACGACTGTTGTAGTTTTACCAGATTTTCCTGACTTTTGACGAAAGGAAGGACGTTTTTTTCGCCTGATATAATTCCTTTCCCTCGATACACCTGTCCTTATGTAAGAACCCCCCCCCCCCCCCCCAAGGCCCCTGCGAATGCTAGTCGTATAGACCATGAAAGAGGACCTTTTCAATTTCCTTTCCGAACTTTTTCTTCTCTGGGTGAGGATTTTATTTTTTTCAAAAGTTCTTCTGATCTACAGAAGGGACTCGTCGTCTGGAACCCCGTCCCTCCCCTTGGTGATGCCGCGGGACCTCCCTTAAGTACAAGACCGTGTTGTCTGCGTACAGGTTAGTGAGATCTGGATAGGGCAGCGGGAAGAGGCCTTTTCGTACCCCCCCTCCCTCTTTTTTTGGTGCTGCTTGACTCCTTCTTCCCTTCTTTTAATCCTCGCAGCTTTTGTTCCTGTAATAGTCACCAACACCCTTCTTTGGTCCCTGCTCGTTCAGACGTTGACCACTCCCTGCCGATCGGAAAGTTCCTTCAAGAAAGCCCCCCCCCACGGTATGGAAGCGCCTCCCTTTCCTGATTTTCAGAACCACCAGCGGGAGTCCGTTCTCGGCCAGATTTTCCCTTTGTAGCTGAACCTGTAAGTTTCTAGGAGGGTATACAGAGCCCTTCCCCCTAAGCGCCTCCCGTTCCCCCTCTTCACGTTTGATAGTCCAGTTGATGGACGAGACGCTTTCCATAAGCTCATTTGGCCGGTAAACCTTTTTTTGGCAAGTGATAGAGATGGGGGTTCATGATCAATTCCTTCGAAAGTCCCTCTTTCAGGCCGCTCCGCCAGGCATGACCTCTCGGCAAAGATCCCCAGTCTTCGTCCGTTCGAAGCCTTTCATTTTCCTCAAAGGTCCCTCAGGCATCCCCCTTGACCCAGCCCGGTTAAGCAGTCACGGCTACAGACGGATAAGGAGTGGTGGAATTCCTTACCGTACTGGGAACGTCCCTTTTCCCCCGGTCCCTCTCTCCCCCCTTTGCGGACATTACGGCCGCACGCCTTCTTTGGGTTCCTCCCTGCCTCAACTCGGTTAACCAGGCCCCCGGCCTTCCCCCCCCTTTGCAACGCGGCCTCCTGCCTAGTTTGTAGAGCGGCCAGGTGGAGATCCGGCCGAACCCCCCCCCTTTGACGGGTTCCTTTGATCGCTTCCAGCGAATAGAAAAGAAACCGTAAACAGACTTGTCAAACGTTTCCGTTGTATTGGACGTGAACAGGTCTTTTGAAAGTCCCCCCCCCCCCCCTCCAACACCGGGCTTCCCCGTTCTATGAGGTAGAGCTTTCAAACCCCTTGTCACGTTTGGTTCGAAAAGTGGGAATTTTTTTGACCCGCCGGCTTCAGACGGCCGGACTGACCTCCGTTTGGCATGAATGTGCGCGAGGTTCCCCTGTGCCCAATTTTTGCCAGCCGGCCCTTTCTTTTGATGGGCTCCTTCGGTAGCATATTAACTTCTCTCTGTTTCTGTAACAAGCATTCTGTCTTGCGCAGTTGCGCCAGGAAGAGGTATCGACTCGGCCCCCTTGATAGCCAGTCCTTCCCTTTGAGGACAAGTTTTTCAACCTTCAAATGGCAGAAAGAGAGGGACTTTTCCTTGTGTCTTCCAATGACTCTTTAAGGAAGAGGTTTTTTCCTTCCTTCAGAGGGACATTGTCCGGATGTTGTCCAGGTTCGGTGAAGTAATAAGATTCCCAACTTTTCAAACGGTCCTTTTGGACCGGAATTACTCCTTTAAGAGTCCTTGGGGACAGAAGACCCCTTACTAAGTCCCGGCCCCTCTTTTTAAGCATCGAAAGCCCTTCCCCCCCCTTCAGGAGGGCTCTGCAACAGCCCCAGCTGCTATGTCGGCTTCGACGGACCTCCTTCTCTAGGACGCGACCCGGGAACGAGTATTCCCTTTCCCCTTAACAAGGCTCTTGCCGCCCCCTGAAAAGTGATAAGGACATCCGTAGCCGACCTCCCCCGGGAAAACCACAAACCAACGATCGGACATCCCCTCCCTCGAAAATTTCCGAGTTTTCCCCTGTCCAGTTCCCCCTACCAGACTTCGTTCTCTGCCCCCTGCCTCCCCCCCCGGCACCCTCTAAACTATCCGAAAAAGCGAGTCAAGGTCTTAAGTGGACCACCCCTTTTCTCCAGAGAGCCTCCCTTCGGCCGGTGACATGCCTGTTCGACCCGGAGACCCCTCCCGCCGTCCCCCGGAAAGGTCCTTCCCCAGACAGAGGACCCCCCCCTCCTTTAGTAATGACCCCTCACGGCTGAACAGAATTCATGGAATAGGGCGGCCGCGGCCATAGGGACCCCCTCCCCCACCAGACCCTGGCCTTGCAACGCGGTTAGACCTGAGAACCCCCCCCCCCCCCTCTCCCTCGGACCCGAGAGTGCTCGGAACGACTTTGGTCCCTTCTCCTGCAACAGTCTTCCCACTGCCGCCCGCTTGCCCACCCGGTGCGGTAACGCCATGTTCCATCTCCGTACGCTCTCTTTTGCTCCCTGACGGGATCACCTGTTGTTGTTGAGTTTCTATCCGAGATCACCGATAGGCGAAGACTCATGCACATCTGGTCCTTTTCCTTCCTCCCCTTTTTCAAGTGAGGGGGTCGTTTTTCCAAAAAAAGGGGTTGTAAGGCTTTTCACACCACTGTTGCCCCGGTTTCCGCTTTCCCTGGACTGAAAGTAGGGTAAGAGGGAAAGTTTTTGTGGATGCCCTTCCCCTTTAGAAATAGTAAGGCCGCGCTCCCCCAAGGTAATGGTGGTGATGGTCTCTCCCTACATTTTTTCCCTCCGGAAGACGTGGCGTTGATGCAATCGATCAAGTACGCGTTGGAGGGTTTAAGCCCCCCCAGAGGTATCCCGGGAAGGAAATGCCTACCTGAATTTTAGCGACAGTAGAAGGAAGGGTAAAACTTCTCTGATTTTCTTTTCCTCGGGCTCTGCTCTCACCGGGTTTTTTTTCCTATGAATTCGCCGTCTTCTTTTTCTTGAAGGCGTCGCAATTGTTAGGAAGGCTCTCACCTCGGATGGTTGGAGTTTACGTGCAAGAACCTAACTAATGAGGTCCTGTTAGAGGAGTTTTTACTCTGGGTCCCCGCCCTAGCCCATTTTTCGTGTCTCCAGGAGAATGAATGCCCTTCCCGTTCCTCCCTTTTCCCCAACCGGATGTTTATTGGAAGGGTTCCTTTTTAGTCCTGACAGACCCCTGTCTGGCGTTACGGATTCCCCCCTCTGTCCTAACCAAGGTTTAGCAGAGATAGCTTTCTAGTCCTGACTTGTCCGGGGCCAGCTTATTCGGGATTTCCTGTTCCCCGTTTTTCGATCAGGTATGGTTTCGTGCGATGAATAAGTTGTTTCTGTAAGTTTCGCTTGCAGCAGTCCATGAAGTATTCCCAGGATTCCCCTCTGTTTAATCCCCACGGAGGGTACTCCTGACACCTCTTCCGAATGGACCCCCTTTCTTTACTTCCCCCCACGTGATGTGCCATTTCGTCATGGCCAACACGGGATCCTTCCAGTCTTTCCATTGTTCCCTTAATGACCCACTTTCCAAAAATTCTTTGCAAACTTCTTTTCCGGAGGTAAGCTTCTTGCTCGACATATGAATGTACCCCCCCCTTTCTCTCCCAGACGAATGGCTCCCCCCCCCGGAGTGGACTGACATAACTCCGTCCTCCATCAGGCCCGACACTTAAATAGTCCCCTGGTCGTAAAGCCTCGCTCGTGCTTTTGAGTTTTGAAACGACTGGCCCCTCAAGCGCCTGCCCAACGAAGGTGTTCCGTCCCTTGAAGCTTTTTACACGGCTCAAATACCACTGTTTTAGAAGAAAGGAACTTTCAGGTCTTCCTCCCTTTCAAGAAGATGAAACTTAGGTGTTGATATTGTTTTCCACTGTTAAATCCCCCCGACACACTTTGTGAACGTAGGATCCCTGGAAAGGCGCCTATGCCATCCCCCCGGACCTGCCCACTTTTCTCCATGGATTGTCCGCTCGACCACTCAGGAAGGTCCTCTCCCCCCCGATGTGAGTTTACCAGACTGGCCTCTTAGTAGGCCTGAAAAGTCGTGAAAGTTTTTTTCCCTCGACTTACACAAACCTCGGCTGTCGGAATGGATTACTTCCCAGCCCCCTATAGGTAAGGTGGTAAAATTAGTAACCTTACTTCGTAGGGTAACTTAACCATCACACTCCGTGAAGGACTTCCCTCCTTCTTTTTCCAGGGCCTCGAAGGGCACAGTAGGTAGGCTTTTTGGTCATGGACCCTTAGGAGGACAAGTGGGCCTCCCCAGTCCTTTCGGTGGCCCGAAACAGATCTTTCCTGCAGGCAGACTGCTTGAAGATGTTGATTCTCTCCCCCAGGCTAGATCCCTGGAACGGCCCCTTCCGGGAATGGCAATCTCCGTTGAGCTGCTCCTTTTTCGCGCATTTTTCCCTTCCTTCTCGGGCAATGACCACGGTCGAACGTTTTTCTTGCTCTGTACGGTTTATAAACGCTACCTGCTTTTTTAACGTCAGCCCTCCCTTTTGAATGAGGTGTTTATTTCCTTTTTTTCCCGCGAACTTCTATGGTGTTTGTTATGCCCAGATGCCCTCGGGAAAGTTCCTTCCTTGGCTCTTTTCCCGGGAAGATAGTGCCTTCGGGCGCGGGACCTCTTATGAACCCCAACGCGTCATGCGGATGTGTTTTCCCCCCCCCCCCGCCCTCTACCTCCCCCCAGCTTCACATCGATATGCACTTTTCCCCACCTCCCCGACTTTGTTGGTGTTGTTCTCTTACTGGTTTCTGACAGTCCAAAAAACCTGTTCCTTGGCCCCCAGAAGGTAAGTCCTTCCCCCCCATGAAGCGTTTTTGACTATCGTCCTTAGACGCCTCTTCAAGCCCGGTTTTTTTCTCTCGGTAAGAGGGACATCCCCCGGCCAGCGGGATTCCCCCCTTTTGAGGTGCCTCAGCAGTATCTGACTTTCCCCGGGATCGGCCGTCCTCCGAGTCCGCGCTTATTTCCCCCTTTAATAGTCTCCCCCCCTTCCGCTAGTCCTTTTGAGCGAAGCGAGCCTCCCGCGAGTGAAGTTCCCCGGCCATGTGACTTTTTGGGTTTGCAGGATTCCCGTCGTCCCCCCAGCTGGCCCCCAGCGCTTTTCCGGCAAAAATCTGCTCAGTCAAAGACTTCCCCACCGGTTCCGCCTGACGAATTCCTGACAAACAGTGCTCCCGACCGGACCTGAAATAGGAAACTGTATCCCCCGGGTCCATTGTTCTGGCGCTTATCGTGCTTTGATTGTTGATCGCCAGTAAAAGTATTCCAGTGACGGGCTTACCACCGTTCCCTTCTCAGTGAGGAAAGTCTCTCCAGAAGGAAGCCGCCGAGGAGGGGGCTCTCCCCCTTCGTCGAGTCCCTGAACCCTCCCTACGTCGAAACGCCGGTAAAATTTCCCATTCCAGGTCTACCCCGATTCACAGAGCCCACTTGCGGAGAGGACTGGCCTTATGTACCCGGTGTGGCCCGTGTCAGACCGCCACCTGTGGGAAGTTGGGCGGCGCATCTTCATGACAGTAAACGTTTCCCTCCTCCACGTGTGGCGCTGAACGGTAGGTGAACGCCCCCAGACCCCCCCGGTCCTCTCTGCGGTTGCTTTGAAACAGGAACTTACATTGCGGTAGGCAGAATCAGTGTAGTTCCCACAGACTGCCAGCCGTCCGGCGCCAGTTTCACCGCGTTGGCCTCGGAGTCTTGCTGGCCAATTTTTTTTTCGTGCCCCTTTTTCCAGTTTTAGTGTATGTGTAGACGGGACGCTTATCTCTGGTAGGCTGATTTTCCCCTTCTGCCTGTAGGTTAAAGAGGTATGTTATTTCTCTGGCAATCCATTTGCCCCCCAGGAGCGGTCTTGTAAATTCCGGCCCCCCCTCAAGGACTGAAAGAGTTCTTTTTTGGCAAGTCCCTGGACCCTTCCGTTTCTTTACTTACTTCCGGTTGCAAGGTTCACCCTTACCCTTTTGAGAGGAGAGGCAGGCCCTCTTTCGGGGCCATTCAACAAGACGGTGACCTTCAGGTGAACCCCCTCCTGGACCCTGTTTCCCACCCTTCAGAGGAGGCCTGAATAAGCAGGTTCTCGGTTGCCTAGCCCCTTTCCTCGAATCCTCCCTCTCTCAAAAAGGAATTGAACTCTTCTGGACTATCATCCCCCCTTTTTGTAACTCCTTCGGCAACAGAGCCTCGGACGTCCCTTAGAAGGACAGATATTCCGTGTTAGGTACGCATTTTTTCCAGAGTCCCCCCTTTGAACAACTAACCCCCTTCACGCAATAGGGCTGAGAACGGAATTTCTTAAGGAAATGAAGGCATACTTCTCTAAATGACGTACCGGAAACCCTCCCTCGCCCCTCTCCTCCGAAACTTCTTTCTCGATTTTCTGAGTTCGGAAAGGACCTGGCTCCTCCCAGAATTTTGAGATCCCTTTTAAACCCTTTCACTGCCCGGCACCAGAATTCCAAAGATTTTATTATAGTTTATTCCGGGATTTTGCCTCCTTAGGTCTCCCTTCCTCCAAGTGACCTCCTTTTTGCACACAGGACCCGACAGCTGAAGCGTAGTGGGTCAGGCGACTCCTGGATTTTGAGTAAAGTTTCCCCCTTATGAGGATCGTCGGCTAGGCAACCTTTCCTCCTGCGGACGCGGAAAATGTAGGGCCTATCAAGCCTTACCGGGTGTTCCTTCTTTTTCTCGTTTTAACCCCTTTTTAGAAACTTCCCCTTCGGAACCTCCTTTAAGGAAAGAGCCACCCTTTGCAATGAAACCTTTTTTTCTTATTGCGGCACCTCCAAACGGTGTCGGTTTAAAGATTACAGAGGTGCTCCCGATAGGTGCTCCCCTTTTTTACCCATACCCTGTTTTGTTTTCTCTCCCTTAGACTTAGGATAAGAGCAGTGGCCCTCTTTCTTCTCCCCCGCCTTTTTTTTTTGAATTTTTCAACTTTTTAAGTGTCCGCTCCTCAGACGTCCTTATCCACTTGCTCTTCATTCCCGTATTCTGACCTTGGTTGTGATGCTAAAGGTATGACCCCTTTTTTTCGAAGGACCTAATTTTTTTTTTTGCGGCTATCTAAATTTTTCCCCGGCCGACCCCTTAAATGAAGGAGTTTTCCTTCCGTTAGAGATCTCTTGGAGTGTTTGCTCCCCGGATGTTCCCTTGTAGGACGGTGATCTTTCTTTTTTTTTTCTGACTTTTGCACCTTCTTCTTCCTTGCCCGTCCTTTCAAAGCTCCCCCGAGATGTCCGGCTTGCACCTCTGGCTCCACGCTTCTTTTTAAGGTATACTTCTGGAAAGCCCTGGAGGGATTTGATTGTTTATTGACTTTCCTCCCTTTCTTCGGATGGTCGGAAGCGCCTTGCCAGAGAGACTACCTGCGGTGAGGCTCTTGGTTTTGTCATTTTTGGTGTCCCTCGGACATTTTTCTCGCCCGGCTTCCCGGGACCCTTTTTCGTTGCAGGATGGCGTGTTTTTCAGTGGTTCCGTGAGTCTCCCGATGTCGCTTTTTTTCGATTTTTTCGAATCCCCGGGGTTTCCGATTGTAGTTTTCCGACGATTCTCCCGACAAGATTCACCTTGCTGATGTTTCCAAAGTTCCCCCGGTTTTCCAGGATGACTTGTTTTCCTTTGTTGGTCTCCTCCCCTGACCTTCTTCCGACAGGGATTCAACATCGGTTTACGCCCCTTTTCTTTTTCCTTTACCAGAACGTTCACCGCTGACCCACCCAGCCTGGAAGCTATCCCCTGTTTTGCCCCGTGTTATGGAACCCTCGAGCCTTAGCACTCGATTTGTCACTGAAGAAACTTAAGGATTCCTTGAGTCTCCGAGGGCTACTCTTAGTCACCGTCTTTTGCTGCGGAATGAAATGAATCTATTTCCCAATACAATGTACTACCCAATGTAACCTCCAAGCGTTTCAACTAGCTAGGATGTTATTGTAATGAAACAGCTATCTCCCTGGTCCCCTTTTCCGTCCTTCTTTCAGGCGTTGATCCACTCAGAAAACACAGCAGGCGATATTTTTCAGCATGGCTTTGGAAATTCAGCTTTTCAAGGCGATCCGGGGTTTTCTGTCTGCCCACCTGGACCACACTTTTCATAGAGGCCTTTTAATGCGTTTCGTTTTCTTTCGTGAACAATCAGTCCCCCCATTTCGGACATGTACTTTCCCGGAAGATACGAACCCTCACGGAAGGTACGCTCTTTTTTCCCAGTTTTTTCCGTTGCCAGCTTATACTGTAGTCACTCTGCAGTCTTTCACGGCATTTGTTCCTTCCTCAAAATAATACGTCGAGGCCTGACATCCTGATGGCCTACATCCATCCCCAGGGTCAGTTTTTGGGAAACAACCTTTTCTGACTTCTCTAATGGCAGCCCTAAACGTCCCGTTTAGGATGGGCTTCCCGACAAGGGTCCCCCAGGCTACTTTTTTTGGTTTTGCCTTTCTTTAGGCGTGTTTTGTGGCTGTCCCTGGCAACTTCTAACTTTTTTTTCCAGAAGGTCCGCGGGCCTCTACCCAGATTGTTTTTGGGATTTGGCGCGCGGTCTTCCTTGAAGCTGCTTTACGATTATAATGCCCCAGTCCGACAACTTTTTCCAGAAAGGAACCGCGGAGGAGATAGCGTTTCGTCTCCCCCATGACATTTGAAATTACTGCATTTCCCCTTCAAAGGTTTGATTTTCGTGTTTGAGAACTCCATAAAGAACTTGTCCCCTTGCTACAGCAGGAGTCTCTCTCCCCTCTTGGCAGCTTGAAGTGGTTCTGGGAACTCCCCCCTCTGAGTATAACCCCTTGGGATTGAGAGGCGTCTCACGTGAAGATAGTGCCCTTTCTTGATTTTTCCAGGCGCGGCCCCTCCGTCGAAATGTGGTTTTTCTAAGAGAAAGATTATCAAGTGTTTTTTATAGAGTAATTTCCTCTTCTCAGAAACCGCCCCCCCCCCCTTCCAAGACTAGGAGACAATCTGGGCCCGCGTACATTCTTTTCCCTCAGACCCGTACTTGCCAGAGGAACAGAGTCCTTTGTTTCTTCCTCG
>Ga0179593_1343327_pt1 | contig 15235 bp, 22 predicted proteins | sample CZODoug2_1_08_16_FD_185931 | JGI IMG/M metagenome (GOLD analysis project Ga0179593, IMG submission 185931) | Vadose zone soil fungal communities from Angelo Coast Range Reserve, California, USA - CZODoug2_1_08_16fungal (PacBio error correction) | ecosystem: Environmental > Terrestrial > Soil >... | reverse complement strand
GTACCCCCCTTGATTGCCGCCATTGAAACCACCGTCTCTTCCCCTCCTGTTCTTGGGTTTTAAGTCAGTTTCAGGGCTTTGCGTGGTTTCTTTTCAGTGTCCACCCGCGTGTCATTCCTTCCCTTGTTTCCTCCGCGTGCTTCTTTTTGTTGGCATTTTTTTTCCCTGCATTTCTTCCTTCCAGATGTTTGATGAGGAATTATTTTCGTCTGCGCATCGGAGTCGGTTCTGTTGGTTTTCCTAGGTACGTCGGTCTTTAGCAGCGACGGCTACGAACCTTCTGGTTCCTTTTTCACCTCAAACTGCGGAACGTCCTTGTGGTGGGTGGCTTTTTGCGCCCTACTTCCAACCTGCGTACGTTTGGGCGGTATCCTTTTTCTGTGTTTATTTGGCACTTCTTCCCCCCCTCATGAGTAGGAGTAGAAGTTTTTTGGCATTTTCAAGCTTGGGTCCCCCTGTCTTCTCTGTACGGTCCTCGGCTTTCTTAGTAGGCTTGTCATCTTTTTTTTCGTTGTTTAGACTGGAGGCGTTTGTCTTCGTACAATCCATTATCTGACGTTCCCCTCCCCATCTTGGTTCCGCTCTCGTTGGCTTTGTCCTCCTTTTTTGTGACAAGGCGCGGGTCCCCTGTACTAGTGCCTTTACGTGTCGCCCCCACTCCACGACTACCTCCCCTTTTTTTGTGCCGTTTTAAACTAGTATCTCCCTTCTTTGATTCCGTGACCAGTTGTACTCCCCACCTTTTTCGCGCTTTTTTGTGTTTCCCCCCTTTTTTTTTTCGGGCAAGGTTGCCTTTCGGCCATTTTGACACTTCCACCCTTCTTTTTCTGGTTTTCCCCAGTCGTGAAAGAGTTACGTCCGTCCGGTATTTGTGATTTGTGGCTTATTTCTGCAGCTGGTCGGGTTCCGTGTCCCCTGTATGTCGTCCTTCCCCCCCCCGTCGCTCACCCCCAGTTTCCTGACGTGTTCCGATCCGTCGGGGAGGGTCCATTTCTTGTGGCTCAGCAACCAACCAAGGCCCCCCCCCCAAGTGGGCCCCCTATTTCCCGGTTTTCCTTATTACGGGTGTGAGTTTTTGTGGTCACCGATAGTTTCCGCCCCCCTTTTTCTTCCCCGCTGACCCTCTTTTTTTTTCTTCGATCCGTTTCCACTTGAACGCATGCCATCATTCCGTTCTCTTTGTGAGTCCCGCCTGAGTGTAGCCCCCCCATTTTCCGTCTTCCTCCAGCAAAAACGAACCCCACCGTTGGTGGAAAGTTGAAATGTGGATTTCCTTTCTTGGCCTTCTGTCACTTTTGGTGATGAGGAAGATTAGTCGCCCTTCCCCCACTTTCCCCCTTTTTGTTCGAAGACTGTTTCTCTTTGGTTCCCATTCTTGTGTCTCCCCCCCGCTCCTTTTGAGGTCTTCTTTTTCAAAACATTATTGATCCGTTCTCTGTATACCCCTTCGCTGCCCCGTCCTTCCTTACTCTTGGTTCGTTTTCCTCCCCCTTCGTTTCTGTCGTTTTTTACCGCCTTGTTTTTCTTCTTGTCAGACCGTTCTCCCCTTTTTCATTTTTTTACTGTCGTGTTTTCGGGTCTGCCCGTTAGTGGTCTCCTTCTGACCTGTCCCCCTTTGCATGTTTCTTTCTTCTTTGGCCGGGTAATGACCCCTTTCTCTAAGGCTTCCTTTTGTTTTTAACCGGTGGACTTCTCCGAGATTTTTTTTGTCCTCCCTGATCCTCACCCCTTCGAAATCATCCATTGTGCCCCTTCTTTAGAGTGGTCCCCTTTTTCCCTTCCAACCTTTCGCGCGAGGGACCGGGTGCCGGGTGAGAATCTATCCTGTACACCTTGTTGGTCGCTTGACCATATTTTCCCTTCTGTCGTTCCATGTTGCCGGGCCTTTTCTCCTCTTTGCCTTCCCCCCCGTTAGTTTTTCCACTCACAGCCCTGTCCCTCGGCATTTATTCGATTCCTGTCCACCTCCCTTTTGATTTTTTATAGCCACCCCCAGGTTATGGACCTTATTTTCCTTTTGCCCTAATACAAAGGCCCCTCTGTCCGGCTTGTTCCGTCCTGGGGCGTCCCTTTACTCCTGACGCCCCCCCCCCCCCCTCTCTTTTTTTACTTTATGTCTTCCCGTTTTTTGGACATGAAGGAGGACTGTGCAGGCCATGACGTTCACCCAAACAGCCCCTTTGGGACTGGTTCCCCCCGCCCACGTTGCCTGCTCTACGAAACTGCTCTCTTGACGGGTTTATCCTTTTAGGCTCGCCTCAAACCAGTAATTACGGGTGTCTTTGTTTGATTCAAGTGATTCTTTTCTTTTTTTCCTCTCACGTTTTTTTTTTCCTCTGTCGTCTGGATCCCTTTCAGCCTTTGTTCTGCTTGGCTTATTTCGAGAATCGTCGCTCTAGTGCACTTTTTTTGAGGTGATATCGGAACTTGGTGGTCCCAGTTTTTGCCTTTTCACTCCCCCCCCATTTTTTAAGGTTTGTTGTCTGATACATGGATACCTTTTCCTTTATCATTTGAAGGTCTTCCATTCGCAAAGCTTTTTTGTGACGTACACCCAGTTTGGGTCTCCTTTCTTGTCAGGGCCCCGTTCGTTAGGCTTTTCGACAGCGTCAGTCTGATTTTTTTTTTCCTTCTTCTTCCTTAACTTTCAAGGTTTTCCTCTGTGGTTTGGGTCGTGATTTTTTTTCTGTGGTGGTAATGGGTCCTCGATTTCCTTTCGTTCTGGCATTTGTTTATGGGATGTCATCGTTCCGTCGAACTCTTTCCCTTTTGCCTTTTTGCCCCGGTAGACAGCGATGTCTTTGGATGACTCTTCCCTTTTTTACCCCCCAGGCTTTTCCTTTTTTTCTGGCTTGACGATGGGCTTCGCCTTTTTGGCCCCCCCCTCAGCCGGTTTTTTTTTTACGGCTTTCCCCTGCATATACACTGTCCCCCCTTTTTTTTCTTGCTTTCCCCTTTTGCTCGGGGTTTCGCGCTTCTCTCCCTTTTCTTTTTCCCCTTCCCTTTTTTCCTTTTTGCCCAACCACCTGTCCTTTATTTTTCGTGCCCGACCCCCTTTTTGTTTCTTCCCCATCCCGCCCCCGCCCCTTCCTTCCCCTTTTGTGCAGTCTGTACGTCGTGGAAGGTTTTTTTCCCCGTTGTCCCTTTCCCCCCAGACCCCCCAGACCCCGTTACTCCTTTAACTTGTTCACTTGACCCCCTAGGACCCTGCAGACCGTTTTGATTTTATTTGGGCCCCCCCTTTTCAATTATCTTCCCCGATTTTCCCTCTTTGCGGTGGAACTCCAGGTGCTTTTGTGATTCCGTTTTTTTATTAGTCAAACTCCCTTCAAGATCTCTTCAACGTCGATCCACCCCGGATTGACTCCACCGTTTTTTTTCCGTTGACCCCCCTAGGTCCCCCTTTTCTTGAAGGCCCCTCCTCTTCAAGGTACCCTAGTGCCGTCCGGATTTGTCCGGCATCCGGTTTCCCTTTCCCCACCAACACCCTTTGTTTTCTTTGCTTTGGGATTTCCCTGCCTTTGTTCGACCTTTTATAGCGAGCTTCCGGGCCTGATGGTTCGAATGTTTTTATTTCTGTTTGGAAGTCTCTTCTCCGTTTCACCCGACATCTGGGGCTTTGCTGCTGCTAATTTGCTTGTTTAGTTTGTGTTTTTCCCCCCCCCTGCCCGTTAACTTCTCTACCCCCATAGGTTTTTGGCCGTTTGTTTCATGGTGTGTGTTCCCTTTGACCGCAACCCTTTTGACCCCGTTTGCGCGGCATTTTACGTTCTTCCTGCACTGGTTGCTGTCCTCAGCCTTTTTTTTTCCGGCCCTATGTTGACGGCGCTCCCCCTCCCTTCCAAGGCTGTCTTGGAGACTTTTTTTTTTTACAACGAACGACCTCGGACTCCCCTGTGCTGAGTTTCTTGGACCCGTGCCCCTCCCCCGTTTTTTTCCCTTTTTTTGCCCACGCCCTGAACACGTTTTCCCACCTTTTCTGCACGTACACAAACAGGGTCCACCCTTTCCTTCCATGGTTGAACGGTTCCCCCTCCCCCCCCTCTTTTCTTTTCCGTCTCTCAGCAGTCTCTCTCGGCGGTCATTTATTTTATCCCGAGGAGTTGTGTCTCCCAAACCGGGGTTTTTCGTTTTTTTTCTACCGGTTGCGTCGTTTTCCCCACATTTCCCTCCTACTGTTGGAGTTTTTACCCCCCAATCCCCATCGTCCCCCCCCACTCCCCCGGGCACTTCCCCTTTCCTCGGGACCGTTCTCTGCCCTTGTCCCCCGCACAACCACTTGTGGCTTCCTTCCCCCTCATAGGCCAACCCCATCTTCCCCTCCCTCCCTTCAGCTTTTAGGAAATTCACTGACTGTTTCGTTTTGCCCCGGGTCCTTTTTTTTTTCTCTGTGGCTCGATATGTTTTGTTTTGTCGGTCCTTTCCCGGCAGAACAGACACCAAACCGTGTCACCGTTTTTTCCCTTCTTTTTTTTCCCCCAAGGCTTTTTCTCTGCTTGTCCTCCGTCGCCATGTCCCCCTTTCCCCCCCTTTCGTGCCCTCCCAAGTGGCACAGGACTTTCCCCCCCATTTACCGTGTTTTCGACTGACCCATTATTGTTTCGGAGACCCCAACCTTGCTCCTTTTGCTTGAGCCTTGTCCCTTTTCCGCCGTCCTGCCCTCCTCTGGATTTCCCCCCTTCCCGACTTTTCCTGTCCACCCACAACCCTGTTGCACCAAACAACTTGGGCAGTTTTTGTTTCCTTTTATGAGGGGTCACTTGTCAGTGGCCCAGTAAACGGGGTTGTTCCCCCCCCTGCCCGCCCTTCCCCCTCTTCCTTTCTTTGACCCCGGTGAGGCAGTTCGGTCGTTGTTTCTGCGTTGCCCCCATTCCCTTTATTTACATTCCTTTTTCTAACGGTGTGTTGTTGATTATTCTGTCCCCTTTGTCCTCCCCCCCCCCCTTGACCTCCTACAGGCCCTTTTGGTGGGTCCGCTTTGTTTTTTGCTTGGGCGTGGTCCCCAGTTTTTTTTCCTAGTCATGCGTGTTCCCCCCCCCCCCTGAAGATTTTTTCTGTGCCTTTTTTTTTCGGTGTTTTGTCCTTTCCTCCCCACTCGTCCGTAATCGATGCGGTCTTTTTCGACTTGTTGATTGTTTTTTTGCGTGTCGACCCACCTGATCCAGCCCTGGACTTCTATTTCGCTATTCCGCTACCGGTTAGAACTTTTTCTTTTTTCTGTTTTTTTTCATTATTTTGCCCGGGTTTAGCCGTGGGTGCGTGCTTTTTTGTTACGAGCCTCCCCCCATCTTAAGGTCCGGGCCTGTTTTAATTCCAGGGGTTTTTTCTGGCCTATCCCGGGAAGCTTCACGGGTTCCGTCGGTTTTTTCGTTCCCGCGTCCCGTGCAAAACTTTTCCCCCATGCTTTCCTGTTTTTTCACTGTTAGTTTCCTTCTCCGGGAAGCGGTTTATTCCTTTTTTCGTCTACTGTTTGATGTCTGTTGTCTCTGTTGTCTTTGTTGTCCATCCTTCCCCTCTGAAGGCCATAGGCCGGGATTGGCTTGGTCGTTGCTTTCGTTTTTCTGTGTTTCGGCCTCCCCGCCTGGCGCTGGGGTCCCCGGCCGCCCTTCTTTTTTGCCCATCCCCACCGGTGTTGGGACCCATTTCCTTTTTCTTGTGCCCAGACGAGTTTTTTCCCTTCTCTTCCGTTTGCTTTTGCGTTGTGCCGTGTTCTTCCTTTTCCACTGTCCAGGCGTTTGGTTCGTGCCCCCCGTTTGCCGGGCTCCCTGTTCCCAGGGTTTTTTCCACGTTTCACCGTATTAGCATGTGCCGTGTCAATTTCTCCCCCTTTCTTTTGTCACCGCGCAGCCCTTCTTTTTGCTTGAGGATAGCAGCTCCATGCCGCACTTAGTGTGAGACAGACCCCGCGTTTTTAGCTGTGTTTACAGTCTGAGAGATTCTTCAACGTGAGTTGCAGTTTTGGCAGTCCAGTCACCACCCTCGTGTCACACTTTGGTCCTTTTTGGACTCTTGCGTGTCTTTTGCCCACCCATTTTTTGGACAGCCGTCCTCCTCGCTTTCCTTTGGAGGTGTTTTTGTCGTTGGTATTTCTCTTTTTAACCCCTTTACCGGCCCCCCCCCTGCCGCTTGTTGGAGGGGATCAGTGCCGGTTGTTTTTTTTTTTGTTTTTCAGGTGGCTTCCCCCGTGACCCTCGTCCCTCCATTTTTTCCCAATCTTTTTTGCCATCATTGTAATGGTTGGCAGTTTTCGTGTTTGCGGTTCCCCTTGGCCCCCCCCTCACGCCGTCCCCTCCTCGCTCGTCTTCCCTTTGAGTCCCGGGCCGTGCATCGTTCCTTACGCCCCGGCTATTTGTCGACCTGCCAAACTTTGTTTATGGTGGTCCCATTTTTTTGGACATGTGGTTTTGTTTTTCCGGCGGAAGGCATTAGGTTCGTCTTTTTGCATGTGTTTTTTCCCACGCCTTTGTTTTCGCATTCGGTCCAGGTGGGCACCTTTTTTTTTTTTTTTCTCGACCTGACTGAGAATCTGTTCCCTCTGTCTTCCAACCTTGACATTTTTTTCGACGGCCGCTCTCCCTGCCGTCTTTAGATTTGAAATCTTTTTCTTTGGTTTTCCTTAGGTTAAAGGTCAGCCCGCGGCATTTATTCCGGTGTTTTCGGGCCCTTCTTGGTCAGGCCACCCGCCCCCCCCCCCCAGCTGGCCGTGAATTGTCCGGTATGGCTTGGGGTGCTTTTTTTTTTTTTTCGTTTTTGACCACGGTAATGCCGGCTCATTAAGGTTAGGTATTGTTGCACGATCCTTCTTTTTCCTTGAAATGCCCGGATGGTTCCGATCCCCTGAAGGGTGCCATAGCAGAGTATCTATTTTTGCCTCTCCAGCAGCTGTCCGTTTTGGCTTTGGAAGTTTCGCCCCTCCCTGATCATTTGGAGGGAGGGGTTTGTGTCGGCTCGCGTTTCCCTTGCCCAGGAAAATATCGATCTTTTTTGTCACCCTGTTGTGCCAGTTTTTTTGTTTTTTTTTTTTTTCCCCTTTCCCCAGACGTCCCAGGTGGTTTCTGCTTCCCCACTGTGGGAAGTTATCCTTCCGCCAAAAATTGCTGTTTCCCCCCCACCCACACTGGTCATTTCTTACGTGAGTTTTTAAATCCTTATGAGGTTTTTTACGTGATTTTTTTTTTTTTCGTCGTTTTCAAATTGAAGTTTTTTACATTACCCTCTCCCCCCCCAACCTTGATCTTGATTTTCCAGAAGTCCCTTTTCCCCCCCTGATATTCCCTGTTTCAAGACGGTTTTCCCCCCCACCCCCCTCCGTTTCACCCTTTTTTTTGGCACACCGCCCCCACTTATCCTGCCATGTCTCCCTTGTCGTGAGAGGGGTTTTCTTTCTCCTACTCACAAGCGGTTCTACTTCTCTCCTAGTCCTCCCTTTTTCGTTTTTTTTTAAAGAGGTTGCCTTCACTTTCCGGTGTGGTTCGTGTGATTGGATGATCTTCGCCCCGTCCGACCTCTTGCTTGCAGTTTTTGTGCCGGTGTCTTTTTGAAGATGGCTCGTTAGGGCCTCTTCCCACCGTTCCAGGTTTTCTTTTGTGTTCCTATTCCTGTCAGGCACCATTTTTTTTTTTTTTGCTGTTTTGTAGGTTCCTCCCAAGGTGAATGCAGACCTAAAGTCTTTTTTCCCTGTCTCCCAAAGAGTTTTACCCCCCTTGACTTTGAACCTTGTTGCACTGCGTTCTGCCCGAATTTTCCCGCACCTTTCTTAGAGGGTCCTTTGGTCGTCCCCACGTACCCCCCCGTCCTGGTTTTTGCCGTCTTAAAGTCTCCCCATAGATTCCCCCTGTGAACGTTGTTGTGAAAACGGTTGTTTTTCAGGTCCCTCTGGTTGCATTTTCCCTCACATCGCTCTTTGGAAGCCCTTAGACACCGCCTCTGACTCCTAGACCCCCTGTTTTCCCCCTTACTTGATAGTTTGGCTTGCGTTCCTGTGCCACTCTGTGTTTCTAGCCTGTTGTGAAGGGCTTTGCGTTTCTCGGTGCTCACTCTTACCCCTTGTTATTTCAAGTCTTTGCGGCCTCCCTTTTTTGCCGTCCTTCATCTTATCCCCCTTTTCCCGTTTCTGACCCCCACGGAGATCTGCTTCTGTCCCCTTGTGTTGTTTCCTCCACCCCAGCCTTTGCCCTGACCGGCCCTTACCCGTTGTAGTCCCCCTTTTTCCCTGTTTTCCGGTTGGCTACGGTCCCGGCCCCCCCCCTTCCACAAACAATTTTCTGGGTTTGCTTTTTTTTTTTGCGACCGGACCCCCCGGCGGCCTTTCAGGGTCACAGACTTTTGAGGTCCTCCATGTCTGTTCCCCTTTCTTATTGCCCGCTTTTTCGGTCATTTTTTTTTTTTCATGTTTCCCTTTAAAGTGTACGGTTTTGAAGACGTGTTTGCTTCTTCCCTGCACGAGGAGATAAGTGATTCCTCAACACCCCCAACTGAAGACACCCGTGGTTGGTTTACCCCCCATGGTTTTTGGGTGGTTTGGTTTTTTTTGATTCGAAAAAGGATTAGGTAAGTCTATTTTAACTTTTTTTTTCTTTTTTCTCCCCTGGCTACCGGTAGTGCCCTTCAAGTTAAACCTGTACCCCCTGTGGTTACTCCGACATGACCGCTTCTCTCTTCCCCGCTGCCAGGGGATCTGTTATGTTTTTTACCGTTTGGCAAGAACGTGCGCTTAGGTCTCAATTTTTTTTGAAGGCTTGGCCGGTCCGGAAATGCTTTCCCCAATTTCTTTCCATTGAGGGTTTTCTTATGATTCCCCTTTGGCCCTTTTGATGGTCTAATTTGTTTTGCAACCCCCGTCCCCCTTTTTTTTTTTTTGATCTACCTACTCGTTGCTTGTGGAAGTTTATCTTTGGTGAGGACAGTAAGAACGACCCTTTTAAAAGATTCCCCCGGGAGGAGGACATCCCCTGACGTGTTAACTCGCCAGTGGTCATCGGTTGTCCACAGAGTGCTCCTGTCCCCTCGTCGCCCGCGGTTCCGGCCTGTTAACCGGTTTGCCTTTTTTGCTGACTGTTCTTCCGTCATTCATGACGCTCCCCCCTGTTTCCTGGCCGGGCTGCCCGGGTGCCTTGTCAATACAACCACAATTTTCCGGTGCCCCCTTTTTTGCCCCCCCTTCCCCCCCCCCATGTGGCACCTGCCCCCGTCCCACCGTGGGTTTTTGATCCGTCGGACAGCCCCGGTAAACGGGTTCCTTCAAGACCTCCGGTTTTTTCCTCTTTCTACAGCTTGTCTTTGATGTCACACCCCCGTTTTTTTTTCTTGGGACCGGTTCCTCTGGAGGTGTTTCCCCAACTGGGTTTTTTTTTCTGAAGCAATTCCCGCCTCACTACAAGTCCTGAACCTGCCATGTCCCCCCCCTCGGGGGTTTTAATGATACTTCTTTTGTGTGTCCAAGCACAACACGGTGTTGCCAAGCATCGCACGCCCCCTTCCGCCCAAAATCGTTCGACAACCTGGTCCCAGAAGGTTTTGGTTCCGGGTGCCCCTTTGACACTTTTTTGACTTGGGACTGTCGTTTGTACCAGCAAGCACCTCCCCAGGCTTTTTTTTTCCTTGCGTTAGCCGGTGTCCCGGCTGAATCGCCCCCCGCAAAACCATGTTTGCTCCCGCCCCTCTCCCACGGCTTGTGTCGTTTTCGGCCGGTTTCCTGTCCGACCTGGCGGACCTTTGAGTGTCCGCACGTGTGTAAGGCCCCATTTTTAGGTAGTCTTGCGCCCTTGGTTCCCTCCCTTCAATTTTTGGACCCCCATGCTCGGAAGATTTGGCCGGTCTTAAGTCATGCCATCTCCGTTTTCCTCCTGATTCGACGACCCCATTTTTCGACCCCCACAAAATTTCCCCCCCCCCAGTTTTGCCTTTGACTACATTAGGGCACACCCCTTCCCCCCCTTACTTAACCCTCTTGTTTGCGACCCTCCCCGCTTTTTTTATGTTCACCCGTTTTTGGAGGTTCCGGGGTGGACCCCCTTTTTTTTCCCTGGGTTTACCTACCCTTTTTCATCCCCCCTTTTTTTTTTTTGTGCTTGACTTATGGTTTTTGGGCGACCAACAGTATCCACGGCACATCGAACTCGTTTTTTTCGTAGTCTTGATCGAGTGCGGAGGTTTGACCCCCTCTTTTTTCCTTTCTTTCCTTTCGGTGTTTCCCATTTGACTTTTTTTTTTTGTCTTGTGGTGTGTTCTGTTTTTTTTTGTTATAGTTCACACTGGTTCATCCCCTTCGGGGAGGGTTAGGACTCTTTTTCCTTGTTCCTTTCTAGTAACCTTTATCCGCTTCTTTAGGCGAAGGTCTTTCTCTGTGCCCTCCGGATCCTCCTCATTTGATGGGTATAATGAGGAAATTTTCCTTTTTTACCTCTGGCAGATGTCGTATACTTGCCCGGTTCCCTTCTTCGGTTTATCCATTGTTTTTCCCCATTTTTTTCCCACGGCACTCAGAGGTAGTTCCAGCCCCGAACCCAGCAGGGGACCCTTTCCTCCGGTAATTTCACTTCAGTTAGTTTTTCGAGAACGTCCCTGTTGTGTTAGCCTGGGCTGTTTTTTGCTGCTTCTGATTTTGGGAATGGTTGAGGGACTTTTGGTTTTGCTGGTACCTATGCTTTACCTGGGCATCAGTCTTTTGACCTGTGTTGATGGCCTAGTTTTTTTAGTCTTGGGTCGTGTCCCCCCTTGAAGGTCGGTCTGGGCCCGGGACAGTGCCGTGGGTCGCTCTCCCACCTCCCAAGTTGCCCCCTAACGACATTTTTTTGTAAATCATTTTTGGACGGGAGTTCTTTCCCCCCTGGTTTTGCTGCGCCTTTCCCGTGAAAGGCCCCCTCCCCCCAGGTGCGGTTTTGCGTGTGCCCCTTTGGCCGGGTCTACGGTTCCCAGGGATTCACCTGGGCAACCGTCTTTTTGCCACACGCTGTACGTATGTCAACTGCAGCAAATTTTGCCGCCTGGACTTGTCCAATATTTTTCCTTTCCCCCCTTACCCAGGTCTTTTGCTAGCGTCATGACTTTTCTAGGGCCGCCGGCCCCTTCAGAGCCTTGGTTCCGCCGCGAGACTTAAGAGTCGATTCCGGGAAGGTGTGTTATCGGTTTCCACGGTTCGTCCTTTTTTTTTTTTTCCCCCAGCACAAGACCCCCCCCTGGCCCCCCCACGATTGGAAGTTGGGCTCCCTTTTGCCTTTTGCTTCCTGGTGGCTTTTTTTTGTGACCCCCTTCCCCTCCATGCCGTGCATTTCCTTTCCCCCCCACAGCTTCTTCTCCTTTTTCGAGGACATTGTCCCCAAGCCACCGCGGTTTTTTTTCCACTTCCCCACGTCTCTCGGTTTTCGTACTTGAGTACCCCCTAGTGAATTGTCTCGCCTCGGGCATGAAATGACCCCCCGACCCCCTGGTTTGGTACATTTTTTTACAATGATCGCTGCTCGTTGCGGCCTTGCCCCCTTTCATTGGGTTTAATTTCTTTGCCCCTGTTCAATTGCCCCCCACTGGTTTTTCGATTTTTTCTGTTACTCCCCCCGTGGCCGTCAGCTTTTTGGCTGAACCCTTGAAGAGACTTCGACATCCCCTTCTTTTTCTAGTTTCTTCACTGCCTCCATCTGCTTTCCCCGTTCCGCTCGATAGGCTTCTTGTTCCTCTGAGTAGGTTCCCTTTTTCTCTGGTTTTTCGTTTTCCCCCTTACCCCCCCCCGATAGGAACGTTATTTTCTTTTTGGGGTTTCTTGGAGGTCGGTTTCGTTTCTTGGTCCCGACACTCCGTAGGGGGACCTACTTTCTTTTCACTTGCCGTTTTTCTACTTTTGTTCTAGTTTATGTCCAACCCCGGTCCTCAGGGCTTTCCGGCCCGTGCTTCGTTTGCCGGTGACTGACTCCTACTGCGCGCGTCCTCTCGCGAATTGTCTGATCCAGCGAATCCTCCCCTAAGGGGTCTTAGTCGTCAGTCCCAGTCGAACATCCCCGTCCTTTTGACAGAGGAAGCCTTCTTTCTGCACCCTCCCGCTGGCATTGCCAAGGAGGTCGTGCGTGTAATCCCGCTCCTCCCCCTGGTTTGCCCTACCCTCTCCTGGTCCCCGTTTCCCCTGTATTTTTACCCGTGGCCCCCAACCCCCCCCCACCCCTTTTGCTCCCGGTTTCCGGGAATCTTGAGGCCCTTGTGCATCAATCGAACCACAGGGCCCCCTACACCCCAAGTGCTTTCCAAAGGACTTTCCCCAGACCTGGCCCCTCTGGCCCCTGGAATGTTTTTTTTTCCATTTTTCCTAACCTTGGGCGAGCACCCCTCGTCTTTACCACAGTCCCCAACTTTCTATACTTCCTGCCCTTTGGCCTTTGATTAACCTTCATGTTACGTTGCCCCTTACATTTGAACTTTGACCACCACCACACCTGACTTTAATGTGTCAACAACGAAAAGGGCACCCTCTACGCACATTTTTTTTCTTTGAATTGACCGTTTTTTTTTTTTCTTTTCCTTTCTCCCCCCGTTTATACCTTTCACCAGCATTCAATGGTTAAGGATCTTCTAGTCCTTTTCCTCTCCTAACTTTTTGCTTTGTTGTCTATTATCTGGCCTTTTTCATTTCGCGTTGATTTCTTTGCCCTTTTTGAGGATTTTTTAGCTGTCTTCTTTTTCCTTTCCTCGTGCTTGTTCCTTTTAGAACTGGGTTTGATTGGATGTTGAATCTGTAGCGACATTGGAGTTTCCCCATTCCACACCCCTTTTTTTTGCCGTTTGGTTAAGTTTTGTTGTGTTCTCACCTTTTTTTCCGTTTCCCCCTGCATGTCCTCTGTACCGGCCTAGATGAGCTCCCTTTGGATTTTTTTCAATTTCGCAGGCGCAGAGTTCGGTCCCTTCCCTGTTCGTTTCTTTCGGTTTTTATTCTTTTTGAGGGCCGCCCCCACCTGTCCCTGATTTTCTTCCTTGTTTTTTTTTGCGATGACGGCGGACTTTCACCGGGTGTCCCTCGGCCATTAATGACATTTCTGTTTTGTTTGTTCTTCCTGGCGGGCATAGGGTTTCACTGAACCCTGACATTCGATCTGGCCGGCCCCCAGGTCGTACGCCTAGGATGTCTCCGCGGCACTCATTTTCCCCATGCCGGTTTTCTTCTTTTTGTTTTTTCTCTCAGCAGGCCTTGGTCAGCGTTTTCCAAGCGTGGAGTGACCTGAGAAATTGTACAACTTCCTTTTTCGTTCCCCATGATTTCGTTCTTATAGGATTTGAGCGGCTCCGTCTTCCCTCGCGCGCCTGCTTAGTTCAGTCACGCTTCCGACCCCCCACTTGCCTGGCATCTTTTTGAGTAGCGGCGTGGCTGACCTTTTTTTCCCCTGTTCATAAACTACCGTGCAGAAACAGTTTTGAAAGACCCTTTTTTCCCACGTCATTCACTGTAGTTTACTTATGCGGTCTGTGTACCCCCCGCATCAAAGGGAACTGACCACAAACGCCATTCCTCTCATTCTCTGGATGCCCGTTACCCACCTTTTTCCACCCCACGGGTCGGTCTTTTTCTTTTCTTCCATCAGATTGGCCCCCCAGCGGTTGGCTGTCCCCCGATTCGGGTGTCCGGTTTCCTGTCCCAGATGACGGTTTTTTAACGTCTGCCGGCTGCAAGTGGTGTCCGAATACCCTGCCAATCCTTTCAGTGTTTGTCCCGGCCACACCCTTTCTTTCTGCCGCAAAGGGAGGAAACCGGTGTCTCCCCCACGGGCAGTGTTGTAATGGGCAAGGACCGGCTTCCCCGCCCCTTTTCCCATTTTTACTTGCCGGGACCGTGACAGTCAGTCCCTGGACCCAACACACCTTGGGTCGGTTGGCCCTTTGTCTCCTTTTTCTTCTTTTTTCCTTTTTAGGTACTCTGTCTGTTTCTGCCCCCCTGCTTTAGATCTCCGTCACCTCCGTCTCTCGTGTGTGTCGTTTCCTTGTGGTAGTTATGGGGGTTTAACTGTCGCTCCCCTGAACCATGTCCAATCTACTGCGTGTCCTTGAATGCCGGCCCCCCTGATTGGTCGTTCCCCACAGGGCTGTAACAAGGAACTTGTATCGACATGGAGACTGTCCAGCCATCTTTCCCTGGGACGGGTCTGTTTCTTCCCCTTTACCTAAGGACGGGCCCCCGCCACCGGCGAGGACCATTAGCTTACTTTCCTTGTTCTTTACGAGTCTCTGACATCTAGAAGAGGCTGGCGCTACACGCCCCCATCCCTTTCCTGATAGGACAAAACCTTTGAACGTCCTGCAACTCCTTGGTTGAAATAGCGAATTCGATATTTTGGACGTGACTGATTCAATCACTGTGCCCCTCGGGCTTGCGGGACATCTGCGGAAGGGAGCTGCCCCAACCTTTTTACTTGCGAAACGTGCCATGTTCACGCTGCCACTTTCAACTTTAATCACTTCGCAACGTCCCTTGTATTTCTGTAGATTCCTTTTCCTTCTTCCCTTTATTTCACCAGATTATCGTGATGGTTAAAACCGGGCTTGCGTGGTTCTGACCTGTTCCCCCCAGTCGGCGTGACAACGACGCGCTTGCTTCGATTGGTTCGCATCCTTTGCCCACTTCTCCCTTTTTACCGCCAACAGTTTTCGTTCCCCTTATTTTCCGTCAGATACTCCCGCACCCACGGCAGCTCCCTCCGCCAATCGTCACCACATCCTTTCAACCCACCCTTCTCTGCTCTAAAGTCGTTACCCCTTTCTCCTACATGACCGCTTACTTCCCCCCTTTTTACCTTTGAGTCTTGTGCTTCTCTCTCGACGTGCTCTTTTTCTGGGCGGTTTTTGCCTTTGGCTAGAAAGAATCAACCCGTGCTACCTTGGACCGGTATTCCCCCCCCCCCTTACTTTTTTTCCTTTGTGCCGGGGTTTCCTCGTCACCCCCAGGGGGATCAATTGGATGACCCCCCACGCCCATTACCTCTTATCCGTCTTTGAACCCTTCCCCCTTTTAGGACTAGAGTGGTGTGACCTGCACATTCTTTGTAAGCTTCGCGGCGAGTCGTTTGTTCATCTCCCCTTCCTTGGGGGCGTCACTGAGTCAGTTTTTTGTCAAAACCCCTGCCCAACACCCAGCGAGTTCTTTTTCATGAGCTGGTGTCTCCTGTTCCCCCTCTTTTCTTGCACCCTGCCCACGCATCCCTAATCCTCCACCCCCGGCGATTTTTTTCGTCGGCTGTTTCCTTGCGCCCCCCCTCCGGGCAAT
>Ga0179593_1491063_pt1 | contig 15236 bp, 38 predicted proteins | sample CZODoug2_1_08_16_FD_185931 | JGI IMG/M metagenome (GOLD analysis project Ga0179593, IMG submission 185931) | Vadose zone soil fungal communities from Angelo Coast Range Reserve, California, USA - CZODoug2_1_08_16fungal (PacBio error correction) | ecosystem: Environmental > Terrestrial > Soil >... | reverse complement strand
CTGTTGATTTTTTGTCGAGTTGCTTGTACCTTTACACCCTTTTCTTTCCCGGTTTTCCCTTCTGATAACCCAATTTCTCTTTCACCTCTTCCCCCTCTTTCTCCCATTAAATCCCCATTTCCCCAGTCCTCCCCCCCCCCGTTTTTTGAAAATACGAACATTCTTCACTTTTTCTCGTGATACCGTCCATCTTTTTCTTTTTTTCTTTTTTGTAGCCCCCCCTTTTTGCTTAGATGTTGACGTTACCCCCCCCTCTCCCCTGAATCCTTTCCCCCCAACTGATTTTATCCCCATCCTTCTCACCAATCATCCTTGGACTGAAGCGCGCCCACCCCTTTTATTAGTCGCCCCCCTCACCCAGGTTAAATTTATCTTTTCTGAAACCCTCCTTCCCCAAGGATCCCCATTTTCCCCCTCCAAGCTTTTACTCCATAATACCTCCCCCCTCCCCTTTCCTCAAGAAACCCACTAAAAGACCCTTGTCATTTCCTTTTTAAACTTTCTTTTCCCCATTTCTTAAAATTTTTTCCCGTTTTTCGTCCTCCTTTTTTAAGTTACTCCGAGAAGCCGCAAGTGTATTCTCTCTTGCCCCAGTTTGACCCCTAGAGGCTTCCTCCTCTTTATTTTCTTTCTCTTGAACCGTTTTTCGCTGCAATACATTACTTCTTTTCCCCTTCCCTGCCTTTCTTTCATTTTCCACTTTATACGTTCCCTTATCTTTCTCTTTAGTTTTCTTCCTTTTTTCAAGTCTTTTTTTCTTTATTGCCCCCAACCTTCTTCTCTAGCATTGTAGTCTCTTCATCCTTCTTCTCTTTCTTCTCCTGGCTTTTATTTTCCTCTTTTTCCCATTCCCAGCCCCCTTCTTCCCCCCTTTTCTTACGGTCCCTCTCCCAGGTTCTTTTTCCACTTGCCGTGTTTTCTGTGCAGACAAGCCACTGTTTTTTTTTCTCCTGACAAAGTTTACCTTATGACCTGCTTCTTTTGAAAGTTTCCCTCTTCCTTTGTACCTTCTTTTTTTACTCGTATGTCTTCTGTCGTTTGTCCGCCCGCCTTCCCCCCTCCATCATACTTGATTTCCCGGTTTAGACCGTTGCTCTTTTTAGTAACTGGTTTAGCTGTTTTTTTATTTGTAGTACCAAGTTAAACCCCCCCCCTCTCAGTACAGAAATATTCTGTCGTCTTTTTTCTCCCCAGTTCTTTTTCCACATTATTTTCCTTTTTCACCAAATCTAGGTGATGAGTCTTTTCACCGGCCGCTGGGTTACTTGCTAGTTTTTTTTTTTGTATCTTTTTCTTTTCTTACTGTTTGAATATCCCCTTCCCCATCGTGATACGTACTCTTCCTTTTTTTTTTCCATCAAATGCCCTCCCGGGGCCCCCTCCACAGCAAACATCCACCTGGTTCCCCCTAAGCCACGTGGCCTCTTTCCCCTGTCCTCCTTGGCCTTTACCCCCATGGCCATTTTTCCCCTGCTTGGTCTGTTAATTTTCTTGGGTTTCTCCCCTTCAGTACACACTTTTTCCATGTTTTAGGCACCAAACGCCTTTCTCTTTACAACTCTCCCCCTTCCCAACAAACTTCTTTAATTCCCCTGTAATACCAACATTAAGAACCCCTTTGTTAACCCTTTTCTTGCCCTTCGCCTTTTTCCTTCCGTTTCCTGATTTGGATTCTTTGCCCCCCCATCTTACCCTAGGAATTACCCTGTTCCCTTTCTCACAAAATGATATTCACGCACCCTTTGTTATAGTTTTTTCAACCATTTCTTTTTCTCTGAGTTCTCAAGTTTCTCCAAGTTTTTTTCTCTCGCTTGGTGACAGTCTTCCCGGCCCTTTATTTCACAAAGGGGAGTTCGTCACTCCCCCCTACTTGTTGAACCAACAATAGCCCCATGGCATTTACATTTCCCAATTAGTGAAAATTCCCCTTTTTCATTCTTTGTTCCTTGCTCCGTTGCTATCTCCCTTTCCCCCACCCCACCCCCCCTTGATTTCTCACCAGGTCCTTTCGGGGGGCTCTCTTAACCTCTTTTTCTTTCCCATTTTGATCTTTCTCTATTTTTTCCTTCTTACACTGTGTTGTCTCCCTCCTTTTTTTTCTGCAACGAACAAGTGTTCTTCTGCTGCTACGTTTTGTGTCCCCCCCCCTCTTTTCCTCCTACTAAAAAGTCCCCCAGGTTGGTTCAAGTTGGGTCCCCCCCCCCCAAGTTTTTTCGTCCCCCCCCCTCGAAGGAATTCCCTGACCGCTTTCCCGGGCTTCGACTTTTCCTCCTCCCCATGTTTCCACGGATTCCCTTATCTCCCCACGGATTTCTTGGACAACCAGGGCCCCCCCCCGGCACACAGGCCCCCCCCTTGCACAACGGTCTAGAATCGGGTGAGTTGTTTTCCCTCTTACCGCTCTTCCCCCCAACCCTTTTTTTTCCCCCTTTTCCCGTACAAAAAACTTTTCTATTCCTTCTTTTTTTGCCCCTTCATTTTTTTGGTCCCTTGCCACTCTTCTTTACTAAAACTTAGTCTTTACACATCACCCTTGTTTTTTTCCCTTTGCAATATGTATTTGCTCTTTCCCATTAATAGGGATACCTTTCCCCTCCTTTTATTTTATTATTTTTTCAGGGTCCTTATGTTTTCACTTTTTTTTTTTTTTTCCAATGTTTTTTTTTCGTTTACTGTTAGCCTTGCACTATCGTTTTATTATCTCGCCATTTTTTTTTCGGTTTTTCCCCCTCCTTTCCCCCTGGTTCCTGCTTTTACTTGCTCACTTTTTTTTTTTTCCCGCCTCCTCCCTTCAAGGGACATGTTCTCTTCGCACCAATGGTGCCCCAACGTTTTGATGGCACCCCATCTCTTGCCCCCCTTTCTGGGAGGTCTTTTTTCGGGTTACTCATCCCCCCCCCCTGGTGTTTTTCGGCCCTCTGACTTGTTTCTCCTTCTTTGGAAATCCCCCCCATTGCGTTTTTTCTTTCATATACTTTTTTTTTTCCCCCCCCCACTCGTTTTGCCCCCTTTTCCCTCTGTGGCCACCTTTGGCAGTTGCATGTGTTTTTCCTATTAAATTGAATTTCTTTCCTTTCATTGAGGACTTCTTTCCCCCCCACCCTTCCCCCCTCCCCCCTAGCCTGTTACTCACTCCTTGCGTACTTGGCAAGAACCCCACAAGGATGGCATTCCCTTTTTTCTGTTTCCCCAGTCTTTCATCCTGTTTAGCCTAAATCCCCCGTTTTCTTAATCTCGATTATCGGGAATTCTTTCAACCACATTCGATACCTTTTATGGATCTTTGGACCCAACTCGTGTTTTGCGAAGGTCGCTGTCTTTTGTTTCCCTTTCAAAATAGTATTTCTGTTTTTTTCCCCCCTTCTCTTCTTGAAAGACTTTTTTTCTGCTCTTTTAACCACTTGTTTTTCCGCACGCTTGGGTGCTCTGTAGTCTTCTCGCTCCCTGTCTGCCCCCCTTTTTGATCTTCTCCCCCTCTTTCTGACCGTCCCGTACCCCCCAATGGGCTTATCCTCCTGTCAGTCAGCAATGCCCCTTTCTTTCTCGGGGGTTCTCTTTCTTTCCAGGTTTTTGGCCCTTTTCCAGCCCCTCCCCCACCCCCAAAATCTCCCCTCTCATCTCGCCCCTTTCGTCCTTACCCGCGATCCCAGTTCCTTACTCCTTTTCATCGGCTGGTCCTCTCTTAAAGGACCACCCCTCCCCAAAGACCAGAGGTCCGCGATACTATTTTCCGTTGGCCCCTTCCCTCTTTTCCGTTTTGACGTGGGCTTCAATTAATCGGGAATCTTCCGGCGCTTGCCTTCCTTCCTGCTCGCCCTCCTCCAACGCAACCCCCCCTTACCCCTTTTTTACTTGCTTCTCCTTGTTTTATTTCTCTTTTTTCCCTTAATTCACATACCTTTTTCACCCCTTCCCTTTCACCAAACGCGTTTTTTCTCTGAATTTTTTTTCTCCTGGAAACCACCCCCCTTTTTGCTTTGAAGGAAATTTTTCCAAGAAATTCACCCATTTGTGCCCCCCCCCACCCCGCTCGCCTTCCTTCTTTTTTTTGGTTTTCTGCTTTTGGACTTAATTTCTTTTTGATGCAAACCATTTTAGTAGTCCCCTGTCCTCCGCAACCCCCACGTTTTTGAGGCATCTTCGTTGTCCTCCCTTCTTTGCAACCCCGCTTTCTCCATTTCATTATTCCCCTTTTTTTTTCCCGTTTTAGAACCCTATTACTGTCAACCTTCGTTTTTCTTCTTTTTCATGGACACCCTCCTGCTGAGATTTTGCTCTACCCTCTCAAAACTACCAAATCCCCTTGCCTTTCCCTTTCTGTGAACTTTCCCCAAGCCTGGCCCCTTTTACACCCCCTTTCTGGCTTTTCTACCTTTAAATTTTTCTTCCCCACCTTTCCTCATGGCGAAACGTTTTGGGTCTTTTGTGGTAAACCCCCTCCACCTTTTTTGTGTCTTTTTTCCTGACTTTGCCTCACGTCTTCGCCGCTCTTGTTTTTTCCCCCCCAACCCTTCGATGTTACTTTCCCTTTTTCTTCCTTTTTCTATTCCTTTTAGCCCTCCGACCGTTCCTTTTCGCTCACCCAAGTGGCCTCGCAAATTGCCCTGGAAATTTCCCCTCTTCCCCTTTTTGTCTTTCCTTGATGCTAATGACATCGGTTTTTCTTTGTTTCTTTTCCATTAGTTTATTGGTTTCCCTTTCCCGACTTTTGGCATGACTCTTCTTCTCTTCCTTGCTTCACGTTTCTTTTACCGCCCCACTTGGCCCCATTTTGAGGGAGCCGTTTCCCCCGCGCCCACAATATTTTTGACACCCCTCCCCCCCTGCTGAATTCAGGTTATTGGCCACTCTGGGGCGCCTGCCAGATAACGGTGGGGTTCCCCTCAGTCTTGTCTCATCCGTTTCCCTGTATTGTCCCTTTACTTTTCCCTGAGTTCCCCGGTGACCAAACAATGTTCCCTTTTCAGACTCCCTGCCCGGGCGCGATTTTTTGTTTTGCCTTTGCCCAAAGAAATTCCTTTCATCATAATAAGGTGGTTTGTTTCGACTTTCTCTTTTCGTTCCCCCCCCTTTTTGCAATCCTGCTCCTCTCTTGGTTCACATTTTTTGGCTTTAGCCCACTTCCATTCTAAATAAACGAATTAGCTTTCCTCTTATATTTCTTCCCCTTCCTCCCCCCTGATCTTTCCCCCCCTTTTAACGAGGCACATTCCCTTTTTTCTTTCCTATATTGTTTGTCGACCTTGTTGTTGCAGCGTTCTCCCCTTTCCTGCTTCTCTTGTTTTGCGTTCCCCTCATTTTTTTATATTTGCAATTTTCGATTTATTTCCCCTTCCCCTTTTTCTGGGTTTCACTTTTTCCCTTTCCCTTAAAGCAATACCAATTCCCCTTTTTCCATTGTGCAAGACCCTTTTTTCATTTGTCCTTTTTTATCCTTTAAGGACTTTTGCGCATTTCTTCCCCTTCTTGTCCCCCCCACATTACGGCGTCTTCATCCATCCAATTCGTCAAAGTCCTCCCCGTTCCCGGACCCTCCCTTTGTGTTTTTTGCAGTCCCCGGGCCCAGCTTTCCCATCTCCACCTCTCCTTTCCCCCTTCCCCCAAAGTACATTTTCCTTTCATTTAACAACTTTTCGCTTTGACCCCTTTCTCCCCCTTATGAACATGGTTTGCACTTTGACCTCTTTGCCTTTTTTGTGTTGCCGGTTTTTTCCGTTCTTTCGTTCGCAGTTGACTTTCCCTGTCTTTCTTGCTTCTGGTCTCTTTTTGGCCCTCTTCCAGGCCATTTCGTTTTTTTTATCCCCCGCATTGCCTTCATCTTGGGTTTATCGTTCCCCCCCCCCTGGATGACCAGTCGAGATGTTTGTCTGTTTTCTTGTTTGCAGCTTTTTTCCCACTCCCATTTGACTTCTGAGATCAAACTTTTTTTGCTTTCGCCCTTTTTCGTCCCATTATGGGTCACATCCTCATCCAAAAGTTCTTAAAGTTTTTAGGAACCCTTTTCCGTCTTTCACGCCTTCCTTCATACGGGGGCATAGGCTCCTAGTCAGGGTCGCGCTTTGCTTACGTGGTTTGCCTCCTGACTTCTTTTTCCTTTTGCCCCTAAGTCATCGGTACCTCCCCGGGTTCCTTCCGTTTTTTTTTCCCACTTGTCCTTTTTTTGGATTTTGAGTCTTATAGTCCCCTGGGCCGGCCTGCTCCCTTTCTTCGTGAAGAACTTATAATTGTCCAGCAGGCCCATGTTTGTTCCTCTTACTTTCCCGGAAGAGGATTTTTTCCTCTTATTTTTCTTTTCTTCTTTTTTTTTGATACCTCCTTTGCCATTTTGCGTTCTGCACCTATTTCTTCCACCCCCCCCCTTTTTTTTTGTTCGGTTAAGGGTTCTGGTCCTGATATTGTTTCTCTGGCGTTTGCTGGCTTTTTTCCCCTATTTTCCAAACACGGTCCCCCCCTAGGTTCCTCCTACCTCGACCCAAAAGTGCTTTCTTCTTTTTTTTCTTCTCCTGCCCTTTTCGTTGCCGCAGGACTCTTTTTTCTCTTTTTCTTTCCTGACCAGGGCCCTCTCCCGAGTGATTTGTAACCTCTGACGGATGAGTCCCCTTTCGTCCCCGTTTTCTTTTTTCCCACGTTTCCCCTTTTCCCTTGTCACCCTTTGCACGATTTGTTTTGGCCCCCCCGATGTTTGAGGACGCAGTTTTCCTCCTTCGACCTCTCACGCGTTTTCCATGGGTTGCCCCTGTCCCCTATGGGCTTTTGTCTTTCTGTTTTTATTTTCTTCCTTTGGCGTTGTTCTTTTTTTTTTCACGGTTTTTTCTAGTTGAACGTGCCTGCGGACTTTCCACCCGTCTTTTTTTTCTTTCTTCACTTTCGGAAGTTTCTGCCCTCGCACGTTTTTTTTTCTTTTTTACGGGCTCGTGTGCGTGGATCCCCCTTCCCCCCCCTTCATTTAGCCCTTTCCCCCTTCATCTTTCAAGAGGCTCCTCCCACTCCCTCCTGAAACACTTCCCTTGTGGACCCCCCCCAACCGTAGATTGCCTTTCCCCCGCTTTCCACCTTCCTTGCGGTCGATGCCCTTTTACCCCCCCCCGCCCCCTCTGTTTCTTTGGATCCTTCCCTTAATCCTTGAAGACTTTTTTTCCTCCCTGGTTGTGTTTCCCCCGCATTTTGCGGAATCCTCTTTTTTTCCCCAACCCCCCGGCCGGCGGTTCGGACCAACCGTCTCCGTCCCTTTGGAAGACCTGTCTGCGAGAGTCGTTGAATCCTCTTCGGGCAAAGTGCTAAACAGTTCCTCTGACTACCCCCCACTGGTGCTTCCTTCCCCCCCCTGTGACTCCCCCCCCAGGGGGAATTTCCTTTTTTCTCCCCCCTTTCCCTGAGTTTGAGGTTTTATGGACCCTATGCAATTTTATGATTCCTGTCCCCTCCTACCTTTTCTTATATGTCCCGTTTTTCTTTTTCATATTTTTTCTTCAAGCCTTCCTTCTCCCTGACCTTTTGCCTCCCCTCCTTGGATCTGCCCCACTCGTTCTCTTTTACCCCCCTCTCACGCACTTTTTTTTGGGGGGCCCTTTTTTTTTTTTGATTTTTTCTCCTTTGTAGCCTCATGACCCCACCTTCCGTACAATGTTTGGTTCTGCTGCCCTCACCATTTGAGTCCAAATTTCACCTTTTATCCTCTTTTGTTCTGTCCGGTTTTTGTGCCCGTCACTTTTTTGTGCACTCCGCTTTTTTTGAGGCCCTGGAGTTTCGTATGGGAGCTTGTCCCTCTTTTTTCCCCCCCCCCACTTCGAGTTCCCCTTTTGGCCCTTCCACCCCTTCGTTTTTGGCCACCCACACGGTTGTTCCCCAGGTGTCTCCCCATGGTTTGGTGAACCTTTTTCGCCCTCCCCCAAAAACCAGAGACTGGACCCTCCTTTTTTTTCTTATTCCCACCTTCTTTTTTATGGATATAACCACTATGAGCGGTACCCCCCCTTCATTAAAAGGCGGTTCGAGGTTGTGCAAACTATGTGTGTACCCTTTTGACGCCTCGTCCCCCCCATTTCTCTCCTTTTAGAGCACCATCAGTCCTTCTCACACTTCACCCCAATGCTTTTCCCTTTTCTCTTTTAGCATAACTGTGCGTGGAATCACCTTCGACCCCCCATTTTTTTCCCTTTTTCTTAACCTATTTTCCTCACTGAGGAATGTTTTCCTTCCGGGTTTCCCTTTTTTTTTTTCCATGTCTCTCCCTTTTCTCAGTGCTTCACACTGTTTTTTATTCCGCCACAGCATTCCCACCTTTTCCCGCATTTGATGTCTGTTTTGCTGTCCCCGTGTCTTTTTGGTTCGCCCTTCCCTTTTTTTTTTTCCTTGCCAGTGCTTCTTTCGCATTAAAGGTGCGCTTTCCTTGGAGTGGAAAACCTCATTTCTTTTTCCTTGACGTCCCGTCAAGCCAACTTTTCGCCTTTTTCACTTGCAAAACCCCTTCAAAAATTTCCGCTTCTTTTGGTGTCCCATTTTCTGCACCCTCTCCTTTTTTAATTTCTTTTCTTTCACACCCGTATCCCACCCATCCCACATGATATAGCCCTTTTTTTCCCAAACTGGAGTTTTTTCTTACCTTTCCTTCACTTTTTTTCCCTCTTGATTCCTCTGATTTTTTTTCAAACCCACTTTGGCCTACAAAACCTAGCTTCTTCCTTTTTTCCTTCCCAAAACTCGTTACCCCTCCCCCCCTCCCCCAACCCTTCTATCGCCTTCTCTCCCCCCTCCTTTCCCCCCTCTTTCCTCCTTTCTCTTCTTCCCCTTCCTCCTTGCCCTTCCCCCCTTCCTCATCTTCCCACCATTCCTTCCTTTTCTCCTCTCTCTCTGCTCTCTTCCCTTTCTCCAACTTCCTTCCCACTATTTGTTCCTCTTCTCCTGCTCTCCCCGCAACTTTCCCCGCGTTCCCCCCTATTGCTTTTTCTTTTTTTCGTCATTTCCCTCTGTTGGCACTCCTATTACCCTATTCCTCTTTTTTCCGAGTTTCCTTTTTTCCCCCTTCCCCCTCCCCAAACAATTTCTTTCTCAATCTGGCCCTTTCTTTTGCACTTCCCCTTCTCTACGTCTTTTGGCAACCTTGGATCTTCTCATTCACAAATCAAATCCCCCTGAATTCACTCATCTGTTCTTCTTTCCCCCCATGGCTCTCCCTCCTTTTCCGATGTTTTTTCTTTCCCATTGTCACCTCTTTTTCCCTCCACACTCACTTCTCCCCCGAAGGGTTGAAAATTTTCACGCCCCAGTCCGCCGGACAAGGGTTCGCGGATAAGTCGTCTTCTTTTTCCCACCCTCCCGGATTAGGTATTACTCCCGGGTTTTGTTTCTTTTTTTTTCTTTTTTTTTTTTTTACGTTTCAGGGTCAGGTCTCCTTCCTTGATTCGGCTTATCTTCAATTTTCCTTTTGCTTGATGTCTAACGGTCCCCCCCCCCCCCCCCTTTGAAACGTTCCAAATAACCCTTGTCTTTTTATTTGGTTTTATTATCCTTTTTTCGTGACTTGGTTGTGCGTTTTTTCCTATAATTGCTTCCCAGCCCTTTTCCTTTCTTTTTCAAGGTTTTCATTTTTACACCTTCCCTTGTTTTTTCCTGTTCTTGCTTCTTGTTGGGTCCCCCATCCTTCGTCCCCTCTCATTAATGTTCCCTCTTTTATTTAAAGCAGGGGTAATGAATTCTTTCCTCTGTTCCTTTTCCCCCATAGTTTGCTTGGCTCCCACTAGGGTCCCCCCCTTTTGTTTCTCCTTCTTTTTTCTCTCTTCTTATTTCACATGGTCCCCCCTTTTTCCCTTATTGGGTCCATCTGGGAGCTTGTCCCCTCTACTTTTTTTTTCTCCTACTGTTTTACCCTTCCTCCCTGGTCCCCTTTTTCAGTCTTACCCCCCCCACCAGTCAGGTCCCCTCTGTGTGGTTTTATCTTCATAATGCACTACCTATTCTTAAAATCATGGTTTACCTGTTTTTAATGAATTCCCCTCTTTCCCCCCCTCCCCGTTTTTTTTTTTTTGGAGGAGAATTCTACCATTAACTAATGCTGCATAGTTCTCCTCCCTTATCTCTTCCAAACCAAAACACAGGTCTTTTTCGTTTTTTTCCACCCCCCCCTTCGATTTTTTTTTTTTTCTTCTGTTTCTTGTCCTGCGATTTACACGTTAGACACTAGATTCTAAACCCCCCCCCATTTCTGTTTTCTCTTTAAATCTTGAGTTTTTTCACCCCCCCCCTCCCCTCCCCCAAGTGCCTTTTTACATTGGAAATCCCCATAATATCTATGCCTTCTACTGACCTTCCATTGGCTTTGTCTTTATTTGTTTCTCCCCCCCTTCCTTTATTGGCTTCCTCCCTCCTTCCCTGTGACATCATTACCCCTTTTTTGGTTGTGGTCCCTTTTTTTTTTTTTAAAAATTAGTACTGACATTTTAATGATTATTTTTTCAATGCAAGACCCATTCGACAACCCCTAGGCAGATAGTACCTCCCCTTGGTGGAATGTCTTGTATGATGTTTTGTCCCCCCTCTTTTTCAACCAGTCTTCCCATATATTTTAAAAGTCCTGTTCTTTCTTCCCCACCCACCCCTCTACCCTCCTCCATTGCCAGCAAAGAACTCCCTCCCCAATTTTTTCCCCTTTTTATGTAACTTTCTTCTTTAGGATTGTTACTTGCTTCTCCCCATCAGAACTCCCACTAATTAGTAGCCTGCCTTCCCCTCTTTTTTCTAGTTGCTTGCCCCCCTTGCCAGTAGCGTGCCTTTCCTGTGTACATCTTAGGGGATTTGCAACCCCAACCTCATCGCCAAACATTTCCCCTTTGACCTTTTCCTGCCGCCTCTTTTTTTTCAGTTTGCTTCTTTACCCGGTCGTTGGACGGGGTTTTCGGTCTCTTTTCTTTTCTGCTTTCATTCTTTTCCCCCTCGTCTCCTTTTCTTCTCCATTTTTTTTCTTTTACCTTTTCCCTTTTCTCTTTTCTTTCGAGAGTTTATTTCTCCTTTCTTTTCTTAATTTGATTTCTTTCTTTCTCCCCTTTTCTTCCCCTTGGGTTGGCCTCTTGCTGTCCCTGTGGTTAGTGGCACCGAGGACAGATTCGTCTCCCAAAGACCCTGTTCTTTCTTTCAGGAAACTGTTTTTGTATTTGCCTTGACGTCCCAGGTAGGGTACCCTGCTGAGGAAATGGCAGAACAGAAATTAATAGTAGGCTTTATTTTCCTTCTCTTTGCCTTTTCTATCCTAAACCGCAAATTTTAACCTTAATATTACTTGCGGGTTAGAAAGTTTGAGTTTTTTTTTCTCCCGGTTTTTTTTATTTCTTTTTTAGAGTGCTGTGGTTTGCCGAACACATCCCTTAAGACTTTCGGCTTGCGTTTTTTTGTCTATCTGACCCTGACTTGGTCTCTTTTCCCCCCCCCCCCCCTCTCATGGCCCCCCCCCCCCCCTTTTTTCCCCAAAAGTTCACGGTGCAGGACCAGAACACTCTCCTTTTACCGGCCCTCTTTCTTTTTTCCCAGTTTTTTTGTAATGTGGCTCCTGTTTGATCAAAGACCTTTTTCCTCCCCTGTGTTCCTTTTTAGCTCCATCCTTCAGACAATTCCACCACCTCCATGCAAACCATTAACCCGTTGGTTGTTTCTTCTGTTTTAGTTTATGCCTTTCGTTTTACTCTCTCTTGACCTGTCCCTCCCCTGCCCGGACCGTTTCCCGTCCCCCTTCCCGGGCCAGGTACAGTTTAAGGCGATTTTTTTTTTTTTCCCCCCCCTCACACCACGTCAAAGGTGTACCTTTTTCTTTCCCCACTTTGCCGCCTCAATCGCACTGAACCCCCCCGTCCCCCCCCTGCCAAACCTGTTGGGCGGCCTTTTTAAATTTTGCCATTTTCCTTCTGTCCTCCTTTCAGCGGTTCTTTTTCTGTGTCGTTCTCCGCCCCCCCCCACCAACTTTCCCCCCCCCGGAATTTTCTTTTCCCTCTTTTCTCCTTTTTCATTTTTTTCGCCCCCCCCAAATTTTTGTATACAGTTTGAACTTTCAACCCCCTTGTTCTTTTTCTCTCTTTTTCTCTTTTTTTGTAGTTTTCTAAGGTTTAATTTGCCCCTGACTTCCGCGTCCTCTGCCCGGCGTTCTCCCACTTCCCGGTTTCGGTCTCCAGTTAGTCCAGTCGGTATTCCCCCCCCCCCTTTTGTGTGTCCCCTTTTTCCCCCTTTCATGAATTTTTTTTCGCGTCCTTGATAATCCTCAACCTCCCACCACACCGTTTCTTTCTGATCCACGTCCCAGGTCTCCTTTTTTTTTCTTTTTCTTCTGTTCTCCCCCCTTTTTTCCCTTCCCTGTGACCAAACTTGTTTCTTTCTTAAAGTGTTGGGCCCTGCAAATTTGGCGAACTTTCTGAGTACATTTTCCCCCCCTCGAGTTTTCCCCCCCATACTCACAACTCTCCCCTGTCATTTTTTTTTCCGTTGGGCCCAAACCCCTTCTCCCCCCCCTCCCACCTCTCCTTTTTACCTTCGACCTTAGTTTCCCCTGTTCTCCAGGATGGTTTTTTTTCATACGCCCACCATGTATTCCTTTTTTTTTCCTTTTTAGCGTCAAGTTTCATTTTTTTTTCCCCCTGCCAACAGGCCAAGGTTCCCACGTCTCCCTTATAGAATAGAATCGTCTGTGGGTTTTTGGTCACCTCAACTCCTCCCCCTCTTCTATTTTCACCTTCCCCCCAAAGTCTTTTCTCTCTTCCCCCGGTCCTTCCAGTGACGAACCCCTTTCTATAAGTATTATCTCCTCTTTGACAACTTCCCCAATTGCATCTATGTTCGCCCCTTCCTAAAATTTCACTTTTTTTCTCCCCTTCGAATTCCTTCTTCCCCTTCTCCTTTGTTATGGCCGTTCAAAATAAATGTTCATGTTGTCTTTCCCTCTTCCCATTTTCTTCCTTTTCACGTTTAATATAGGGTTTTTACTTTTGTCCCAGTGGCTGGGGCCCACCCTTTTTTTTGTAATTGACTCTATTTCTTCCATGCCCCGCCCTTCGCCGTACCACCCCCCCCACTGACTTCTCAACAAAAGCTTTTAAACCCCTTATGCCCCCCCTTCTTTTTTTTCTGCCTTTCGAACCTTAACCCGGTTTTTCGTTTGTTTTCCCCCCCCCTTTCTTGTGCCCCCTTTTTTTCCTTTCGCTCTTTCTTGTGTTGCCTAACACTTTGCGGCGGGCCTCTACGTCCACCCAAAAAGCTTCTTTCGATGTTTTTTTTACCCTTTCTGTTTTTTTGTCCCCCTTTTGATGTTTGGACCCCTTGTTCCATCTTTTCCCCACTTTGTACTGTTCATGAGGCATTGCTCCAATACCCTTTTTTTCTCGACCCCAGACATTTTTCCTCCCCCTTTTTTTTCTTCAGGAACTTCTTCACAAAGGTCTGTCTTTCTTCTTTTCGTTTCCATTCGCGTAGCCCTTACCCTTGAGGCCCTTCCTTCGTCCATCTTAGGTTGATAACTCTGAGTTTCATGATATGAGCAGGTTTCCCACGAGTTTCTCCTTTTTGCTGGCCCCCAGGTATCAAATGAGTTCTCCCCTTCGTTTGAACACTTCCCCCTATTTCTTTCTGGACAAGGATGCTCAACCGAGTGCCTCCCCTCCATTGCTCCACCTTCTTTTTTTTGACTCACGAAATGATTCGTTGGGCGCGTAGTTCGTGTTGCCACCTCCCCTTCTTATATCCCCTCTTGCCGTTTCCCCCTTCCAACCCCTTTCTCTTTTCCCCTCGGTAAATCCCTTGCATGCTCTTCTGGCGTCGCTTCCGTAGTCAGTTCCCCCCAAACATCGCCCTCCTCCCTTCTCCCCCGGTTTTTCCTGACCAGCGATACCCATGGCCCTTTATTATCGTTTGGCATTCGGTGGCAGTCCCTCGATTTCCGTTGACCCTCAATTTTTGCCCCAAAGACCCTGATTGCCTCACTCATTTCTCCTCTTTTCCTCTTCCACCCCGGTTAACAGTCTCTTTTGGTCTGACCGGGCTCGACAAATTATTCTTTTTGCCTTTCTAGTTATTTCTACCTGGTCCCACGATCCCTTTCCTCCAGATGCCCTTCTCGCCAAACCTCAAGTGGTCTTTGCCTTGCTTCCTCGATCGCTGACATGCAAATGAATATTACCGCACCCCCTCCTTTTTCTTTGTAACTTTCCCCCCTTGTCCCCTACCGCCCTTAACTTCGCCGGCCCCGTTGTTCTTACCGGAACATGATTTGGGTTCACCGTTGTCAATTGCCCGCTTTTTCGATTTTTCCTTCCTTCCCCGTGTTTTCTTTCCCTCCACTGTTTTTTTGCGTCCCAAATGGTATTCGCGCCCAACCCCTTTTTTGTCCGTCTTCTAATTAGTTGTTTTCTCCGTCAACCAGATTTCGCCCCAGTCCAGCTAGATTTTTCAGAATTTGGTTCCTTCCCCCTCTCCTTCCACATTTTCTTTTCCAGTTTTTATAGTCGGAAAGCCGCTTACCTGCGTCCCCTCCTACCTTGACTCCCCCCTACAACCCGGGCCCTTTTGTCCAACTCTTCCTTTTACTTCCACTAATCCATCTATCTGCTTTTTGCTTCCCATTCTTATCCAAAAAAAACTTTACACCCTTCTGTCTCCATTCTTCCCTCCTGGTCGTGTTTTGTGTTGTTAACCCTCCTACTACTATTGCAGCTTTTCTCTTTTAAGCTCCCGGAAGTTTTTCTCTTTTCTCCCACCCTTGTCAGTGGACTTTGTCATTCCTGGGTCGATTTTCCTGCCGTTACTTTTGTTTGAAGACCCCCCAACCCATCACCATGGCTCCCTACTCCATGGTTTCCCCCTTACCCCCATTCTCACATGTCGGGGGTTGTGTAAGAATCATTTTTAATTGGTTCTTGTACCCCTTTACTCGCTTTTTCTATTTCCCCCCTCCCCGAACCCCTTTTTCCATTGACTGCGCCAGTCGCTTCAAGTGCGTTCCGCACCCTCCCCTTGCCTGCCCCTCCCGTGCCCGTTCGCCACATATGGGCAACTCCCGCTTCCTTCCTCGTATTTTTTTTCCCTACGCTGTTGCCCTCGTCCCCTCTTCTCCCGGATTTGAACAACCTACCTGACCGGCGCGGCTAATTCGTCCCAAGGCTCAATTTTTTTCTTTTTTTCCTCTCCCCCTGTAACAACCCTTTTTCCCCCCCCGCTCACCAAGAAGTTTTGTCTTGTGGCGCGGATTTGCTCTTGGAAATTTCTCA
>Ga0179593_1583869_pt1 | contig 15237 bp, 29 predicted proteins | sample CZODoug2_1_08_16_FD_185931 | JGI IMG/M metagenome (GOLD analysis project Ga0179593, IMG submission 185931) | Vadose zone soil fungal communities from Angelo Coast Range Reserve, California, USA - CZODoug2_1_08_16fungal (PacBio error correction) | ecosystem: Environmental > Terrestrial > Soil >... | reverse complement strand
ATATTTTTCCCGTAGAACAACATGATGGATCTTCTTTCCCTTTTCTATTGGCTTTGATAGTTTATCCTGTTCGCCCCCAGGGCACCCCTCCCTCTTGTCGCATTTTCTTCTCCCGATATGCGCGGCTGCATCCAAGATGCGCCAGCTAAGCTCTTTACATGCTTCTCTTTCCCTTTTCCTTATCGTTTTTCATCGATCATTATCAGTCCCGGCCCGATTTCCACCGATCTTACCTCCCACTTGCGTTGTTGGTTCCCTGAGGACAGCGGACTTTTTCCTGACTGACCGATGTGTTCAAAGTTTTTTTCCTCTTTCGTACAACACCGCCTAGTTGTCTAAATCTCTCTGTCCCGTTCCTTGGTTATTCCCCAGTTATAGGCTTCCATATACGCCCAAGTTGCTATCCCCGCCAAATCTTCTTTTGGGGTTTCATTCCGGCTTTTCTTTCTTTTTTCTCTTTCAACCTTTCTTTTCCGCATCTTTTTTTTTTCCACACATTGTTAACGCACCCTGTCGGGTTCTTGGACGCTTTTCCCTATTTTTCGATCCTTCTTTTCTTTCTTTCTCTCCTCTTATTCTCTTTGCTTTCCTTCGGGTTATGGACTTTTCCTATTCTTATATCCCCCCTTCCCTCCTTACTTTTTGGATTCCCCTGTCCCCCTTTCCCGGTTCCTATTTTTCTATTCTTTAAAATTTTTTTAAATATGTATTCCTTTGACGGGGCTGTATGGAAAAAGGGTGCCAGTGTGTCGCCCATTCATTTTCTCTTTTTTTTCTTTCTTTTACCATCTCTTATCTCTTCCGGGGCTTTTCGGCTGGGCTATCTCTTTTTTGCGTCTTTTTTTTCAAATTTTTTCGCGTTTGTTTCGACTGTCCAAAGGAATGAGAGGAAACCTTCGACCTTCTTTTCTTTCCTGTGGTCCCTACTTCTCCTTAGTTGGTTTTTTCTCCCACTTTTCTCTTCTATCCCTTCTTGTTTCTCTTTTTCGTTACGAGTGGACCATAATCCTTCGTTTTGTTACTCCCTTTTGGTACTGGGGCGTTTTTCATTTACCAGTGTTTCTTTTTTTTTTTTGTGTGGTTTGGCTGGGGACTCAATAGTTACCCCTCTTTCCATTTCTTCGTCTTGTCCGCATTCCCTTTTTCTCTCTTAATCTTCTCCTTTTGTTCTGTTGTTTTTTGGGGGGGCCTTTGATTTTTTTTTCATTGTGTTTTTGCCCGGCCTTCCTTTTTTTGGTGTTTTTGGGGGCTTTTTCAAAATAAAAATGTCTCCCCCCCCCCCCTGTTACTAATATGCCCCAAACAAAAAATAAACATGTGTTCCCGCGTTTCCTACTCCAGGAACTTTTCTTCTCTCTCCTTACTCCTCCTTGTTCCGTTCTGTTTTCTCTTTTTTTTTTTCCTTCCCCTTCCTTTCCTTGGTTTTTCCCAACGATGTTTTTCTTTGCCCTTTTATTCATTTCCCAAAAGGTTAGTTTGTTTTCTTTTGCGGGGTGCGAGTTCTTGCCTCCCGGTTTTTTTCAATGGCCGTTTCCTTTTCCCCCTTCTCCCTCTTCCATTTTTTTTTCCCCCAACCTTTTGGCCATCTTTTGTTTTCCCTTGGGGATTCCCCTTGCCATTTTAGAAACTCGTTTTGATGGTTTGGGGGGGTGACTTTTTGCATCTTTCCTTCTTCCACCCCCTTCTGTGCCTCCGCTTCTTCTCCTTCCCTCCTTTCTGTTTTGGCGGTCTCCCTTCTCTCTCCCCAAAAACTTCCCTTTCTTTTACAATCGGCAATGCTTATACAAAATGTGGTGTACTTCCCCTAAAAATTCACCTACGATGGGGGACAACGGACACAAAACCTCCTCCACCTTTTCGCGGCTCACATTTATGTTTTTTTCCTCTTCCTTCCTTTTTGGTGGGGGGGTGTTGCTGGCCCACTGGGTCCCCATTTCACGGTTCTTCCGAATTTTTGTTGGTTTTTTGTCGTCTTTCCTTTTAGGGGGGGTTGGCGACCGGCCAAATTTTTCCGTGTGCCTACATCTCAGTCTCTTCTCTTTATCCGCCCTTCCTCTCTTCTCACTCCTTTCCTTAAAAAAACCTCTTAGTTGTGTGGGGGTCTTGATGGGGGGTTTTGTTTTGACACTTCTCTCTTTAAGGGGGGGGGGTGGGGGTGTTTGTGCGTTTCTCTGTATATCTCTCTCTGTGTCCCTTTTGAACACACCCACCTTCTTTGGGATTCCTTTTCCTCCATGTCCCCCCAATTGGGCGTGGCCCCCCCTTTAGGACATTGTGTTTCCTACCTTTTTTTTTTCAGGAAATAACAGTGACAACCTTAACTGACCCTCTTCTGTTGTCTACGTGCGCAACCGTTTTCAGTCGTCCCCTCGGGTTGATTCCATTTTTCGGATTCTTTTTGTCTTCCTTTTTTGTCCCCCTTTTGGGGGGGGGGGTTGTCCCCTGGAGTTTGGTTGTACTCTCCCTTTCGGGGAAATTCTCCTTTTTGGGAGGTGATCCCTGTTTCCCTCCTGCCCGCGTCTTGTCTTCTTTACTCTTTCTTTTTTCTCTCCAAGGTGCCAGGCCTTGCCCTTTTTGGGTCGCGTTCAACCTCCCCCTTGGGATGTTGGGGGGCGGGCTCCCTCCTCTGCGACGCGTTATGGGCATTTCAGTCGCGAAAGACTGAACACACCCACTCTACCCTCCATCCCCTTTTTCTCCCTTTCCCTCCCCTCCTTTTTTCCTCCCCTTTTGCTCGACTGAACCCCACAAATCAAAAATAACGTCCGCCCATTTACTAAAAACAACCTTTGAAAAGTTTTTCTGCCTCGTTCTTCCCTTTAGTCCCGTGTATGGATATTTCCCTCCCTTTATCCTCTCTTCCCCTTATCATTTTCCTTCTTTCTTGGTGTTTTGCCCCCCTTTTTTTTTTTTCACCCGGAAAGGTGGGTTTACTGGGGGGGGGGGTTCCTTGGGGTTTTTGCGGGCACCCCCTCCCACCTGCTGCCTATCCCTCCCCTTTGTGTGTTGGGGGGGCTGTGGCATCACTGGGGATTTTGGGGGGGTCCTTTTTTTGGGGGTGGGGGACCCCCCCCCACTTGCCCCCCCCAAAACCCCTTCCCCTCAGTTCTTGGTAACGGTCGCGTACCGCGGTTTGCGTGTACGTGGTCGCGCGAACCTTCCATCCCCTTTTGCCTCCTCTTTCACTTCTTTTCTCCCTCGTGTTCATTCCCGTCGTCCCCTTGCGCCTCTGCAACCCTGTTGGGGGGACCCTAATGGGGACTTTGGTTTTTTTTCCTGCCGGTTTTTTGTTTTGTCATTTTTTGTCTTTTTTTTTTGACTCCCTCCTCTGGGAGTCACATCCCTATCGACTCATTTCCACCAAAAAAAGGCCCCTTGTGGGCTCACTCGGGCGGAAATTTTCTCTCCCCCCCCTTCTTGTTGTCTTGGAGTCGTGTGTTCCCCCTCCCTTTTTGTCCGTTCGATACTGCTCCCCCGCACTAAACCCCTTCCCCCCCCTTCCCTCTGTGCATGGCTCTGGGCACTGGACCACCCAAAGCCTTTGCCTAAACCCACCCTCTCAGGTTTCGCCGTATTTTTCGTGGGTGACTACGTCCCCTTCCTACTTTTTTTTTTGTGTGTCTCTTTTTCTTTCCCCTTTTTGGGTCCCTCTTTTTTTATGGAACACTTTTTCCTTTCCTCGACCACATGGAACAAAAGGGTGTGCGCTTGCCGGTTCCCGTTGGCAAGGCGGGTCTCAGGGTTTCTTTCTCCCTCAGACTTCCTTTTTATTCCTGTGGGGGTTCATCCCTTCTTTTTTCGTTCACTGACTCCTCTTTCCCCTTGTTTTCTTTTTTCCTCTGGGCAACATTTTCCTCCTCCTTTGGTGGGTTCCCCCCCCCCCCCCGCACCCCCCCCCCGCTCCCACAATCACCTCCGTTTCATTTTTCGTCCACCTCACAGAGCACTTTCCGTTTTTCCCCCCGTTATTTCGCGGTTTTCCTCTTCCCGACATCCTTTCTCCCCTTCCTTTTGCCATATACATTTTTACCAACTATACAAAAACCTTGAGGGTGGAACGTTGGGCCACGGTTTAGGGGGGGGGGGGGGAAAACTGTTTCTCTTTTTTCGGAGGGGGGGGATCACGCCTTTATTCCCCACATAGGGTTGGCTTCACTTGGTACGATCCCTATCCCCCCCTCCCTCCCTAAACAACCCCCCCTTTGGCCCCACAGTAATCCTCCTCCGGTGGCATTTGGGAACATTTCGGATTGTCGCTCTTTTTTTGTTTTTTTGAGAAAAATCTTTCCGAGGCTGCCCTTTGGTCCTCTTTCTTTCCTGGATTCCTTGTTTTTCTTTTTTTCTGGGATTTTGGGGGGTTATTCGGGCCCCAAACCCGCCCCACCCCCAAACCCCTCGCTTTCCCCCCCTCGCGGGTTAAACTGCTCCTTAATCCTCTTTTATTTCCCCACATGGGAGGCTCACCCTGCCGTTCCTCTTTGGGCTGTTCTTTTTCTAAACAGGATAGTTTTCTTCCCACCCAGAATTTCACACCCTCCCCAAGGGGTGTGCCGTGGTGAAATTTTGTTGGTCTTACGCAACTGCGCCGTGTGTGTGAATCCTTTGGTCTCGATTCTTCCATGGATTTTCCCCCTCTTTTGTTTCATCTTCCCTCACAAACTTCCTCTCCTCTCCCCTGTGGGGGGACCCTTTCTAGCGAACCACCCAAGGGGGGCTCTTTCTTTCTGGGGGTGTGGGCGTCGTTTTTGGCCGGTGGGGCCCTTCCGTGCCTTTTGTTCGGGCGCTTTCCCCCTCTCCATCATAAAACGTCCGCTTTTTTTGGTTTTTCCCCCCCGGGGGGGCTGCCACATTAATGACTACTGGGGTCCCCTTCTTTCTGAATAGTTACTGTCTGGGGGGATCTTTCCTTCCCCCTTCTTTTTTCGCGTGGCCCCCTCCCCTATGCTTCTGCTTTCTTCCCCTCATCATGGTTGTGCCCCCTTTTTGGGTTGTGGGCTTTTAACAAAATTCCTATCTAAATATCTGGGGGGGGGTTTTTTTTTCCTGGGACGCTTTTTCCCTTTACTCCTTCCTTTCGTCTTTTTTTTGTTTTCTTTGTGGCCCGGAAGCGCTCCACTCACCGGTACTATCCGGTGTGGGAAAACCGCTTAAGGGGGGGTATCGGTCTTGCCAAACCCAAAAACCAAAAAAAAAAAAAATGACACTTTCACCCCCGTGACCTTTACCAGGGGGTTTGTGTTCTTGCTCCATTTTGCGTGCATGTCACCTTTTTCGCCTTTTTCCCCTTTACTTTAACAGAGTAGACCCCCCCCCCCAACACTGCCTTTCCCCCCACCACTAGCCACCCCCCCCCCCCTATATTGCGTCCAGCCCCAACAAAACAGACTAGCCTTTTCCCTTTCTACACACCACCCCCCTCCTTCCCACCGGATGCTCCCCCCCCACCTGGTGATTCTTCCTACGGATTTATTCCCTTTTATTTGGTCTTTGGGTGGTATAAATCCGCTCAACAAAATTTTACCTTCCAATTTTATTTATTTGTTTCTTTGGTGGCCGATTTTCCGGCTCTCGTCGTCTCGTCCCAATCCCTTGGAATCTCCCAATTGGGCTTGCTTGCTGCGGTCTGGTGGTAAGTTTTGTGTGGGTATTTTTCCTTTCCACCCGTTTTTTTGTCAGCCTTCCCCCCCTTTCTTTCCTCCCCCATGTGGTCTTTTTCCCGGTGGCCCCCTTTCGTTTTTTACCAAAAATCCCCTTTCCAAATAGTTAATGTGTTTTTTTGCTTCGGGGCCACTTTCCCACATTCATAGGTACCAACACCATCCTTGCCATAAAACTCTTCTTCTTTCGAACTTCCCCCCCTTCCCGTTCCTCGTGCCAAATGAATGGGTTGGTGGACATCTAAAGTCCCCAACCCCAGGGGATTTTGCCCCTTTTTCGTTCCTGGTCCGGGTCGTCTGGTTTCGCCTTCCCGTCCCTCATTTTTCCCTTTCCGCCCCCCCCTCCCTTTCTTTCGGCGGCTTTTTTTTTTTTTTCCCACCCCCAAGCTCCTCACAGTCCGCTTTTTATTTTTCCCCCACGTGGCCTTCACCACACCCAAGGGGGCAACGGTTTGTTCTCCAGGGTTTTTCCGGTTTCCTTCTTTTGCTTTTGTGTTTCCCTTCGTAGAGGCTTCCCCACCGTCTCCTTCTTCGTAGAAACTCCTTTCTCTTGGCCCCCCCTTCTTTCCACTCTACGTCCAACAGCTTGGGGCGCGGGGGGGGGGCGAAGGAATTCAAAAAAAGTTAAATCAAAAGACATATTTTACTTCTTCTTCAATTGGGTTTTTCCTTTTCTCCCTCCAGAATTGCTCTCCCAACAAACTTTCCCTTTTGGATAAAATCTCCCCCCCCACACAAATGTTTTCCCCAAATATACAACAACACTGGTACTTCTTTGGAAGATAGGGTATTCCCATCTTCTTCCCCTCCATCGCAACTCCCGCCAGTTTCTCCTAAAAGCTTTCTTTTTCTTTTTCCCTCCTCTTTTTTCCCTTTTTTTGTGGGGGTTGCTCTGTTTCCCTATTGGGGTGGAATTGCCCTCTTTTTCTTTGCTTTGTTTCAGTATGTCCTACGGGAACGGCCGCGCCCTTGCCAAACTTAGTTCTCATTTATCCTCCCGCTTCTCCTGAATGTGTGTGACGGTCTCGACTCTCACTCTGTTTTTTTCGTGTTCTCCTATGGTTGGCCTGCTTGTCTCTCTCTAGGTTCGGTGTGTTGTACCCCCTCTTTGTTTTCAACAGGCAGATGTCTGGGGGGGGGTGTGTGCGATTTGCATGCTGCGATGTCCTCAATTTTCCCGGGTGTGTTTGATTCCGTGGGTCTCTCTCTTGTCCTCCGCCGGCTCCTGCTTCCTTTCCCCCCCCTCCTCTCTTTTGTGTCCCTTTTTCCCCCGGCCAATCCTCTCCCCCCCCCCCCCCAAGACCCCTTTCGTGGGGGCGTTTCTTAAACATGGTGTCATAATCGCGGGTCCCCCCTCTTCAAAAGCAGGTTGCGTCCTGCCTCCGCGGTCTCGCCGCTGCAAAAGTTCCTGTTTTCCCTTTAGGTTTCGCGCTTTATATGGGCCTGGGGTACAACTCCCAAACCCCGCTGCGTAAAAATACAATCACCTTTAAATAAAAAAAATAATACCCTCAGTCGAACCCACATTGGTATGCTTTCGTGGGCCGATTCCCCATTCTGCGCCATCACCGCCTGGACTGCCTTCCCAGCCCCTTCCAGTTCAAATAATACACCACGCAAAAAAAAAAAACCCCCTAACACAACTGGAACCCCCACTTTTTGGTTCCTTTGTTATGCACCCCTCGGAACCATACACTCCCTGTTGGGACGGGGGCGCACCTTCGTGCGTTTACTTTTTCTTACTGGTCTCGTTTTCCCAATCTGTTTCCATGCGATTCCAGGCGGCGAGATTATTTTTTTGTATTATTAGCTTTTCTTTGTATGTTTGATGTGTGTGGTGGCCGACTCCTTGGGCTGTTGCAGGTTGCCTTTTCCGCTCTTGACAAGAATTCACTTCTGCCCGCCTCAGTCTACCTTCGTTTTTTTCTTTTCTTTTTTTTTTTTTTTCCTGCCCCTTGGTACTGTGCCAATCTCCGTGGTGGTCCTCCAGCTTCTTTTTTTTCCTTCCTCCCTTCCTGGATTTATCGCTCTGGGCAATGGCTTTTTTCTTGGCTTTTAGCAGGGCTTGGTTGCTTATGCTGCTTCTTTCCGCCCCATTTTTTTTTCTCCTTTTCAACCGGGGGCTTTTTTGATACTTCTTTTCTTTTTCGGGGGTTCGCTCTTTTATTTTGCTGATCCCCACACACCTCCCATCGCTCCGTCTATCTCCCCCTATTTCTGGTGCTGTCTATATGCCCCCCCTCCCCGGTGGCTTTTTTGACTTGACGCCAACCACCTTTTTTGGAATTGAAGCTTTTTTGAATCAAGCCGGGCGGCGGGGGTAGCCGCTTTAAAAATAATCCCGCTTTCGCTCCTTCATGGTGATTAGTCCATATCTCCTCTGGTTCTTTCCTGTGGGTTTTACATCAGGTTGTGTCATGGTCTGGCGGACCTGGCCCTCTTTTGGATCCTTTTTTTGGCGGGGGTGGATGGACTCCTATTTTTTCCTCTGTTTTGTTTGGCCTGTGGGGGGTGTCAACTGCTAAAAAACAATGTACACCCATTGCACCATGTGTTTGGTGGTTCCTCTTCTGCCCACATGGTGCCAGCCCCCCTTCTCTTCTGTTCGCTGGTCGATGCTCAATTTGTTGGTTTTGGGGTCGCATCGGTTTCATCCGCTTGGGGGAACCGTTTTCCACCCTTTGGTTTCACCTCGTGAAAAAAAAGTGGTTATGGTTGGTGGGTGCTTGCTGCTGGTTGGTCGTCGTTTTTCTCCGACCCACTCTTTTGTTGCGATATCTTTTGGTTTTGGCAGCGGATTTGGGGGGGGGCGGTGTTTCTTCTTTCTCTTTCCCCTTTTTTTTGGGTGTCACCTTTTTTTATCCCCCCCTCTTTTGTTGGTGGCGTCCATAATTATGATTTCCGCTTTTCAATCCTCTAGTCCGTTATTCGGTTTCTGTCCCTTTCCCGCTTCTGCGGGCATTCGCGTTCCTCCTCTTTTCGTGAATTTTGGTCCCGTGGGTGGGCGACACATTGGTCTCAAGGGGGGCATTGCACCCCTGGGGGAAACCAAACAATGGACCCCGTTCCCAAATAAATTCCCCTTTGTGCATTTTTTTTGTCATCCCGCCCTCTCCCCCCACACCTTACATTTTTTCCTTTCCCTTGTGGTCCTTTTTTTTTTTGGTGGCTTCTTTCCTTGGTGCGTCCCCGTTCCCCTGAAACAATAACCTCAAGAGAATCAAAATAATATATTGGTCTAAAAAAATCATTATATGTTACTTCGCCCCTTTCCACCAATTCGTTAACCCCCCTTGGACCTTTTCTTTCCACGCGCCGGTTGCCTCTTCCTGAAAAAGAGGCTTCTCCTTGGCAACAATTTCTCCTGTAAAAAAATGCCTTTTCCCCCACGATTAAAATGTGGCGCGCACTAACCCTGTTTAAAAAAAGTTCTGTTTTGCACAGAGCCCCCTTTAGTTCTGTCCTGAACCCAGTGCACCCCCCCCTTTCCCCTGGTGTGTCCTCATCCGCTCTTACCAACCACCCCCCCACAACGTGTTTTCTTTTTTTTTTGATTTTCTTTCCGTCTTTTTTGTATTTTTCCCCTGACCACCCTGATTTTTGTAGGGAATTCTATTGTATCTCCTTCCTCCTTCTGTGTCCCTTGAGCCTCCCTCTGTTTGTCTCCTTTTTTTTTCGGTGCGCTGTTTGGTTTTTTTGAACAAGTTTAGATCGCCCAAAAAAGGTTTGATCAAGTTGTTTTCCATCCTTTTTTGTAATACGCGTGACTCAAAAGGGTCGTAACCGCTTTGCTTCCATTGGGGGTTATTGTGGGTGTGTTACTTTTTTCGTGACTTTCCTCTGGTCGCCTTCTTCCTGTGTTTTCCATTCTTCTCCTCACCCCTTTTCCATTTTTTCGTTTTCTTGGGGGCGGGGGTTTCCCTTGTCCGTGGTGTTTTTGTGCCCCCCCTTCTTTTTTGTTTTCACAAATATTTCCGGGAAGGCTCGGTTGTGGAAAGTAACTGTCTCTTTTCCCATGTGCTTCCTTCTTATCCGTTTTTTTCCTTAACCTCTACGGCTCTGTTTTTGTGTCTTTTTTCACCTTTTGCCCTCTTTGGCTTCTCTCTTTTCGTTGGTAAGTTTGTTGGACAAAAACAACACATGAAATTCAGGGGGCGACGTTGTGTGCTCTTCCTACTTGGTACAAGTCCTTTTTTTCGTCCTGCTTCTTCTTTGCCCCGCTTTTTTTCGGTTTTTTTTTTTTCTTTTTTCCCCCCTCTTCCCCACGTTGTTGTTCTATTTTTTTCAAAAATCAATGACCCAATCCATAGTTGCGGGTGGAGACTCTAAACCCATAGCGTCGGACTTTTTTTCCTCCTCCTTTGCTGACCGTCCTTTCAGAGGTTGGCTTTTTTCCTTCCCACTTTTTTTTTCCCAAAATTTTGTTTTTCCGCTCGTATTAACTCCCCCCCTGGAGTGGTGTCTCGAACAATAATTCCAAGGGAAAGGTGTCTTCGTAATTTGATTTACCCCCCCAACTTTTCCCGTCCCTTTTTTTGGGGGGGCCCTTTCCTTTTTTTTACTTTTTTCCTTTTTTGTTTTTTGTACAGGTGAAAGGGTGTTGAGGTTTTTTTCAGCCCTCTCTGTTTCTTGTGTGTCTGTCCTTTTATGTTCCCCCTTTTCCTCCACCATCTCTCTTTTTCCCCGTTTTTTTTTTGGTGTACGGTAAAAACCCCTATTTACACCACTTACAGGGGGGGGTGCCGTGTTTCTGTTTTGTTTTTGGCACTTTTTCCTTCTTTAAATCTCCTCCTCTTTTTTTCTGTTTTACCTATATTTTTTTCACCACATTGTTCCTAATGTTTCTTTTTTTTTTTTCCAGGACCGTTTCCTTGTCCTTTTTGTTTGATGAATTACACGTTTCTTCTTTCACCGACCGCGTGGTCGGTGATGGGTTGTGGGCACCTCCTTCTTCTTGTATGCAACAACCCCTCCTACACCTCTTTCTCCCCGGTTTTTGCATTTTTCTTTCCCTTGTTTTTTGGTGCAGACTTTTCTTTTTTTTTTCCTGGCGCGTCAAACAAAACAAATAACATGGGCAGGGGGGGGGAACGGGGGGAGTACTTCCTAACTTCGGTGGGGTCAGTGCGGTCTATTTACCTTTCCTTGTTTTCACTTCTTCGTGTCTTTTTCCCTCCGCTCTTCAACGTTTTTCTCTCTTTGTGATTCTCCTGCCCTTCCTTTTCTTTTTCAAATTCCTTTTTCCTTCTCTGGGGGGGCGTTCCTTTTTTTTTTCCTGGGGGGGGGGATGGTACCTGGGTCAGGACACTTCTTTTTTTCCTTCACTGCTATCAATTTTTTGGTGTTCTTTCAGGTAGCTCCTTTCTCTCTTTTTTTGATACGGTCCCTGTTTTATTTTTTTTTTTTGTACCGCCCCTCCTCCCCCCGTCTTGTGATGTTGGGGATTTTTTTATCTATCGTTCTGACCAACTTGTTTCATGTCTGAAGTCTTTGTCGTCCTTGGTGTATGTGGTATTTTCTTTTTGTTTTCCTCCTTTTCTTTTGATTTGGGGTTTCTTGTTTTCATGCAGTATTTCCCCCCCGGGGAGTCGGGTGATTTGTTCAAAGTGTTTTCCTTGTTAAATTTTTTTTCTGTTTCCTTCTTGCCTTGGGGGGTTGGGGAGAGGTGGTTCCCTCTCAAGAATTTTTCTTTCTTCCTGCCCCTCAAGCAAATTTTTTGCCTATTCCAACCGGTGCCTCCCTCTCTTTTTTTTTGGGTTTTGTGGCTGTAACATTGTATATTTTTTGGGGTGATTCTCTCCTCATTTTTTTTTTTTTTTTTTAAGGGGTTTTGATATCCTGTGTTCCGTGGTTCTTCTATTTCTGCCAACTGTTAGCCACAGCTTTTCCTTTTCCTTCTCGAACCCCCTTTTCTGAGCTCCTTTTTTGGTGCTTTTTTTTAATGGGAGTTTTAGCTCTTTCTGGTATACCTACAATTTCCCACTAGTCATTAAGTGGGGGGGGTGAATGTGACCGCTGTCCCTTATTCGTTCCGCACGTCCTTCAACGATTCTTTTCTTCTTTGGGGGGGTGTTCGCTACTTCTGTCATGTGTTTTTTTCATCCCCTGGGGGTACGGTCCTTTTTTTCTTCACCCAATTGTTTGCCTGGTAATATTGTTCCTTTCTAACCGAGACATCCGATTTTTTTTTTTCCTGTTCCTCCTGTCGCCCTCTTACTGCCCCCCTCTTGCCCGCGTGGCTCCGACCCCCGCCTAAAATTGATTGCCTTCTTTTTTTTCTTTCGAATCTCCCCTCCCTTCCCCCACTGGTTTTTTTTTTCATGTTTGGCTTTTTTTTTTTTGGGGCCGACCCGAAAAAAAACTGGGGTGGTTTTCCTCTTCCCTTTGGTGGTGTTTTTCTTTTTGTCGGTCTTTCTCTTTTTCACCTTGGTTATCCCCCCCAAAAAGTTGTATTCTTCTTTCTCTCGACAGGCTTGGTTTTTTTTCCCCCCTTGGTGGGGGTCGCTCCTTGGGGAAAAGTTGGGGCCGATCGTTTTTGCTGTGGGGTTGGGTACTGTTTGGGGTTTCTCCTTTTGGTGGGGCTTCTCATGTCTGTCTTTGGGGGGGTGTTTTTTTCCATCCCTTTTCGCCTTTAACTTCCGTTTCGGTCTCCTTCCCCCCCCCCCCCAAGTCTGGGTTTTTGGGGGTATAAAAACTGGGGGGGTTGGGGGGTGTTTACCCCACCTTTTTCTCCCTTTGCCGCGTTTCGCGCTGTCCCCTAGTATTTTTCTTTTTTTGGGGCGGGCCTGTCTCTTGTGTTGTGTAGTTCTACCCTCCACTCTCAACTTAATTTCAACATTATGTACACAAAAAAATGTTGTTTTGTGGTGTGCTTTTCGTGTGCTTCTTTGTGGGCCTTTGTGTTGTTGCCTCTCTGCTTCTTTTTTCTTCTCTTTTATGTCATTTCTCCCTTGACTTTGCTTTTCCCCTCCCCTTTTTTCCACAGGCCCGCCCAAAAAGTCTCCCTCGAAAAATGCCAAAAAAAAATACAATACCCGTCCCGCTTTTCGCCTTCTTACCCCGCCCCGCCCCTCGCCCCTTTTCTCCTTTCTCTTGGGCCTGCGGCGTTCAACATGACCCCTAACACCGTACTTCCAACCATAGTTAAATTTTTTACACCTCTTCGCACCCCCCGGGTGTTTTTGCTTCTTCCCCCTCTGATTCTTCTCTCTCCCTCCTTCTTTTTCATCTACCCAATTAATCAGCACCTCAGCTTAACAAATTTTTTGACCTTAGTGGAACAGCTGACTTATAACCATTTCCAACTAAACTTTCTTCCCCCTCCTCTTCGTATCGCCTTTCCCCGCGCGGGTTCTTACTTCCGGTCCTCTGGGTTCCGTCCCTTCATAGTCCAGGGCGGGTTGGGGTTTGGACTAGGGCGCTTTATGTTCGGAACAAAACACCTCCTACTTCCCCCCTCCTCCCGTTTTAATGCCTAGTTTCTCTTTTTTTTCTTTATTTGCCCCTTGAGTTTTATTCTTTAGAAACCACCTTTTCGTGTTCATCTTTCTGCCGGGGGTTACCCACCTTTGGGGATGACACATCTCCTTATCCCACACCCCCTTCTGTTCCCTGTTTTTTTTATCTCTCCTCTCTTTTCCCTTTTCTTTTTCCTCTTTGCATCCTTCCCCCTTCTTTCTACAGGTGTTTCTTTCTTGGGGTTGTCTTTTGTCCCCCCACGTCTGTTCCTCTGGGGCGATCAAGGGGTCGGTCGTTTTGCTGCCATTTCCCTTTTTCCCCTTCTCCCCCCTCTCCCTTTTGTTTTCAACCTTTCTCCGGTCTATCCCCCTCTTAAACTCCCCCCCCAAAGGGGGTTTTTTTCTCATTGTTGATTTTGAACCGTGTCAAAAAATACACAAATGGGGGATTTCTTTTTTCCTTTCTTCTTCCTCTTTTGGTTCCCCTTTCTAACACCCAGCCCCCTGGGTTCATCCTTTCCTTTTTTGTTTTCCGTTCTTGTGGGTGACTGCACCGGACCCACCTGGGGGTGGGGTTCGTCTTTCCATCGATTGTGATTCCATTTTTTTCTCTCTGTGAGCGCTCTCCTTTTTTAAAATTTTTTTTTCCCCTTCTAAATATTTTCTTGTTTGGGGATTACACCTTTTGTTGGGAACGTGTTTGTTTCAACAACTGGCTTCCTTTGTGGTCATTTCCTTTTTTCTTTGTGTTTCTTCTTTCCCCCCTATTTTTTTTTTTCTTCCCGTTTGGGGCGAGCTTTCTCCCCTCTCCCTTGGACAAAACGCCTTCCCCAAAACACTTCCTTTTTGAATTGGGCTCTCAAATGGGGTTGGTCCAAACCTTCTTTTTTTTCCTTGGTCGCCCTCTCCTCTATACTTCCTCCTTTGGGTTTTTCTTCGCCCCCTTTCTGATGTTATGGTCTTTTTTTTTTCACTTTGTTGTCTCTTTTTTTGTCAATTGATCACCCCACCCCAAAACACCCCCAAAAGGGTTGTGGTTTGGCGTTTTCTCCAGGGGGGTAGAAAAATTTAAAGTATTCCTTCTTTCTTCTGAACAATTCACGTTTTTTTTTCTCCTTGGGGCCCTGTCCGATCTTTCTTCTCTCTTCTGGTCCTCTTCCCTTTTTCACATCCCCCTTTCTTCAATTGGGGGCCTCTGTGTTTTCCGGATCTTCAAAGGGGGTGTGTCTCCTCCCATTCTTAGTCCATCCGGGATTTTTGCCCCCCTCCCCTTCCTTTTTTCCAAAGTGTTATCCCCCCTCTCCAAATCTTTCCTTTTGCCTCACAAATCAACCTCCCTCCACCTGATGTTTTTAATCCTTTTTCCACGGGGGGGTTTTCTTGGGGACGGGGGTGTCGTTGCAAAGGGGGGGGGGGAACAGGACCCTCCCATTTCTGTGTTGCCAACTGACCTCCCTCCTCCCCTCTTCCCTCCCCAAATCCTTTCTAAACTTCAAGTGTTTTTTTGGACTTCGTTTTTAAACCCCTTTTTTTTGAGGGTTCCCTTTTTGGGGGGGGGCCTGCTTTGGGACGTTTTTGTGGCCTCTCTATCTTCTTGGGAATATGTTCTACATCTACCTCCGTTCTTTTTTTTACTCGGCGTTTCCCCCCCTTTTTTTTGGTGACCCCTTTCCTGTGGGGGGGTGCTCCACTCTGGGAAACACAGTTATTTTTTCTGTGTCCGTATTTTTCCCGGACCCTATTTTTTCCGGGTGTCGGGGGCTTTTGGGGGTTGGGGTGTGTCTTCCTAGAGGGGCGGTTTCACCACCCGCCTATAGTTTTTTTTTCTTGGTCGTTTGTATACCTGTGCGTCCCTTTACACACGTCTTTTTTTTGAAACGTCCCCTGGCTCTTTAGAAATTTCGGGCTTCTTCGTGGGACTCGTTTCAAAGGGGGGTGGCTGGATACCTGGATCTTATGGTTCCTGTGTTTATTTTTTTTTATTCACCCCCTTTGTCCTTTTTTCTGGGGTTTTCTCTTTTTCCTCTTAAATGTTTTTTTCTTCGGGGTGTTCGCCCTCCCTGAATTTACCGTTTGGGCTTTGGATTCTCCTTCCCCAAATCTGTTGGGTGAAGAACTACTCC
>Ga0179593_1459890_pt1 | contig 15237 bp, 13 predicted proteins | sample CZODoug2_1_08_16_FD_185931 | JGI IMG/M metagenome (GOLD analysis project Ga0179593, IMG submission 185931) | Vadose zone soil fungal communities from Angelo Coast Range Reserve, California, USA - CZODoug2_1_08_16fungal (PacBio error correction) | ecosystem: Environmental > Terrestrial > Soil >... | reverse complement strand
TGCCACCTGGTCCCTTTACCCCTCCGAGGAGCCGTTCCCATTCCTCATCGTAGCCTTTCTCGTTAAGCGGTCTGCAACCAGGATTGAGCCCTTTTATTCACCACCGTTTTGAGATCTCCCTGCGAACTTCCTTACCCCCATCCCTTTTCCTGAATATACCCTAGGACTATCAATTCCCTCCCTTCAAACCTCGGGAGCCCCGATTTTAGTGAGGAAGAGTTTCTTCCCTTTTTGCGCATTGGCCCCTTTCACTGCTCTACCCCCCATTTTTGAGCCCTTTTTCACCTATTGCTCTTCTCCGACTAGAGCCCTGCAGGTTTTTGTTCAAAAGAACCCGAGGCACATTGACTATTATAAGTTTTGAGTAAAGGCGGACTGATCCGCCCCATTGTCGCAGACCCTTTAGAAGAGCGTTATCACCCCTGCTCAATTAACTCTTTTTTTTCGGCCTGCGCTCACGAGAAGCCCTTCTTTTTTTAACCTTGTTCAGTGCCCTCGACGCTGCCATGTAGAGCATTTTTAGCTCCCCCCCTTTTCATACCATGGTCGGTCCGTTCAGACCCCTACATTTCCGAGAGCTTTTTATGACGCTGTTTGCGCTATAATACCACCTTTCTTTGTTTGTCCCCCCGTGATCTTTGTTTCCTGCTTTGAAATCTGCTGGCCTTTTTTCCCCGCGCCAGCGCGGTTAACCCACAATTGTTTTCAGATGACACAAGTCCCCCCCGTGGAGCCCCAACCCCCAGTCCCCTTCCGCCCCCCAAAAATAGAGAGGGCCTTTCTCTTCTCTCCCTCCACGGCATTGACAGCATGATTCCGTCACTGGCGCATTCCCCTTTCCCGGATCCCTTTCATTCCCTCCAACAAATGTGCCCTATGCCTCTATGCCTCCCTCACCTGTTCCGATGTAATCCCCTGCCCCCTCGCCCCGCCAGGCAAACCCCCCGAAAGAAAACTCCTATCCTGTTCCAGTACCGGTTTCCTTGCATCCCTCAAGCCCGCATACCCTCCAAACTCCACCTTCCCTGTGCCGACCGCCCCCCTTTGCCGAACTGGCAGGCGAGTACTGGCTGCCCTCCTTTTCTTGGTAACGGTCTTGAAGAGTCAACTTTTGAAGCTCAGACGCTCCATCCGAGACGCCCGCTTGTATCCCAGCAAGTTTTAAAATTACGCCTCCTTTTCAGTCTTATTAGTACTCCAAGAGGGGCCTTACCCAAACTCCCCCTTCCCCCCAAGGCACTAATCATTAAGAACAGCCCCGGCACAAAAGAGTCCGATTTGTCGGGCTAACGATAGACCCTTTCAGCCTTTTTTTCTGAAACCCCCCACAAATACCCCAACGAAAACGAAAACCACAACCTCTACTGACCGAATTACTTTTGTTCCGGCCCTTCTTTCGCGAAAGGCTTGTTTCTTTCGGCCATCACCCCCGTCTTTTTTTTTCAACCCCTGAGTCTGCAGAATAACCGCACGGTCCTTTGGTTGATATTCGACTCTGAAAGTCTCGTTATCCCTTTCTAAACGTATCTTAATCAAAGTGCCCGAGCTGAAGTTTCGAACATTAGTACTCTTCGGTTGTCCCCGTTTGCCGTGCGGTTAGATAAGTTTTACATTGTTGGTTTTTTACTCTCGAGTTTCCCGGCAAAAGGTACTCCTCCCTAGAGGCGTCGTGTTTGATAAATTCAGTCGGTCGGTTTTGATTCTCTCTCGCTTGAGTATCGTTGAGTAAACACCTTTGAGACCTTTCGCGCTTTGTAGTTTCCCCTCAACCCTGGGTGAGGGTATAGCGTCAGACTCCTTGGGTGGAAAAGTGTGCCTGTGATTGGGTCTTCAATGAACACGGTGATCGAACAGCTTTTTCACACTGCAGTTTTGGTTTACCCTGACTTTGTGTATTCAATAGGTCGACGTTTTCTCCCCTTACCACCTTTCCCCCTTTGTGACCTTATTATGAAGAACTTCTCTGTTTTTGGGAGTGGATTACAAAGCTTTTAGGTTTTCACATTGTACCGGGCCGGTTTTTTTTTGGTCCGCGCTCACCTGATAACAGAAGGTTCTTTTTTTGATCTTTGTCCTTTTTTTTTGGTTCTTCGGGTCTTCCAGTCCATGAAAGAGGCTCTAATAATTCCTCTGCTTTCATTCCAGGGGACTGCGGTCATATTAGTTTCTTTTTCATGATTTCCGTTGGGAGTTTTCAGGTGTTCAAGCTTAGATTATTTTTTTATGAGATTCCCCTGGTGAGTCCCCGTCGGACGTTTTGTAGGCCTTTGGTTTTGCTGCGATTGGGCTTTTCATACCTTCCCAAGTTGTGTGTTTCTGCCTTGTCCAGGACCGAGATCCTCGTATAGGTTTTTTTTTGGATTTTTCATTTAGTTTACTTTCCTTTACGTCAACCGTGATGAGTGGAGAAGCTGTTTATAAGACATAGTGCATCGAAGTGATTGACTAGTTTTCACTTGAGAACCCGGAAAATATGGTTGTCTCTCCCCCCCCAACAGTAATATCCCCTTTAGCGCCAAGGGTGTTGTTTTTACCGGGGGAGATTCCCCCGTTGGTTTGACACTTCCCCGTTGTGTGCGAAAATTCCAACCTTGCAAACCCCACTCAATGTTCAATGAAAAAGCTGCTCCCTTTTGGACCGCTTGCGAGTAGCCAGCCCTTGCCGTTTATTAGCCAGGCTCTTCTCTCCCTTCAGTTTCATAAAGGGGTCGAGGGCTGTGTTCTTCTTCCGGACGGGCGGCGTGGACCCCCAATTGGTTTTTTTCAGGCACCCTTGAGGACGAAGACCCTTTGCTATGATCAGTTTTGCCTGTTCATTTATTAGAGCATCGCCTCCGACATACTAGTCCATCTCTCCTTGGTAAGGAAATATTGACTCGTTCGTCCTTAACGGAGATGACATACCCGTAGGAGTAGCACTTATTACCGTCGGTTCCACTTGCAACTCTTTTTTTGTCCCCCCCCCCCCCCTCCCCGGTAGTTTTTAGTAAGCAGAGACGACTTTTTTTGATTTTCCGCCCCTGCGCGTTTTTCCCGAAAACAGGTAGTCGCTCCTACCTGCTGGCGAGGCCGACCCACGCTTTCAGGTCATCCCCTTAGGCGAGAGCCTTTTAGGCTACCTTTTTTTACCCTGTTTATAGACATCTGTGTCGGGCTTCTCCGGCGCGGCGCCCGATTCCACGCTACTTGGGGAGTCTCGGACCCTCCTTCCAAATCGCGTCGGTTCTCTGGACTCGAGCGGGAGGATTGGCCTTCCTCGAGACTTCGGGTATAGCCTTTAACTCCTATATATACCGTTTAATAATACCCCTTTTATTGTGTTTGGAGCTTTAGGGATTTTACCTGTTTTACCATGGGAGAGATTTGGCACGGCCTGCGATTCAGCGGCGAGTCAAGTTACCCCCTTAGCTTTACTCCTTTCCCCCTTTCTTGAACTTGCGTGCTTTCTTCCGGCCTTCTAAGAATGGTGTTCCTCCTCCTCAACAATTTAACACGAGACTTTCTTCCTTTCCGATTTCGCTTCGTTGAGATGGGACACTCCGGTTTGCCTAGGCCCGACCTGTTAGGCTCTTCACTACCTTGCTTTCGTCGGGAAAAAATCCGCTTGATTGTCGAAGACCCGTCGAAGAAGGAAGTTGGATTTGTGTCCATTAGGCATTTTGATTCCACTCATTGTCTTAAGTGGGGACGCCGCCTTTCTGAGTACGCCCCCCCCGTTGCGACGAACATTAGCCGATGGCCCTCGCACCCACATTTTTTCGTTTAAATTACGAGTCTTTTTCGGTTCTTCCCCCCTACCTTTTTAGAAATGCGAATTTTTCATGGCTTCCTTAAGGGGGTCTCTTTTTTATCGGTGAGGATGTCCCCCCCACTTGGTTTTTCCCTTTCCGCTGTGCGTAGGAAAAGATAGTCAGCTCCTCCTCTTTGATGAAGATTTGTCTTACACCCCTAAACGGGCTGCTTAGCCGTTATTACCCGTGACTTTTTCTGATGCGACCCATAGTTCCTTTTGCACTGGAGGAAAAGTCTTTCCAACAAATGTCCTGGAAAGCCCCCGTTTACCCCATTTATGAATAAACGTTTCATTTTTCTGGACCTCCTTTTGCCCCAAACATAGGAGGCTTTAGTCCAGCCAGCGATTCCTATTTGCAATCGACGACCTGGACCCGGAAACGCATCCGTGCTGTACCCCTTAACATTCGCAATTACCTTTTCACCCCTCCCTCTCGACCTTCCCTCCCCGGTACATAAGCCTCCCGGAAGACAATAAGGCCCCGAAATCTCCCTCAGCACCACACCCGACAGTCCCCCCCCCTCGAAAGCGGCACGACCACGGTGATCCTCACTTCCCTTCAGCATACCTGTAATTCCCCTGAAGTTACCCCCCCTCCCAGGAAGCAGTGACCCTTCCCTGACCCAAGCCGTCTTGTCCTAAAAACTTTCCCATGGAAAGGCGAGCCTCCGTTAGAAAGCCGGTCTGACATGTCTACCCGCAGGCCCAGAAGACCCCGTGCCATCCCGCGATTGCCCTTCGTTATCATAGAAAGAGTCCCCCACTGCCCTTTTTAAGAATCTGGGCCGTCATTAGAATAGCTTCCCGTACCCCAAGTTGAAATGACCCTCTTCTCATCTAAATTTATTTCACACACTTCTATTTCTGGTCCCTTCCTCCTCCGCCCGTTCAGCAAAAGCTCTCCGCCCCTGCACACCCTGTTCCGTCTCTAGATTCACTTTCTTTCCCTTTTAGGTTTTTCCACAATCACAATTTTGTTCAAATATTTCGTCCTCGAGAACCTCCACCCTGAATTTTCTCACTTTAGTCTGTTTGACACCCTAATTAGATTACAAAGATACAATCCCTAGCACCTAAGACTACCCCAGCCCATAGAGGACTTTTTTTCTTCACCCAAAAGTCCCTTCTCAGGTTTGACCCCTTTCAGCCTCTCCCTTACTAATTTACTCCCTTTGGGGTTTTTTAGAGCTATGACACCTTTTCACCAGACCGAGATTCGATGTACCCCCCGTTAAAGTCCGCTCTTAGTATTTTGGATCGTTTTGAGCCCCCGGGTCGTACTTTTAATTAACATTTCTGTTGTCGCTAATTAGAACCCCCCCTACACCGGCACCTTTCCGTTCGAGGTCCTGTTTGCCACTTCAAGTTTCTTTATGTTTCATAAACCCTGAACCTTTTCTACCAAGATCAGGCGGCCACCCTGACTTTTTTTGGCTTCTCTGATAAGATTTTTATTACGGTAGGAGGTATAACTGGTTCGACACGTACAACTCAGAAGATGTTTTTTGTTTTTTTTTTCTTTTGAGCTGTGCCTTTTTCAGTTTGCCGGTGTGGACGCGTTCCCGATGCCGTGAGAATCATTTCCCCTTTCGTCCCGGCGTTTTTGAGATGGCTCTTTTTATTCCCAAATGTGATTTCATATAGTTCGGCCTTTTGCTCACTTCCATTTCTCTTTCAGCCTTTTTTCCCCTCGTGATGGCTTCAAACCCCTTCGTACACTTGTGCCATGCCTTCGTAGGCAAATAGGGTTTTTTCGGGTTTTGCATGTTGCCTTTTTGTTGCCTTAAGGTGGTTGAGTAAATTGCTGCTTCTTATGCGCACTTCACAAGGTTCTTCTTTCACCAGGATCCCTTTTTGAGGTTTCTTTTTTTTGAGATTTTTGCTTAGTAGGTCTATTAACTACTTCCAGTTTTCTCCTTGATGTTAAGGATTTATGACGTATGAGTCTCGGTTTTGTAGGTTTCATGCGGCCTTACCCCCCACCGACCCTCCCGTTGATGAGTAATTTTTTTCCTCTTCTGTCGATAGTTGATTGAGAGAGCGCCTATCTTCCAACTCTAGGTTCAGCTTTTCTCCCTCTGCCACGTTTTTAGTGGCGCCCTTGGTACAGGGTTGAGGCCCAACGTTGTTCCCACCGCCTACTAACCTTCGCACGTTCCCCTGCCACACCCCTCACCCAGAAGAAACTCTCCCTAACGGGCGAGCATCATCCGGTGCAGGGAGTCGCATGCGCCGCTTAGCAGTACTCTCCCTCCTTCCCAGCGGAGTCTGGTAGCTTGTGTTTTGCACGACTACCCAATCCGTCAGTGGTAGGGTCAGAAACGTTTTGACCCACTCATTTCCCTGGAAGGGTGTCAGCCCTTATTCCCGATTTAGCCGACAGTTCTTACTAGTCCCCCGCCCTCCCCCCCCCTCCCCGCCCCTCCAGTCGAATATCCTGCCCTTCATTTTGGTCGTTCAACTGGGTTCGGTTCCGTTAAAAGTCACCTTTGTGACTTTTCTGAAAAACGTCCTACTTGTCCCATAAATTCCCTCTTCTTTTGTGGAAAAAACCATGACCGGTACCCCCCTTCAGTTCGGCCTAAGCCTCACGACTGAATGGGTTTGCCGGCCTCGACAACATGAGGTTCTCCGAAGCTGCCGCTCCGGTCCCTTTTAGACCCCGATCCCTGGTAGACAGTAGGTTTTTCTGCCGGTGCTCTTTCTACTAGACTTTTCATTGGGATTTCCCAGCTTCGTTTTTTGTAGCCCCCTTGGCAGATGATTTCAGCCGACCCTTGCAGTCCTCCTTTTTTGCTTTCCGATGACACTCGCTTTTGGCGCATGTCCGACTCGGCGAGATAGAGTTCGGGCAGCAGTTTCCCTTTTTCTTTTTTTTCTCTCCCAGCAAGCACTCTCTTCTATCCTTTTACTAATCGTGTTTTTTTGTTGATTAGTTATTCAGTTTTTGCCTAAACCCCCCCTCAGTGCATCCCAGCAGACCTTCCCTCCGCGGTCGTAATGGGTCACCCGCTGCTTGCATCCCATAGCCCCCCCCCTTTTCGCGAGCAAGGAGGATTCCCCCCGTCGGCCGTCCTTTCCCTCAGACCCGACGCTCCATCCCCCTCTCAATTCCGCGCCCGCGCGGCTTCTTTCAGGTCTGACCTGATCTGGCGGCTATTCCAGCAGCCTGATTCGCTGAAGATTCTGGTCCTGGCTTTTGCAGGGCGGAACCCGCCTTTCAGTTTTTTTTCGGTCCGCCGAGAGGGACCGGCCAGTTTTTTTCCCGCCACCTGGAAGATTGTACCGTTCAAGCCCCTAGCTTTCATTTGAGTTCCCACAGTTGCTCTACCCAATCGAATTGGGACGGCTACCCCCGCTTTCCTGAATGGTGACTCCTGGATGTGCGGTTTCCAAATTTCGATTTTATGGTATAATATTACTGAACCCCTTGTTTCTTAGAGGCTTTTTCTCTTGTAGAGAAGTCCCACTTCCGGGCCCTTCCAGAGGGAGCCCCCTCAATAAAGAATCTTTCATGATCACGTATGACCGAGGCTGCTCTAATTCCCCCGTCACCGGCTGGCTGTCTTCTCCGGCGTGTAAACGTCTCTTTTTTCTGTTTGCTAAATCGTCGCCTTTGAATGAATTGTAACTTCCTTTTGGGTCTTTTGTTTTTTTTTTGGTTTTCCCCGTGTGGCCCCAACCAACTTTTCTTTAAGAGCCCCCCCCCGGTAAGTGGCCCCTTGGTATTGAAGGAGCTCCCCACCCTAGCGGCAAGCGGCTCGCGCCCGAACGAGTTCATCCCCTTCTCCCTCGTTAAGACCCTTTCCGACAAGCAGATAGGCTGTGGTTAACGCGACGTTCCTAGGTCCCGAACGATCAGCTCCTAACCGCAATCTCAGACCCCAGACGGCCACCCTGGAAGTCAATAAGGCTTCCCGCCCTTCAGAACTCAGTGCACCCCCGCCCCAACACCGATGATCCATTTTCCCTCGAACAGGTCGGCGTCATCACCGATCCTTTACGTATACCTGTCCTCCCCCCCCTTGCCTTCCCCCCCACCCTTTTCACCCAGGCGCAATGAAAGATGTCCCCGCAGGTGGCGAGAATAGGTTGACCACTTTCCTCCTTTTTACTTCACATTCTGGAAATTCCCAATATTCCATCCGGCACTCCTCCCCCCTGCGATCCCCTCCCTGTTACAGCCAGAGGAACACCGTCCGGTGCTTCCCTGAACTTAGTCCCCCTTTTTTGTTTGCCCTCCCACTCACAGGCCCCCCCGACAGAATATTCAGACATCCCCTTCAACATTAGAGGGTGGTACGTCCGTACCCGTTCTCCCCACCTTTGTAGAAAACCCTGCTGTATCGAAAGAAAACCCCATTCACGTGTGTCTGATCTGCTTATAAACTTTTTTCCGGTGAGGACCAGACGCTGTTGAAACAAATAGTGGAATTATTTGCCCCTTCCTGTCTTTGGTTTTTTGAGGAGGTAATGTAAGTGTCCGAACTTCGCAGTAATTACGTTATATCCCGTGCAAGAAGAAACCCCTGTTCCTAATCCCAACCTGCTATTTGAGCGTTTTAACTGTGCCGGTTAGATCTTCTCTCTTTCTATTTTCCCCCCTATTTTTTTGTTTTTTGATCTGATCATTCCCCAACCCCTCAATTCCAGAAATGTTGAAACTGGGGGGGGGGGGTTTTTTGGCGACGTTGACGAAAACGTCAGCTCGGTGACCTCTTGGGGTAGGAGTCGTTTTCGCTGGAGTATCCTTCATGCACATTTTCTTTCTCCCTCCCTTAACAGGCACCGTGTTACGGACTTAGCCTCCTAAATGTGTCAACCAGGAAGGTTATGTCCTCAAAGGCACCCTGGTGCCTCAGATCTGAATGGTTGCCTGTTTTAGTTTCGGGAAAGACCCGCTGGGGCAAAAGGGCTGTATGGTAGTAATTTCCTCCCGTCCCCCCTCGTCGATGTTGTCTTTGATGGTCTAAAGAATATTTTAGGGTACCGGTGTTGGACGCCCCTGCTGGGAGGCATCTTTCCCATTGGGTACCAGTCCTTTGGTTGTTTTTCCGTGTGCGATGATCTTCTCACTGTCCCTCTGCTTTTCTGTCTGGATGGTTCCCCCGTATTCTTAAGTGAATGGGTCAGGACCGACTGTGAGGAAACCCTTCGTAAGCCTGCCTTACGAGTAGGCTCTTTAGGTGGGTTTTTCTTCTGTGGAACTTTTGTGTGGAATTCCTGTCAGGACAGGGTACTATGGTTTTCTGCGAAGTAAACGTCTCTGTCCAGCCTTACGTTGTTTCTCGGTTTTGTGTCTTTCCTTGTTTTGTCGAATTATTGACAGAGTAAAGGGTTTGTTTTTCTCTGTTGCGTTCGTAGAGGTGCATTAGAAGGTGTGGCTGGAGTTTCATTCCTCCTCCTTCCCTTGACTCATAAGTTCTCCTTGAGTCTGTCTTTATTTCTTTATGAGAGGAGACTTTCATATGAGCGAGCCGCTTTTCACCAGGCCTCTTTGCTTTGCCGCCGATCTACGTAGTGCGAAAAGTGGTTCGGGCTCTTCTTTTTGCCACTCAGTGTGACCGGGCGTACAGGCAAAGCGCCGTAAAGCTTCCTCATATGCAGCCCAAGCCTCAACGGTTGGCTCACGCTTCCGCAGCCCCGGTTTTTTGCTTCCCCAAGCCTGCGCTGATCCCCGCTAGCCGGATGATTCAGCTTCGAAGGCGCGTTTTTCCGTTTTTTTTCCTGACGTACCAGTCGGGTTGTTCCCGAAGTGTGTGCGGTTGCCGACACACCCCTTTAGAAAAGAAGCTTTCCAGACATGCTTCAGTCGACGTCAACGTCCGCTGTTGCTCCTCTACAGCCTCTTTAAAGTAACGTTTTTTCTGCTAAACTCGGCCCTGAATCTCCAAATTTGCCCTTTTTCCGAATTCCCTGGGTCGGCTGTAGTAACCCTTCAAGTCGACATCAAGATTTTGTGTTGAACACCCTGCCGTGTCCTAATGCGGTCTCCGGCTGAAGAGGATTTCGAGTTGCCCGACCATGAGTTCCCCTGGATTTTTGCGACTTTGACAAAGGTCCTTCTCCGTCTCAAGATTCCACTTTTTTCCCCCAATACCTTTATCAGAGGAGAGTTCTACTCTTTCGCTGTGCCAGCTCCGAGTCACATTCTTGCTTGCAACCCATTCAGTGTGGGTAGGCCAGTCCCTTCCCCGTTCAGTCTCAGACGCGCCTGGCAGCGACGGGTTGCTATTGAGAGGCCCCACTCCTTTGTGACAGGCGCGGGTGGTTCTAGTTCGAGAGCTTTCGAATAGGACCCCCGACGATTCCTTCGGGTTATAGCCCTTTTTAAACCTCTTTTCTTGTCACTTTCCCCCCCCTTTAAGCCCCTTTTTTTGTTGAGCTCTTTCTTTGCTTGGAATTTGCTCGAACCGACGACGAGTGCTCGTTGGACTCTAGAAGCACGGTCAGTCAGCCTCTCACCCGAGGATTGGTCCATCGCCATCGCCCCAAGTGTTTCCATTCTTCGGACCTCGAGAAGTAGGATCCCCACCCCTCCTCTCTTAAAAGAAGAACGGTTCCAAGAAAGAATGGATATTTTCCTCGGGCCTTCATTGATTTTCAGGAAGTTTCAGTACGGTCGGGACCTCTTACTCAATCGTCCCACTCATTTTTCTCGCTGAAAAATAGCTTTCCCTCGGTAGTGCTAGCTCCCCCCTCAGTCTGGTAAAGTGTTACGGGGTTTCACCCCAGAAAGGAGTTTCCCTTTATGGAGACGATCCTCTATTTCCAGACTCCTCTATTCGAGTAACTCATTTTCTTAGAAGGGGAACCCCAACAGTCTTAATTGGAAGAGATTCTTTAGGTTGCCCTATGACTCTCTATAACCACAACCTTCTGATTCTAGCTTCCTGCAAGGGGCCAGGTAGCTTTTAGTGAGGATTACATTGACACTGCTTTCAACGCCCCCGCTGCCCAAGTTATTCCTCCTCACGACGCAATTTAAGCCTCTGGACTCTTTCTAATTAGAGGACCCTCCCCAGGAGAGGATGATCGTCTCCTTTCGTCACTTTTTCTTTATATGTCTGATGACATCGTTTGGCTCTTTTCCTTTTTCGACTTTAACATCTGCTTTGTGGCACCGTTGTTCAGTGCGAAACTTACCCACTGGCCACTCACCTTTTGGACGGTCTCCCTCCCTCTCTTTTTCCGGTTCGCGGTTCTTTAAAGACCTTTTCTCTTTGCAGCCATTCTTCCGCCTGAACCTGTGCCTCACGACCAATCATTATCCCCTGGCACGGACGAGGCTTTCCCGCCGTTCCTAGTCACTCTTTACCCCCCTGAAGCCACCCTGGCCCGATGTCAAGTTGCCCCCCCCCCTAGACCCTAAAATGCACCCCAACGAGAAACATCAAGATAACGTTTCCTTTCCGTTTTCACTGCCCTCCCCGAAGCACGAATACAATGTACTCCCCCACCTTGAATGTAAGCAAGGACAAGTCTCCCCCTTCCCTACCTCAAGCCCCTCCTTCCTGGAAGGAATAAGGGGCCATTCCTTTTTTTTATGACCTTTCTTTCCTGATCATTGTTGAACTCCGCGCCCGCAATAGATCCCCCTCCACTTTAGGTTTAACTTTATTCGTAACGACTTTTCACCACCGGCCCTGTAACCGAAACGCCTCCTTCCCGTCACCCCCCTCCCCCCCTTCAACATCAATTCTTCCTCCATAGCCCCAAATTCGAGGTGGGGAAACTCTCACATAGAAAGTGTCCTGACCCCCCAATAGTAGCTTGAAGACACCCCAAGTGTCTCTCTTGTTACTAGTTGTTAAGTGTAGGCCACCCCTTCAGGGTTCAAACCTTGATTCTCTCCTAACCTCAGGAAGGGTTTATTCTGCTCAGAAAGAGGAAGTAGCTTTTATTCAAGGATACTCCTCTGACAACCCAACACTCTGACTTCCCCACAGGTGAGCTTTACTTTTTTAGAACACCTATTTCTACTTTTCTTCCGTCTTCACCTTTGAAAACCCGGATTATCCTCCTCAGTTGCTTGTGATCTCTCTCTACACCTTCACAGTTTAAACCTCCCTCAACTCTATTCACTTGCTCCTGCGCACGTAAAGCTTTCACTGGGGGATGAAGGCTTGCGCGGTTAGCCTAAGTTCATTCACTCGTCGTCTCGTTCTTGCGGAACTCCCCCCCAACCCCATTCTCCCTGGGGTCTTCTTTCCAGACAGTTTCCAAAAGGAACTTTTATTTCCTTCACTTTTGACCTCTCTTCCCTCTGGGACACCCATAATGGTGCTTCTGGATTACTTTTTGTCCGCTTGAGATTTCTACTTTTTTCTCCGTACCACAAATAGATTGGTACTTATGTTAGGACTAGTCTTTTCAGGGTGACGTTTTGTATGTGTGGCCCCCCGGTACCTCTTTTATTCGACGCTTTTTCCCAATATTTTCAGTAAATGGTTGGTTTGGCCGTCTGGAGTATGATGATACACGGCGTATTTCTCGGGGAGCGGATTCCTTCCATTCTTCTCCCTATGGTAAAGAAGGATTTCCCTTTTTACCCGCATGCTTCGTTTCCTTCCCCTCTGAGGTGGATTTCTGGAAGGGAATTCTTTCTTTTGTCTCTGTCCTTCGTTGGCAGATTATCTCTCTGAGGCTCCCCTGTTACGGAGATTGCAAACCTGGATCCCGGCGTTGTGTCCGGTTCTTGGTGGTGTCTGCTTTCTTTGGAGGATAGGTGTTTTATTAAATGGACCCAGGGTTTTTGAGTATGCTTAAGGACTCTGATTTACAGTCCTCGGTTGATAGGTAATTTACCCCCCTGTTCTTATTTTCCGTTTCCCTCAATCCCTATGATGGCCATTTTCTGATTATGAAGTAATCCTTCCTCTTGCCCCTCCCTGATTTTTTTTCCCAGTCCAAGAGACTCTTTCGTTTTTTTTAGGCCCGAAGTCCCTATCAGCTGTTTTTCCCCTTCCTGTGCTTCCAGCCTAGTTTTTTTCCACCGCCGTGAATCTCCAGGAAAGCACGAATTTGAAAAAGATGTCAGTGTCAGCAGATTTTTTCTTTGAGTAATTCAGGGTGTTCGTCAGGGCTTTTCTGCTCTCCTCCCTGAGAGGATCCATTTCTAAGAGTCGTGCGCGTGGCGGCCGGTCAGACGGCCTTGAGGGTTTCCCTCCTTGGGGGCGACCACATCCCCTCCGATGACTTGAAAAGGGCCTTACCTTGAACATGCCCTTCTCCCCCGCCGGGTATTAGAGTCCCTCTCACGGATTTGCATTTCTCGTCCAGTTAGCAGGTTTGTGATCCTTCCCTCGTATAATTGGTTTTTTCCGACAAATGGCCCCGTTGACTATTCATTTACTTAGTCCCGGAACCAGTACCGTCTCCCATCACTGCCCCGATTTCTTGGTGTGACAACCTGAAATTTACCGCCTTTTTTTCCCCCGTTTTCGCCTAAACTGAAGACTTGTCGGGGTTTAAGACTCTCCCACTGAATGAGACCTCCCACCTTTTCCTACTCCTAGAAAGTATGCCCTCCACTATTACATTTAGTAACCGAGGTCGCTCCCCCCCTTCGAGTCCCCCCCTTGGGGTTCGTTCGAGCCCTTTTTATTAGTCCCCTTCATTTTTTCAGGCCTCCTCGAGTCTGCAAGAACAGTGACGGTTGGGTCCTAGTTCCCCCTTCCCCAGCTGTTGGCGCCGCTGAGTCCGAGGGATATCCTTTTTGCTCCATAATCTCATTTTTCTTCTTTGTCTCTCCTCCGACCATATATATAAAACCTCTTTTAGAGAGACTTGCTTACTGGTCCCCTACGAACCCCTCTTTGCGGGCCCCCCATCAGCGAGCTACGCCCGTGGGTCTTATTACGGTCTCACCGCCCGGATTTTCATCTCCCTCCTCCAACCCTTCGCGTGGACAGGAGGAGAGAACTCCGTCTGCCCCCCAAAAACTGGTTCCCACCAGCCTTAACCGCATTTTTCAACCAGTCCCCTCTCCGGCATCTGGGCTACCTATTTTCGTTCTTCTAGTGCCCCCTCCCGGCTGCAAATGTTATCCCTCATGGGGGCGCCGGTTCCGTTCAACCCTCGACCCAGCTTTCTTCTCGGAGATGCTAGCTGAAAGTTGGTGTTAACCCCGTGGCGTATTCAACTTCTTTTTCCCCCCCAGTGTCCGACGACGACGTTACTTTTCGTTTCAACGACATTTGACTCCTACCCCCTTGCAGCGTTCCGGATCAACCCCCTGAGACCTGGCGCGTTAGGACCTGAGAAGATAAGCCTCTGCCTCCCTGAGTTCTCCCGTGACCTTTCCCTGTTCCTTCCCTCCCACCCTCCCGTTGCTTACGTTTCTTTCCTCAACCCCCCATGCCAGAATTTTTCCTTTCTGACTAAGACTAGCACTCTTTTTCTCATGTATGATAGAGGATGAGTTATTGATTTTTGAATCCCCCCTTAAAAGTGTCTTGATCTCCTCCGTTCTTCACCAGCTTGGCGGTTGTAACCTTCTTTTTTCCTTCTCTGATGTCTTCCCGGTCAACCTTATTCGTTGGACCACAGTTTTCTTCATCTCCAACTGTCAAGTTTCCATCTATCTAAACCTAGCCTCTTTTAGGAGCTTGACGCCAGCCCAGCACGGATATGCCTTCCCCCTTTGCGCGAGTACTACTCCTGCCCACCGCTAGTCTGCCGTACCAAGTAGGGACCTCTTCATGACAGAACCACCGCAACTCATCCTCCGTACTGACATCACGACGCCCACCCTTTCCGATGTTCCCAAGAGTCTTTTCCCACATTAGCCCGCAAAAAAAAGAAAGCAACATCCTATAACAGGGAAACATCGCCTGTCTCCTTTCCACCAGAAGTACCATTTCCCCCTGGTCAGCAATGAATTACAAAGTCCACCGTCCAAGGCTAAAGGAACCGCCACTTTAAGAGCCTGCATGGCAGGCTTATACTATTTTCTGCCCTTAGAGTGCGGTGACCATCTTGAAGAGACCCTTATGGCCCCCTCATTTCAACACATATCCCTCCCCCCCACCTTCTCATCCCTAGTCGAGGGCCCAAAATTCCAGGTCTCCATATGCTTCTGAAGCAATCGGGGACTAAACCTACCCACCCGGCACCCCCCTGCCCCCAGCTATCTTTCCATGACCCCCTCCCCAAAACCTCTTGAGGGTACCGTCGAGCCACTCCCCCCGTTTGGCAGTTCCCACCCCAGCGTAGCCCCCGCCACAATTCCTTGTGTCTCCGCTTTGCCTATCATTTCAGTTTCTTCCCCCCCCATCACCTGTTCACCGATTCAGAGACCCCGCACTTGCCCTTGACATTTTTGTTACTGACAGCGGAATCGAGGTTCCTAACAGTTCCTCGCTCAAAGCCTCCAGTCCCTAACCCAGTTTTTCGCAAAAACGCACTTCGGGGCTTCGTTGACCTGTGCGGGAAGAGTCCTT
>Ga0179593_1669262_pt1 | contig 15238 bp, 11 predicted proteins | sample CZODoug2_1_08_16_FD_185931 | JGI IMG/M metagenome (GOLD analysis project Ga0179593, IMG submission 185931) | Vadose zone soil fungal communities from Angelo Coast Range Reserve, California, USA - CZODoug2_1_08_16fungal (PacBio error correction) | ecosystem: Environmental > Terrestrial > Soil >... | reverse complement strand
TTTCTCTTACGGCCGGGACAGCCCCTTTTCCCTTCTTGCCGAAATAACGGCGTCCTCCCGAGGAAGTAAGCGCTTTTTTTTAGATTTTCTCCTCTTGAGTAGATCGACATCTCCCTCGTAGATCGCGCCCAGATTCCTTTCCCCCCAAGGGTTCCGTCCTTTTTTTTTTTGTGGAAGGCGGCATCTCTTTCTTCAATACGCTTTCGTGTCTTTCCGCAGCTTTTCCTCTCCCCGATAGAGTCGGTTCCTTTTTGTTGACCGATTGTTCCATTCCCTCGCTTTTCTCCTATCCCCTCCCTCGAAAGTAGCGAAGAGTTCTTAGTCACAGCCGACGGTCCAAGACTTTTCCCCTTCTTTCCCGGCGAAACACCCCCCCCCCGAGCTATCCTACCTTTCCATCAGACGGTTCCGTCTGGCCCCTAAAGCTTTTTTCTGAGAGACTCTTTCCCTGAGTGACAACTCGAGAATTCCTCGTCATCGTCAGGAGCGCCTTATTTTTTTGTGTAGAATAGGGTGGAGGCTCTTTTCCTTTTTCCGAGTAACTTTTTAGCCGGGACATTTTATACGGGCTGAGGTGCCCTTTTCTGCCGGCTGTTATTCCCACTTCTTTTCTAGCGCCGGCCCGCTTCTAGCCCCCTTTCCAGAGAAAGATCTTTCTCGCGACCGTCCAAATGATTACCCTTCCTTGAGCAGGCGGGTCGGCAGGATGTCAGTTTTCACTCTCCGAACTTTTTTCTGCTTACAGGAGTTACCTCGGACTTTGAGCTTTTTCCCGACGCTTGTAGATGTTTTCTTAGAGGGTAGCGCTGTCCGATCGCGAGAAGTCCCCTTTCTATCTCCTAGTCGATGGCGGGTCGTGGTCCCTCCTCCATTCCTTATCGAATTTTCCCTCGTCCCCCTATGAAGTCGCCACTTGGCTTTAGAGGATGTTGATTCCTCTTTCCCCATTGGCTCGTGGTCTCTCCGATAAGACGATTCGCAGGATGTAATGTTTTTTCTCGAGCGCCTTGCAGGAACTCCACCGGCCCGGCAGCTCGTCGGTGCCCCAGGCGTCCTCAGGTATATTGTTTTCTCCCCCTCCATGGGGGAAGGGTTTCTTCATGGGCGCGCCATTCTGATGGTAGCCTTCGCGGCTTCTGCAGGGTTCTCTCCTTCGATCTGTTGGCCAATACTCGGCCGAGGGTTTATTCATATTTGTTCTTCGCTGTTATTTGTCCCTGCGTTCCGAAGAGTTTGCCGACCACCTCTAGGAGACCTATTGCGCGGTTACTCCTTTGAAAAGAGCTAGGGACAGATCACTCTCTCTCCCGATCGCGGACTGAACGGGGTGGCTTTTTTCCCCGATGGTAGGTGCGGCTTTTTTCCCTCCCTTGGCCTTCTTTATTTTTTCAACACGAAACGCTTTTTTTTTTTTTTTTTTTTTTTTTTTCCGGGCCCCTTCGTTCGTTTCGCGCGTGGTCGATTCGCCGCTCGCAAGGATCCCTGAGCGTCACGGCTCTCCGCGCGGTGAGCGCTTTCTTTCCCAAGATCCCCCCTGGCTCGCGGTGAACGTGAATCTGGGTATTTGTTTTGTCCGTAAGGATGGTGGAGGGGACTCCATCCGCGTATTCCATCGTCTTCGCCCCGCCGATTTTCCTCACCCCTCAAGGTGAGGAAGTTAATTCCCCTCTCGACAGTATTCTTTTTTTTCCTTCCGCTAGTGCCGTGATGTTTTTTGTTTACCTCTTCAAAGCTCCTTGGGAATGGTCTTGCTATGGTCCCTCAGGGACTCATACAACAAGGTCGCCCCATTCTCCCGTTTTTTTTTTTTCTTCCCTGGGCCGAGGCGGCGAGATATTCGGCTTTACTCTTTTCCTTGTAGAGCAGGACCTCTCTATCTCAAACGTGTGTTGAGATCGTATCTCTGAACAAGCGCATGCCATGTCGCTCAGCAGAAGAGGCCGACCTTCTCATAGACCCCCTCTTTTTAGGAGAGGCGCGCAACCTGTTGTATTCACGGGGTCTGCGGAGCTCAGCTGACCACCGGCCCCCTTCCGCAAAATTTTTTTTTTTTCTTTTGTGTCGCTCTTTTCCCTACAAACATCCTCCGCCCTCTATCGATCACTTTTTAAGGATGGCAGCCCCCCGTGCCGTAGTCTCCGCTCTCGGACTGGCCCGATGGATACGGTGTCGCCCCGTCTCCACCATTCTTGGGATTTTCCCTTGAGGATTGCCCCTTCCCCCCTTTTCCATCGACTCTTCCCCCGCGCCATGGCGGTCACCGTCGTCGTTCGTGCAGGCCTCCTTTCTCTTAGGTTTCGAGTAGCTCGACCCCCCTCTTTTTTTTTCCCCTCGAATCGGACGTCCCCCGGAAGCGTTTGTTCCTTTCCCCGGCTTCAACTCTTCCTTTCTCCCAGAAAAAAGCCCCCCTTCTGGTCACCCTGATTCGCGGCGATCGTTCTTTCGGAACTTTTTTTTCCTGTTCCCGAGAGGAGTTTCTCCCCCGCACGTCATCACCTTTAAAGACGTTCGCCCTCGCGGTTTCGGGTCGATGACGCCGCAAACCCCGTTTCAGCCTGGAAGACCCCCCTCTTTTATCTAAGACCTTTTGAGATGACTCCCGATACTGAGTCTTAAAAGATACACGGGCATACTAAGCCCGGCATCGTCACCCGCTTCGGCACCCTCCCCCCTCGACCATGACGAGCTATCCACCTACAAGTACATTTTCCTCCCTATTACCGTCGCCATTGTTCACCCGCGACTTTTTCAGGTGGAAGTTACCCTTGCTCGAGTGATCTTCTTTCTTCAGGATCCCTCAGCAGGTCTTTGCTCGAGCAGTCGGAAGTTCGGCTGCCAGGCTCTTTTTGCTCCCCCCCGCCACGGACGAAACAGCCCTGCGACGTCTTTCTCTGAATTCCCCCTGAGAATATGTCGAGTCGACCCCCCACCAAGACCCTCTAGAAGAGACGATTCCTGGAGACGGCCGAGAAGGCTCTAGCGAGTCCCTCTGCGCCTCAGGAACATCCGATCTAATTTTTCTCCCCTGCCCGGCGCTTTAGCTTTTCCCCATTCTACGGAGTTGGCGCCTGGTTTTCTTCGCTGAAGCCTGCCTCCCCAGTCTTCCAGGATTTGCTTCTGCAGAGGGCCGGGAGCTTCCGATCTTCTGTCGCTATTTCTTGGTGCTTCGAGCGCGGTCGTCTGCGAGGGCAAGCCACCTCTCCGGAGCTTGCCCTCAGGAATCCTCAACCGGCACCCCCCTCCTTGACGACAAGGTCTCGGCTCCTAACTGTTAGGAATTTTTCCGGAATGCAACGAGCGACACCCAAGGAATAAGATATTTTTCCTGCCTACTTCCTTCTCCGAGATTTTCACGCAACAAGGCCGCGCCATAGGGCTTTTTCTATCCCGGCATCTTCTTTCCCCTTTTCCGGATGATGGACGTTTCGGCGTAGTTTGCATAGAGTACCGATGTTTCGAAGGCCTGTCGTCCCTTCGCGCAGACTTTTTCTTTAAGGAAATTCCCATCCTGCCGAGGCGATGTTTTTCTGGCAGAAAGCTAGTGCCCCCCCTTTTTTTCGAAGGCCCTCAAGCGGTTCAACCGATTTCTCCGTAAAAAGACCTTTCCTTTTTTCCAGCGAAACGCGTATTCAGTCCAGCGATCAGCTTAAAAGTGACCGTTTTTTGAAGGAGTTTTCGCGAGATCGGTTTCGAGGGCGGCTGGCGATTTTTTTTTTTTTTTTTTCCCCTTTGAATAGAAACCTTCGATTGTGCGAATAGTCCTCTTTCTTTCTTATTTAGGCGATGTCTTCCCCCCGGCTAAGGCTGATATATATCTTTCCTTCCGGATCTTACGGGAAGCAGATCCCCTCCTCTTTCAAGAAAAAGGATTCCATGCCCGCGGGACCAGGAGCACAATATTCTTTGTTGAATTTATTAAGCAGTCCCCCCTCGCAAACTTCGCCCGCTTTGACCTTCCGGCGGCGGCCGTGCTTTCCAGGCTCCCATCGCGATGCTACTCCGCTTTTCGAATGGCGCTCGCGCCGAAGCGATTCGAGTCTTTTCCTTAGGGGGACCTTTAAAAAAGGCCTCGCTCTAGCACCGCCATAGCCTCGTCCATCTATTCCTCTGGAATGGACTTCCCCCGATTATCGGCCGAAGTTTCCTCCGCTCGGCCTTTCCAATCGATGTCCCAAACGCGATAAGTTGGTCCCTTCATCCCTTTTCCTTCCCCTCCCAAGAATTTGCCTTCGCGGATGAAGCCGTTTCCTCGGCTTTTTCCGTCCCAAGCTAGGCAGTTATTCCCTGTTCCCGCAGGATCTTTAGCTGAGGCCCCTTTCCCTTGTTGTTCTCTTGAGGAGAAGCTCAGCTCCTCCGGCAGTCCCCCTAAAATGCTTTCGGCGACTTTTTCACGTAAGTCCCTTGTCGTCGTTTGCGGATTCTTTTGCAAGTATATTTCCCCCGTGGCTTCCTCGTTCTCGTGCGCAGTACCCTTTTCCTTAGAGAAATCCTTGAACATGAGCGTCATGCTGACAAATCCGTCTCCTGCACGCGACTCGCCTTCCGCAATAGCCGTAACCCGGCGAGCTTTTTCACTTTAAGCGAAGTTTCCTTTTCTTGGAGATGTTCCTTTCCCGCTTGTTACGCTCTGACGCTACGCAGGAGCCTTTCCTGCGCGCTTCCTCTCGCTAGGACTTTCCCTTTTGAGTAGCATCGACCCGCAGATGCCTCTTAGAGGCCCCCTTTTCACATGGCTGTGGCGTTCTCTTGTTGGCGTATGGTTCCCTCTTACACATACGACTTTGGTCTCAATCCGAATTTTTTTTTTTCCCCTTATGAGGAGCTTGCGAGCTTCTCGATCATTAACTACCATGGCAGGACGTAGAGGGTTCCCCCAGACTTTCTTTTGCGTATCTGCTCAGAGAAACTCCTCCCTCATTTTAATAGCGTCATGGCGATCCTTTCTTTTTGTCGAGCTGTCCCCTTCGATTGAGTAGGCCTCGTGTTTTCTGGCGCCAAACTCGGCAGAGGGTGTCTTCTCAGCGTCGCTGGTACTTACGCTTTCCCCGGAGTTACGACGTTTAAGTAGGGACCACAGCTGAAGTAGAAGTCTTTATCGGAGAGGTCTGATGTAAGGCGGGGCCCGGCCGTCCCTTCCCCCCGTAGGAGAAGTTCCTCCCCTAAGCTCGATACTGCATCAGGTTTTTTTTCGGTCACTCTCTTTCTTTGCGGTAGCCGCTTCCCCCGGGAAACGGCTCACCCTCCACGCTTCAGGGCGTTTTCTCTCGCGTTTTTTTTCCGCGCTCGCCAAGGGAAGAATTTTCCGAACCAGGTTAAGCCTTTCGCCGTCGAACTTTTTCCATTGAAGAGAGGTTCCGGCACAGAGGAGATCTTCCCCTGTGAATCATACCCTCCGGTGGGAGGGGGTTCCATCAGTCCGGCTGTTTTCTTTTCCTGTTGGGTCCTTTTTCTCTCCATAGGCAGTAGCTAAATCCTCCGGAAGACAGAACGAAAGTTTCCGGAACCGATTCTTACCCCTCTAGGACGCTTGTGCGAGTGATTAGGGGTCTCTCTGACCTAGAAGAGCTGTGAAGGGATCCTTTCTTCTTGTAAGATGCGCTAAGGCCAGGTCCGGCAATCAAAAAGGTGCGCATTTCTCATGCCTTCCCTGCGGCTCTTTTCCCATGCGGCGGGTGACGATTAGTCCTTTTTTCGCTCCACACTCTCCCCTCCTACGTTGTTGTTTTCCTCTCTCATGCGCAGACAATGGTGATGCGATAGTACCCCTTGCGAGCATCCTCCCCCCGATGAAAGGGCGGCTCTCCGAGGACTTTTTCAAAAATGTTTCGGTATTAGGATGCCTTTCCCTGACAATAGTCCTTAAACAAGCTTGTGTTCGCGCGACCCTACAACATCCCCGCGTCCCCTTGCACTTCCCCTCCCCTCTCGGGGAGACGGTTTGCCTTCTACGTGACGTCTCGGCTTGAGGCGTATGGATCTAACGGATTTGCTCCCGTCCCCAACCACATTCGATGCGTCCCCCTCCCCGCCAGAGGTTTTCTTTAACCATCCGCGACTCGCCTCGTTTCCACCCGCGCTTGGCCCTTCGACGGCGACGCGTTTCTTCGATTTCGCACGTTTCCTTGGCGAGTGCGGGCTCGACCCTTTTCCCCTGCGAAATAGAAGACCTCTTTTCAGCGTTTCGTGTCAGTTTCCCGGGCTTTGTTCCCGAGGAGACCGCCAGCCCCCCGACTCCCATTTGTAAACGCCCCCCTCTTCCAGGTATCTAGATCGGCGGAGAGGACGCTCATTCGTTTTTCAGAGCGGCGGTGCCTCTCTCAGAACCGATACGATAACAGGACTTATCCCCTTTTTTGGTCGGTTCCCCCTTCTTCCCAAGAGGGGCCCGAACTGGCCGACCAACCTTTCCGCCGGGATCGACCCGACGCTGAGATCTTTCCCCCCTCGGCACTTCCTTCTTTTCCGTAAAACGCGTCTCTCATCGAAGGAGACGCTTTTCCCACGATCTCCAGTTGCAGCCCTTCTCCACCTAAAAGTAAACCATGGTCTAGAGCCAAAATCGCAGGACCCTCCGAGAAGTTGAAGGGCCTTCTTCTTTTCCCTCTCTGCGCATAGCTTCTTTTTTCACTTTCACTAAGAATCGTCTTTTTTAGAAGTCGGAGGAGAACCGCGTACTGCAGTCCAGTTACTCCCTAAGAAAAACCCTTTTTTTCAGAAATGGAGACGTTGTGGCAGCTGAATTCCTGTTAGAGGAGACCCCCCCTACTTAATAGACTAGGCATTAGCCCTTGCCTGTAGCCTTTGATAGGAGAGAGAGTTTCAGCAGAGTCGCCCTCCCCCCTTTAATCGCAGCCTGACGCCGGCGCCTTTTCCGGGACAAATCACAACCCCCCACAGACTTACTTCTATTCTAATGGTTTTCGTAGATGAAAGCCTGAATTTCCCCATTCCTCCCGGTGAAGGATGGTACTCCCCCCTTCATGATAAGTTCAAGCTAGTGAGATATTGAAGAGGTCTTCTCCGCTCCTGAAGGAGTCGTCCTTCCCTTTTTTGTCAGAGATTGCCCGGCCAAGCGACTCCCTCATCGTTGGACCCCCCGGTCGCCGGCTACGCCATTTCGCCTGAAGGCGTCCTTTTGAGCTTCTCATCCCCCGAGAGTCCCCCCTAATCTATTCGCTTCCCCGATGACGCAGGGGCATCTCGCCGACTTTCCTCTTCCAAATTTTCCTCATCCGAGAGAAAGCTTCTTTTTTTCTTTGCCCGGCTGATGGTTTTCTCTCGTGTGTCATCGAGCCGTGTCAGGCCTTCTTCGTCCTTCTTTTCCCCTAGGATTGATGTACGTCCCCCCACCAATCCGCGATTTTTTTGCTGGAGAAAGAGAGGCCCCCTTCTTCCTGAAATCCTTTCCAGATAGAGTAACCGACCCTCCTCGCTTTCGCTCTGAAGAGCCTTTTAGTTCAGCGTCCCGCCTTCCACGACTCGTTTTCTCACACGGCCTCCCGGTTTTTCATGATTAAAGAGGTTCCCCTCTTTTCGAGGGAGGCTTGTCTCCCCTCACGAGGAAAGGACCTCTACACCCTGTTTGTTTTCTCCCTCCTTTATTTCGGCGCTTTGAGAAGGATGTAAAGTTACGTCCTCTTTCTTCCTCCCATACTACTCTCTCGAACGGGCCGGGACCTCTTCATCGTTAGCTCGACCGAAAACCCTGGCGGCGAAGGTCACGTATCTACCACCAATAATTCTTTTTTCCTTGTAGATTCTTTTCCTCTTGAGTAGTCCCACCAGATTCTTCGCCCTCCTTTGACCTCATTAAACAGGAGGAGGCCCTTGTCTGGAGTTGCGGCCTGAGCTGTCTTGACCAATAAGAGTTGAGCTGTCTCTGAAGCGATCGCGTCGCTTTTCCTCTTAGGTGTGCCCGATGTATCCTTTCTCAAACAGTAATAGCTTTCTCCTCTTAATAGAATCTCAGTAGCGAAGATGAGTTTTCCCTCAAGCCGATCTGCGACGACGGACGAAGATAGACTCAACACTTTATGATTCCCCCCTCAGAAAGGAAGGTCCTCCTCCGGGCGACGTCTTTTCCCCTGAACTGCTCGCGATGAGCCGCCTATGGTTCTCCGGGTGTTTTGACAAAGATAGTCTCTCCTTCTCTCCCTAGAGAATAATTTCGGTGAGGTTGTCAGCTAGGGTGATCAGGCCTGTCCCTTCCCGGGTCGAAAACTTGTAGCCGGCTCACTTCTTATCGTTGAAGTCGGAGCGGATGCCGGACCTTCCTCTTCCCAATCGGTCGCAGGCGGCCCCCCCGAAGAACACGGGCATAGCAACCGCTTTTTCCCTTTTTGAGCGAGAAGTCCCCCACTCCCTCATCCTTGAGCAGTTCTGCTGCAGCCGAACTCCTTCTCCCTCGCCGTACGGTGCGAGCTGGCCCTTCTTTACTCGTCCTTTTTTTCTTTCCGAGAGATTGTCCCCTTGGCCGTCGAAGATTTTTTCCTCCTCCGAAGCAGTCGATCCGGTCTCGATCGGCTCGTCGGGAAGTTCCTGAGGGTAGGTGTTTTCAGAGAGACTTAAGCGGCCCCTCTTGCCATGGCGTGGCTTTGCGGATGTTGGCGATACTGTTTTTCCTTATGAACAATTGCGGACAGTCGCTGTTTTCTCCTCCGACTGACTCGGTCCTTTATGAGGATGTCCTTACTCTCCGGTCGTGCTCGAGCGCTCAGGAAATCCCGGACCTTTGTTTTTGTGAACCAGTCCCCTCTCTTTCCAAAATGGGGGAAGGTGATTTCCCTTTTCATGGGAGTTTTCCCCGGTCGAGAGCGTCTCGCAGGGTTCAGGGGTTTTTGGTTTCCACCTTCCCTTATTTGCAGTATCTTTTTTTTTTGGTGACGTGGAGCACAATACCTTTTCTCTTTTTTAGTTTCATATAAGCGTTTTCGGCGTATTTGTTTCAGGCGTTCCGCCGAGGTGCGTCGGTCATTTGACCAAATTTTAATTCTGAAAGTCTCCCTTCTCCCCTTACGGAGGAGGCACCTTTTCCTTTTCTTCCCAACCTTCGGAGTTCTTCCCCTCTACGCGCTTCCCGACTGCATCCGGGGTGGCGGTGGAACCGGATTTCTTCCTTCTCCCCTGGCCCCACCCAGTAGGGACCTTCCTGGGAACAGAAACGTCTTTAGATCCGGCCCCTCCCTTGTCGAGCTCGCGAATCTTCCAAGTCCGAGTCTCTTCTTAAGCGTCTTTTCCCTTTCCCGGTGAGCCGCCATTGCAAGCGAGGGGTCTGTCCACAGAGGAAGATTTTTCTACCCCCCGGGAGTTTGTTGATGGGGAATCAGGTTTTTCTGCTCCAAGCCTTTTCTGGCAGTCGACTCACTATGTCTCAATAACGTTTAGAAGCGGCCTCCTTCTCCGCTCTAAAGGATGCGGTGGCCGCAGTCTCTTGATGTTCTTTTTCTTCCCGAGAAGAGATTGCATTTCTTCTTGCTATTGTCAGATGCCGCTTCATCCAAAAGGTTGAGCACCGCTCCCTTGAGCATGCCATGGCTGGGATGAGTCTCCTCCTGTTTTTTCCCTCTTAGAATAATTTCTCCTCCTTTTCCCTATTTTAATACTACTACCTTTTTGGAGGATTTCGTTAGGAGACGTCCTTTCTTTTTTCACCCTGCCGCCCCCCTACGCTCATACGCGCTCATTTTTCATGCTCCTCCTTGAGAGGATTTTTCACATGTGGATGTGAGCGCAGCTGTGACCTGGCACCCAACTTCCAAGATATTCCCCCCCCCTTTGAAAAAATAAAAAACCCCTCTAAAAGAGGTGTCAGATCTTCGTGCGATGCTTCCCTCTCACCTCGAAGTCTTTCCCCTTCCCCGAGGAGATCTGAACCTTCCTTCTGGAGAAAGTCAAATCAACCCCCCCCCAGGATTGGTAAAAATAAACGCTCGAGTGGATTGCCTTTCCCACCAAATATCCCCCTCTCAGAAACTCCCGCAAATGGAGGATTCTTTCCGCGTGCCGCTTCCTGACTCTCCTCCACGGTCGTATTGCTTGCGCTCTTCTCCCGAGGGAAGGACTTCTCTCCTCCCCGCTTATCGGACCCTGAAGGGTGATCCCGAATTCTTGCCAGCGGCGAAAGCAACAGCCTCCCTCTGGTCAAACGCCCCCCCCCCCCTTTTTTCTCGCGGCAGCATAGCGGAGCTCCCCTTGCTCCGTCCGCCGAAGGTGGTTTTTATGCCGCCGCTTCTCCCCGCTCCGATAAGACGTTCTCGGGTTGGTAGGGTCTCGTCCTTAAAAGCGCTCCCCAATCGCCCCGCCGTTCTCCCCTCCTTGAGATGAGACGCCACCCGCGGGATATTTTCTCCCTTCAAAGCGTCCTTCTCTTCAAGAAAAAGGAAGTCCGTCTTTCGAAACTCCTCCCCTCCAATGACGCGATGATCCCCCCCCTCCCGACCTTTTTTTCCTCTGCAAATCTACCTTTCTGGAACCCGCGAAGTATGAAAGGTTTTTGGGTTGTTCATGATCGCGCTTTCTTTTGTCAAGGGGACATCATCCTGATTTTTTGGAGCAGTCGGATGAGAAAGTTCCTCCATGGTGCATGCCCCCCCTCTCAAAAATCCCCATCTCCACAGCCCATGGCGTTTTGGACGCTGACTTCCTCTTTTCCCTAGTCGAGGCGAACCACGACCCTCTCCTTCCAGCCTCTTTTCCGCCCTGGATCCCTCTTTTGGAGAGAGAGAAGAGCTACAGCTCTCCCCCGCCCAAGATCCCTCATGCCGACGTTCTCTCCCGCGACAATCTCGCGTTACCTGATTGGTTTTTCCCTTTCAGATTCTCCCAGGACTCAAGGATGTATTAGTGTCCGGTTCGCTCTCATGTTCCCCCTTTCCCCTTATGCGAGTTGCTCCGAGGAAGTTCGATTAGAAACCGTTTTAGATTGAGAAGGACCCCTCCTCCGAATTTTAACCTAATTCCCGACGCCACGGTGCCGTCTACGCCACTTTGTTTTTTCCTTTGCAGTGCCTTCTCTTCCCCCCCCCGCGAAAAAAGAACCTTCCTCGCTATTCCCCAGGGACCGAGTTTTAACGCCGGAAAGCGCCTTCCTTTCCGGATCCTCCTCTTCTTTCAAGAAGGCGAAAGGCTTTGCTTCCCGGAACGTTTCCCCCCTGTTTGCATCGAGACCTTTTTTTTTCGAGTCTTAGTCCTGTGACGAGAGAGGATTCCCTTCCCAATGAAATTTTTCCTCCTTTGTGACGGAGACTTCCGAAGGCATGCCCGAGGTGAAACCCCGATCGACACTAAGCCTTTCCTCTTCCTTACTCTCCCCGAGCCCTTATTTAAGAAGCGATGATTTCCCTTTCAACTCCGCCCCGGTGTCATTCTCTCAGCGGGCGCGAGCGGTTTCCTAGGGCGGCTCGGAGGCCCTCCGATTCCTCTACACAAGACTTGATTGTGCGTCTCCTAAGAAGGTATTTAGGAGAGAGCCTCTTTTTTGCTCCGGCCTGTAACGGCTTTCTTTTACAACTAATCCGGTTGTTGTTTATCCGCCGGGACAGAGGAGACATCTTAAGTTTTCCCTCCCCCTTCCTAGAAACCTCTCAATAAGGGATGGTGTAGAGTAACGCCTCTGATTAGATCCTCAGAAGACTTTTGACATAATTCACTCGGCGGCCGTGTAGCGGTCGTGGGACAGCCCTTCTGATGATGTTCACTGTTGAGAGGGAGAGGGACATCCGTCATCTCTTCTGCTTAGGCCCCTTTCCCAAGACTTGCAGGAATTACACCGGCATAAGACTTATCCCCCCTCAATATCCTTGAAGTACCGAATCGGGACTTCCAGAAATCCGACCAGCAGGAATCACGATTACCGAAATAAGAGGCTTCCCCGTGATAGATGAACCCCCGAAGGATAGACCTTAAGGCTGCGCCGTAGGGAAAAAGAAGCTTTCTCTCTTCCTCCCTGCGAGGATTGGTAACGTCTCCCCTTCTCGTTCCTTAATAAGGCAGCCCTATCGAGGCACGTGCGGGTTTTTTCACTTTTGCGGAGCTCCTGAAGTTCCGTACTCCGGTGAAAAATTATAGAAGGAAATCTCTCGTCTGATTTCCGTTGAAGGGCCCTTCGGCACTTCTTCCCCTTCTTCATCGAGCCGAGAAGGCTTTCCCTCCTTAGGCCCCTCTTTCCCCTGACGCGACTGCTTCCCCTTCCAGCATGGTGTCTTCCTTTCTGCCTACATCGTTCCCCCCTCGACAGTAAAGGTCGAGATGGCCCGTGACTCTCCCGGGACAGGCTTTGAGCAGGTCTCTTGTCGGCTACGCTGTTCTCGCCGAGCCTTCCGGCGCCCATGAGAATCGCTCTAGCCTCCCTATTTTTTCGAAGTGAAATAGTATCTCTCCTTCAGCTCTTAAGTCGCCATTGCTTTTTTTTCGCGTGGAGTTGCGCGTCCCCCTCCCCCAGAATGCCCATCGTCCAGTTCTTTTTTCATACGGCAAAGCCTATTTTTCTTCCTTGACGAGCCTTCGTGCTCTGAGCGCGATACCTACCTTCCCCCTTGTCAGACTTCTCTTTTTCCCCCATTCGACGGTATAGTGAATCGACTCTTGTTTTCGCTGGGCGAGCCACGGGTAAACTTGTCGAGCGCGGCGGTTGTTCCGGTCCCCCTTCTTTTTAGTCTCCTTTTTTCCTTCGCAATATCGGTCCTCTTTTTTTTCTCTCAGAGTCTTTTCGGCCAGGCGTTCGCATTTTTTCATTCTACCCGACAACCGCGAAGGCGCCAGCTTTTCTCTGTTTCTTCTTCTTCACCGCCGATCGGCAAAAATTTGTCTTCTCCCTCTCTTCCCCTCCCCCCCTTTTCTCACTGAATCCGTTGGTGCTGTGACCAGATGGTGGTTCGGTCGCCGCTTCCCCCAGTAGGGATCCGGAGGCACCCCCCCTCCCTTTTCAGGCGTCGATTTACTCCTGACCGGTGGTAGATATGCTCCGGACGAAGTCCTCTCGGAAGAGGCACTTCTCCTTCGTGACATTGCAGCGCTTTTCGGTCCCCGAGGCGATGTCGCGGATGGGAAGCTCCACCGCTTGCTCGTTCTTTTAACAATACGAAGGATTTTTTTTCCTTCTCCAAGACGGCCCTTCCGCTCAAGCCGATGTCTCTCCAGCCGGCACTGTGATCTTTACATAAAGATCGACCATTATTCTTAGGTCTCCGTGATGTTGTATTTTTACGAGCCACCGAGTCGCATTTCATTATTGTATTGCCCTCTGTTTCCTTAGAATAAGACTGACCCTCATCCCCCAAAGGTTTCGGAGAGGAGCATTTTCCATTCTCGGATTGATCTCGCCCATGGAGGAGTTGACGATTCGCCCTTTTTTCCTTCTCTTTTAATACCTTTTTTTTTCTTCTCATGAGAGAAAGTAGGCGACCCCCCCCCCCTCCCCTTGCGACTCTTCCCGGAAGGGAATGCTACTTCCTGGGAGAGTCGGTGCGAAACCTGTGCTTTCTTAGGCGCGCAGAATAGGAAATAAAGAACCCCTCAAGAGAGGTAGCCCCTTTTCGCGTACGAACCATACCCAAACTTTTCAAAGCCGAGGAATAAGACTCCCATGTGTTTTTCGACGGATGGCACTTATCACTTGCCGTAGAGTCTCCCTCAGTCTTCTATGATCTCTTTTTTTGGCGAAAGTCAATAAAACTTGTTCCCATCCCCCTTTTGAGGATTCCTTACCATCCGAGAAATAGCCTAGGGGACCTCCACCTTTCATGGAGTATCACTCCGGAGAGAAGTTCATCTTCCTAGGAAAAAAGGGGGTTTCCTTTCCTCCTGAGATGAGATAGACACGTTTCCGGATCTCCTCGTTATCTTGAAAGTTTAGTTTTCCTTATTTGGGGAATCTTACTCAATCTCCATAAAAATATTAACCCCCACTTCCAGTAGGGAGATACTTCTCTTCATTTCTTCCCTCAGGTGGTTTGAAGAAGCCTTCCTCCCTCTCCTATAAATAAAGTTAGCTTTCGACCCTTTTTTCTGTATATGACGATCTTTCCCCCTGCGGAAAGATCTACAAATAAGAAGCTTTCCCGATGAGAGACTCCTCGGGGCTGCTGTCCCCGAGGCGAAGGAGAAGAAATCCCTTCCTCTATTTGAAACGATATTCCAGTGGCAGCCCCGAGTTATCCCTCCCCGTCCCCCATTCTTTTCCTCTGCAATATACCTTTTTCCCTCTTTGTAAAATTCCTTCTGCAAGGGGAGGTGGAGTTCCTCTCTCTATCACGACCGGCTTCAAGGACATCAGATCTTCTTTCCAGTAGGAGGAGACAAACGTCTTCCAATGTTTCCTTTCCGCAAAAATAGAGACCTCCCCCTCCCCTTGGCTGAAGTATATTGTTTGAGAATTCTTCCTCCTATTCCGAGTTCGTGACCCCCCACATAGAATTCCCTCCCTCTCTAGCCTCCGGAGAGGAGAGGCTCCCTCTCTACAGCGTAGCCTGCCACACTAACGTCTTCCTGCCGCCGTCGTCTTTCCGCGGGAAACATCTCTCCCGTCCTCTTTCCTCCTGGTTTTCTTCCGAACAAGATCAATTATCTTTTTCCTGCCTTTTGGAGGTTAGCGCCTCATGTTAATATAGGCTTTTTGCTCTCCGACCTTCCGGTTTCTCGAAAAAGATGTTGTACCTTTTTTTTCTCTGAATCCTTTATTTCAACAGGAAACTAATCGTCCTCCACGGTCGACTTTAGCATTGTTCGTACTTTTTTTTTTTTCCCCTGTTTCTTCCCCCTCCACACGTTTTCTCCAAAGGACGAAGCTATTTCTCTTTCCGCAGGGCATTTAGAAGAGGTTTAACCCCCATTTGTTCTCAACATACCTTTTCTAGAGAAGCTTATTGTCACGATTTTTTTTTCTTTACCGGCCGGTTTTCCCCTAACCCTTGTTTCGACGGGCCGATCTTCATTCTTATTTTTCTTGATTGATTTGTTACAGTCCATTCCCACTCCCCTTCTGCAGATGGCGGTGATAGGAGAAAGAGATTCCCCCCCTTTTTTTTCCTCCCCGATAGATCCCTCTCTATCCTCTTCTTCTCTGCCGCGCCCTGAGAAAGCGTTAACTAGACGGTTACACGGAAGCTCTTTGTACATTTCCCCTCGGCGAGATATCGTTCTTCCCTTTTTCTTGCTCTACTCAAAGCTTTTTTTTTTTTTCCTCCTCATTGTGAGATAAGTCCGAGGGCCCCCTCTTCTGCGCCGATGGGAGCAGCTTCCT
>Ga0179593_1464670_pt1 | contig 15238 bp, 15 predicted proteins | sample CZODoug2_1_08_16_FD_185931 | JGI IMG/M metagenome (GOLD analysis project Ga0179593, IMG submission 185931) | Vadose zone soil fungal communities from Angelo Coast Range Reserve, California, USA - CZODoug2_1_08_16fungal (PacBio error correction) | ecosystem: Environmental > Terrestrial > Soil >... | reverse complement strand
TAGGCCGCACCTCGTCGGAGAAAGGTTGACCCGGGAGCACGTCTTTACGGCAAGGCCCTCCTTGCCCGCTTTCATGTATGGACTCATCCGCTGTGCCACCACCCGTTGTTTGCTGTCGGAAATTTAAAGCAGGTTTTGACCTCCCTTTGTTCCCCGTACTTTTTAATGTCTTCCCCGTTTTTGCCAATAAGGTTAGACGGGTCCGAACTTTATTCTTTGCCGGTGGCCCGGCGTCATGTCTCGGGTTCTTAAGATTCCCGCCCTGTTACCTGACCCCGTTTAGCAGCTTTTGGTTTCTCCTCTCTGGCGCTGCCCTAGCGCCTTTTTTTCCGATCAGACAGTAGGAACGACGACACGCTTTATATTTTAGATGATCTCCCCTTCCCCCCCTTTCTTTTGGCTGGCCGGCTGCATCCTGCGCTTACCGCCAGGCTCTACTCGGCTAGAAGCGAGACCCGCCGGTATCCCCTTTTGTCTCAGTATAGTACCTGCGCGGGATTGCCCCCCATTTTTTGTTTTAGTAAGGCCGTCGCTGGCCGCCGGCTCCCCACACAGAAGAGGGTCTTGCCGGTCAAGCCCTAAGTTAGGTTCTCCTTGCTTTAGTCCAGACTATAGATCTATTTCTCATAATCCTCTCTTCTTGTTTTTTTGAGCTAATGAGTCTGTGCTCCCTCCGCCCCGCCTGACGCAATAAGTGAAACCAGCAGGGCTGAAAGCCGATAGTATGTTTTTCGAAGCAGATTTGCGGAGCCCTTCCCGTATACCTCAGAGCCCTTTCCAGGTACATAATTATTTCACCGCCCCCCCTCTGCGCCGTTCGGCTAGACGTCACGTACCTGAATGGAGGTCTCAGGCAGGTCTGGCCCTTTTTGCGGAAAAGATCCCGGCTGGCTGCCCGGCCCCCTTTCTTCCCGGGCGTTTCAAGAGCATCCTTTCTCACCACTTCCTTTTGATCAGGTCCCCGGAGGGACTGTTTGCCCCGCGTGACCCCCGGCTCGGCCAGACCAATATCCCCTAGCCCTACCCCAGTTGAATCCGTTTTTTTTCGTATCCTTAAGCGGCATTGCGAGATTGGCTTTATCAGCTTGGCTCAACCGAAGCTTGACCCCCACTATTTTTCTGCGAGGTCCGGTCGAACTTGTCCCGGTCGCCCGATTGTTTATAGCTACGTATGAAAAGTTTCGTTGTCACTGCGGTGTCGTGTCTGACCCCCCAAGGTGGGGCCAGCCTAGTGTCGTAGTCATCCACTTTTTCTGCGTTAAGGTGGTCCTTATAATCTTTTCTTTTTGGACCCTGTCTACCTTGAAGGCCGCCCCGTCTTCCGACTTTAGTCAAGCCCGTTCCTTCCGCGCGTGGAGGTCCGAACAGGGTTTGTGACGATCGGGTATTTTGTAATTAGTGTTGGGTCATGCCCCAGGTCTCCCCTCCACGGAGGAAGCCCCTCATGGCTTGCGCTCTCATCCGCCGGGTTCTCCCTGAAAATTTTGGCCGTAGGTCAAGATCGTCCCCTTTTATCCGGCACCGCACAGTCCCCCTTCCTGTAATGAATGGAGGGCGCCGCGGGTTTTTTCCCCTTTGGCCCCCGCCCTTTATTTATTTTAATTCATCTTTTCCGGGTTGGTTCCCTGAAGAGTCCGTGTGCCCGGTCCCCTTGGCTGATAATTGGAGCTGCTTTACAGCACCGGATTATCCTCGGCTCCCCGACTCCCCGGGAGTAACAGGGGCCTTTCCGCTCCGTCGGCTCTCGGGAGGAACATCCCTCGAGGTCCGGGTGGACGTGAAGGAGGGTCTTCCGTCGGAACCGGATGATTCTCGCCATGATTTCCCTCTTTCCCCCTCTTTATCTTCCATGGGGCTTGGTTGCTCGTTCATTCCCCCCCCAAAAGATTAGACGGGGGGTTGTTGGTGTGGGTTTGGGGGACAGTTTTTTTCTCAGCGCTCCCTGAAATTTTGAGAGGGGACGTGCCCATCTCCTCTCCCTTTCCCTCTTTCTCCCTCATCCGGGCCTCGGCCAGGAACGATACGTCCTTCGGTCCGGATTCCTTTTCGATCTTTGAAGGCTTGATACCTTTCACCGCCTGGTGCCTGCCTACGAAAGGAAGCTTTCCATGGACCCTAGCCTCTTCGGCTTTCTTAGGGGAGGAACTTTCCGGTGGTACTGCATGTGCGTCCGGCCCGTGGCGAAGAAATTTCACCTATGATCGAAGCGCCCTTGACCATGCCTTCCGGCCTCCGGCTACAAACTGGCCCCCCCTTTTTCCGATTATCTTCCAAATATAGGCAGTGGGCTCATTCTTTGGTTTTCATCTCCCGAAGGCAAGGTCCGATGACACTTCCCCCTAAGCCCCCCTTCTCTCTGAAAGCAAATATTTGGTCCTGAAATGTACGCCCTTTCCCCTGACTCGCTTTCCTCGGAAAGGATCATCCCCGTGCCGACCTTCTGCCCTTTTGGAGTCCCGGCTTTCTCCTCCGCTTCGCCGGACAGCCATTCGGTTGTCAGAAAGGGCCCTCTGCGGGGAGTGACGTCATTTTTCTCTTTCGATGAAAACTGACGGATCGCTTCATTTGTCCCTTTCCTTCCCCGCCTAATACCTTCCAACCTAACCCCGTTTCTCTCACTTAGCATTCTAGTGTGGACCTGACCTTGACGAGGTTGAGTTTTCTGCGTTGGCCATTGCGGACTGTTCGGCAAATGGGAGCCGAGCTCTCCGTGGCTTTACTTTTCCACTAGCGTTGTGACCGTCTCTGCATCTGCTCATCCTCCTTTTTTTTTCGCTCTCCTTAGTGCTATGAGTCAGCGGCGCACTTTCCTTCGGCCCCCTTTCGAACGCCTTGCGATGACACGAAATAATTCCCCTTCATGTCAGGTAAAGTCCATGTCCCTTGGCAATCCTTTTTTTGTTGGTTTTTTTTCTCCTCCATTTTCCCCCTAGTTGAGATGTCTCCATTCCCGAGCGGAATCCGTCCTGCCAGGTTCCTTCACGTCCCCTTGCTTCGAAGAAATGATCCCTTTCTGGACCCCCACTGCGAGGATAGGGGGCTTAGCTTTGGTCGCAGCAGCTTGCCAAGATCTTCTCTTCTCAGTTTTGTGCATGGTTCAGCCGCCGATCTGCGATCTGCTTCAGGGCTTTCCCGGGACGTGCTGGTGATGCCATTTTGAGCTCGATTAGCTCAAAGGGGTAGATAATTTTAGTTTCATGCCCTTTTTTTTCTCCATCTTTTCCTTCGCGAGATGATCCCCCGATGACGTGATCCAATTCCCGCTCTCTTTCCTCGATTTCCGGAGGAAGTAAGTTCGGCGGGTCTTTCCTTTGGAGTCAGGATCTCTTCAGCCCTTTTCAACCTTTAACCCGGTAGGGGTTGGAGTGGCAAGTCGGCCTACAAAGGACTTCCCATCGCCATTTCTCTTTTTTTCCAGCCCCTCTCCGTCTTTCCGGCCCTTAGGAAAGGCGCACCAAGGCATGATGGGAGAGCACACAGCGTCTATTTTTTTTTCCGGTTTCTGCGAGGGTCAGGAGAAGGCCCGCTTTTTGCTTTCCTCCAGACTCTTTCTATGTAGGCCTTCACGGCTCTAAGCAATTTGAAGATCTCCCCTGCTGCCGACCTGGTCCTCCTGGAGTTGCCGTACTTTTTTTCCCCTCCCCTCCCCTAGCTTCTCTCCCTCGGTACACTCTGGGAGCCGCATTTTTCACGATTTCTTTTCGTTCCACTGTCGGACCGTACCGATCCGATCTTTCTTTTCCGCCTCCAGACGTCCGTATTTTTTTCGCCAACCGTCGTTCTTCTCACGAGATGGTAGTTCTTTTTTAGTGCTCCGGGGCTGTTTACTTCAGCTACAGTTTCCTCTGTGCCCGGTTCGGGACTCTCCGGACACACCCCCGCCATCCTTTTCCCAATAGGAAGCCAAACCGTTCATCCTTTAGTGAGTGGCTGTATCCGCCCGATTCCCTTCTTTCGGTTGCTGTTTTCTTTCTGGTGAAGTATTTCTGTCCTGGCCGCCGCGCTCCTTCCCCCGTCATTTTTTTTTTTCTGCGGTGGACTTGCGTTACTGCCCCGCCGGGGGGCGGAGGTAGATCTGGCGCATTGCCTGTTTGCAGACACTTCTCCCTTTTTTCTTGTCCGTCTACGTGGTTTTCGTAAAGCGGGGGCACTTCTCCGATCCTCTAACCCCTCGGGTCGGCCTTTGCCAATTGCTTAAAGGGGCCCGGAGAGAACCGTTCAGGCCGGACAGACTGAATAGTATTGGAGAAGATCTCTCTGTTTCCCCTTTTTTTTTTATCCATCCCATCCAGACGGGTGTCACAAGAAGGTTTTCCTTTTATATCCTGGTGACATTACGGTTCGACGCTAGTGCCTTCGCATTATTTACGAGTACGCGGTTCTCAAGATGACAGTTTTTTCGATAAAGCCGGTTCTTCCTTCCCCCCCTGCTTTAGGAGCGGTAGGCGTCTATCTGGCTGTCTCGATGTTCTCGTCCATTATCAGACAGTCCCCTTGGACCCGCCGCACTGAGCGTGTTGCTTGGCCCTCAACAACGAGGCTTTTGCGCCTGGCCCCCCCCCCCCCCCCCCCGGTGCACCCATCACACCCAACACCACCCATGGCTTTCCTTCCCACGGGCCATCGCCGGTTAGTACCTAACTGTCGATCCGTCTGCTTTCTCCGTGACCGTTCGCCCCTGCATTTAGCGTTTTTTCTTGCTTCTGCCCGCCCTCTATATGATTTTGAGCCGCGAAGCTCGGACTCAACCTCCTCTCGGCACCTGGCTGGGGCATTCTTTCCCGCAAGTTCCTTTTTATGCTCTTGGGTTCTCATTAAGATTGTTGAGTTTCGCGTTTCCTCCCTCCGCTCCACCTCAAGTAACTTCTCAGCCAGGACTCTTGTCTGGGTCAGGCTCAGCTCTGACTGAGTCGGGTCCCTATCTATGGATGTTCCTCTGCAATTTGAACCCTTAAACCTTTTCCCCTTCGAGACATAGCCGAGTCTTCTTTCCTTCCCCGCGATGTCGGTTTGCTATAAAGGACAGGCGACCGGCCGGTTTTCGGGCGTGGTCCGCACCTTCAGGATTCTTGCTCGTTCTGAGGCCGGTCCTTTTTTCTCTACTCCCCTGCACGTGACACGAGAGGAATCTCAAATATACTCACCTAGCAGGCGCCACCTTGGGGGTTAGAGCAGCCGTTAGGAATCTTTCTCTACAGCTGGCCTTATACCTCCCCCCTGGCGACCGGTCAAAGAATGAAGAGTAGGTCAGAACGTGTTACTTCTGATCTTTCCTCCCGTAGTGACACACGATGAGGTAGGACGGGCTTTGCTGCTCTCTTGGACAACCCTTTTTTTTCCCGCCGGATTCTTTCTGTCCTCAGATCCCCGTGCGGTCCGGGCGATACCTTGCTAAAGGTCCCCCGCTGGTCCCCCCTTCCTCGTTATAGCGTTTGATATAGGGAGGTCCTTCCCCTCCGTTGTTCGTCGTTTCCCCCCTTTTTCGTCCACAGAGCGATGGTCATTGCTACTTTTTTTGGGCAGAGGGTTGGCTCTACTATATACAACCTGGGCAGACTGGTTTCTACCCGGCCCGATAAGAATCCCCGGTCCCCTCTTGATTTCCTTCCAGTTACCCCCTGTCTGTATAGTCGAACGTACGCACCTCACCTGCCGCCCGTCCTCCGCGACTTTCTCGGGAGAGCCACTTTTTTTTCCCTTACTCTCTTTTTTGGACGGATGGAGGTGTTTTTTTTTTTTTTTTTTTTCTTATCTGTCGTTTGCCGGTATTTTTTTTCCCCCCTTTGATCTGCTAAAGAAACAGCCCCGGTCCATAGACGAGTTTGAAGCGTCGACCGGGTTTTCTCCTCTACCGTCGGGAGGGTCGGAATCCCCTCTTCCCGTCCGGTTTCTTATTGTATCCCTATTCCCCTCGTCCTTGCTTCGAGCCGATGGATGTTCACCGCTCCGAAGCGATCGGTCTGTCGGTCGTTTTCTTAGGCCCCCACTCCTCCGATGGCGGTCGTCGCGCCGTCCAATGCTTTGCTGCGGCCTTGACAGTAATCTTCCCCCCTTTTCTTAAAAGGATCTTTCCTTCCCTTCTATCAGGATCTCCCGAAGTCCTCCCGCTCTTGTGAGGATTGACTCTCACCTCCCTTTTTCTCCTTTACTACCGAACGGACAGTTTCTAGGACTGGGGTGTTTAAATACTGAGGAACGGCCTCGGGTCTTTCCTTCTTAGGAGGACACTACCCTTTCATCTTCCCCCCTACCCGCCCCCCATCAATTCTCATTTCTACCCCCCTTTTTCCCTACTACCCTCCCCCTCCACCGCTAGAACCACCCACCCCCAGCAGTCATGTGTTACCCCCCCCTGCCTACCGTGAGGACGCCCCTGTCAACCTACCGCTAGAACGGATTTCGTCCTGGAGTAACCTTTCGAAGCCCCCCCCCCAAGCCTGGCCTGAACTGGACGGTAGAGATAGGGAACGGCGAGGTTTTCTCCTTCATCCCCGATGTGATATAAAGGGCCTCTTTTTTCGTTTGCCCTCTTCCGCACCACCGTGTTACTTCACGTCCTTCCCTCTATCACCGGACTCAAGGCACGTAACGTATGGTACGACATGACCTTGCCTCTCTTCGATACGGCAGAAAGTGCCCACGCCCCTTTTCCTATTTTTTTTTAGAGACTTTTTTCCTCGTCTTCTCAGTCTACTGATCGCTTCATATCCTAATCATTTCCGGCTCGGCGTCAGGAGAGTTTGCCGTTTCTCCCTTTGGTCCTTGATCTTATGCGTTTTCTTAGCACTCCTTTCAAAAGGCAGCAGAACAGAATAGTCCCTGCACCCACCATTAGGTAGATGCCCCAGATGATTTGGTCAATTTTGAAGAGGTAGAAGCATTGCCAAGAGTTTCCTTTATCGTCGCACTTGTGAGCGAGAGAAGATGTCGCCGTTGGTTTACGAAGCCTCCCTAGCTTCTCTGACCCCGGTGCTCATCTTTCCTTTTGGTTTTCTAGATGGATCTCCTGTTCAGCGCATACGGCTGAGTCAGGGCCCCGCGTTTCCGTCCGGCGCCCATCCTCCTATCAAGTAAGACCTTGTCAACTCTCCTCCTTCCAGGTCCGTTCCAGTCCCCTGGCAGTGGCCCCGCTTGCCGGTTTTCTTCTCTCATTCTGCGTCCGTTCGATTTTTTGCCGAGCGGCCTCCTCCTTTCTTTCAGTGTCCTCATTTTCTGGGAACGCCGATCTTCTCCCCTCCAGCCAGGATTGATTCCTGCTTGGTATTTCGTCTTTCTCTGTTGCGATAGGAAGTGGGAAATTTTTCCTCGCGCGCTGCTTGACTTTCTTGGCCTTTCCCCGCTTTCGCTGGCATAGCTCGTTCGAAAAGGTGAAGTTTTCTGTAGGCGTGGACTCTTGTGGACTTCCTTTCTGTTTTTTTGCGTGCGTCAGCTGCAAGGAAGATTTTTATGATTCACTCGATTTGCTTCGAGCCGAATTTTCCTCCTAGCTCCTTCTCAGAGCTAAGTTAGGAAGTCTCTGAAGTAGAGCAAGGCCAGAAACCACCTTCGTCCCTTTTCGTAAGGTAGGTGAGAGTGGTTTTACGCACCCCCCCTTCCCTTAGGAACCGTTTTTTGGAAAACTTCCCCCCCACCGGTCGTTGCTCCAAACCTCACAGTAGGCCCCCCTATCCAGTTATATTTAAGTCTTTTAGGACAGGCGCACCCCATTTTTTTTTTTTGCCTCTGCCTCGTATGGTCTGTCGAGAATGAAGGACGGTTCTTGAACTGCCTTGTTCGCTCGTCTGCTTTGTTTAGTGCCAGTTTCTAATTTTTATTTCCGCCGATTTTCCCCTTTCCCCCTCCCCCCGCTTCTGTCTTGTGGCCGCGAGCATTTCCTCACTTGCTCTGAGGAGCTGACCTCCTTTCTGCGGCCGAAGAGTCCGACATTTTTTGCCTCCTTCCCTTTCGATTCTCGTTCTGTTTCGATACGCAGGATGCCGACCCGGTGACGGTTTCTTTCAAGAAGTCTCTTTGTCGGCTCTCCGGTTCTTTTAGTTATACGGGATGTTTCGGTATCACGCCCCCCGTTCAGGCGCCTCTTTCGGTCTCTAATCCTGGCAACCCGCAATACGTCCCCTAGAAGCAAGTCCCCAATCTAGGCGTGTGTGCGTTTTTTTTTTTTTTATTTTTTTTTTTTTTCAAAACTACCCGTCAGTTCAGGCTTCTTCCTTGTGACTGTGCCTGCAGGGCAGTTCTCAGGAGACCGCCTGGTAATGGCACCTTTTTCCCTTCCGTAAGAGGGACCTATCGTCCCCCCCTTTTCTCCCATGGTAATCCAAGCCTTTTTGGGGGCTTCGGACCTTTGGGTTTTTGTGGATGCCTTTTAGACCTCCATGAAATCTGTGATCCCTTGAATACTACTTTCCCCTTTCCCGGTCTACCCCCTCTCCCCCCTTTCCGACAATCGTCGGGAAGCCCCAGTAGCTGACTATTAGGGATATCCTTTCCTTCCTTTCCAATTTACTTTCCTGAACGTTCGTGACTTATTTTTTTAGGACCCCCCCCTCTTTCACCGAATTGTGATGTACGGAAGACCTTCGGTTGCCCCCCCTCGTTTTTTAGTCCAGCTCGGCACGAAGCACCTTGTCCCTTTTTTAGATGATTAAAGACTTCTTCCCCCCGGTGCCTGGAAGCTCCTTTCATGCTGGTACCCCCTGACTCTTTTCGATTTTTAATATCGCAAGATGCAGCGTCCTTCAGAACGGAACCCCGGATGGCGCGCTTGTGTTATTTTTTGCGCTACTCTCGCCCGTCCTGTGACGAACACTTCCAGTACGGCCCGCTGACTTACGCTCACCTCGTTCCCCTACCGTTCCGTCACCGTTCAGGCCGGGAGCGCTCCGCCACGGCGCCTTCTTAATACAGGGAGATACTTGATAGCTCCCCCTCGAACCTCCCGAATTGGTCTACTTTTTTTTTCAGCTTAGTCATGCGTTTTTCGCAGTCCTCCGGGCTGTCCCGCAGAAGTTTCGAGTATCCAAAGACGGGTATTTTTTGGTGGGTTTGTCGTGTTCTTGCTCGCGGGATTTTAACCCTATCTCTCTCTTTCCTCCTCATTTTAGATGAGTTTGCTCCATCGGCTCCATACGTACCTGACTTCCCGTGACCAGCCAGTCCGACTTTTCTCCCCCTCCCGCTGCGGCTTTTTTCTCTGGCTGGAGAGTGCCAAGGACACTCTCGACCCCCTCCCTGGGAATGTCTCCTTCTCCTCCCTTAGCCGGACTTATCGGTTCGGCGGACGACGCCGTTTCTTTTTGTTCTTCCTTCAGGCCGTCGTCCCGGTCTTCTTTCGTGCAGCGCATGACCCACCGAGTCAGTCTGGACCGGAGGGCTGGATTGTCTCTATTCACTCAAGCTCTTTGGCCTCTCAAGCCCCTCGCGCCCCCTTGGTGTAGGACTGCTTTAACTGATATCCCCGGACGTCTGTTCAACTCGAAGTCCAATACTCTCCTATCTTCCCTTTCGACGGAGCTCCCTGGGACCGCTATTTCGTATCCTCGACTTTCCCCGGGCTTTACGGCATATGTGTTGACGTTTTCTTTACCCTTTCCCAAACGCGTTTTCTTCGCTTCGCTTTAACCCTCGTCAGCCTTTTTTTGGGCATTCCCATCCCTTTTGCTCCAGGCCCCCGGTTACTTTTGCAAGCTTAATATGGTGTCGTTTCTCTATCGTGATTTCCCTTTCCTCTTTTTCGGAAAGGAGGGTTATTGTCCTTGTTCTGAATCTCTTTTTCGCTACGCGTTCCTCGCTTTTTCGCTTTGCGCTACATTTTCCCCTCCCCCACTCCATTACGTCCAGGTGAGCACATTCTACCAGTCCTCTTTCGCCCTTGCCTTACCAAAGTACAAGTCCTCCGTTCCAGTCCCTGCAACACCCTTCCGTCCGTTTCCTGCCGTGAGGGTTAGCTGAGGGACGTGAGCACTAGGTTTCCCGAGCGTCCTTTATTATGAGGCGTTTGGAATCCCCTATGTTTATTCCTGGGCTTCCCTATGTCTTTTGAGCACATGACCTGATCCCTCCGTATACGTGAAAAGCTTCTTAGTAAGAGTCGGATCCCCTTCTAATGAAATACTCTTTCTTCTTCATCCGACTAGACAATTGGGGGACGCCTTAGGGTACCCGTCTGACCCTTTTTTTTTCTAGCCAATCTTTTCTTTTTCCCAGCGGAATAAGAGCTCGTAATGTGATGACCTTGCTCCCCCTCCTGCATTCCCACAGAGTCAAGGTCGGACCATTTTTTTTTGATCCCCCGGCATGGCTTTCTCTCTCCTTCCTACTCCGACCATTATCGGTGCTCTCCATGCATTGCCTTCCCCCGTTCCCCTTTACTTCTTATCCGAAGAGACGCGATGGGTTCAGGCTTTCTCCCCTCCCGCTTTGTCGACCTTTTTTAAAGTTTCTTCCTTCCTTTCATCGGGCGAGCCCGGCTGGTCGTAGTGCGGTTGTAACTGATTTCCCTTCCCCCGTGAGTTTGGAGTTTGACCCCCCCAAACCCCAGGTTTTGGTCCAACCCCTTCTTCCCTGTTCCAGGGTCCTCGAGATCCTGCGACGTTCCCCCGTCCGAACGCTTTACCAGGCGCTATGAGTCCCCCGTTGTCCCGTATACTCGGTGATTTTTCTCCCTCTCCTTAAGAGGTGGGCCCCTTTCCACGCACACGCACCCTCTCGAACCATGTCGAGAAGAGCAATTTTGTCCTTTCAGGCTCCCCCCCCAGTCCCCCGTTCCCTTTTTTAAAGATCGACTCGATTGCGGCCCTACCCTTATCCACAAGTTCCGACATTTGCCGTTCTGTCTCGCTTCTTGCCAGAGGCTTCTCGTGCCGCACTGCACCCATATAAGTGGTTTAAGCAGGGGAGTCCTTCTTCTCTTGCTTTCCTTTCCAGCTTTGGACGACCCCCTCTGCGGATTCCGTCTCTTTCTTTGGAGCTCCTTTTCCCTTCAGACTGCGAGAACCTTCACACACGGCGGTAGACCCCCTTACTTTTATTTGACATGACATGAAGAGGTTCTCTTTTTTGTCCTTGCGACGATTCGGAGAATTTTTTTATCGCCCTTCTCGTCGATTTCCTTGAAGTTTCCCTTTTTTTTCCCCCTGGTCTCTAGTTTTTCCCTTTCCCCTCTCCTTTTTTTTTGAGGATCCGGTCAGGCGCCCTCTCGTGAGTCAGGCCCTGGGGACTTTTTTACGAGCACCGTTTCCCGTAGACCCTTTTTCCCCTGCCCTTTCTTCTACCTCGTAATTGTAGAGGTCATGGATCAGTTGCAATTCTACCTTCCTGGTTTTTTGTCTTTCGGCCGTCACTTTTCCCCTCTCTACCTGCCGTTTCCGGAATCCGAAGGTGATATCCGAGGTGAATTGAACGTTCCGTCCCCCATGAAGTTATTTTTCTCCCCCCTTCTTCTGATAGTTTCTAAGTCGCTTTGCTAGAATCCTCGGGCCCAATTTGCTCGAGAGCTCTTTTGTCCTGTCGTTTTCCTTGCTTTGGTAGAAGCACGCGCGGCGTTAATTTTTTAAGTGAAGTTTTGCGGTTCTCTCTTTTTTTATTCTTTTTACGGGTTTTTTAGGTGTGTTCGGAAGTCATTCTTCACCTCCCTTCCTTATCGTCAGTTTCCTTATGTTACGTGTTTACCCTCCCTTCCTAGATTTCCCTGATTTGGCGACTTTGTCAGTTCGGCCTGCTTCGCGTCGTAAAGGTACTGACTCCTGGAACCTTTTTCCCCCCCTCTCGGTGAGATTGAGTACCGCAGGCCGGCGGAACCATCCTACTCCCTGACGAATTCTCATGGCTCTTGACAATTTAAAGTCAGAGTAATCTTCCGTCCGGTATTTCAACGTCCACATTTAGGTATGGTCAATCCTGCCATCCCTCTTCCCTTCTTTCTCTGATCCGTTTTCCTGAGACCGCCTTATCTTAGCCTTCTATTGGCCTTGTTTCTTTTCCGTATTTCTTTTCACGTTGCTAGCAGCATCTGTGCGCAGACCCGGGAATTTGACCGCGGTCTCCCCCCGCACCCCATCACCAGTCATTCGAGGTTCAATCCTCCCCCCCCCTTTTCCCTAGCTTGTACCCGTTGCTTGGATTTTTTTTTCTTTGCCGATTCGATTGGTCCTTGAGTTGCTCACGGCTTTCTTGATACCTCCTATTTCTTCGTTCAGGTATTTTAGTTGCATCCTTTGTTTTCTTCTACCCCTTCTTCCGGGCAGCCCTTCTCCTCCTCATGCTACACTCATAGTTCCCAAACACCCGTCATCCTAGCTATTTTTTTCAGCGTCCGAGCTCCATCCAGTCCGCCTGTGCTTGAATTCTCAGGGACTTTCTTTTCCGCAGTTTTCTCCCTTACTTTTTCCCCTCTTCTTATGGGCGGTGAGTTTCCTCTTACGACCGCTGGATCTTTTTCGTTAGACTTTAGGATCAGACCTCTCTCCTCTTCTCATTCGAGCTGCTCAAAGTCACGATACCGCCGGTTTCCCTCCATCGGCGTTCCTTCCTTTCCCGCAAGTATAGAATCCTTTCTTCTTCATCGTAGTCTCCCGGGCCGGATAATGTAAGTCACGGGGGCTTGATCTTTTATTCGACGCCTCCTTGTTCCCCTCTTTTGTTTATTAAGACAGAAGTCACCTGCCGTGACCGCCCCTCTTGTTTCCACTTCTGTAGCTGCATCTTTTTCCTTTTTCCTCCTTTTTTCTGGTGGACTCGTACATTCTCTTTTACCTCTCTGCTTGACCCCAGCTTCAGGATGGTAGACATTCTCCGCAGCCCTTCTCTACTGCCCCCCTTTGCGGATATTTTTTGGCGATTTGAGAAGCCGGTCTCTTTCCCGAACCAGTAACGTTTGCTGAATTTCCACTCTGTGTCCGCTCTCTTTTGCTCAATCGCCTGTACCGGCCGTTCCGCCGATTGAGCCACCCCGAGGTCTTTTCTTTACTCCATTCTATATAGGCGAGACCGGCGCCTTTTCCCCTTTACAGTTGTGGCCATGAGTAATTGCATTCTCCCCTCCCTCATATAGACGGTCGGGCTTAGCCTCCGACGCGATGACTATTTTTTTGTTTTGTGCACTAGTTATGGACTTTGGAGCACCCCTCTCCTCTTTCCTCGTTTTTGTTCTCTCTATTTAGCGGTTTTGCCTCAGCCTTCACTTACCTGTTCCAAGTGACCCAGCCAGCGGCCGTTTTTTCTTTTTTTGGTGATTCCTTGTGCCATCGGCTTTTCCTTTTTTTGGCGAGCACTCTCCCGTCCAATCACTGAACACAAGCTCCAGGCCAGTCTTTCCCGTCTTGCTAGCTTACTCGGATGGTCTTTTTCCTTTATCCGCGGCCTTGGCATTTTCCCCGCCCGGAGGCGCCAGGACTGGCTTCGTCGTTCTGAACCAGTCGCGATCGGAGTCTTCCCCTTTCTTTCTGCGAGCAAAGTTACGCAAGGCCTTCAAATCCCGGCTGTTCTTCGAAAGAAGTTTTTTCCCCCTTTTCGATGCCTGTCCGGCGGCAACGTGCATAAAATTTATCTCTAAAACGAACGTCCTTCATTCTTGGCCTCGTCAACGTCCCTGTCCACCTTGTCCTTTATAGTCTATGTTGCTTTCACCCCTAGGTGTTTCCCTCCTTTTATGATACACCCCACGGGGTCCCATCTCGTACGGGCATAACCCTTCCGCACGCTCTTTATCCTTTTCGCTTAACCACGTTGATCGCCGGGCCACTGGTCCGTTCCAAGGACCCCTCCTTTTTCCTTTTGGTTAGATAGATGGAGACGGCGTTTTCCCCTCCGCTTTCGTCCCGCGTTCGGTTTTCAGGGCCCCTTCGCGCTCGGTTCCGGCTCCGCCCTGGAATCCTGGGAGCGGAATTGCTACCTGGTTAAATCCGACCATCTGGGCATTTCCCTCCATTTTCTTCCCTGTCAAGCCTCGGTCACTCCGGTTTGCTTCCCCGGGCTTCCCGTCCCATTTCGATCGTCCTCGAAATTCCGGCCCTCCCAACTGGTCCCTGCGCCGTCCTGACCTGACGTTCCTGGACGCTGACAATCCATCACCTGCTTTCGGACGGTTTATTGACTTCTCTTGGACCGGTGTTTCGGTCTATTCGAGTACCCCCTAGCGGGCGCTTTTGCCCCCTTTTTTGATCCAGAACCTAGGGACCCTCCCCTACTGTATCTCCTAAAAATTCTAGGCGTCTAGACGGGGCCCTTAGTCGGCATCTGTTTTTCTTAGATTCAATCCGATCGAACTTTTGGGTTTCGTCTTTAGGTTTATCATTCTAATGCTTTTGATTTCCCTCCCCTCTTCTTTTTCACACTCGGCGAAAGGCTCGTCTTGTGATGGCGTTCTCATGAGACACCCCTCTTCTGTGGCTTTTCTTGCATGCGCTTTTCCAGATTTCTCTCCTTTTCCGGCTCATATCCGCCCAGGACCAGGGTGTCCCGCAGTGAAAGGATAAGACCGCGGCCTCTGCCTGTCAAGAAGAAGAAGGCTGGTGCAGTTTGATCCCTCCATGTTCTCCTGTCCCTCCCGTTCCACGGAAGAGATGGATGGCCTCGTAGGACGAGGCGGTTGTTTTTTGAACGGACTTGTACCTGCTGCCTCTTTCAGGCAGGTTGATTACCTGACAATAAATGGAAAAGTCCCCTTCCTCCTCTCTTTTACAACCACATGAGGTTACTTCCATCCTCCCTTCCGAATTTTTTTTGAGTCTCTTCCCATCAGGGCGGGCTGGGATACACGTTCTTGATCTCTCCTCTGCCGAGGTAGTTTAGTCCTGACAGAACCCCCTCCCGATCTTTTCCTGACGCCGCAACTCGTCTCCCTTCCAGACCAGCATACTGGTAAGGCCTCTCTCCCTCTTTCTCTGACTCAACCGGATCATCACGCGCCCTAAGGGTGCGGTCCGCTCTTTTCTTTTTTGTCCGGCTCCTTTTCTCCCCTAGCAGGCCTCTCCTATCTTTTGTTCCTAAATGGGCAGATCCTTTTGGGAAGTCTCTTCTTCACTATTCCCTTGTGAGGGCCTTTGATCACTGTTTCTTGGCATGAGCACTTCAGACCCCCTTCTAATTGATAGAAAGTCCCCCCCCCTTCTGGTTTCTGATTGCCATTTCTCCTATGACGTTTTCCCTCCTTTCCTGCTGTGAGCAGTTCCTTGTTTGCACTCTCTTCCTTCTTTCGTCCTGAACTGTTTTGTGCACTTTTTATCGTGCCTGACTCGTGTCT